>Ga0209310_1000478_pt1 | contig 44356 bp, 48 predicted proteins | sample AD_UKC030_MetaG_FD_184415 | JGI IMG/M metagenome (GOLD analysis project Ga0209310, IMG submission 184415) | Active sludge microbial communities of municipal wastewater-treating anaerobic digesters from USA - AD_UKC030_MetaG (SPAdes) (version 2) | ecosystem: Engineered > Bioreactor > Anaerobic >...
TGGGTGGTCGACCAGACCTATCTCGTCGCTGCCTTGGGTACGGGCCTGATCACCTTCTTCGTGGCGCGCGCCTTCACCGTGCCGCCCCGCCTGTTTCTGATTCCCGACGCCCTTGGACTGGCGCTGTTCACCATCGTTGGCACCCAGATTGCCCTGCAATGGCATATCCCGTGGCTGACTGCCAGCCTGATGGGCGTCATCACTGGCGTTGTCGGTGGCGTTTTGCGGGATGTCCTGTGCAACGATGTGCCGCTGGTATTTCTCAAGGGCGAGCTATATGCCACGGCGGCTTGGGTTGGATCACTGGCGCTGATCGGCCTTCAGGGAATCGGTGTCTCGCCCCAGATTGCCTCGTGGATTGCCATGTCCGCCATTCTGCTATTGCGCCTTGCGGCGATGCGCTTTCACATCACCCTGCCCGCCCTGGGGCAGAGCAAATCACCTTGAGGTTGGCGCCAGGTTTCATTGGCCATCAAGCAACAGACGGATATCGTCCGCGATGTCCTCGACACTGGCACCGTCCCTTATATAAAGCCGCAGCCTGCCCGCCGGGTCGAAAACATAGGCGCCCGCCGAATGATCGAGAACGTAGCCGAGCTGGCTGCCAACTTCGCGCCGTGAGCTGAAGACGCGAAATTCTTCGGACACCGCCTTGATCTGCGCCGCATCACCGCGCAAACCAAGAAACGACGGATAAAACCAGGGCACGAATTCCTTGAGCCGCTCGGCGCTGTCGCGTTCGGGGTCGAGCGAAACGAACAGCACCTGGACTTTCTCCGCCTCCGGCCCGAGCACTTTCATGACCTCCGCCAGACGCGAAAGCATGGTCGGGCAGATATCCGGGCACGACGTATAGCCGAAAAACATCACCGTTGCCTTGCCCTTGAAGTCAGTCAGGGAACGCATTTTTCCATTGTGGTCGCTCAAGGTGAACTGGCGGCCGAAACTGGCGCCGGTCAGGTCGGTATTTTTAAATGCCTCCGGAGCCGGGGCGCAGGCAAAGAGGGTGAGGCAAATGAACAGGGCGGACAGGAAGCGATTCATTAAATATTTTCTGAACTATTCGGTTGCAGTCGATTCTGACGTTGGTAGTCAGTTCTCACAAGGGGAGGGAACAGTATGGCTCGTCGCGTTTTTCAGGTCGGCACCGAAAGAACAGCGAAAAGATCGGCAGGATACCGCCGGCCAGGTTTTCTGTTGCCTGCGGGGCTGATGCCCGGCCTTGCCGGCGCCGCCTACAACATCAATTTCCCCGACCCGGTCACACCGATCGCCCGGGAAACGCTGCATATCCACAACGAGTTCATGCTGATCATCACCATTCTGTTCGTGGTGGTATTCGCGATCATGATTTATTCGATGATCAGGCACCGCAAGAGCGTCGGTCATCAGCCGGCAAACTTCACGGGGCCGAACAGCAAGCTGCAATGGCTATGGGCATTGATTCCATTCGCGATCCTGCTTTTCATCGACTTCATCCTGATGGGCATCCCGGCGGTCAATGCCATAATCGAAATGGAGGATACCAAGACCCGCGCCGACATGGTGCTCAAGGTCACTGGCATGCAGTGGAAATGGCAGTACGAGTACCCGGAGGCAGGCGTCAAGTTCATCAGCACCCTGGCGACGCCGCGCGAGCAGATCAACAATGCCGAGGCCAAGGGCGAGCACTACCTGCTCGAGGTGGACAAGCCTGTCGTGCTGCCGGTCGGCAAAAAAGTCCGCATCCTGCTGACCTCGACCGACGTCATTCACACCTGGTGGGTGCCACAGTTCGGCGTCAAGCGCGATGCCATTCCCGGCTTCCTGCGCGAAACCTGGGTCAAGATCGAAAAACCCGGAATCTATCGCGGACAATGTGCCGAACTTTGCGGCAAGGACCACGGCTTCATGCCGGTCGTTGTCCATGCGGTGCCGGAACCAGAGTATCTGGCCTGGCTTGACGAGAGGAAGGCCGAAGCCAAGGCCGCTGCCGGTGGCGCCGACCGGACCTGGAGCAGCGAGGAATTGCTGGCCAAGGGGCAGGAAATTTACGGCAAACAGTGCGCCGCCTGTCACCAGCCAAACGGTCAGGGCTTGCCGCCGGCCTTCCCGGGGTTGGCTGGCAGCCCGGTGGTCAATACACCGCTGCTCGGCAAGGATGGAAAAATCATCAAGGATAGCCATGTCGACCGGGTGCTCAACGGCAAGGCCGGCACCGCCATGCAGGCATTCCGCAACACGCTGTCCGATGTTGAACTGGCCGCCGTCATCACCTATGAGCGCAACAGTTTCGGCAATCACCGGGGCGACATGATCCAGCCCGCCCAGATCAAGTCACTGCGCCAAGGAGAATCGAGATGAGCGCTACCACCACCCTGCCCGCAGAAGGTCACGATGGACATCAACATCATCCGGGCGGTCTGACCCGCTGGCTGACGACGACCAACCACAAGGACATCGGGACGATGTACCTGACTTTCTCGATGATCATGTTCTTCATCGGCGGCCTCATGATTCTGGCGGTGCGAGCCGAACTGTTCCAGCCCGGCCTGCAACTGATGAAACCAGAGTTATTCAACCAGTTGATCGGCGTGCATGCGCTGGTGATGATCTTCGCTGCGCTGATGCCGGCCGCGACAGGTTTTGCCAACTGGATGATTCCGCTGATGATCGGTGCGCCCGACATGGCCCTGCCGCGCCTCAACAACTGGGGCTTCTGGCTGCTGCCGCCAGCCGCCTTCCTGCTCACCCTGCCCTTCACCCTGGCCCTGTTCGGTGTCGGTGACGGCGCGCTGGCAACCGGGTGGACCTTCTACGCACCACTCTCGATTCAGGGAGGAATGGGCGTTGATTTTGCGATCCTCGCTGTGCACATCCTCGGCATCTCGTCGATCATGGGGTCGATCAACATCATCGTCACCATCTTCAACATGCGGGCGCCGGGCATGACGATGATGAAACTGCCGCTCTTCGCCTGGGGCTGGCTCATCACCGCCTTCCTGCTGATCGCCACGCTGCCGGTCTTGGCCGGGGCGGTGACCATGCTGCTGACCGACCGCCATTTCGGAACCCACTTCTTCGATGCTGGTGGCGGTGGCGACCCGATCCTGTTCCAGCACCTGTTCTGGTTCTTCGGCCATCCAGAGGTTTACATTCTGCTGTTGCCGGTCTGGGGTCTGATTCCGCACGTGCTGTCAACCTTCTCGCGCAAGCCTACTTACGGGTACAAGGCGCAGGTCTATAGTTTCATCGCCATCGGCCTGCTCTCGGTCATCGTCTGGGCGCATCATTTCTTCACCGCCGGCTTGCCGGTGCCAGCGCTTATCTATTTCATGTTCAGCACGATGGCCATTTCCTTGCCACTGGCGGTGCTTTTCTTCTGCTGGATCGCGACCATGTGGCGCGGCGCGATGACCTTCGAGACGCCGATGCTGTTCGCCGTCGGCTTTATCGTGCTGTTCGGCATCGCCGGACTGACCGGTCTGATCCTCGCCGACGTCGCCGCCGATGCCCAGTATCACCATAGTTATTTCGTCGTCGCCCATTTCCATTACGCGCTGTTCGCCGGCGGCATCATGGGTGTGATGACCGGTGTCTATTACTGGCTGCCGAAATGGACCGGCCACATGTACAGCGAACCGCTCGGCAAGCTGCATTTCTGGCTGACGGTGATCTCCTTCAACCTGACCTTCATTCCGCAATTCTTCCTTGGTTTGGCCGGTATGCCGCGACGCATTCCGGATTACGCGCTGCAATTTGCCGAATTCAATGCGATTTCTACGGTCGGCGCCTTCATTCTGGGCATAAGCCAGCTGCTTTTCGCGTGGAACGTCTGGATGTGCGTGCGCGGCGGGCACAAGGCGACGCCACGGGTCTGGGAAGGTTCAGAAGGGCTCGAATGGGAATTGCCTTCACCACCGCCGCATCACAGTTGGGAAGTCCAACCGCAGATCAAATAATGAGGTTTTGGCATGGAACAGCCATTCAGCAACGCAGACCTTGAACGACGGCGCGCCGGTTCCCGGCGCATCGGCTGGCTGATCGCTGCCGTCGCCCTTCTGCTCTACATCGCCGGATTGTTCATCAAGCGTTAGATGGCAGCCGAAGCCAATCCGCGCCCATCTAACAACGGGCCACTGGTGCGCCGCCTGCTGCTTCTGGTCGCCGGCGCTTTCGCTTTCGCCTTCGCGCTGGTTCCGCTCTACAACGTGCTGTGCGCAGCGACCGGGTTCAACGGGAAAACCGCCGGTCCGACTCCGATTCGCGACGGATTCGGCATTGGCGGCCTCGCGGCTGAAGCGGCACCGGTCGCCAGTGTCGACCTGACGCGCAAGATCACCGTCGAATTCACCGGAACGGTGATGCCCGGTCTGCCCTGGGACATGCGTCCGCTGACCGTCGATCTTGATGTCCATCCCGGCGAATTACAGCAGGTCGCCTATCTGGTGCGCAATACCTCGGATCGCGAAATTATCGGCCAGGCCGTACCCAGCGTCACGCCGGGCAAGGCGGCGCAGTATTTCGACAAGATCGAATGTTTCTGCTTTTCGCAGCAGACCCTGGGGCCAGGGGAATCACGGGAAATGCCCCTCGCTTTTATCGTCAAATCCGGCGTCGACCGCGACATTGCCCACATCACGTTGTCCTACGCCTTTTTCGGCATCGACGGGCAGCGCCAGACCTTGACCAGCAACCGGGAGGTACGATGAAAACCGGCCAGAGACAATCTGATTCGCGCGTTCACTACTTCGTACCGGATCCGAGCTTGTATCCGGTCATCCTGTCCGGCGGCATGCTCCTTCTCGCCCTCGGCTTCATCCAGATACTCAACGCGTTTCCGCTCGGCAAATGGGTCATGCTCGGCGGTTTCGCGATCATTGTTTACGTGCTCTTCGGCTGGTTCGGCCGCGTCATCAGCGAGTCGCAGAGCGGTGCCTACCGCGACTGGGAAGACCTGTCGTTCCGCTACGGAATGATCTGGTTCATCGCCACCGAGGTCATGTTCTTTGCGGCTTTCTTCGGCGCCCTCTTCTACATGCGGATCATTTCAGTTCCCGTTCTTGGGGGCATGGAAAGCGCTCATGGAACGACGCTATGGCCAGGTTTTTCCGGCGACTGGCCGACCAGCGGGCCCAAGGGTGCCGAATTCACGCCGATGGGTGCCTGGGGGATTCCAGCCATTAATACGGCGCTGCTGCTCAGTTCCGGCGCCACGGTCACCTGGGCGCACTGGGGCCTGCTGCGCAACAAGCGCATCCAACTTGTGCTCGGGCTTGGGGCGACGGTCGTGCTCGGCATCCTGTTCCTCGGCTTTCAGGCCTACGAATACCATCATGCCTACACCGAACTGGGGCTGACCATGGGTGCCGGCGCCTACGGTGCGACCTTTTTCATCCTCACCGGTTTCCACGGCTTCCACGTCACACTCGGCACCGTCATGCTGCTAGTCATCCTGTTACGCAGCCTGCGCGGCCACTTCAGCGCAGAACGCCACTTCGCCTTCGAAGGTGTCGCGTGGTACTGGCACTTCGTCGATGTCGTCTGGCTGATCCTGTTCGTATTTGTCTACTGGGTGTAGCCAGGAATGAGACCGAAGCGGAATCCAAGCAGCAACAGCAGAAAGAGCGAAATCGACAAGCCGATGCGCAGGGTCAGGGCGCGCGCCGTCCGCTCGCCGGCGCCGCGGTCGCGATAGATATAGAAAAGCCCGGAAAACAGGCTTCCGACAATGCCCAATATCAGCAAAAACACCAGTACCCTGATCATCGCGGAGTCCTCCGAAAGGCATGCGCAACCCAAGTATGCGCGTCCGGCATCCGAATCGGCAAGGGCAGGTCGCGTTCGGACGGCGTTGTTCGGTGGCATGCTGGTGGCCGTTCTCCTTCCGGCATTCATCTCGCTCGGGATGTGGCAGTGGCGCAAGGCCGAAACCAAGGTCAACCTGCAGCACGAACTCGATGCCCGCAGTTCGGGATTGCCGGTTGCCATGCCGAGTGAGCCAGTCGACGCCGAATCGCTGCGCTACCGCCGGGTTGTCCTGCACGGCACTTTCGATGCTGCGCGCCAGGTGCTGATCGATAACCGCCTGCATCACGAGCAGGCAGGCTACCACGTCATTACCCCGCTGCGCCTCGCAGGTTCCAACATGCATGTGCTGGTCAATCGCGGGTGGCTGCCTGCCGCTGCCGACCACCGCATCCTTCCCGAGGCTGGCGTACCGAGCGGCAACGTCGAGCTGACCGGCATCGCCGTCATCCCCGGGCAGCGCTTTTTCAACCTGGCCGCCCAACCAGGCACCGGCTGGGAACCGGTGTGGCAGAACCTCGACCTGGCGCGCTTCCGCGCCGTCGTCAGCTACCCGCTGCAGCCATTGCTGATCATGCTCGACGCCGACGCGCCGGGCGGCTACCTGCGCGAATGGCCGCGACCCGACGAGCGCAGCGAGCGCCATCGCAGCTATGCCCTGCAATGGTTCGGTTTCGCGGTCGCGACCATCGGCATCTGGGCCTATTTCCTGTTGCGCCGGCCATGACCAGCCGTGCCCTGCAAACACCCGCACCAAAGAGCAGCGGCCTGCCGATGCTGGCCCTGGTCATCGGCCTCCTGACACTGCCCTTCGCGATCGCCGCCGGGCTTTATGTTTTTGGCTGGCACCCGGAACGAACGGGCAACCATGGTCAACTAGTCAATCCGCCACAGGCGCTGCCGGCCAGTGGATTGACGACTGCAGATGGCCTTCCCCTGGCTACCTCCGAGCTTCAGGGGAAATGGCTGCTGCTGTTGAACGGCAACGGCCCGTGTACGGCCGACTGCGCCCAGCGTATCGACGAAATGCGGCGCATCCAGGTGTCGCTCTACAAGGAGATGGGTCGCCTGCGCCGCGTCGTCCTCAGCGATCGCATCGGTGATCCGGAATTCGCCGACGCCGTGCACCGGCAACCCGACCTCGTGCTGGCCACGGCGCCGCCGCAGTGGCTACCCGGCACTGATGGTGTCCCCGGCTATCGCCTCCATCTGGTTGATCCGCAGGGCAATCTGATCATGAATTATCCTGTCGACATCGCTGCCCGGAATGTGCGCAGCGACCTTGAACGTCTGCTCAAATTCGCTTGGACCGGCTAGGAGAACCACCATGCAAACCGTTGTGCGACCGACACTTTCGATACCCCGCCGCCTGGCGGCGTTTTCCCATTTGTGCAAGCCGCGGGTCAACAGCCTCATTGTCTTCACCGCGATGATCGGCATGTTCCTGGCGACACCGGGATTTCCACCGCTATTGCGCTTTCTCGTCGCGTCCACCGGCATCGCGCTGGTCGCTTTCGCCGCCGCCGCGCTCAATTGTCTGGTCGAACGGACCGTCGACGCGCGCATGGCCCGCACCAGCTGGCGGGCCACGGCCCGTGGCGACATCTCGGCGCTCGAAACGGTCACGCTGGCTTCCCTGCTCGGCGCCAGCGGGCTGTGGCTGCTCCATGCCTTCATCAACGACCTGACGATGTGGCTGACGCTGGCCACTTTCGTCGGCTACGCCGTCATCTATACGCTGATTCTCAAGCCGGCGACGCCGATGAATATCGTCATCGGCGGGGCCTCCGGCGCCATGCCGCCGGTACTCGGCTGGGCGGCGATGACCGGCAACGTATCGGCCGAACCGCTGGTCCTTTTTCTGATCATTTTCCTGTGGACCCCGCCACATTTCTGGGCACTCGCCTGCTATCGCCGCGACGACTACGCGCGCTCCGGGCTGCCCATGCTGCCGGTCACCCACGGCATCGCCTTCACCTGCCAGCACATCCTCTGGTACACGCTGATGCTTTCCGGGGCCAGCCTGATCCCGGTCTCGCTGGGCATGAGCGGCTGGTTCTACCTGGTGGCGATCAGCCTGCTCGACATCGTCTTCCTCGGCTATGCCATCGCCCTGTGCCGCCGCTACAGCGACGCGCTGGCCCGGCGCACCTTCCGCTACTCCATCCTCTACCTGACGCTGCTCTTCGCCGCGCTGTTCGCCGACCGCCTGATCGCCTGAGCCGCATGACCCCGTATCGCCGCCTGATCGCCGCCGCGGTCGCCCTCGCTTTCGCGGTGATCGCCCTCGGCGCCTACGTCCGCTTGTCCGACGCCGGGCTCGGATGCCCCGATTGGCCGGGTTGCTACGGGCACCTTCTCGGCGTGCCCGACGAGATGCATGAACAGGCCACCGCCAACCGGGCCTTTCCCGAACGCCCGGTGGAGACGGGTAAAGCCTGGAAGGAGATGGTTCACCGCTATTTCGCCGGCACCCTCGGCCTGCTGATCCTCGGCGTCTGCCTGCTGGCGTGGCGCGGCGAGCAGCGCCGGCGCCAAGCGCCGGTCCTGCCCACCCTGCTGCTCGGCATCGTCGCGCTGCAGGCGGCGCTGGGCATGTGGACCGTCACCTTGCTCCTGAAGCCGGTGATCGTCACGCTGCACCTGCTCGGCGGCATGACCACGCTTGCCCTGCTCGTCGCACTGGCGTTGCGCGAAGCTGCGCCCGCCCACGCTGCGATTGGCGGTGGCTTGCCGCGTCTGGCCGGCCTCGCGCTGCTCGCGGTATTCGTCCAGATCGCGCTGGGCGGCTGGGTCAGCAGCAACTACGCGGCGCTGGCCTGCACCGATTTCCCGACCTGCCAGGGCGACTGGCACCCTCCTATGGATTTCTCGCACGGCTTCGCCGTGTTCCGCGAACTCGGCCAGACCGCGCACGGCGAATTGCTGCCCTTCGCTGCGCTGACCGCGATCCACTGGACGCACCGGCTGGGCGCCCTGGCCGTCACGCTGCTGGTCGGCGCGCTGGCGCTGGCCCTGTGGCGGACGGGCGGGCATCCGTCGTGGCGACACTGGAGCCTGCTGCTGGCTGGCGCACTATCGCTGCAGGTCGGACTCGGCATCGCCAACGTGCTGCTTTCCCTGCCGCTCCCCTTGGCCCTAGCCCACAACCTGGGCGCGGCGCTGCTGCTGACGGTGACGCTGGCGATCAATCTCCGCCTGCACGGGCAGCGCAGCGAAAACGCCCTTCCTGGCACCGTCGACCGCAGCAGCGGCAACGATTTCACGACGCCAGGCGATCCGCGAGGAAATCCATCATTACCCTGACCCGGTGCGGCACATGCCGGTTGCTGGGCAGCAAGGCGTAGATGCCGAGTTCGGCAACGGGGAACTTCGCGAGGATGGCCTCGACCCGCCCCGCCGCCAGATAGCCATCCAGGATGAAATCCGGCTGCAGGGTAATGCGCAGGCCCTGCGCAGCCGCCGCGGTCAGCACGTCGCCGTTGTTGGCATGGATCCGGCTATGCACCGGGATAGTTTCCGGCTGCCCGTCGACGATGAATATCCAGCCTTGCGCCTGGCCGCCGGAGGTATAACCCAGGCATTCGTGGTGGATCACCTCCGACGGGTGCTGTGGCCGGCCGTGGCGGGTGAGGCAATCCGGGGAGGCAACCACCTGCATGCGGCTCGAGTCGATCCGCCAAACCACCCACCAAACCGCGCATGATGATCGGGGAGAAATCGCGTGGCCCGGCCGTCGCCGCCGAACCGAAGAAGTGGACCGCGGCCGAGCGCGAGGAAATGAACCGCTTCCTCGGCGAACTGAGCGGGCCGGCCCGCTCGACCGAACCGCCGACCCCGACGCAGCGGTCGCTGGCCATGGCCCGCGAATACGGCCGCGAACAGGCAGGCCAGGAGGATACCGGAACCGCACTGCTCGAGCGCCACCCGAACACTCCGCCGCCGGACCCACTCAGCTTCGATCTCTATATGGACGGGTTGATCCGTCGCCTCAACCGCAGCGCCTCTTTCGTCCGCAACGATCCGCGCAGCAAGGGCGTGCAGAAGGCAGCCGTGCCGTTCCGCATCAACCCGGACGGAAGCCTAAAGTCATTCAAGGTGCTCAACGAAGGCGATCAGGCCGAGGAGATCGCCTTCGCCCGCATCGAGGGCAATTCGTGCTGAGGTAACGCATGGCCCTGCTGGCTAGCTCAGCCGGTTCGCCCAGACACTGACGCAGAGTCCGCGAAGATGCCTTTCAGGGAGCGGCATGCACCTGTCCGATAGCAGCCGCGCCGCCTCGGGACAATACCCGTTGAGCGGAATCGAATTGATGCAAGGCAATCTCCCGCGCAGGAACGCGCGCCTTGAGCCGGGCGGCCAGCAAATAAAGCCCGCCCAGTTTCCGATGCAGGAAGAGCGCATCTGAAGGAGGCGTGTGCCAGAAGTCGCGATCCATCCCGAGCACCATGCCGGCGTCGCGAATGCGTGCCGCGAGGTCGGTATTGCCGAAGTCGTAAAGCCCCGATTGGCGGAGCGGCTCGCAGGCCAACGAGAAAATATCCAGCACCTGTTGGCGATGATGCTCCTTGATGTCCTCCTGGAAGTAGCCGATGTCCCGGGCGGCCTCGTTCATGCCTGAGCGGTCACCCGTCATTGCAGCGCACATCAGGCGACGATAGGCATCGACCAGGTCGTCCGCATAGGCACGCGTGGCGCCAAAATCAAGCAGGATCACCCGCTGCGTATCGGTAGCGTACTGGTAATTGGCGAAATTGGGATCGGTCTGGACCAGCTTGAATTCGAATATCTCCCGAAACAACAGGCGGAACAACTGGCTGACGATGCGATCACGCTCCCCCTGGTCGAGATGGCTCAGGGATTCGAGCGCAACCCCATCGAGGCGTGTCATTGCCAAGATGTTCTCGGTCGTCAGGTCATCGTGCATCTCGGGGAGCACGAAGTCCTGGGTATTCGCCAAAAGGCCGGCAAAGCGCATCATGCACGCACCCTCGCGGCGATAATCCGCTTCCTCATGCAACTGGCGCTTGGCATTATCGAGCAGCGGCTTGATGTTCAGGGATCCGGGCAGCAGCCCGGAGACGCGGAGCAGCGTGGCGACGTTGTCCACATCGCTCTCTATGCTGCGCCGCACGCCGGGATACTGGATCTTGATCGCCAGATGGCGGCCATCCTTGCGTTGTCCGAAATGCACCTGGCCGATCGAAGCCGCGGCCGTCGGGGTAAAGGAAAATCGCTGAAAATGGCGATCCCATCCCGCACCCCAGTTGGCATCGAGTACCGCGACAACCTGGCTCATCGGCATCGGGATCGCATCGGCACGCAGCCGTGAAAAAATTTCCGCCAGTTCGGGAGGCAAGAGTTCGCCGGCATCCATCGACAGCAATTGCCCCACTTTCATCGCCGCGCCGCGCAATTCGGCGAGCTGGCCGGCCACCCGCCGGGCATTGGCCGGGGTGAGCAGCAGGTCGTTGATCTTGGGCCGCCTGCCCCGGACAACCTGCTTTGCCCCTTCGGCCAGCATGTTGCCGGCAACACCGCCAGCCAGCGAACCGAGACGGGCCAGACGGGACAAGCGCCCGCCGGGGACGGGTGCCGTCAGCACGGAAGCGTCACCGGCCATCACGGGTGGCCTGAACCGTGCCATCCGAGGTTTCAGCCTCGACCATGGGGGAGGCGTCAGCGACGTAGGCCGGCCCCCTCATGGCCATGACGATGAACGCAGCGATGGCCACGGTAAAAATAGCCGTCCAGTGCAGAATGACCAGCCTGACGACATTGATGTCCGTGGTCATGAGCAACTGGGTTTCAGCTTCTCCAGCGAGAATACGAACCAGCAACGACGGGGTCACCAGCAGGAGAGAGCCCAGCCCGAGCCATTTCGGCAAGCTGCGCAGAATGGAGCGCTTTCTCCCCGACGGAGACATTGTGAAGCCCGGCAAGTGGTTGAACAGGTTCATGGCGAACTCACTGAGCATAGGGCTGCGATCAGAACGGGTTGAGAACGGCAGCGACGCCCAGACAAACACAGGCAACGCTGCTGAGGCGAAGACGCAGCGGCAGGTACCACGGCGGCAGTTCGGCCTGCCGAGCCAGGTGGCGATCGCGCAGGTAATTGGCGATGAACCCGGAAATGAGTAGCGGGGCCGCCACAATCGGCGACATCAGCAATGCCGGCCAGGCAAGGAGCGCCGGGACCACGCTCCAGGCGAAGGCCGCCGAGCGCTGACTGTCGCTGAGTCCGTTGAGGTTCATGGCGAATCCCCAGTGCAGCGCGCCCACGAAGCTGAGAATGGTCGCGCCATAGGCATGAAGCGCATCGCTCCACAGGGGAGCGTGGGCACGATCGATCCAGCCGGCGAGGGCCAGCGAGACAAACGGCAGCAGGCTGCCGTAGCCCAACCAGGCAACCACGGCGGGGGCGTCGTCGGGTGCTTCCCGTGCAGGTCGCCGTTCATTTGACCAACGGACGAATGCTGGTGAACCCGCCATCGAGGGCCCAAATCTGCCCGGTGACACGCGCCGCCTTTTCCGACAGCAGCCAGACCATCAGTTCGGCCAACTCGTCCGGTGTACCGATACCTGGCAACGGATACTGCCGGGCAGCGGCATCGCGGGCCGCCGGGCTGCCAATGATGCCGGCCGCTGCCGGAGTTTCCATGATGCCCGGGGCGACAGCGTTGATGCGGATGCCGGCCGCCGCATAGGTTGCCGCAGCACCGCGCACCAGCCCTTCGAGTCCGCCTTTGGCGGCGGCGATTGCTTCATGGTTGGGCGTGCCGATCTGCGCGGCGATCGAGGAGACCAGCACCGCTGCACCCGCGCTGCGGGCATCGCGCAACGCGCCGACAAACGCCGCCAGGGTGTGAAAAGCGCTGACCAGGTTGGCGCTCAGGCAATCGTTGAAATCGCCTTCGGTCATGCGATGCAGGGCGCTGAGGCGGATGTTGCCGATACAGTGAGCCAGCGCGGTGGGGATCATCCCCCTGTCTTTGGCGATCTGCAAAACCTCGCGGGCACCGGCAACGGTAGAGCAGTCTGCTTCGATTTGCAGATGTCGCTCGCCAAATACATCGCTCAAATGAGAAGCACGACGACTGACAACGATCAGCTCCCAACCCTCCCTGGCCAGCTTGTCGGCAATCGTCCTCCCGAGCCCGCCAGCTGCACCGGTGACCAATGCTATCTTCTGCATGAAATTCCCCTCCCTGCGCAAGGCATGATTCCAGATAACTTCATCAGACACGATTGCTCAGACAAAATTCAATTTTTGTCCTGGACAAATTGATGATCAGGCAGCCGACAGGTATCTTCGGCCGGAACCCCGCGCAACAAGGAAATCTGCCTACAAAGCCTCGATCCCGGCGCGAATTTCATCGGCCCTGCACTGCACTGCAGCCAAGGCCGCCGGACTCATTCTGGCGAGCTGACGGTAGACCATCCCCAACCTTGGGTTGGCTGACAGACGGTCGACGTTGCGTGCGAAAAAATCCCAGTACAGCGCGTTGAACGGGCAGCCCCGCTCGCTGACACGCGCCTTCTTGTCGTAGTGGCAAGCCTTGCAGTAGTCGCTCATGCGGTCGATGTAGGCGGCGCTCGACACGTAGGGCTTGGTCGCCAGCTTGCCGGCGTCGGCGAACTGGCTCATACCGACGGTGTTCGGCAACTCGACCCATTCGAAGGCGTCGATATACACACCGAGATACCAGCCATGCAACGCCGCCGGATTGAGCCCAGCGAGCAGCGCGAAGTTGCCGATCACCATCAGGCGATGGATGTGGTGGGCGTAGGCGTGTTCCAGCGACTGGCCGATGGCGTACTCCAGGCAGCGCATTCTGGTATGGCCGGTCCAGAACCATGAGGGCAGCGGCCGCTGGTGGTTGAAACAGTTTTGCGCCTCGTAGCCGGGCATGTTGGCCCAATAGACGCCACGCACGTATTCGCGCCAGCCGAGAATCTGCCGGATGAAACCTTCCGCCGACGCCAGCGGCACGTGGCCGGATTCGTAGGCTTCGGCGGCCTTGGCAACGACCTCGCGCGGATTGATCATCTTGGTATTCAGCGCAAATGAAAGTAGTGAGTGGAAGAGCCGCCAGGCGCGATGAGACATCGCATCCTCAAAATCGCCGAAATGCGGCAGGGCTTCGTCGATGAAATCATCGAGCTGCTGCAAGGCTTCGGCGCGGTTCAGCGGCCAGCGAAAGCGCTGCGCATTCGGCTCGCCAAAGCTGGCCACGCCGGCCTGCCGGATAGTTTGCCAGAGCGCCGAATGATCGTGCTCGACCCGCCAGTCGGCCGGCTCGCGCGGCTGGCCGGGCCAGGGCTTGCGGTTGTCGTGATCGAAATTCCACTGGCCACCCAGCGGCTTGCCGTTGGAACTCATCAGCACGCCGTGACGAATCCGCATTCGGCGGTAAAAGTGCTCCATCAGCCATTGCTTGCGCTCGGAGAACAGTTGGGCCGCTTCGTCGCGGCGGGTGTAGAAATGCTCGCTATCAACCATCCGGCCGGGAATGGCGAGCTGGCTGGCATACTCGGCCAGTTGTTGGTCGAGACGCCATTCATCCGGCGCCTGATACTCGAAAGCGCTGGCCGAATATTCGGCGATCAGCCCGTCCAGATTGGCCGGTAGCGATTGGCTGTTAGACGGGTCGTCAATCGCCAGATAATGCACGCGATGCCCGGCCAGACGCAATTGCGTGGCGAAGTCGCGCATGGCGGCGAAGATGGCGATGATTTTCTGGGCATGATGCAGGACGTAGTCGGTTTCCTGACGCGCCTCCATCAGGACGTAAACCCTGCTTTCATCGGGCGCAGAGAGCCAGCCATGTTCCGGATTGAGTTGGTCGCCAAGGATCAAGCGGAGCGTGGTCATGATTTTCCCTGGCGATTTCGCCGGCAGCGCTCGGAGCAATATTTCACCTCAGCCCAGACCGCGAACCATTTTTTGCGCCAGAAATACGGTCGACCGCAACAAATGCAGATTTTGCTCGGCAGTTGTGATGTCAGGTGGTTCATAAGCTTAGGTTCAGATTGGTAGGACAATTTTACATTAATGTTCATTTTGTCCTAGACAAAATAATCTCAGCGCCGCACAATATCGCTCATGGAGGACGCTTTTCGTCGCCCATTCCCGAAAGGAAACTATGACCACAGCCCCCGCTACCTTGCGCCGCCCACCCAATACCGTTGCATGGCTTGGCTACGGCGGCCTCATTCCCTTCCTGTTCGTGACGCCGTTGAGCCTGATCGACCAACAACACCGCATGGTCTGGAGCGATGCCCTCTACAGCTATGGCGCCATCATCGTCAGTTTCATCGGCGCATTGCACTGGGGTTTTGCCATTGCCATGCGCGAATTGAGCGAAAAGCAACGCTCGGGACTTTATATCTGGAGCGTCATCCCGGCTTTGATGGCATGGCCGGCGCTGATGGTTTCACCAATTCTGGCCGGGCCACTGCTGGTCATCGCCTTCATTGCGCATTACGTCCAAGATCATCGCCTGTCTGGCCTGGTGGCGCTCCCCGACTGGTATTTGCCTTTGCGCTTTCGTCTGACCAGTGTCGCCTGCATTTGCCTAATTGCCGGGATTTACCCGTCGATCAAGGATTTCATGGCAACGACTTGAGGCAACAGCGATGAACCTCAGCCGGAAAATTCCCCCGTGATCACGGCCAAAGCTGATGCGCTGATCTTTCACGAAATCGAGCCCGTTTTTCGTTTTGTGGCGCTCGATTTCCCGAAAAATTACCCGCGCTGGTCGCCGGAAGTCAGCAATCTTGAGCCATTGACGGCCGGGCCGGTGCAACCCGGTTACCAGGCACGACAAATCCGAGTCGATCAAGGCCACAAGACCGATTCGATTTTTGAAGTCAGTGAAATGGTCGTCCAGCGTCGCGTCATTTTTCGTGGGGTCAATGCGCCCTATGTCTCGACCTACGAGTTTGAAGACCTCAAGGCATCGACGCGGCTCACCTTCACTTTTGAACTGCGCGAACTGGAACCACGTTTGCGACCCTTTGAAAAATTGATTCGCATCGCCCTTGACGATGGCGCAAAGCGTACCGTCAAACGGCTCAAATTACTGATCGAGCGGGAAATGCTTGATGACGACTAAGCACCGCCAAGCCAGCCCAGGCCAACCATCTCGCCCTGCAAAAATCTTGGAGCAATCATCATGTTCATAGCCAGCAAAGACGAAGGCATCATTCCGTATGTGCTGACGCAAATTCTTGATTCCTGCGTCAATGGCGTCACACTCTCCGACCCCGACCTTCCGGACAGCCCGCTGGTCTACGTCAATCGCGTCTTTGAAGAGATGTCGGGCTACTCCCAGGATGAAATGATCGGTCGAAACTGTCGTTTCCTTCAGGGCGAAGATCGTGACCAAGCAGCACTGGAATCCTTACGCAAGGCCATCGCGCAGCATCAGGCCTGTACCGTCACGCTGCGCAATTACCGCAAGAATGGTGAACTATTTCTTAACAAACTCTCGATCCGTCCGCTCGTCGATCGTGAGAACCGGGTGATCTACTACCTCGGCATCCAGTACGATCTCAGCCGTCAGCCTGAGGCAGGCGATGCAGCTGAGTTGGCCCTGCGTCTTTGAATACTCGCATGATTTTCCAGATCACTTTGCTGCTGCGCCGCCGGCGTTCACAGGGCGGCGGCCTCGTCCCCCCCCTGTGGCCCGGCAGCAGAAAGCTGTTGCATGCGAGTTCGGGCCAATCCCGCTGCTCGACGATCAGGCAGACAGATTGGTTGAGCGAGCGCACGGATACCTTGTCCGATTTGCTTGTCGAAGCGGTACCGTCGGGAGCGCATGACATGTTGAAAATGACCTTGAAAACCTTTTACGTCAGTTGCCTAGTGGTTAGCGCCGGGGTTGCCCTCGCCGCCCTGGCCAGCCGCAAGCCCCCGGCCGAGCTAGCGACGCCAGCCTATTGCCAAACAGGCGGCAACTGGCTCTCGCTCGCCACGACGCAGCCCGAACCCGCCGGCATCCAGGATATCGTCGCCCATGCGGCCAAACAGGACGTGGTTCTGCTTGGCGAGCAGCACGACATTGAAGACCATCACCGCTGGCAACTGCAGATGTTGTCGGCCTTGCATGCGCGACGCCCGGAGATGGTCATCGGCTTCGAAATGTTCCCGCGCCGTGTCCAGCCGGTGCTCGACCAGTGGATTGCCGGTTCGCTGAGCGCCGAAGAGTTTTTGAAGCAGGCCGAATGGGACAAGGTATGGACCTTCCCGCCGCACATTTATATGCCCCTGTTTGAATTTGCGCGGATCAACAAAATCCCCATGCGGGCGCTCAATGTCGATAAAAGCCTGACGCGCCTGGTGGCGGAGAAAGGTTGGGAAAAGGTCCCGGAAGAAGCCCGCGAAGGCATCGGCCGCCCCGCGCCAGCGCTCCCCGACTACCTGGAATTTTTGCGCGAGATGTATCGAATTCACGAAAAGAATTCAAACGCACTTGGCGGCAAGAAAGGCGAATCCCGTGATGCCGGTTTCAAGGGCTTCGTTGATAGCCAACTGACCTGGGATCGCGCCATGGCCGAGGCCTTGAGCCTGGAAGTCAGCCAGGATGGCCGCAAAAACCCGACCCTGGTGGTCGGCATCATGGGCAGCGGCCACATTCGTTACGGCCATGGCGTGCCACACCAGCTCAGCTATCTGGGCGTGCCCAAAGTCGCCAGCCTGCTGCCGGTGGCGCTGGACGGAGAATGCCTGCATCTTGAGGCCGGCCTGGCCACGGCCGTATTCACCATGCCCAACAAGCCCATGCCGCGGAGCGAACCGCCTCGCCTCGGCGTTACGCTGGAAGACGCGACGCAAGGCCTGAAAATCAGCGCCGTCGCCGCCGGCAGTCTGGCCGAAAAAACCGGGCTGCGCGCCGGCGACCGAATTGTTGAAATTGCCGGACGCCCGGCCAGCGGCAGTGGTGATGCGGTGGCAACCATCCGCCGTCAGCCGCCCGGCACCTGGCTCCCGTTGCGCATTGCGCGGGGTGACAGCCAGCTTGACCTGACTGTCCAGTTTCCCCCACGGCCATGAGCTTCGTTCGTTGCCGCTACGCCGCCGGGGCCTTGCTCGGCCTGCTCTTCAATATTGCCAGCGCCTCCAGCGCGCCCGACCTGGTGCTGGATGTTTCACTCGATCCCCAATCCCGGCAGTTCAAGGCCGAAGCCGAGTTGCAGCCCAGCACGCGCACCTTCCGTTTTCTGCTCCATGAATCGCTGCGTGTGACCAGCGCCCGGGCCGGCGAACAAAATGCCAGCCTCGAGCCGGGCAGCGGCCCGAGGGGTTACCGGCAATGGAACATCCGTCTCGCCCAGCCCGGACAAAAACTGGTTATCCACTATGAAGGCCAGTTGCCGCCCCTGGAGCGCAATCGCGACCACCGCGGCGTGCTCGGCGGCATGCCGCCGATGGCAGCACCCGAAGGCAGTTTCCTGTCATCGGGTAGCGGCTGGTATCCACGCCCGGCCGACCTTTTCTCTTATCGGGTCAAGCTGGCCGTTCCTCACGGTCAACGCGCTTTAGTGGCCGGAAAACGGACCACCGAAACCTTGGCGTCAGGGGCCGGGGAAAGCTATCGGGCGAGCTTTGAATTCACCCAACCGAGCGATGGCATCGACCTGATGGTGGGACCATGGGTTGTGCGCGAAAAAATCGTGGCGCGCCCCGGGGAATCGCCACTCCACCTGCGCAGCTTCTTCCCGGCGGAGCTCGACGCCATGCCCGGCCTGGCGCAAGCCTATCTCGATGACACGGCAGCCTACATCGCGCGCTACAGCCGCGACATCGGCGCCTATCCGTACAGCGAGTTTTCCATCGTCGCCAGCCCGCTGCCCACCGGCTTCGGGATGCCGACGCTGACCTATCTCGGAGCTGACGTTTTGCGCCTGCCCTTCATCCGCCGAACCTCGCTCGGCCATGAAATTTTGCACAACTGGTGGGGTAACGGCGTTTATGTCGATTACGAGCGCGGCAACTGGTCGGAAGGCCTGACCACCTTCATGGCCGACTATGCCTACAAGGAAGCCGAATCGGCCACCGCCGCCAGCGATATGCGCCTCGCCTGGCTGCGCGATGCCGCCGTGTTTGCCGGAGAAAAACCGGGCGCGCTGCGCGACTTTCGCTCACGTGCCGACGCCGCCGGCGCTGCGGTTGGCTATGGCAAGGCAGCGATGCTCTTCGTCATGCTGCGCGACCGGCTGGGCAGCAAGGTGTTCGACCAGGGCATCCGCAATTTCTGGGCCGCGCATCGTTTCAAGGTTGCCAGTTGGGATGATTTGCAAGCCGCATTTGAAAGCGCCTCGGGCGAAAAACTCGGCAGTTTCTTTGCACCCTGGCTCGATCAGCGAGCCTTGCCGGAGGTCACCATCACCCGCGCCGAAAGTAGTCGCAGCGGCAAGCAACATCAGCTCAACATCACCTTCAGCAAGCAAGACGCCAAGTTGCCCTTGCGCCTGCCGCTTGAAGTCAGGGGCGCAGGCACGCCCGAAACCCACTGGGTAGACCTTGGCGCCGAGCGCAACAGCGCCATCATCAAGCTCGCCTTTGCACCGCAAAGCCTGCGCCTCGACCCGGAAATGCGCGTCTGGCGCCGCCTTGAAGACAGCCAACTGCCGCCGATCCTGCGCCAATGGATGGCCGCCAGTTCGCCGCAGTTAATCAACGTTGCCCGTGCAACCGAAGCAAATGTGGCGGTCAACGCACTTTCCGAGCGAATTTTTGAAGTCAAACCCAAGCTGCTTGCCGCCGAGCAACTCACCGCCGCCCTCAACGGCAAAGCCCCGGTTTTACTTGCCGGCACGCACGCCGAGATTGATCAAGTACTCGCCAGCACCGGCCTGCCAGCGCGTCCGGCCAGTTTGACAAGCAAAGGCAGTGCCCAGGTGTGGACCGTGCCAGGCAAACCATTCCGGCTGGCCATCATCTCCGGCCAGGATGCCGCGGCGCTCAACGCCCTGCAACGTGGCCTGCCCCACTACGGTGGGCAAAGCTGGCTGATTTTTGAACAGGGGCGCGCCGTCGGCAAAGGCATCTGGCCGGCCGGCATCCCCGAAATTGCCATCGTCAGCGCCGCCCACAAGGACAAAAAATGAAACACTTCGCAACACTCACACCGCTGATTTTTGGCCTATTTTGGACGGGTACCCTGATGGCTACTGAAGAACCCAAATTTGAATCACTGCGCAAGGAAGAAAACATCGAAATCCGCCGCTATGTGCCCGTGATCGTTGCTGAAACGACCGTCGATGGCGACATGGATAGCGCTTCCAACCAAGGTTTTCAGCGCATTGCCGGCTATATCTTTGGTCAAAATGAACGGATCGCAATGACGGCGCCCGTGGTCGCCGAAGCGCAAAGCAACGCCGAGAAAATTGCCATGACCGCCCCGGTCAGCATCGAACCGCAAAATGCCGACGGCAGCAAAATGGCCGGCGCCCAGCGCTGGCGTATCCACTTCGTCATGCCCAGCCAATACACCCTCGCCACCCTGCCCAAACCGCTCAACCCGCAAGTGCAACTGCGCGAGATTCCGGCCAAAACCTTTGCCGCATTGACCTATTCAGGCATCAACACGGAAAACAAGGTGCAGGAAAAAACCGAGCAATTGCTCAATTGGCTCAAGTCGCAAAAAATCGAAACCCTCGGCAAACCCCAACTCGCCCGCTACAACCCGCCCTGGACGTTGCCGTTTTTGCGCCGTAACGAGATTTTGCAGGAGATCAAAGCGGACTAGGATGCTTCTGCCTGCCGGGCAATCGCTTTCGTCATGCCCTCAAACAAAATGACATGCAGCGGCACGAGCGAATACCAGTAAAGCAATCCCCAGACGCCCGCCGGATGCCAGTAGGCGGTTGCGGTCAACTGGGTTATTCCGTCAATTTCCACAAGCTCGAACTCCAGCACGCCGGCGCCGGGGGTCTTCATGTCAAAGCTCAAAGTCAGGCGGCGTTCAGGCTCAATGGCGATCACCGTCCAGAAATCGACCTTGTCGCCAAGATGCAATTCAGTCGGATGCGGGCGGCGGCGGCAAAGACCGGGGCCAGCGATCAGCCAGTCGAGCGTTCCGCGCAGTTTCCACAGAATGTCGAGGTAGAAATACCCGCGCTCGCCACCCATCAAGGTGAGTTGCCGCCAGACGCTGGCCGGCGAGGCGTTGGCAACTGCACTTCCAGCCGCTTTTTTGGCATAAAAGGCATAGTCAGGCTTGAGGTTGCGAAAAGCGAGATCGCCCTCCACCCACGGGCCGCCCACACCGGCCTCACGCCGTTCGGCACTGAGCGCCGCTTCGACGGATTCACGAAAACCGAGCAGGCGCTGCGGCACCAGCCGGGCCAGGGCGTCACCCTTGGCCGGAATGTCGTATTCGAGCCCCTGAATCAGCGCCCGGGCAATATTGGTCGGCACGCTGGTCACCAGCCCCAGCCAGCGCGACGACAGGTTGGGCGTCAGCACCGGCACGCGAATGATGAAAGGGCGCCGACCGACGCAGACGGCAAATTGCCGCATCATGTCTTCGTAACTGAGAAAATCCGGGCCGCCGGCATCCAGTATCCGGCCTTCGGCTTCGGGCAACTCGGCAACGCGTACGAGGTAGGTCAGCAGGTTCTCAAGCGCAATCGGCGCCGAGCGCGATTGCACCCATTTTGGCGTAACCATGATGGGCAGGTGATAAACCAGGTCGCGAATCACTTCGTAGGCAGCCGAACCGGCGCCGACAATGACGGCGGCCCGAATTTCGATCACTGGCACGGGGCCGGCCCGCAAGCGCTCGCCGGTATCGCGCCGCGAGAGCAAATGTTCGGAACGGGCGCCTTCAGGAATGATGCCGCCGAGATAAACGATGCGCTGAACACCCGCCGCAGCCGCCGCAGCGGCAAAATTGCTGGCTGCCTCGATATCCAGTCGGCCGAAATGCCGACCACTGGCCATGGAGTGCACCAGGTAATAGGCGACGCTGACCCCGGCCAAAGCCATGCTCAGAGTTTCCGGCTTGAGCGCATCGGCCTCGACAATCTCGACACCTTGCCAGCCCCTGGTTTCAAGCGCTGCACGACGCCGGGCGACAGCCCGCAACGAACGCCCCTCGGCCAGCAGATGCGGCACGAGGTGCGTGCCGATGTAGCCGCTGGCACCGAAGACCAGCGTCAGCGGACAACTCGGAAATCTTTCGCGGGCAGTTTCATTCACGCTGGCGAGTCTGCCACTCGTCTGCCAAGGAGGCAATTGGCGGCTTCAATTCGAGGCTGGGCCTCGGCCGATACCGCACCTCCAGGAAATCCTCTGTCCATTGTCCGAATTCTGAACTTGCCTGACCTCAAGCGTTCAGATGGGTAGTAATTCAACACACCATTCCAGAAGGCTTTTTCCAATGAACCTCCTCCGTTCGACCAAGGTACTTTTCATGGCGGCGTGCTTGAGTCTCCTCGCCGCCTGTGCCGGGACGCCGGGCGGCCAGGCCGGCGGATTTGCCGAGTCCTGGTCGAAGCGCAACCAGGCAGCGCTGGTCGAGGCCAATCTGGTTCCCCAGCCGACCGCCTATGAAATCCGTTACTTCCAGTGGGTCGACCGCGAGCGCGAGCGTGAAGTGCTGGCCAAGCTTTACCTGCCCCCCGCAATGACGCGGTCCGGCCCGGTACCGCTGGTGGCCTTTTCGCATGGCATGGGCGGTTCGCGCGAGAGCTACTCCTACCTCGGGACAAACTGGGCCGCCCGCGGCTACGCCAGCCTGCATGTGCAGCACGTTGGCAGCGATAGCCGCCTGTGGAGCGGCAACCCGTTCGACATGGTTTCCCGGTTGCAATCGGCCGCCAACGAGGCCGAGGCGATCAACCGTGTGCGCGACCTGGGCTTCGCCCTCGACGCGGTCCTCGGCGATTCACAACTGGCCGGGGTGATCGATGCGGGGCGGATTCTCGCGGCCGGCCATTCCTACGGCGCCAACACGGCCCTGCTTGCCGCCGGAGCGGAGTTCGCCCGAGCAGAGGGCATGCTCAGCTACCGCGACCGGCGCATCGTCGGCGCCGTCATCATCAGCGCGCCACCGTTCCATGGCGAACCCGACCCGGAAGCCGTCGTCCGGCCGATCGGCATCCCGACGCTGCACATTACGGCGACCGGGGACGAGATTCGGATCCCGGGCTATATGTCTGACTACCAGGACCGGCTAAGCGTGTTCTCCGCGACGGGCAGCGCGCGCAAGGCGCTGGTGGCTTTTCGCGATGGCTCGCACAGCATGTTCACCGATCGCCTGGGCGCGGGCGGGCGCGACCTGAATCCGCTGGTCAAGGCAGCCACGGTCGACCTGACGCTCGCTTTCTTCGAGGAAGTTCTCGGCGGCGCCAATGGCCTGCTCGCGACCCGCTCGACAGGTTACGACAAGTTGCTGGCCCGCTTCGAGTCCGAGCTGCGGACGGCGCCTTAACGGAACACGACGGTGCGGCGCTCCCTGCCCTCACGCCCCGGCGCGAGCGCCTTTTCCTGCTCACCCTGGCGGCTGTCCAGTTCAGTCACATCGTCGATTATATAGTGATGATGCCGCTCGGCCCTTTCCTGATACAGGAGCCGGGCATTGACACGAAGCATTTCGGACTGCTCGTTGCCTCCTACAGTTTTTGCGCTGCCGGGGTTCCGGCTTGCTCGCCGCCGGCTTCATCAACCGCTATGGCGGCGACGGCCGTCTGTTGCCAGCCGAAGCACTGACTGCAATCCACTGGGCCCATCGTATCGGCGCCCTGATGGTGCTCTTGGCTGGCGGAACATTGGCGCTGGCGCTAATACGCGGAAGATGGCCGAGCGGGCGTTTCTGGGTCTGGTTTTTGCTGGGATTGCTGGCCTTGCAGATCGGACTGGGCATCGCCAATGTCCTGCTCTCGCTGCCACTGCCACTGGCCGTTGCCCATAACCTGGGTGCTGCTGGATTGCTGAGTACTGCACTGGCGATCAATATCCGTCTCTTCCAGACAAGGAATACGCGTCAGGCCTAAACACGAGAGTCTTGACACCCCGACCAGAATCAACAGATCTGCCTCGACGTCGGGAATGGTGCATGGCGCACGAAGTCTTCAGTGCAGAATGGGTTGTGCCTTAAAAGCGGGGAACGAAGTTCATTCAGAGGCCCTCAGGGTCAACCGCGTAGAAAGAACAGCATTGTCATGATCAATCCGATGACAACAATTCCGGCACGCAGCACGGGCGCAGGTATCCGCCGTGCAAGTCGCGCGCCAAAATAGCCTCCCGCTGTTGCCGCAATCATCATTACCAAGGCCTGCGGCCAGGCCACGACACCACCCCAGGCGTAGATTGCGACGGCGATCGCGGTCAGCAATGCTGAAACCACGTTCTTCATGCCATTCATCGCATTCAGCTTGGTTTGACCAAGCAAGCCGAACAATGCCAGCAGCAAGATACCGAGGCCACCGTTGAAGTAGCCGCCATAGATGGAAACTGCCAACAAGCCAGTAGAGGATTTCCCCGCCGAGGCATGGCCGGTTTTGCCATCTTTTAGTTTGCGTAGCAGGGTCGGGCCGACGGCAAAGAGTATCGTTGCCAGCAACAACAACCAAGGCACGATCCTGCTGAAGGTTTTGTCGTTGGTCACCAGCAGCAGGGCAGCACCAATCGCGCCGCCGACCAGACTCAGAACAACCAATGTGCGCAACGACAAGCCGGGCGGCGCTTCCAGATCTTCGCGAAATCCCAGGGCGCCGGAAACATAGCCGGGTAACAGGGCAACAGTGCCGGTGGCGTTAGCGATAACTGGCGGCATCCCTGTAAAAACCAGTGCCGGGAGCGTCAGAAAACTGCCGCCACCCGCAACTGCGTTCAATGCGCCCGCAATGAAGGCCGCGGCAAGCAACAGGATGACGTTAAGTGGGTCGTTCAGCATGAAGTGGAAAATTCGGAAAAAGGATATCGATAAAACGGAGAATCGATATCAGACGCTTCAGGGCTCGACTCAGTCATGTCGTTCCAGACAGGTGGCCGGTAGAATCGTCTCGGCAGTGACAAAAAGTTCACGCTCTTCAAACTGAACGTGGGCTTTGAGCATGGCGCCAAACGGCTTCATGGCGCGTACGTCGCCAGCATTCATTCTTGCAACCAGGTTACGCATTTCCCGATGCTCCGCCAGGGTTCGTTCAACCATTGCCGTCGCTCCGGCTGCAGCCATTTTGGGCAAAAGCTCATCTTCTTCCCGCTGAAAATGCGCATCCACCTCATCCCGAAAAATGGCCGGCACACTGACCAATAGCTCGGCCATAGTCTCCGGATCAACGGCCCGGGCGATACGCAGCGCGAGAACCAGCGCCGTGTGGTGTTCGCGGGACAGATTAATCAGTGCCGGTGATCGCTTCATGAGCGAACCTCCTGATTTGCTGCAAGTCGTGCGCCATTGAACGGTGTTTCAGAATACAGAGGGTAATGCAGGCGCAACAGTCCGATTTCAATGCTTGATCGACTTCCAGTCGAGGGTTGGTTTCCGACAACATTCATCGCCGGAAAAACAACTTGCAAAAGGGCTGGCGGAGTGGACGGGACTCGAACCCGCGACCCCCGGCGTGACAGGCCGGTATTCTAACCAACTGAACTACCACTCCTATTTCCGGCGCCGGAACTTCCGGCAGCGCAGAACGAGGCGCATCATAGCACAGCGTCAGTACTTGAAGCGGACCGCAGCGGCTTGTTGCGACTACAATCGATGCTTTGGCTTCAAACAGCAGCATGATCGACACCGGCACACTAAATTTTCTCTGGTCACAGGCACTGGTCGCCGGATTTACGGCCGCCGGCACGACGCATGCCGTAATCTCACCCGGCTCGCGCTCGACCCCACTGGCGCTGGCCATGCTGCGCCAGCCCGGTTTGCAATGCACCGTTGCGGTCGACGAGCGAAGTACGGCATTTTTTGCCCTCGGGGTTGCCAAAGCCAGCCGACTTCCAGTGCTGCTACTCGCCACCTCGGGTACGGCACCGGCCAACTGGCTGCCGGCTGTGATCGAAGCCAGTCAGGCCGGTGTTCCGCTGATTCTGATTTCCGCCGACCGGCCGCCCGAACTGCAGGGTGTCGGCGCCAACCAGGCCATCGACCAGACCGGACTGTTCGGCCCGCACATTCGCTCCAGCCACATGCCCGGCACGCCGGTTGAAAATTTCGATGCTGGCTATCTGCATCGCCTGGCCGCGCGCATCTACGAACAGGCGACCTGGCCGCATCCAGGGCCGGTGCACATCAATCAGCCTTTCCGCGAGCCGTTAATGCCGACCGGCGAGACAGCGGTATCCGTTCCGCTGGAAAAGTTCGTCATTTCATACGCCCCGCTGCTGCCTGACCCGAGCGACATCCGCGAGCTTGCCACCCGTATTGCTGGTCGTCCCGGGGTCATCGTCTGCGGCGAAATGCCGATAGCCGCCGGCTTCGCGGAAGCAGTTAGTAGCCTGGCCGCCCAACTGCATTCGCCACTCCTGGCAGAACCGCTATCTAACCTGCGTTTCGGCGGACACGACCGTTTTCGCCTCTGCGTCCGCTACAACCTGTGGCTGAACGATCCGCAGGCCAGGGAAGCAGCGAAGCCTGAATGGGTGCTGCGCTTTGGCGCCTTTCCAGTTACCCGCCGCCTGCAGGAACTGGTTCGCAGCGCCAGTGAACTTCATGCGCTGATCGAACCCTGGCCACGGTGGACGGACCCGCTGCACCAGCTTACCCACGTACTGCGTGTCGATCCCGCCGCATTCTGTCGCGCACTGCTGGCCGAGGCACCACAAGCGGCACCGGCAAGTTGGCAGGCGGGCTTTGCAGCGCTGGATGCGGCGGCATCGCGCGAAAACGGCGGGCACATTGCGGCACTCGTCGCTGAACTACCTGCCGGGACTGCCGTCTTCGTCGGCAATTCGCTGGCGATCCGCGAACTGGACAGCCATTCGGGAAGCACCGACAAGACCTTGTTGTTCTATGGCAATCGCGGCGCCAGCGGCATCGACGGTAACATCTCGACGGCCATGGGCATCGCCGCTGTGCATGGACGGGCCGTCGCGCTGCTCGGCGACCTGACCTGCCAGCACGACCTCGGCGGTCTCGCCCTGGCGCAGGGGCGCGATGTCGTGATCGTTGTGGTCAACAACGGCGGCGGCGGCATTTTCGATCATCTGCCACAAGCTGCCCTGCCCGAATTCGAGCGCGGCTGGCGGACGCCGCAACAGATCGACCTCGCTCATGCCGCCCAGTCCTTCGGCCTTGGCTATGCAGAAACCGATGACGATGACGCCTTGCGCTACGCGCTGCGCAGCGCTCTGGCTGCCGGCGGCCCGTACCTGATCGAGCACCGTTTCGCCTGACCCGTCCGCTGGCAGTGACCTGCCGTTGATGGGACAATTGCGCCCTGCTACACAAAACCCGCGAATCAAGCCGATGGCCACAGAAACCCCCGATCTTTCGAAGCACACCCCGATGATGCGCCAGTATTTTGCACTCAAGGCGCAACATCCGGAAACGCTGCTTTTTTACCGGATGGGGGATTTTTACGAACTGTTCTACGAGGATGCCGAGAAGGCCGCGCACCTGCTCGACATCACGCTGACCACACGCGGCAAGTCGGCGGACATACCGATAAAGATGGCAGGCGTGCCGTTTCACTCGCTCGAACCTTACCTGGCGCGCCTGGTCAAGGCCGGCGAATCGGTAGTCATCTGCGAACAGGTCGGTGACCCGGCGACCAGCAAGGGGCCGGTCGAACGGGCGGTAAGTCGCATCGTCACGCCGGGAACGCTAACCGACGCCGCGCTGATCGACGACAAACGCGATATCTGGCTGCTGGCGCTGACCACGACGCGCAATATGGCCGGGCTGGCGCGCCTCAATCTGGCCAGCGGCGAATTCATCCTGACCGAAGTGCCGGTCGAGCAACTGGCGGCGACGCTGGAGCGCATCCGTCCGGCGGAAATTCTTTATCCGGAATCCTGGTCATTCGACTTTACCCTGGACACTACGCGAACCCGCCAACCAGACTGGTATTTCGAGTTCGATTCAGCGCGGCGCCTGCTGTGCGAGCAATTCAAGGTCGCCTCGTTGTCCGGTTTCGGTGCCGAAGCCTTGCGTCCAGCGATCGGCGCCGCCGGTGCCTTGCTGCAGTACGCGCAGGCCACGCAATCCGGGAATTTGCTGCATTTGCGGGCGTTGACCGTGGAACTCGAAGGCGCCTACCTTGGCCTCGACCTCGCCACCCGGCGTAATCTTGAACTGACCGAAACCCTGCGCGGCCAGCCAGCGCCGACTCTGTTCTCGCTGCTCGACAATTGCGTCACCAGCATGGGGGCGCGCCTGTTGCGCCATACTCTGCACCATCCGCTGCGCGAACGCGGCATTCCGGCGGCGCGTCATGGCGCAGTCGCCGCCCTGCTCGAAGACTATGGCCGGATGGCCGGCGAGGTGCGTCGCGAACTGAAGTCAATCGCCGACATCGAGCGCATCGCCGGACGCATCGCCCTGCGTAATGCACGGCCGCGCGACCTGGCCGGCTTGCGCGATTCGCTGGCCGGACTGCCAGCCTTGCGCGCGCCGCTCGCTGAATCGGCCTCGCCCCTGCTAGATCAGTTGCATGACGATCTCGCAACACCAGAGGCAACGCTCGCGCTGCTGGTTCGCGCCATCGCCGCCGAGCCTTCGGCGCAGATCCGCGACGGTGGTGCGATTGCCCCCGGTTTCGATGCCGATCTCGACGAACTGCGCTCGCTCAACGACAACTGCGGCGCCTTTCTGGTCGACATGGAAGTCCGCGAGCGCGAGCGCAGCGGTATCGCCAGCCTGAAGGTCGAGTTCAACAAGGTGCATGGCTTCTACATCGAAGTCACGCATGCCCACACCGACAAGATTCCCGACGACTATCGCCGGCGCCAGACGCTGAAAAATGCCGAGCGCTACATCACGCCGGAATTGAAGGCATTCGAGGACAAGGCGCTGTCGGCGCAGGAACGTGCGCTGGCACGCGAAAAGCTTCTCTACGAGCAGATTCTCGACCAACTGCTGCCAGCCGTACCGAGCCTGCAAACCATCGCCCGTGCCGTCGCCCAGCTCGACCTGCTGGCCGGCTTTGCCGAGACAGCGCTAAAACGCAACTGGAGCAAGCCGGAATTTGCCGAAGAAACGCAGTTGACCGTAAGCGGCGGCCGCCACCCGGTGGTCGAGGCCGAAATGGCCACCGGCGCCGAATCCTTCATCGCCAACGACTGCCGGCTCGCCGAAAACCGCCGCCTGCTGCTGATCACCGGCCCCAACATGGGCGGCAAATCGACCTACATGCGGCAGACGGCGCTGATCGTCCTGCTCGCCCATATCGGCAGCTATGTCCCCGCCGATCGCTGTGTGCTCGGCCCGCTCGACCGCATCTTCACCCGTATCGGCGCTTCCGACGACCTCGCCTCGGGCCGTTCGACCTTCATGGTCGAGATGACCGAAGCCGCCGCCATCCTGCATCACGCGACACCCAACAGTCTGGTTCTGATGGACGAAATCGGGCGCGGCACTTCGACGTTCGACGGCATGGCGCTGGCCTTCGCCATCCTGCGTCACCTGATCGACAAAAACCGTTGCCTGACGTTGTTTGCGACGCATTATTTCGAGCTGACCCGGCTGGCGCACGAATATTCCGAACTGGCCAACGTGCATCTCGATGCGGTCGAGCACAACGACCGCATCGTCTTCATGCACGCGGTCGAAGAAGGTCCGGCCAACCAGAGCTACGGTATCCAGGTCGCCGCGCTGGCCGGCATTCCGTCCATCGTTGTCCGAGCTGCCCGCAGGCAATTGCGCGAATTCGAGCAGCGCGCCACGGTCGACCCGCTGCAGCCTGATCTTTTTGCGCAATGTGTACCGGAACCTGCCGAACCGGAGCCTGACCCGGCGCTTGAACGACTGGCCAGCATCGACCCGGACAGCCTGACGCCGCGCCAGGCGCTCGAAGCGCTCTATGAACTGAAAAATCTCGCCCGATGAAGCACTGGCTGCTTGCCGCCTGCCTCTGTTTTTCGGCTTTGGCGCACGGCGATACCTGGACGTTCGCACTGATCGGCGATGTTCCCTACTCGGACCGCGAACGCCGCGAATTGCCGCGCATGCTCGACGCAATAGCCGACAGCAATGTCGCCTTCGTCGCCCATGTCGGAGATATCAAGCACGGCCAGGAGCGTTGTGACGACGCGCTGTTCGAGGAGCGGCAGCGCTTGTTCGATGCCAGCCGGTTGCCGTTCATTTTCGTGCCGGGCGACAACGAGTGGACCGATTGCATTCGGGTCTCGAACGGTGGCTACGATCCGCTGGAAAGGCTCGCCGCGCTGCGCACGCTGTTCTGGCAGCGTCCCGATTCGCTGGGCCGCAAGACAATCGCACTTGAACGCCAGCCGGGGGATTACCCGGAACACTCGCGCTTCTGCCTCGGGCCAGTCCTCTTCGTCACCCTCAACCTGCCGGGGCCGGACAATAATTTTGGCTGGCGCGATCAGGCAAGCGCCGAGTTTCTGGCACGCAATCCCGCTGTTCTGCGGTGGATCAAAGAGAGTTTCGCGATCGCCCGGCAGGAACGACTGGCCGGCATCGTGCTGCTCTTTCAGGCCAACCCCGGCTTCAAGAAATTTTCGCAAGGTCTGGCGCACCGCGGATTCCGCGAATTTCTCGACACCTTGCGCCGCGAAACGCAGGACTTTGACGGCCAAGTCGTCGCGGTCCATGGCGATACCCATTTCAGCCGGATCGATCATCCGTTGCGGGACGGCAACGGAAAACAGGTTGCCAACATGACCCGCGTCGAGACCTTCGGCTACCCGCTGATGGGCTGGACGCGCGGGATCATCGACACCGATTCGGCGACGCTGTTTCGCTTCGAAACACGCCCCTGGCCACCTGCGCCTCAGTGACAGGTTTCGTCGTCATCGCCACCAGAATGGACATGACCGTGCTCGAGTTCCTCGGCACTGGCCGCGCGAATCCCTGTTACCGTGCAGGTAAAGATTAGCGCCATGCCGGCCAGCGGGTGATTGCCGTCGAGAACGACCTTGTCGTCGGCGATATCGGTCACGCGGTAAATGACCAGATCTTCGTCATCGCCATCTTCCGGGCCACCCTCGAACTGCATGCCGACCTGCAGTTCCTTGGGGAAATCCTTGCGCGGTTCGATTTGCACCATCTCGGCATCGTAGTCGCCAAAAGCTTCGTCCGGCTGCAGCTTTACATTGACCGACTCGCCGATTTTCTTGCCTTGCAGGGCCTCCTCGATCTTCGGGAAAATATCGTCGTAACCGCCGTGCAAATAGACGAGTTGCTCGCGACCTTCATCGACGACTTCGCCATCGGGATCGGTGACATGGTAATCGAGGGTGACTACCGAGTTTTTGGCGACCTGCGTATTCATGAATTCATTTCCTTGACCAGGCGCAGCACTTCCAGTGCGTGCCCCTTGTAATTGACGTTGTAGAGCGCATGACGAATCACGCCCGACTTGTCGATGATAAACGTGGAGCGTGCGACCCCGAACTTGCGGTGGCCATCCACTTCCCTGGCCTGCCAGACGCCATACATCTTGCAGACGACACCTTCCATATCTGACAGCAGTTCGGTGCCGATGCCTTCCTTGTCGCGAAACTCGGCGTGTTTCAGGCATTCGTCGCGACTGATACCGAACAGGACGCAGTTCTGGCGTCCGAAGTCTTCCTCATGATCCGAAAAATCGGTTGCTTCCTTCGTGCAACCGGGCGTTCCATCCTTGGGATAGAAAAAAAGCACGACGTGTTTTCTGCCCTTGTACGTTGCCAGATTGACCGTTTCCATGTCCGCATCCGGCAATGAAAAGTCGGGCGCTTGATCACCAAGCTTGAGCAGCATGTAATTCTCCTTGGGCGCTCTGCGGGGTTCTTGCCGTAAGCGATTCTAACGGAGGCACATGCCGATGACTACTGCGGTCGACGCCTTTATTTGCCTTATTTTCCGGGAACTTTTTCCGGAATCTGCACGAACTTTTCGTCCTGCCGGATCATGCCCAACTCGAAACGCGCGCGCTCCTCGATGGCGTCATAACCCTGTTTCAGGTCGCGGACCTCGGCATCGAGGCCGGCATTCCTGATTTCCAGATTGCGCGTGACTTCCTTCTGTTGCTCCAGTTGACGGTCGTAATCCCATACCTTGAGCCAGCCGCCCTTCCCCACCCACAGGGGATATTGCAGCAAGGCGATCAGGGCGAGAAGGCCGACCGTCAGCCAGCGCATCGCACGTTAGCGCAGATTGTAGAAAGTCTCGCGACCGGGGTAGGTGGCGGTATCGCCGAGATCTTCCTCGATACGCAGCAACTGGTTGTACTTGGCGATACGGTCGGAACGCGACAGCGAACCGGTCTTGATCTGGCCGGCATTGAGACCGACGGCAATGTCGGCGATCGTGCTGTCCTCGGTTTCACCGGAGCGATGCGAGATCACCGCCGTGTAGCCGGCGCGCTTGGCCATTTCGACAGCGGCAAAGGTCTCGGACAGGGTGCCGATCTGGTTGATCTTGATCAGGATCGAATTGCCGATACCCTTCTTGATGCCCTCCTTGAAGATCCGGGTATTGGTCACGAAAATGTCGTCGCCAACGATCTGTACCGTCTTGCCGAGGCGGTCGGTGAGCATTTTCCAGCCATCCCAGTCGGCTTCCGACATGCCATCCTCGATCGAAACGATCGGGAACTGGTCGGCCAGGTTGGCCAGATAGTCGGTGAATTGCGCCGAGGTCAGCTGCAGGCCTTCGCCGGACAGGTGATACTTGCCGTCCTTGTAGAACTCGGAAGCGGCACAGTCAAGGGCAAGCAGAACGTCCTTGCCGGGCACGTAACCGGCAGTTTCGATCGCCTGCATGATGATTTCTAGCGCTTCGGCATGGCTGCCGAGATTCGGCGCAAAACCGCCTTCATCGCCGACCGCCGTCGAGTGGCCCTTCTTGTCGAGCAGTTTCTTCAGCGCGTGGAAAATCTCGGCGCCGCAACGCAGGGCTTCGCGGAAACTGGAAGCGCCAACCGGCATGATCATGAATTCCTGGATATCCAGGCTGTTGTTGGCATGCTCGCCGCCATTGATGATGTTCATCATCGGCACCGGCATCTGCATCGGGCTCATACCGCCGAAATAACGGTAGAGCGGCATGCCGGATTCCTCGGCGGCCGCCTTGGCCACCGCCATCGAGACGGCAAGGATGGCATTGGCGCCGAGGCGCGATTTGTTGTCGGTGCCGTCAAGGTCGATCATGGTCTGGTCGATGAAAGCCTGTTCCTGGGCATCGAGGCCGATGATCGCTTCGGAAATCTCGGTATTGACGTTCTCGACCGCCTGCATGACACCCTTGCCCAGGAAACGGCTGGCATCGCCGTCCCGCAGCTCGATGGCTTCGCGCGAACCGGTGGAAGCGCCCGACGGTACCGCAGCGCGGCCCATGATGCCGCTCTCCAGCAGAACGTCCGCTTCGACAGTGGGATTGCCACGGGAATCGAGAATCTCTCGTGCCACAACATCAACGATTGAGCTCATGATTATTCCTTATTTTCAACAGATTAAAATAACTACTTAAATCAAATCATCAACACCGGAAACAACCAGCATGTTCATTTCCGCCACCTGTTCACGCGCCTTGCGCGCCGCCTGATATTCGGGCGAATGGTAAAACCGCCTGGCCTGTTCGGGCGAAGCGAACTCGACGATGACCAGTCGCGGCAACTTGGTCCAGCTACCTTCAAGAATTTCCACCGCACCGCCACGCACCAGATAACGCCCGCCATACTGGGCAATCGCCGCCTGCGCCAGACCCTTGTAGATTTCGTAGGCTGCCGCATCGCCCACTTTGGCCTCGGCGATCAGATAGCCCTTCTGGCTCATTTCAGTTCCTCGAAGCCGGCTGCCTTGACTGCACGGTCCAGCGCGACCAGCGTCGTCAGCAGGGATTCCATGCGCGCCAATGGCCAACTGTTCGGGCCATCCGACCACGCTTTTTCCGGGCACGGATGAGTTTCCATGAACAATCCCGAGATCCCGACGGCGACGGCGGCGCGCGCTAGCACCGGCACGAATTCACGCTGCCCACCCGACGTCGTGCCCTGCCCGCCCGGCAACTGGACGCTGTGCGTGACATCGAAGACGACCGGGCACCCGGTCTCACGCATGATCGCCAGACTGCGCATGTCGGAAACCAGATTGTTGTAGCCGAACGAGACGCCACGCTCGCAGACCATCAGGTTGTCGCCGCCGTTATTGACCTCGCGCGCCTTGGCGACGACGTTTTTCATATCGCCCGGCGCCAGGAACTGACCCTTCTTGATATTGACCGGCTTGCCGCTGGCCGCGACGGCGTGAATGAAATCGGTCTGGCGACACAGGAAGGCCGGGGTTTGCAAGACATCGACCACTGCCGCCACCGGCTGAATTTCATCGATGGCGTGGACATCGGTCAAGACCGGCACGCCAACCTGACGCTTCACTTCGGAAAAGATGCGCAGTCCTTCGTCCAGCCCCAGTCCGCGCACCGAAGTGCCGGAACTGCGGTTGGCCTTGTCATAGGAAGCCTTAAAAATATACGGAATTCCCAGTCGACCGCAGACTTCCTTCATGGCACCGGCAACGTCGATGCACAGTTGCTCGGATTCGGCGGTACAGGGGCCAGCAATCAGGAATAAAGGCTGATCGAGCCCTGTTTCGAATCCGCAGAGCTTCATTTTCCCCTGGCCTGCTGGTTGGCCAGTGCCGCTTTCACGAACGACGTGAACAACGGATGACCCTGACGCGGGTTGGAGGTGAATTCCGGATGAAACTGCACCCCGACAAACCACGGATGCACGTCGGCGGGCAGTTCGATCATTTCGCAGAGATCGGTTCCCGGCGCCCGACCGGCGACGTGGAGCCCCTTTTCCTCAAGTTGGGCGAGCAGCGTGTTGTTAACTTCGTAGCGATGCCGGTGACGTTCGGTGATTTCCGGTGCGCCATAGATTTTGCGCGCCAGCGAGCCGTCAGCCAGTTTGCATATCTGGGCGCCGAGGCGCATGGTCCCGCCGATGTCGGAGTCCTCACCGCGTTTCTCGACCTTGCCAGAGGCATCGAGCCACTCGGTGATCAGGCCGATGACCGGATACGGCGTGTCACGTGCAAATTCGGTCGAGTGGGCGCCGGCCATGCCGGCCACATTGCGGGCAAACTCGACAACGGCCAGTTGCATGCCGAGACAGATACCGAGATACGGCACCTTGTTTTCGCGGGCATAGCGGATGGCAGCAATCTTGCCTTCCGTGCCGCGCCGCCCGAAGCCGCCAGGCACCAGTATGGCGTCGATGTCCTTGAGCAGGCCGCAACCCTCCTTTTCGATGCTTTCCGAATCGAGATATTCGATCGAGACCTTGCTGCGGGTGTGAATTCCGGCATGCTTCAGCGCTTCGATCAGCGACTTGTAAGACTCGGTCAGGTCGACGTACTTGCCGACAAAGGCGATCCTGACTTCGTGCTCCGGGTTTTCCAGCGCCACGATCAGCCGGTTCCAGACTGACAGATCGGCCGCCTTGGCCAGAATGCCGAGCTTGTGGCAGACGATCTCGTCGATCATCTGCTCGTGCAGCATGGCCGGGATCTTGTAGATCGAATCGGCGTCCAGGCACTCGATGACCGCTTCCGGCATGACGTTACAGAACAGCGCGATCTTGCGCCGCTCCTCGACAGGAATCGAGCGATCGGCACGACAGAGCAGAATATCCGGCTGAATACCGATCTGCCGCAGTTCCTTGACCGAGTGTTGAGTCGGCTTTGTCTTCAGTTCGCCGGCAGTGGGGATGTAGGGCAACAGTGTCAGGTGCATGTAGCAGACGTTGTTGCGCCCCTCCTCGATGCCCATCTGGCGAATCGCTTCGAGAAACGGCAGTGACTCGATGTCACCGACCGTGCCGCCGACTTCGACGATGGCGACATCGGCCCCCTCGGCACCGGCCTTGATCTTGGTCTTGATCTCGTCGGTAATGTGCGGGATGACCTGGACCGTCTTGCCGAGGTATTCGCCGCGCCGCTCCTTCTTGATCACCGAGTCATAAACCTGACCCGTCGTGAAATTGTTGCGCTTGCCCATCCTCGTGCTGGTGAAGCGCTCGTAGTGGCCGAGATCGAGATCGGTTTCTGCACCATCCTCGGTGACGAAAACCTCGCCGTGCTGGAACGGACTCATCGTGCCGGGATCGACGTTGATGTAGGGGTCGAGCTTGAGATGGGTAACCTTGATGCCGCGGGATTCCAGAATGGCCCCGAGCGACGCGGCGGCGATGCCTTTGCCCAGGGAGGACACGACACCGCCTGTTACGAATACGAATTTGGTCATGGAAAGACAGGCTGCGGGAAAGCCGAATGATAGCCGAAAAGGGGGCATTTCCTCAAATTGGCATCATCTATAATTCGGGTTCATTCATTCATCGGTGTTTCCCCATGTCCCAATTTTCCTTTGACGTCTCCATCGAGGAATTCGAAGCCAAGGTCATTCAGGCATCGTTGCAGGTACCGGTGGTCATCGACTTCTGGGCCCCGTGGTGCGGGCCATGCCAGACGCTGAAGCCGATGCTCGAAAAGCTTGCCGAAGAATATGCCGGCCGCTTCCTGCTGGCCAAGGTGAATTCCGACGAAAATCCCGAGCTTTCCCAGCACTTCGGCGTGCGCAGCATTCCTTCGGTCAAGGTGCTCTACCAGGGTCAACTGGTTGACGAATTCAACGGCGCCTTGCCGGAAGGCCAGATCCGCGCCTTTCTCGACCGTTTCGCCCTGCCCGATGCCGGCGGCAACCTGCGCGAGGAAGCCGCTGCCCTGGTCGCCGCCGGCCAGCTCGACGAGGCATTGGCCAAGCTCTCGGAAGCCAGCCGCGAAAAGCCGGGCGACGAAGGCATCCGCCTCGACGCCATCGATGTTCTGATGCAACTGGGCCGCAACGACGAAGCCGGACAGTTGCTCGCCGCCGACTACACGCAGGCGGCCGACCGTGCCAACGCACTGCGCGCACGGCTGGCGCTGGCCGCCGGTGCTGCCGACACAACCGGGCTCGAGGCAAAGCTCGCCGCCAACCCGGATGATCACGCCATCCGCCTCGAACTGGCGCGCGCCTACGCCGGCCAGATCCGATTTCGCGAGGCGCTCGACAATGCGCTGGAGGTCGTCGTCCGCGACCGTTTCTTCGACGAAGGCGCCGGCCGCAAGGCACTGCTGCAGATCTTCGAGGCACTGGGCGGCAGCGAACAGCACGACGATCTGGTTCGCGAATTCCGGCGCAAGCTTTCCGCCGCGCTGAACTGAACACAGCGACGCGGTTCCCAGCCATGGCTACCCGCCTCTACCGCAGCACCAGCCTGCGCATGATCGAAGCGCTGAACGCCGGCGCGCCGCTGATGCACAGGGCCGGCGCGGCAGCGGCAGACTGGGCGACACAACTGGCGACTCAGCGCGAATGTCCGGTTCTCATTCTGGCCGGCCCCGGCAACAATGGCGGCGACGCTTTCGAAGCCGCCCGTCTGTTGCGCGAGCGCTTCTTCGCGACCTGCGTGGTCTTCGCTGGCGATCCGCTCGCATTGCCGCCGGATGCGGCGGCGGCCTGCAAGCGCTTCAGCGATGCGGGGGGAACCACCATCGGGGCCATTCCCGACAGCGGGCGCTGGTCGCTGATCATCGACGGACTGTTCGGCCTCGGCCTCGGCCGGGCGCCGGCCGGTCAATATGCCGAGTGGATCGCCACTGCCAATGCCCTGGCTGTCCGCGATACCTGCCCGCTGCTCGCTCTCGACTGCCCGTCCGGCCTCGATGCCGATACCGGCCGGGCGTTTAGTCCGTGCATCCGCGCCAGCCACACCATCACCTTCATTGGTGCCAAGCCGGGCCTGCTGACTGCGGACGGGCCGGATCATTGCGGCGAGGTCCGTGTCGCCGAACTCGACCTGTCGCCTAGCACCGACGTACCCGCGGACGGACACTTGGTCAGCGCAGCCGACTTCGCCACGCATGCCCGGCCACGTCCACTGAACAGCCACAAGGGCAGTTTCGGCAGCGCCGGCATACTCGGCGGGGCGCCCTCGATGGTCGGCGCCGCCTTCCTGGCCGGCCGCGCCGCGCTCAAGCTGGGCGCCGGCCGCGTATACATCGGCCTGCTCGACCCGCAACCGCCGGCGTGCGATCTGCTGCAGCCCGAGTTGATGCTGCGCCGCTCGCAGGCGCTTATGCAGGCCGAACTTACCGCGCTGGCCTGCGGCCCCGGGCTTGGCGGCAGCCTCGAGGCGAGCGAATTGCTCGAGACGGCGATCGCCAGCGTACTTCCCTTGCTGCTCGATGCCGACGCTCTGAACCTGGTGGCGAGTGAAGGGAACCTGCAAGTCGCGCTGGCCAGCCGGAGCAATCCGGCGATCCTCACGCCGCACCCGGCCGAAGCGGCGCGCCTGCTCGAATCGGGCACGGCCGAGGTGCAGGGCGACCGCATTGCCGCCGCGCTGGAAATTGCCGAGCGTTACCGCTGCCACGTCGCACTGAAAGGCTGCGGCACTGTAATCGCCACGGTCGACGGCCGCTGGTGGATCAATTCCACCGGCAATCCCGGCATGGCCACGGCCGGCATGGGCGACGTGTTGAGTGGCCTGATCGTCGCCCTGCTCGCCCAGGGCTGGCCTGTCGACGCCGCGTTGCGCGCTGGCGTTTATCTGCACGGCGCCGCGGCGGACCGGCTGGTCACCAGTGGCGTCGGGCCGATCGGCCTGACCGCCGGCGAGGTTATCGACACTGCACGCCTGATATTCAACGAATGGAGCGCGGCGTGACCGGCGCCGGCGTCGCAACCCACTTTCAGCAACCTGATTTCCATGCCCATCGATCTTGATTACCCGCTTGCCGCCGAAATCACTCGCAACGTTGCTGCCGCGCTCGCCGAGGACATCGGCGCCGGCGATCTGACGGCCAGTCTCATTCCCGCCGACCGCGTGGCCCGCGCCAGGGTCATCTCGCGCGAAGCCGGCGTGCTCTGCGGCCGGTCCTGGTTCGACCGCTGCGTCACGAGTCTCGATCCGGACGCCGAAATCACCTGGAACGCCGCCGACGGCGACCGCATCACGGCCGATCAGTTGCTATGCGAGATCCGCGCCAATGCCCGCGCCCTGCTTTCGGCCGAGCGCAGCGCGCTGAATTTCCTGCAACTGCTCTCGGCGGTCGCCAGCAAGGCCCGCGCCTACGCCGATGCGCTCGCCGGCACCAAGGCACAGGTGGTCGACACGCGCAAAACGCTGCCCGGGCTGCGCATTGCGCAGAAATACGCGGTCCGCTGCGGCGGCGGCGGCAATCACCGGCTGGCGCTGTGGGATGCCATCCTGATCAAGGAAAACCACATCCACGCCGCCGGCGGCATTCGCGAAGCCATGGCCGCTGCCCGGATCGCTGCCGGACAGGCCGGCGACCGCTGCAAATTCATTCAGGTCGAGGTCGAATCGCTGGAAGAACTGCGCGTTGCGCTGGACGCCGGCGCAATGATGATCCTGCTCGACAATTTCACACCGGCCATGATGTGCGACGCCACCGCGTTCAATGCCGGGCGCGCGGTGCTCGAAGCATCGGGCAATGTGACGCTGGAAACGATACGCGGCATCGCCGAAACCGGGGTCGACCGGATTTCGGTCGGCGCGCTGACCAAGGACGTCAAGGCACTCGACCTGTCGATGCGTTTCGTAAAGTAGCGCCAGCCTCGAGGTCTGGCATGAGTCCGACGGGCTAGGCGTTACCGGCTTTTTTGGTCATAATCACAAACGACCGGAAGAAAACAACGAATTCCCAAGGGGGGACCAAATGCTGTTTGCGCTGTTTTATGTAGTTGCGATTCTCATCCTGGTTATGCACTTCACGGGCTTCCTCGCCCGGCGCAACCTCGAGTGGCTGGTTCTGGTGCTCGCCATCGCCGTCTTCCCGGCGGTCATCTACCTGTAGCAGGCCTCCTCGCGACCAGGTCGATCAACGCCGAGCGACCTGCGTGGGCACTGCCCTCTTCCACCAGGTCTTCGTGTTCGTGCAGCAGCACGATTTCCCAATCGGCGAATGTTTCCCGCAACAACACCTCGGTATAAAGGTTTTCCACGGCTGACGGGCCGCCGGTCCGGTATTCCAGCTGTTTCGGCGTGTAGCCCTGCAAAAACAGCAACCCGCCGGGTTTCACCGCCTGCTTCATGCCCGCCAACTGCCGCGGCCGTTCGGCCGGCCCGGCAAACTGGATGAAGATGCCGACCACGGCATCGAAAGCTTCGTTCGGCCACGTCCAGTCGAAAATATCCGCCTGCACGAAGTCGACCCTAGGGCCAGCCGTTGCATCTATGGTCGCCACATGCCGGCCGCGCGCCAGCTTCGCGGCTTTTTCCAGCGCCACCGGCGAGATTTCGGTCGCCATAACGGCGCAGCCCTGCTCGGCCAGCCAGACGGAATTGCGTCCCTCGCCGTCGGCCACCGAGAGAACGCTCATCCCCGCGCCGAAACGCTCCACCTGGGACGCCAGGAACTTGTTGGGCGCCGTGCCGAACAGGTAGTCGTCCCCCGCGTCGCGATAGCGGGCCGACCAGAAGGCTTCGTGATCGAAGCTCACACGCGCTCGACGATGAACTGCTTGATGGCGGCGACATCGGGCGCCATGACGACGACCCGTTGCGGCAGTTTCTCGATGCCGGCGAGATCGGCCGGACGCACCGGCTCGGTGCCCAGCGCCTCGCGGATGGTTTCCTCGAACTTGGCCGGCTGGGCGGTTTCCAGCACGATCATCGGGATGTTCGGCAGACGATGCTCGAGCGCCACCTTCAGGCCGTCGGCGGTGTGGGTGTCGAGCATCACGTTGTAGCGGCCCAGCGCGAAACGGATGGTCTTGATGCGATCAGCGTGGATGCTCTTGCCGGAGGCGAAGCCGAATTTCGGCATTTTTTGCCAGTGGACCGTAGCCGACAGGTCGAAGGCCTCGCCCTTGTCGACCCTGGCCCACAGTTCGCGAACGACGGCCGGATCGCGGCCGACCAGGTCGAAAATAAAACGCTCGAAGTTGGACGCCTTGGAGATATCCATCGACGGGCTGGAAGTAATGCTTGTTTCCACCGCCTTGCGCGGACGATAGACGCCGGTACGGAAGAACTCGTCGAGCACGTCGTTTTCGTTGGTCGCCAGCACCAGACGGGCGATCGGCAAGCCCATCTGGCGTGCAATATGGCCGGCGCAGATATTCCCGAAATTGCCGGAGGGGACAGCGAAGGCGACCTGCTCGTCGTTCGACTTGGTGGCCAGGAAGTAGCCCTGGAAGTAATAGACGATCTGCGCCGCAACGCGCGCCCAGTTGATCGAATTGACCGCACCGATCTTGTACTTGGCCTTGAAGACGGCATCGTTGGAAACGGCCTTGACGATGTCCTGCGCGTCGTCGAACAGGCCGGTAACTGCAATGTTGAAGATGTTGGCATCCTGCAGCGAATACATCTGGGCGCGCTGGAAGGCGCTCATCTTGCCATCCGGCGAGAGCATGAAGACCTTGACATTATGTTTGCCGCGCATGGCGTATTCGGCCGCCGAACCGGTGTCGCCGGAGGTGGCGCCGAGGATGTTGATCGACTCGTTGCGCTTGTCGAGCACGTACTCGAACAGGTTGCCGAGCAACTGCATGGCCATGTCCTTGAAGGCCAGCGTCGGGCCGTTCGACAGTTCCTGCGTGTAGAGGCCGTCTTCGAGCCTGGTCAGCGGCGTGATCTGCGCGGCATCGCCACCATTGCGCGTGTGGCAATAAACCTCGGCGGTGTATGTCTTGGCAACCAGCGCCTTGAGATCAGCGACCGGAATGTCGGTAATGAACTTGGAGAGGATCTCGTAGGCGAGGTCGGCATACGACAGCTGACGCCAGGCATCGAGTTCGGCGCGGCTGACCTGCGGATAGCTTTCCGGCAGGTAAAGGCCGCCATCGGGCGCCAGACCGCCGAGGAGGATGTCGCAGAAAGCCTGGGGCGCGGCGTGACCGCGGGTCGAGATATAGCGCATGGCGAAAACCTGAAAGCGAAAAGCGGTGATTTTACCGCGTCGACCGCGACACACGCATGGCTTGCAGCAGTCCGCCAATGAACAACAGCAGTCCACCAGCCACCAGCGGCCCGGCCAGCACATCGAAACCGCCCTGCAATGCCAATGCCGCGGCGAGGAACAAAAGCGCCCGCCAACCGCTGGTGGCGGCCAGTTTCTGGCGCATGAGATGGCGTGCCGGAATGGCCGGCCCGGGCCAGCGCCAGACCGGCAGCAACTGGCTGAGCGCCCCGGTGATCAGCGGCAACAGAAAGCCGGCGCCCCAGGCCAACAAGGTAGGGTACGCCGGCAACAGCCCAGCCCCATGTGCCACGCCGGCTGCCAGTGTCAGCAGCAACCCAACCACCGAGGCCAGCAGCGACGCGGCAACGCCGTCGGCCAGCATGGCCATGAATCCGAAGCGCCGGGCCCACTGGCCGACCAGGCCGAGTGCGGCGACCAGCAGCAAGGCCGCGCCGGGTGCCGCAAACGGCCAGATGACCGCGGCGCCGGTGGCGATCACCAGCGCCCCGCCGGCTACCAGCCAGAGCCGGCGGCGCAGCCAGCTGGCGGCTTCGGGGTCAGGCTTGCCCAGCGCTGTTGGCAGCAGGACCGGCAAGGTACCGAGCGCCGCCAGGCCGACCAGCCCGAGCGTATTGAGATGCAGATGGAAAAGGCGCAGTGCCTTCCAGTAAGGCGGCAAGGCCGGAATCAGCAGGACGGCGAGCAGGGCCAGCATCAGACAGCCAAGCGCAGCGCCGTACCAGCGCCAGCCGGGGTGCGGCGATCCCAGGGTGGCACGCGCCCTGCCAGCGATCCAGTTGAGCAAAACGGCCGTCAGCACGAGGTCGACCGCAGCCGCCGCATGCAGCAGCCAGTATGGCAGCCAGCCCTGCATGGCGGCGACCGCCACTAGCCCGGCCAGTTGCGCGGCGGCCGGCAATCGGGCGATCAATCGCCCCGGATCGCCGGTGCGCGTCAGCACCGGCACGAAATGACTCATTGCCGCGAAGATCAGCGGCACGATGCCGACTGCGAACGCCAGATGCGCCACCGCCAGCGGCGAACCGACCCCGCTCAGCGCCAGACCGGCGCTGCCCAGCAGGGAGAGAAGGGGCAGGCTCGCGGTTCGGAGCAATCAGCTGACGACGGAGAAGTCGATCACGATGGCACCCGGTTCGCGCTGCTTGTATTCGATATTCAAGCTGGCACCGTAACGGGCCTGCAGCTGGGCCAGCAGCGGCAGCGGATCGTGGTCGTTGCAGAAACGCATGGTCTCGCCGGGCTGCAGCGCATCCAGCGCGCCAAAGATGGCGGCATGGCGGAAACGCTTGGCGATACCACGCGCGTCGAAGGGATAGAGGGCTTCCGGGGTGGTGTGGTTACAGACATGAATGGGTTGCATCATAACTCCTTGATGGGTTGGCCAACGTGGCACACGACAAATTCTGCCGCGCATTGCCGCCCTATTCCTTGATGCGGATTGCCATGCCCGTACCCGTTTCAGGGACAAAAAAGGAGCCCGGAGGCCCCTCGAAGGAAAGACGCGGCCGCGGAGCGGATCCGCAGCCGCACCCGAAGAGTGATCAGTGTGCCGAAGCGGACGCTGCCCCCAGGCCCGTCTGGGCACGAATGTATTGCTCCTCGAAGGCTTCCGCCTCCTTGCCGGCGCGGGCGCTCTTGTCGGTAACCGAGCCCAGCCAGGTGACGACGAAGGCCAAGGTCATCGAGATGATCGCCGGGTGGTCATAAGGGAAGACCGCCTGCGCGTTACCCAGCACCTTGACCCAGACGGCCGGCGACAGGATGACCAGGCCGACCGCGGAGACCAGGCCGGCGATGCCGCCCCACAGCGCGCCGCGCGTGGTCAGGCCCTTCCAGTACATGGAAAGGATCAGCACCGGGAAGTTGACCGACGCGGCGACGCCGAAGGCCAGCGCAACCAGGAAGGCCACGTTCTGATCCTTGAACAGGATGCCGAGGATGATCGCGACGATGCCGATGCCGACTGAAGCGTACTTGGTGACGCGCATTTCCTGGGCGCCGGTCGCCGTTCCCTTCTTGATGACGCGTGCGTAGAGGTCGTGCGAGATCGCCGAGGCGCCGGCCAGCGCGAGTCCGGAAACGACGGCGAGAATGGTGGCGAAGGCCACGGCCGACAGGAAGCCGAGGAAGACGTCGCCACCGAGTGCCTTGGCCAGGTGCATGACCGGCATGTTGCCGCCGCCGATCAGCTTGCCGCCGACCTTGCCGCCTTCGAAGAAGGCGGGATCCTGGCCAACGATGACAATGGCGGAAATGCCCAGCACCATGACGACGAGGAAGAAGAAGCCGATGAAGCCGGTGGCGTAGAACACCGATTTGCGCGCTTCCTTGGCATTCGGCACGGTGAAGAAGCGCATCATGATGTGCGGCAGGCCGGCAGTACCAAAAAGCAATGCCAGCGAAAGCGACACGGCGGACACCGGATCGGCCATCAGCTTGCCCGGCGCC
>Ga0209310_1000480_pt1 | contig 44223 bp, 44 predicted proteins | sample AD_UKC030_MetaG_FD_184415 | JGI IMG/M metagenome (GOLD analysis project Ga0209310, IMG submission 184415) | Active sludge microbial communities of municipal wastewater-treating anaerobic digesters from USA - AD_UKC030_MetaG (SPAdes) (version 2) | ecosystem: Engineered > Bioreactor > Anaerobic >...
TGCCCCGGTAAACCTCGTCGACCGCAACTGGCCGAGCCGTGTCATCGACAAGGCGCCGATCTGGATGAGCACCGACCTGCGCGACGGCAACCAGGCGCTTTTCGAGCCGATGAACGGCGAGAAGAAGATGCGCTTGTTCAAGACGCTCTGCGCCGTCGGCTTCAAGGAAATTGAGATCGCCTTTCCGTCGGCCTCGCAGACCGAATTCGATTTCGTGCGCGGCTTGATCGAAGGCGGCCACATCCCCGGCGACGTGCGCATCGAAGTGCTCACCCAGGCCCGCGAGCACCTCATCCGGCGCACCATGGAATCGCTCAAGGGCGCCAGGCAGGCCATCGTGCACGTCTATAACGCCACCAGCCCGAGCTTCCGCGAAACCGTTTTCAACATGAGCAAGGCCGAAGTCGTCGCCATGGCCACCGACGCCGTGCGCCTCATCCGCACGCTTGCCGACGCCATGCCCGAGACGAAAATCACCCTCGAATACAGCCCGGAATTGTTTACGGCGACCGAGCTCGACTTCGCCAAGGAAGTCTGCGACGCGGTCACCGAGGCCTGGGGCGCGACACCCGAGCGCAAAGTCATCCTCAACCTTCCGACCACGGTCGAGATCGCCACGCCCAACATCTACGCCGACCAGATCGAGTGGATGCACAAGAATCTCGCGCGCCGCGACAGCGTGCTCATCAGCCTCCACCCGCACAACGACCGTGGCACGGCGGTGGCTGCCGCCGAACTCGGCCTGATGGCCGGCGCCGACCGCGTCGAGGGCTGCCTTTTCGGCAACGGCGAGCGTACCGGCAACGTCGACCTCGTCACCCTCGCGCTCAACATGTACACGCAGGGCGTCCATCCCGGCCTCGATTTCTCGGACATCAACGCCGTCGCCCGTACTTTCGAACACTGCACCCAGCTCCCGATCCACCCACGCCACCCATACGTCGGGGATCTCGTTTTCACGGCCTTCTCCGGCTCCCATCAGGACGCCATCAAGAAGGGGTTTGCCGCTCAAAAGGCGGAAGAGCAGTGGTCGGTGCCTTATCTCCCGATCGACCCGGCCGATGTCGGCCGCTCGTACGACTCGGTAATCCGCGTGAATAGCCAGTCGGGCAAGGGCGGCATCGCCTACCTGATGGAAAGCGAGCACGGCGTGGTCATGCCGCGTCGCTTGCAGGTCGAGTTCTCCGGCGTCGTCCAGCAGCACACCGACACGCACGGCGGGGAAGTGAGCGCCAACGACATCTGGGGGCTCTTTGCCGAAACCTATCTCGATACGTCGGCGCCCCTGCACTACCGGGAGCATCACCTCTACGAGCACGGCAACGCCCAAGGCATCCGTCTCAGCGTCGACATCGACGGCAGGCCGCATCTGCTCGCCGGCGAAGGCAACGGCCCGATCAACGCCGCCGTGCATGCCTTGCAGAGCGCCGGCATCGCCGTCCAGGTGCGCAGCTACGAAGAACGCTCGATGGTGCCGATGGGCGACGATGGCAACGCCCGCGCCTGTGCCTTCATGGAAATCGCCGGCGGCAACGGCGGCGATTTCTACGGTGTCGGTGTCGATGCCAACATCGTCACCGCGTCGCTCAAGGCCTTGATCAGCGGCATCAATCGCGCCGCTGTCCGGCGCCAGGCCATCCCGGTCGACCAGGCCGCCTGAGAAAGCTCACGCAAGTCGCTGTCACCAAGCCCGCCGGTCTTACCCGGCGGGCTTGGTCATTTGGCCGCCGCACTCCCCGACCCACCTGGCTTTGAGGCGAACGAAGTCACGCCCGCTGGCAAATCGATTACACTGCCTGTCGCGCAGCTATCAATAATAGAACACGCAATTTCCGCGTCAAAGCGCATCAGATTGAGTGATGGAGGATCGTCTTGGACGTTTTCAATCCGGCGGATCACCCGCTGATCGGGCTCGATTTCAAATACAGCAAGCAGATTCTTGCCGCTCTGCTACCCATGGCGCTAACCGTCATTTCCCACAGCCTGGGAATCGCCACCGTGCACCGCTTTTTCAGGCATTTCGGACGTCCGGTGATGAAAGGCCCGCACCACTGGGCGCGAACGGGAGTGATCACCTGCGTTGTCGCCATCCTGCTGGTTTCCCATTTTGTCGGCGTGGTGATCTGGGCCGCTTTCTACTACCTGAGCGGATTGATCAACGACATTTCGCACGCGATGTTCTATTCGATCAACTCCTACACCACGCTGGGGACCAGTGGCATCACCCTGGGCTTGGGCTGGCTCGGTTTCGGCAACTTCGAATCGATGACCGCCATGCTGATGTTCGGCTGGTCGACCGCCGTTCTTGCAGACATCATCAACAAACTCCACAATATCGACGATTAGACGGTTCCGCCTGAAGAGGCGGGGCTGCTCGCTGGGTGCTCGAGCAATTCGATAGGTCCGGCGCGGGATCTTTCAGGAGGTAATCACAATGTCCAAAACCAGGCCAACGACGGGAGAAAACGGCTTCGTGCTGCCGCTCCTGCCGCCGGATCGCGACCCCAGATTGTGGACGCGCCTTGTCCGGGTGATGTTCTTCACGCCAGGCTTCATGGCCCTGTTGCTGATCAAGGCCGGGGAGCCGGCAGCCTTCGGCGTCACCATCGAATTGCTCCTGCTCTCGGCGGCCAGCGCGGTGGTCGCCGGGCTGTTCATCGGATCGCAATCGGCCGGTGCGGGTGCCGACAACGCTTCCGAAGTCAGCCTCTGGTCCGGCGGACTGGTGCTCGAATTCCTGTCCGTCGTACCCTTCCTCAGCGCGTTGCCGCCACTGTTTCACCAACTGGCCAACAGCAACCTGCTACACACACGGGCCCCCGGTGCGGTCGACCTCAGTCTCGGCTTTTCCGAAATCATCCCGGCATTCGCCATCCTGCCGTTCATGCTTTACCAGCTGGCCGGCTTCGGCACGCTGCACTACATCGTTTCGAAAACGACCAACTGGCTCCTGAACAGCGTGATCGTCGTCGCCATCGTCGTCGCCTATATCGCCAACCGAACGGCGAATTACCCCCTGGAAAAACTCGCTGTCGGCCTGCTGGTCATACTGATGACCGTCACGGTGTTCTACGGCGTGCTGAAACTCAAGCGCCTGCAGGGTATCTTCGAGGCCAACGCCCCGGCCAAGGCGCCCAAGGAAGGCAAGGATGCCAAGGCTTAGCCGAGCGTCGACCATCCAATTACGAGAAGAAAAGGAGCCGGCATGCCCTCACGTTCGCTTGTCGTGATGCCCGACGACACGGGCAAACCCTTGCTGGAAGCCATTGACGGCGCCGGCAAATCGATCCGCATCAAGATTTTCCTGTTCTCCGATCCTGCCCTACTGGCGGCGGTCATCGCCGCGCACCAACGCGGGGTCAAGGTTCGGGTCATGCTCAACCCGGCCCGCCGCGGCGGCGAGCCCGAGAACGAAGCGACGCGCAAGGCACTCGAGGAAGCCGGCGTCGAGGTGCAGGACACGAATCCGGCCATCGACCTGACGCACGAAAAATCGATGGTCGTCGACGATGCGACGGCCTTCATCCAGTCGCTCAACTGGGAAACCAAGAACCTGACCCTGACCCGCGATTACGCCGTGGTCACGTCGCATCGCCACGAAGTCGACGAAGTCGCCGCCTGCTTCGATGCCGACTGGGAGCGTCGGGAGTTCGATCCCTGGCAGGATTCCCACCTGATCTGGTGCAACATCAACGGGCGCAACCGCGTCGCGCATTTCATCGACCAAGCCAGGGAATCGCTTTTTCTGCAGAACGAGCGCTACCAGGACGAGGTAATCATCGAGCGCCTGGTGCGGGCCGCTGCGCGCGGCGTCAAGATTCACATCCTGGCGCGCCCGGCGCATACGCTGAAGAAAGGCAAGCTGGTCGAAGGGGTCGAGGGATTGCGCATCCTGCAAGACCTGGGCGCCAAGGTACACAAGCTCAAGGGGCTCAAACTCCACGGCAAGATGATGCTGGCCGATGGCGCACGTGCGCTGATCGGCTCGATCAACCTGGCCCCCGGCAGCTTCGACACCCGCCGCGAGCTGGCGATCGTGGTTCACGACGAGCCAGTGGTCAAGCGGCTGCAGGAATTCGTTCATCTCGACTGGTCGAATTCCCACTCCATCGATCTTTCCGACGAAGGCTTGCTCGCCGACCTGGCCCAGGAGGAGGAGGAAGCCGCCCGGGAGCTTGCTCTCGACAACCACAACCACCATCACAACCACCACCATCATCAATGAGCCAGAGTTTCGGCTAATTTCTGCAAGAACCAAGGAGGATTCGTCATGAAGCCAATCAGCTTGTCCGCAATCTCGCTTGCCGCCGCCGCAACACTCGCCGGCTGCGCCACGCCACCGGGTCAGGTGCTCGACAGCATGGAACCGCAGGCCATCCAGACCGCCTTGCAGCGCGGCCGCTTCGACCTGCAGTGCCCGAGTGCAGAGCCCACCGTGCTGTCACGTGAACTGCGCCCGCCAGCAATTCAGACCTTCCGCTTCTCCGGCGTTCCGCATGGCATGTTTACCATCGGCGTCAGCGGTTGCGGCAAGCAAATGACCTTCCAGATCGCCTGTCCGGAAGGCGGCTACGGTGGTGCCGGCTGCTTCTCGGCCGACGGCCTGGAAAACATCCGCTAGCCCGCGCTGCAGAGGCGCCTCAAGCAAGCTATCATATCGCTCCAACCGCCCCCCGAGGGCGGGAAAGCAACTTTTTCAGGAGGACACCATGTTCCAGAAATTCACCTCTTATCTTTCGGCCATCATGCTTGCGCTGGCGCTCACTGCTTGTGCCACGCCTGGCAACACGCCGGGCGAAGTCGAGATCCGTTCCGGCGTCATTGAACAGATTACCCAGGTCGAACTGAGCAACTCCCACCCCACCGGTCTGGGCGCAGTCGTCGGTGGCATTGCCGGCCTCGGCATCGGCAGCCTGATTGGTGCCGGCACGGGCCGCGACGTGGCCATGGTTCTGGGTACCGTTGGCGGCGCCATCGCCGGCAATCAGGTGCAAAAGCATTATGAGCGGCCGGAACCCGGCCAGCAGATCATTGTTCGCCTGACTTCGGGCGTGCTGGTCTCCGTTACCCAGCCGGCCGTTTCGGGACTGTTCCAAGGCCAGAAAGTCTTCGTGGAAGGCTCTGGCGAAGGCGCCCGCGTCGTTCCCCGCTGACCGGCGCCTTCCGTTTCCGGGCTGAAATCCGGCCCGGAAACGGGGTTGCCCCCAAGAATCTCGAAAAGATCATGATTAAAGTCATCACACGCGCGCGTTTTGCGCTTCTGGCTGCCTTGCTGCCGTTTGGCATGAGTGCCTGCGCCCCCGATGCCTGGCGTCCGGACTCGCCCTATGAAGCGTTCCTCGACCAGGTCCAGAAAAAATGCTGGAATCTCGACATCGGCAGCCAGGAAATCAATGGCCTGCTGAACGGATCGGGGGCCAACTCTTCGGGCGATTACTTCATCGACCTGACATCCCGCATGTTCAACGGCCAGATCTCCGTGGACAACTATGTCGGCACGCTCGCGGCTTTCTACAACACCAAACCGGATTCACCGGGCATTCGCTGCGTTCTGGCCCAGATGCCGGAGAACCCGCAGCGCCTGGCGCCACTGATCAAGTATTGATCGGATGGCGACGCCAGGTCCGATAACTGGCACTCAACCCAAACCCCACCAACAGGAGCAATACCCATGAAACATGCTGTAAATGCCGCACTGCTTGCCATGAGCCTCGCCTTCGGCACAGCCTTCGCCGCCGACGCCCCGGCCCCCGCGGCTGCATCGGCGACACCGGGCGCCGTGGTCGGCGACTCGATCAAGGTCGAAGCCGAAGTGATGGCGGTCGATCTCAAGACCCGTACCGTGACGCTCAAGGGCCCCGAAGGCAATGTCTTCGACGTCGTCGTCGGCAAGAGCGTCAAGAACCTGGCGCAGGTCAAGGTCGGTGATCGCGTGGTTACCGAGTATTTCGAAGCCCTGGCGATCAAGTTGAAGAAGGGCGGCGGTCTGCGCGAGACGGTCGAGAGCAGCGACCTGCAGCGCGCCCAGCCGGGCCAGAAGCCGGGCGCCATGAAGACGCGCGAAGTTTCCTTCGTCGCCGACGTCATGGAAGTCGACACCAAGGGTGGCAGCATCACCGTGCTCGGCGCCAAGGGCCGCGTGGTCAAGCTGAAGATCAAGGATCCGGCCGTACTGGCCGACATCAAGCAGGGCGACCAGATCGAAGGCACCTACATCCAGGCCACCGCGCTGGTTGTGGTACCGGCCAAGGCCACGAAGTAATTTTCCGACGGCGGGGAGTTTCCCCACGTCTGTACGCAAGGGCTGCCTGAACCGGCAGCCCTTTTCTATTGGACCTTGCCTGCCCGGCGGCGCCCCGGCCGGAATTGCCAAGTGTCGTCGTAATAGGCCGGGTCGGCGTTTTCCGGCACCACCCCGGGAATGCCAAGGACAGGCAAGGGTTGAAAGTCGCGCGGGCGGGTGTAGCGGCCGCTGCTCAAATCAGCCGCCAGAATGGCGTCGACCGCAACCAACTGTTCGGCGACCGGCAATTGCAGCCAGGCATCGTCGACTTCGTGCAATACCGCCTTGGCAGTCAGCCCGCGAAAGGGGTTGAGCAAAGCCTCGTAGATGGCATGGCCAAAGACGATGAAACGCATGTGGCGCTCAAGCGCCAGACGGTGTTCGACGAACAGCACTTTCCACTGAAAATTTCGCAGCAAGTCGAGCAAGTCAGGGCGGCTTGAGAGCACGACGATGCCGCACTCGTCAAAATGGGTCAGCGCATCACGTTCGCTGCCGCGCGCCTCGCCTTGCGGCGTCATGGCGCGCACATGGCGGGCGCTGACGGCGATTTTCGTTTGGGGAAACGTCAGCCAGACCAGCGCGTTGAACCAATCATGCCAGTTGTCGGGCCGCGTCTCGACCTCGCCGCTTTCCCAGATCCGGCACTCGTAGGCCAGGCCGTCGCGGCGCGGCGGCACGAAACGAATCCGCTGACCGTTGCCGGCGATGATCGGGTGCCGCGCAGCCAGCGCCGCGACAGCCTCCGCATCGGGGCGTGCCGGCAGTTGGACTAGCCAGTGCCGCAGCGGAAAAAACAGCGGCGAAGCGAATGTATCGGGAGATACCATCGGCCAAGCCGACGCCGCTACTTAGCGCAATTTCCAGGATAGCGTCTCGCCGGCACGTAGCGGAACGATGGTGTCGCCAGCTACAAACGGATAGTCGGCCGGCACAGCCCAGTTTTCCTTGGCCAGCGTCACCGTGCCGCTGTTGCGCGGCAGACCATACCAGTCCGGGCCGTGGAAGCTGGCGAAAGCCTCCAGCTTGTCCAGCGCGCCGGCCTGCTCGAAGGCCTCGGCATAGAGTTCGAGCGCCGCGTAGGCCGTATAGCAACCGGCACAGCCGCAGGCCGCCTCCTTCGCCCCCTTGGCGTGGGGCGCGGAATCCGTACCGAGGAAGAACTTGGGATTGCCGGAAACCGCAGCGGCGACCAGCGCCTCGCGGTGCATCTCGCGCTTCAATACCGGCAGGCAGTACCAGTGCGGCCGCACGCCGCCCAGGAAAATGGCGTTGCGGTTATAAAGCAGATGGTGGGCCGTGATCGTGGCTGCCACGGTCGACGGCGAATTTGCCACGAATTCCGCGGCGTCGCGCGTGGTGATGTGCTCCATGACCACCTTGAGCCGGGGAAAGCGCTGGGTCAGCGGCAGCAGCACGGTGTCGATGAAAACCTTCTCGCGATCGAAGAGATCGATTGCCGGATCGGTAACTTCGCCATGCACCAGCAACGGCAGGCCAAGGCGCTCCATTTCGGCCAGCGTGTCGTAAGCCTTGGCGATGTCGGTCAGCCCGGCGTCGGAATTGGTGGTCGCCCCTGCCGGATAAAGCTTGACGGCCTTGACGAAGCCGGAAGCGGCGGCCTTGGCCACTTCCGTCGGCGGCGTGTTGTCGGTCAGGTAGAGCGTCATCAGCGGCTCGAACGAGGCGCCGGCCGGCAGCGCGGCAACGATGCGGTCGCGGTAGGCGGCGGCCTGGCCGACGGTAGTCACCGGCGGCTTCAGGTTGGGCATGACGATGGCGCGGGCGAACTGGGCTGCGGTATGGGCGATGACGGCGGACAGTGCTTCGCCGTCGCGCAGATGAAGGTGCCAGTCGTCGGGACGGGTCAGAGTGATTTGCATGATGGATCCTCTACGGTTTGGCAAATTTTACCAGTGCCCCGGTAAAGGGCGTTATGCTCGTGCCGCGGTTCCCCACAACAACCCAGAGGAGACATCATGAACAAGAAACCAATAAGCGCCCTGCTTTTGGGCGCGGCGCTGACACTTGGCAGCGTCCAGGCATTTGCCCAAACCCCGACCCCGTATGGCGCGCCGGTGACCTTGGAGCAGGCCAGAAAAGCCATGGCCGCTGCCGAGAGCGAAGCGTTGAAAAACAACTGGAACGTGACGATTGCCATCGTCGACTCCGGCGGCCACATGGTGTTGCTGCAACGTCTGGAAAATACCGCCTACAGTTCGGTCGAAGTTGCCAAGGAAAAAGCGCAAGGCGCGGTGGCGTTCCGCCGCCCGACCAAGGCCTTTCAGGATCTCATCGCGCAGGGTGGCGTCCATCTCCGCCTGCTGAACATCACCGGCGATGCCGGCGTGCTGGAAGGTGGCGTACCCATCGTCACCGGCGGCAAGATGATCGGCGCGGTGGGCGTGGCCGGCGCCACGTCGCAACAGGATGCGCAAATTGCGCAGGCCGGGGCGGACGCGTTGAAATAACAGGCTCATTGGCCGGCCAGCGAGGCAGACCATCGCCTCGCCTATTTCGTCAGCCTTTCAGCAGCAGCGCCTTGTCGTAGAGCGCATTCTTCGCCACGCCGGTAATCGCCGACGCCAGCTTCGACGCCTGCTTGACCGGGAGGCCGTCGGCCAGTAGCAGCTTGAGTACGCGCTCACCTTCGCCGTCGTCGGCACCGGCCGGCGCGCCGGAAAGCAGCAGCACGAATTCGCCGCGCTGACGGTTGGAGTCAGACTTCAGCCATTCGAGTGCTGCGGTCAACGGCCCTGAATGGATGGTTTCAAAAAGCTTGGTCAGTTCGCGGGCGATGACCAGCGTACGCTCGCCGAACACGGCGGCCATGTCGGCGACGGTTTCGAGTACCCGGTGCGGCGCTTCGTAGAAGACCAGCGCACAGGGTTGCTCACGCAGCGCCTCCAGGGCCTGCCGGCGCTGGCCGCCCTTGCTCGGCAAAAACCCGTAGAACAGGAAATGCTCGTCGAGCAGGCCGGACGCCGAGAGGGCCGTGGTCGCCGCGCAGGCGCCGGGCAACGGTACCACCTTGCAGCCGGCGGCGCGCACGGCGGCGACGACACGGGCACCGGGGTCGGAAATGCCGGGCGTACCGGCGTCCGAAATCAACGCCACCGCTTCGCCGGCCCGCAGTTTCTCGACGATGCGGGCGGCGGCTTCGTGTTCGTTATGCTGGTGCGCCGGCAGCATTCGGGCGGGCGAGCCGAGTTGCTTGAGCAGCGGGCTGCTGTGCCGGGTATCCTCGGCAGCCACCCAGGGCACGCCGCGCAGAATCTCCTCGGCGCGGCGCGTCAGGTCGGCCAGGTTCCCGAGCGGCGTCGGGACGACATACAATGCAGCGGATTCTTCCGTCATTTCATGGGCATGCGGGCAAAGACCAACGATACCACCACGACGCGCGGGCGCGAAGCCGAAGCGGCGGCGGCCGTCTATCTGGAAGGTTGCGGTCAACGTGTCGTGGAGCGCAATTTTCGCGTGCGCGGTGGCGAAATCGACCTCATCTGCCGCGATGGCAAGACCTTGGTCTTCGTCGAGGTACGCCAGCGCAGTCGCAGCGATTTCGGCGGCGCCGCCGCCAGCATCACGGCGAGCAAACGGCGGCGCATCGTGCTCGCCGCGCAGCACTATCTGCTGGGCAAACCCGCCTGCGACTGCCGCTTCGATTGCGTGCTGATCGAAGGCAACAAACTCGAATGGATCAGGAATGCGTTCGCTTCCGACGATTAGCCTGGCCCTGTGGCTAGCCTGGTGGCTGGCGCTGTTGCCGCCGGCCTGGGCGGAAAGCGTGCGCATCCTGGTGCAAAGCTCGCCGCTGGCCGGCAGCCAGTATTACACGGTCGGCGAATTCTGGGGCGAACTGCGGGTCGGCGACCGGCTCGAACTGATCCGCGAACCCGACAACCGCCACGACCGCCATGCCATCCGCGTCGAATGGCGCGGCCACAAGCTCGGCTACGTACCGCGCGCCGAGAACCGGGCCGTCGCCGCCGCGCTGGATGCCGGCGACAAGCTGGTCGCACGAATCTCCCGTCTTACCGAGCATCGCAATCCCTGGCGACGGGTCGAGTTCGAAGTCTTCGCCGAGCTGTGATGTAGAATGATTCGATTACTCGCCCCACCCCGCTGAAAAAATGGATCTGATCGCCCGCGTCGCCAAGCATTTCGAAGACAGTGCAAATACCAAACTGAATGCCGTCGAGGCGATGGCGGCGCCGATTGCCGCTGCCATCGAAACGATGACCAATTGCCTGATCAACGGCGGCAAGATCCTCGCCTGCGGCAATGGCGGGTCGGCCGGCGACGCCCAGCATTTCTCGGCCGAGCTGATCGGCCGCTTCGAGGCCGAGCGTCAGGAACTGGCGGCCATCGCGCTAACCACCGACAGCTCGATCCTGACCGCCGTCGGCAACGACTACGGCTTCAATCACATTTTCTCGCGCCAGGTGCGCGGCCTCGGCCATGCCGGCGACGTGCTGCTGGCGATCTCGACTTCCGGCAACTCCGGCAACGTGATCGAGGCGATCAAGGCCGCCCATGAGCACGACATGCGCGTCATCGCGCTGACCGGCAAGGGAGGCGGCCAGATCGGCGAAATGCTGGCCGACGATGATATTCATCTCTGCGTGCCGGCCGACCGCACGGCGCGTATCCAGGAAACCCACCTGCTCGTCATCCACTGCCTGTGCGATGGCATCGACGCGCTTCTTCTGGGAGTCGAATGATGCAGAAATTCAAGCTCACCCTTGCCGCCGCCGCACTGGTCGCGGCCCTCCCGCTGCTTCAGGGCTGTGTCGCCGCTGCCGTCGGCGCCGGCGCCACGGTGGGTGTCATGAGCGCACACGACCGTCGGACGACCAGCGCCCAAACCGACGACGAAGCGGCTGAGTGGAAAGCTGCGCAACAGGTTCCCGAAGCCTATCGGGAAGCCTCGCACCTCAACTTCACCGCCTTCAACCGGCGCCTGCTGATCACCGGCGAAGTGCCTAGCGAAGAGGCGCGCAGTGCCATCGGCGAGCGAGTCGGCAAACTCGACGGTATCAAGGAAGTGTTCAACGAAACGACGGTCGGTCCCGCCTCGTCGCTGAAGACGCGCAGCAACGACAGCTACATCACCTCCAAGGTCAAGGCCCGCCTGGTTGACGAGAAAACCCTGTCGGCCAATCACATCAAGGTCGTTACCGAATCCGGCACCGTCTTCCTGATGGGTATCGTCGGCGACCGCGAAGCCAAGGTGGCACTCCAGATCACCCGCACAACTGACGGTGTGCGCAAGGTCGTCAACCTGTTCGAAGTGGTCAGCGACGCGGAAATCCGGCGCCTGTCCACGTTATCCACCAGCAATAACGCAGCGCCATCTCAGCCGGCTCCCGTCGAGAGCCGCTGACAACAATCGCCATTACGCTCGGGGGGAGCGGCCATGAACCTGGAAAAAGTAATTTTCGGCTTCTTCATCGTCCTGGCCGCGACGCTCAATTTTGGTTTCTTCATCGGCGACATCGAGCGCCCCGAACTGCACCACGTCTATGAACTCGCGGCGGCACTGGTTGTCAGTCTGATCGCCACCGCGCTCAAGTTCGGCGACCGTACCCAGATCGGCGCCATCCACCTGGCGACCAGCCTGGTCGCCGACCTGCAACTGATCGCCGCCGCCATCACCTGGGCCGTCGCCGTACACATTACCGGCGAAGGCATGACGCCCGTGGTCATGTCGAGCGTGGTCTCGCTGTCCGGCGGCGCGCTGTTCGCCAATATCGTCTCGGTCATCATCCTCATCATCGAAACCGTGGCGCTGCGCCGCTGAGGCGGAGTCCGGCGTGAATAGCGCATTTTTCCTCGTTCTGCGGCGCATGCGGGCGCCGATCATCGTTCTGATCGTCATCTATTCGATCGCCGTTCTCGGTCTGACGCTGGTTCCCGGCGTCGATGCGGACGGCAAGGCGGCGCCGCCGCTCAGTTTCTTCCACGCCTTTTATTTCATCAGCTACACGGCAACGACCATCGGCTTCGGCGAGATCCCCAACGCCTTCTCGGAAGCTCAGCGCCTGTGGGTCACGATCTGCATTTACCTGACGGTCGTCGGCTGGTCGTATTCCGTGGTCACGCTGATCGCGCTGCTGCAGGACAAGGGCTTCCAGAACACGCTAACCGTCAATCGCTTCCGCCGCCGCGTGCTGCGCCTGAAGGAGCCGTTCTACCTGATCTGCGGCTGCGGCGAGACCGGCAACCTGATCTGCCGGACGCTCGACCGCCTGGGCGACGCCTTCGTCGTGCTGGAGCGGGACGAGTTGCGGGTTCAGGAGCTCGACCTGCAGGATTTCAAGACCGATACCCCAGCTCTGGCTGCCGATGCGCGGCAACCGGGCAATCTCCTGCTGGCCGGCCTCAGACACCCGAAATGCCGCGCCGTGCTGGCGGTAACCAACGACGAGGAAAGCAATCTGGCCATCGCCATCGCGGTTCGCCTGCTCAGCCCTAACGTCGCGGTGATTGGACGCTGCAGCAGCGAGAGCGTCGCCGCCAACATGGCTTCGTTCGGCACCGACCACATCATCAACCCCTACGCTCGCTTCGCCGAATACCTGGCGCTCGCCGTCGGGGCACCGGAGCGCTTCCGACTGGTCGAACTCTTGACCGCGCTGCCCGAATCTCCGCTTCCCGAACCGCATCGACCGCCCACCGGAAACTGGATTCTGTGCGGCTATGGCCGCTTCGGGCACCTTCTCGTCGATCACCTGCGGCCGGCCGGTATCGAACTGACCATCATCGACCCGGATTGCGATCCTGACTGCGTGCCGGGCACCATTCGCGGTTACGGTACCGAGGCTGTCACCTTGCGTCAGGCCGGCATCGCAAACGCGGTCGGCATCATCGCCGGCAGCGACAACGACGTGAATAACCTGTCGATCGCCGTCACCGCCAGCGAGCTCAAACCCGCGTTATTTGTCGTCGCGCGCCAGAATCACAGCGCCAACAGCTTGCTGTTCGAAACCTACGGCGCCGATTTCACGATGGTTCCCGGACGCATCGTCGCCCAGGAATGCATCGCCATCCTGACCACGCCATTGCTGGCCGCCTTCCTCGATCTCCTGCGCCATCGAGACGAATCCTGGAGCGCAGCGCTGGTTAGCCGTCTGCAACAACTCAACTACGGACTCACACCGCTGATCTGGGGAATCAAACTGAACATCGCCGAAGCCCAGGGGGTTTATCGCGCATTGATGGGCGGCGAGCGGATCAGCCTTGGCGCCATCCTGCGCGATGGCACCGATCACAGCCAGCCGCTGGCGGTGGTCGCTTTGCTGGTCCGCCGCGACCGTCAGGACTTTCTCTTGCCGGACGAAGATTTCCTGTTGAACGCCGGCGATCAGTTGTTGCTGGCCAGCCCGCTGGCAGCCAGGCGCAATCTCGAATTGACGTTGCACAACCCCAATGAACTGGATTACGTGCTGACCGGAGAGGAAATTTCCGGCAGTTGGCTATGGAACAAGTTTCTGGCGCACAGAAAAGCTGTCGAAAAGGCGCGCGGCGCCTGATACGATGGTGCGGTGCCGACTTCCCGGCGCCAAACCCTTCATTGCTTCGGGAGAATTTATGTCCAGCCTGAAATTTCTCGGCATTGCCGGCAGCCTGCGCCGCGCCTCGACCAACAGCGGCCTGCTGCGCGCGGCAGCCCGCCAGTTGCCATCCGGCGTGACGATGGAGATCGCCAGCCTGGCCGACATTCCTTTCTACAATGCGGACATCGTCGAGAAGCCGCCTGCGGTGGTCCGCGTGCTCGCTCAGATGGCCGCCGCCGACGCCTTTGTCTTTGCCAGTACGGAATACAACTATTCGCTGGCCCCCGCGCTGAAGAACATCCTCGACTGGGCATCACGCGAACCGGACAACGCGTTGCTTTCGGGCAAGACGGCCGCCCTTATGGGGGCCGGCGGCGGCATGGGCAGCTCGCGTTCGCAATATCACCTGCGCCAGGTCTGCGTCTTTCTCAACCTGCACCTGCTCAACAAGCCCGAGGTGTTTGCCAATGCCTTTACCAGCGCCTTCGACGCCGAGGGCAACCTGACCGACGCGAAGCTGACCGCCCTGATCGGCGATCAGATGCAGGCGCTGGCGCAGTGGACGTTGAAGATCAAAGGGTAAAAGACCAGTTAGCCGGTAACGCCTTCAGGCCGCCAGGGCACGCTTCAGACCGCGCATCAGCGTGCCCAGGGCCGGCAGCTTCATGTACAGCTCTTCACCGGTATCCCAGTAGTCGCGGTGGTAGTTGACCTTGCCGGCGGCATCGAAGCGAAGATGCGAAACGCCGCGCATCACTTGAGCCGTGCCCCTGCCCCACAGGCGTATCCGGAAATGGAATTCCCACACCAGCATGGCACTGCCGGCGTCGACCACCCGTTCCGTCACGATGAAGCGCGGCTCGGCAACCTGGCGGAACATGTGGGTGAAGATGCGCTGGATGGCGGCAACGCCACGCACTTCGTTGAACGGATCCTTGAACCAGGCGTCTTCCGCGTAGAACGCCGGAAAGTCGGCGACCCGCTCGATCGTCAGGTCGTGGTAAAAACGGATCAGGGCATCGAGGTTCATTTCAGCCTCCTGTAAAGCGGCGAACCAACGGGAAATAGCAGCCATAAGGCAGATGGGCGAGCAGCTTCATGAACCATGTGAAGCGCTTCGGGAAGTGGATTTCGAAATTTGCCCTCTGGAAGCCGTCGACCGCAGCAGATGCCGCCTGTTCCGGACTCAGCAATGCTGGCATCGCAAAATCGTTCTTCGCCGTCAGTTGCGTGGCGACAAAGCCGGGGTTGATCACCCAGACGCCGATGCCCCGCGGCGCCAGGTCGAGATGCAGGCATTCGGCAAAGTGGATCAGCGCCGCCTTGCCCGGCCCGTAGCTCAGCGCCCGCGGCAGGCCGCGATAGCCGGCGACGCTGGCGACGAAAGCGATGCCGCCGCCCGGCTGGAGATCGTGCAGGACGGTGGCGGCCAGACGCATGGCACCATTGAAATTGACCGCAACAACCCGTTCGGCAACGCCCAGATCGAAGCTGTCTGCGGTCATCGGCACGTAATCGCCGGCCAGATAGATCACCAGGTCGACGCCACCCCAAGCCGCCAGCACCCCCTTGCGGGCCGCCGCCAGGCTCGCCGTGTCGGTCGCATCGCAAGGCAACAGCAGCGCGTCGGCGATGGCGAGCGCCTTCAGCTTGCCGCCGCTGCGTGCGGACAGTGCCAGGCGCGCACCGCGATTCGCCAGATTCCGCGCCAGGGCGGCGCCGATGCCGGCCGAGGCGCCGACCAGCCAGACGCGCTTGCCGCGCCAATCGGTGATCTTCGGATTCATCGCTTGACGAAAGTCAGTGTCACATCGCCGAGGTTGAAGCCCCATTTGGACATGTAGGAGCGATTCAGCATCACCTTGTCGTCCATCAGGAACATCCAGTCGTCGAAATCGACGTGATAGACCTTGCCATCCACCGGCAAGGCCAGCACGTAGCGCCAGCGCAGGGCATTGCCGGAAACTTCGCCGACCGCCTCGCCGACCACGTCGTCGGCCGTGCCGCGAAAAGTGCCGTCTGCTTGCCGGATCAGCGTCCATACCCGGCGCGAGGTAGTGCCGTCAGACCAGTTGAAATGCTCGTCGAGGATCCCGGTTTCGCCCTCCCAGCGCGCGTCGATAACAACATGAAAGCGTTTCTTGACGTCGCCGGAGCGCCCCTGGAACATGCCCCAGGCGTCCAGCGTACCGTTCAGGTAGTGCTTCAGATCGAGCACCGGTTGCTCGGCACGATATTGCTCGACGCCCGGCGCGGCGCAGCCGGCAAGGCTCAGGGTCAACGCGGCAGCGAACAGTAATTTCATGTCAGATCTCCAAGTGGTGGCGCCAGCGCCACAGCAAGGCTGCGGCCAGCGTCTTGAAAATAAGTGGCAGCAGGGCATAGGCAAAGCTCAGGGCCGGCAGTCCGGCGCCACTGCCGGGCACGTAACCCAGCAGCGCCAGCAGGGGCAGCGCGAGTCCGGCAGCCAGGGCCAGATTGAGCTTGGCAACGAAGTTCCAGACGCCGAAGCAGGCACCGGTCTGTCCCCGACGTTCGCCGAGGTCGGCGGCAATCGCTACGGGCAGCGCAAGATCGGCGCCCAGGGCCAGCCCGGAAGCCAGGCAGATGGCGGCGAAGGCCCAGAGATCGCCGCTGCCAAGCTGGCTGGCGCCAGCGAAAGCGACAACCGACAGCAGCATGGCGCCCAGCCAGGCAGCGACGCGCCCGTAACGGCCGGCAAGCCCCACCCACAAAGGCAGCGAGGCGGCACCGGCGATGAAATAAAGGGCCAGCAGCGCGCCGCTGGCTGCTTCGAGCTGCAGCACGTCAGCCACGAAAAACAGGAACAGCGTGGCCGGCAGCGCAGCGGCAATGCCATTGGCGACAAAGACGCCAAGCAGGCGGCGAAACGCCGGGTCGGCGACAACACTGCGCAGACTGGGAAGCAGAGGACGACTGGGTGCCTGCTGCGGTACGCCGGGCCCGACGCGACCGAAGGTGATCGCTGCCGCCAGCATCAGCAGGACGGGCAATACCCAGGCCAGGCGGGCGATGCCGTCGCTCAGCGCCGGCGCCAGCAGGGTCGGCAGGGCGGCGGCCAATACGACCCCCATCAGGCCAAAACCCTCTCTTGCTGCGGTCAACCGGGTGCGCAGCCGGGAATCCGCTCCGACATCGGCGCCCCACGCCTGGTAGGCAATCGTCGCCGCCGAGTAACCGAGGTAGGTCATGGCCAGGGTGCCGATCAACCAGAGTGCGGCACTTTCCTCGGGTGGATTGAGCAAAGCGACGAAGCCGGCGACGAAGGGGAGCAGGGCCACCGCCACCATGCCCCGGCGCGGCACGCGGTCGGCCAGCCAGCCCAGCAACGGATCGATGCCGGCATCGAGCAGACGGGTGCCCAGCAGGATGACACCAAGAAGCGCCAGCGGCAGGCCGGCCACCTCGGCATAAAGGCGCGGCACATGGACATAGACCGGCAGCGCGGCGAAGGCGAGCGGCAGGCCGAGCAGGCCGTAGGCGAGGATGCGCCCGCTAGTCATGGTCAGCCGGATGGCCGGCGCAACAACGCGGCGCGCAGCGTCGGCGCGCTGGTTCGCGGGTCGAGCCAGATGGCGAAGAAGCGGCGGGCGAACTCGGGATCGGCTATCTCGCCGCGCGGGCTGCCGTTGAACAGGAACAAGGCGCTATCGGCAAGATGGATGCCGGTCAGGTGATCGCCGTCACGGACATCGGGAAAAAGACGTGCCATCTCCTGCCCCCAGCGCCGGAGATCGGCCTCGGCGGCGCCAAGCTGGCGCATCTCCGCAATGCTCGCGTCGACGATCGCACTGCCGGCGATGCTGCGTTTGTAGTCGAGACGCAGCGCGAGCGGCGGACTATGCGGGTCGTCGCCGGCCCACAGCGTCGCGTGGTAAACGAGAAAGCCGTAGCGACGGAAATCGCCACTGCCCCAGCGCCTGAGCCCAAGCGACGTGGCGGGCGCCGCGACTGCCGGCAGGCAAGCGAGCGGCCAGGCTGCGATGGCGGCGACGAGTTCGCGACGACGCTGCGAGGCGGGCCGGTTTTTTGCCTTTTTTGGGGGTCGACCGCAACCGATGCTCTCGGAGCGAGCTGCGCCCGGCGCAACCCGGTCAGCGATGCGAAAGTTCGAATTGCACAACATCAATGTTGCCGGCAAGAAAGCCAGCCTCGCAATAACAGAGGTAGAGACGCCACAGGCGGTGGAAATGCTCGTCGAACCCGAGTTCGGCGATTTGCGGCCAGTTCGCCTCGAAAGCGTGGCGCCACGCGGCGAGCGTACGCGCGTAATCGTGTCCGAACGCGTATTCGCCACGTACCACCAGCCCCCGGCGCGCCGCGGCGGCGCGAAATGCGGCGCGCGACGGCAGCATGCCGCCGGGGAAGACGTATTGCTGGATGAAATCCGTTCCCCTGCGGTATTGTGCGAAGAGATCGTCGCGGATGGTGATGCTCTGGATCACTGCCCGCCCGCCGGGCTTGAGCGCCCCGGCGACGGCGTGGAAATAGGCCGGCCACCAGCGCTCGCCGACCGCCTCGAACATCTCGATCGAAACGACGTGGTCGAACTGCTCGCGGGTGTCGCGGTAATCCTGCAGATGCAGATCGGCGGCCGGCACACGCTGTCTGGCCCAGGCGAGTTGCGCCGGCGAGAGCGTCAGGCCGGTCACCTGCAGGCCCTCCTGTACCGCCATTTCGGCAAACCCGCCCCAGCCGCAGCCGATTTCGAGGACACTCTGCCCGGCATCAGCCTTCAGGCGCCGCAGGATGCGCCGATATTTGGCGCGCTGGGCGGTTTCCAGATCGCCATCGTCGACAGCACGGTAGAGCGCGCTGGAATAGCTCATCGACGGGTCGAGCCACAGTTTGTAGAAATCGTTGCCGAGATCGTAGTGGGCCATGATGTTGCGCTTGCTGCCGGCCCGGCTGTTGCGGTGCAGCCAGTGGCGCAGACGTGCTGCAAGCAGTTTGCGCCAGGAGCCGTAAACCGCCTTTTTCAGCACCGCGCGGTTGCTGGCCAGCAAGGTCAGCAACCCGGTGACATCCGACGAATCCCAGGCGCCATCGAGGTAGGCTTCGGCCAGACCGATGTCGCCGCGAGCCAGCACTTGCCCGAACAGCGCTTCGTCATGCACCTGCAGCCTAACGCCGTGCTCGCCCTCGCCGAACAGCCGGCTGGCACCGTCCGGCAGGCGAATTTCGAGGCGGCCGCCGCGCAAGCCTTCAAGCATGTCGAAGATCAGGCGGGTATCGCTGCCCAGGCCTGGGGCGCCGCGCAGAATCATGGTGTCGTTCATTTTGTCGATTCCTGTAGTGGTTGCCGTGCGGGATGGGCACCCCGGAAAGGCACTCTCTTCAACCAGAGCTTCAATGCCTGCCAGTGGATCCGGAACATCACCCCGGCAGTAAGAAAAGGCATGCGCAGCAGTGCCGCGAGCAAAGTGCGTGTCGTCCATGCCCGCGCTTTCCCGGAAATGGCGGTCAGCAGCAATTCGCCTTCGGCATCGTCGTAATCGATATGGGCCGACTGCGTGGCGCGCTCCAGCCGGAAGCGGAAGCGGTAAGCGCCTTCGATGTCATTGAATGGCGAGACGTGAAACACCTTCTCCGCATGCAGGGTCTGGCCATCGACCAGCGGCGATGCATCGGCGTTGTGCAGCAGGTAACTGTGGCGGCCGCCAAAAGTGTTATTGACCTCGGCCAGCACTGCGATCAGCACCCCTGTCCGGTCATGGCAGAACCAGAAGCTGACCGGGTTGAAGACATAGCCGCAAACTCGCGGGAAGGTCTGCAACACGATCTCGCCGTCACAGGGCAGGCCGCGCTGGCGCAACAGGCTCTCGACCCACGGCAGCAGCGGGCTGCCGTCGCGCGGACCGTGGTCACACTGGTGAAAACTGAGCAGGTTGTTGCGGTCGACCGAGAAAACAGGGCAGTTTGCGGACGCCAGATCGCGTAACGGCAGGCGAATGAAGAACACCGGATAGACGAAGGCGTTGATCGCCGGCCGCAGCCGGCGGTGCATCACATGACCGAGAAAGAGTTGCGGACGGATGTCCATGACCGTTTCAGGCAGCCACCGCTGCGCTCAGCTGGAGCACTGCACCACCCTGCCAAGGCGCCTGGATGCCGAGCCGATTGACCACATTCAGCGCCGACTTCAAGCCATCTTCATGGAAGCCATAGCTGCCCCACGCCCCGGCCAGCCAGATGCCGTGTTCGCCCTGCACCTCGGCGAGACGTTGCTGGGCGGCGATCGCCGGCCCGTCGAAGATCGGATGCGCGTAGTCGAATTCGGCGATGACTTTAGCCGGATCCGGGGCGCGGGCCGGGTTGAGCGTGACCACCACCGGGGTCCTGAACGGCAATGGCTGCAACTTGTTGATCAGGTAGGAAACACCGACCGGCTGCTGGCCAGGCGCGCCGCTGCCGGCGAAATAATTCCAGGCCGACCACAGCTTTTCATCACGCGGCAGCAGCGCACGATCGGTATGCAGGACGGCGCGGTTGGGCTGGTAACGTACCGCGGAAAGCACCGCACGCTGGGCGTCGCTGGCCGAGAAACCAAGGATGGCCAAGGCCTGGTCGCTGTGGCAGGCCATGACCACCTGATCGAAGGGCTCGCTGCCCGCCGCGTGGGTCACGCGCAGGCCGCCGCCCTCGCGCGTCACGGCGTGCACCGGGCAGGCGAGGCGGATGTCGTCCAGCTGTGCGGCGATCTTTTTTACGTACTCTCGGCCTCCGCCACGGACGGTGCGCCAGGCCGGCCGGTCGAAGATCTGAAGCAGTCCATGGTTGGAGCAGAAGCGGACGAAGGTGGCGAGCGGCGTATCGAGCATCTGTCCGGTCGGACACGACCAGATGGCGGCCGCCATCGGCAGCAGATACCAGTCGGCAAAAGCCGCCGAATAGCCGCCCTCGTTCAGAAAGTCACGCAGGCTGCGCTGGTTATCGGGATGGGTGGCCAGCCAGCCGACGCTCTCGCGATTGAAACGGAGAATGTCGGAGAGCATGGCCCAGAATTCGCGGCGCAGCAGGTTCCTCTTTTGTCCGAAAACCGTGGTCAGATTGCTGCCAGCCCATTCCAGATCCGGGTTTTCCAGGCTGACGGCGAAGGACATTTCGGTTTCGACGCTGTCCACCCCGAGCAGCGCGAACATGGCGATCAGGTTCGGGTAGGTGCGCTCGTTGAACACCAGAAAGCCGGTATCGACCGGGTGGGTTCTGCCCTCCAGCGTCACGTCGACCGTGTTGGTATGGCCACCCAGGTAGTCGCCGGCTTCGAACAGGGTCACGTCATGGCGAGTCCCCAGCAACCAGGCGCTGGCCAGACCGGATATGCCGGCACCGATGACGGCGATGCGTTGCCTACGCCGCATGATCGCCACCTTGCTCGTTACTGCCGCAGAGTTCGGCATAGGCCGAATGGTTGTGGATCGATTCGAAATTCTCCGAAGCGACTCGCCATTCGGCGATGCGTGATTCAGACATCAGGCGCAGCGCGATGTCGCGCACCAGATCCTCGACGAACTTCGGGTTGTCGTAGGCGCGCTCGGTCACCCACTTTTCGTCCGGCCGCTTGAGCAAGCCGAACACCTCACACGAAGCTTCCTCCTCGGCCAGACGCACCAGTTCCTCGATGGTCATCAGCGAACGCAGACGGGTTTCCAGGGTGATGTGCGAGCGCTGATTGTGTGCGCCATAGTCGGAAATTTTCTTGGAGCAGGGGCACAGGCTGGTCACCGGCGCGGTGACGCGCAACGTGAGACTGGCGTATTCTCCCTCTCGCGCCTCGACAATGTAGGCGACATCGTAGTCGAGCAGGCTTTCGACGCCCGAAACCGGCGCCGCCTTCCGGATGAAATACGGAAAAGCGAGTTCGATGCGCCCGCTGCGCGCTTCGAGGCGCAGCAGCATTTCGTCAAGCATGCGAAAGAGGCCATCCTGTGTCAGCATGCCGCGACGCCCCTCGAGAATCTCGACGAAGCGCGACATGTGTGTGCCCTTGACGTCGGGCGGCAAACCGACGCTCATCGCCAGCGTGGCGACAGTGGCAAGCATCTCGCCGCTACCGTTTTCGATCTGCAGCGGGTAGCGCAAGCCCTTGACGCCGACGTTCTGTATTGCGAGGCAACGTTCATCCATCGTGGATTGCACGTCGGGCAGAAAAATTTTTTCGGGTGCGTTCATTTGGTGCTCCTTTCTCGCTGCAGGCAGCTCACTTGAGGAATTCGTCGATCTTTTTCAGCAGATCCTTGTCGTCCGGCTTGGTAAAACTCGAGAAGGCGACCACCTGTGTGGTGTCGCGGTTGATCAGGTATTTGTGGAAATTCCATTGCGGCCGGCTGCCGCTCATCTGCCCCAGCTTCACGAAAAACGGATTGGCATCCTTGCCCTTGAGCGAGGTCTTGCCAGCCATCGGGAACTCGACGCCATAGGTAAGCCGGCAAAAGTCGGCAATCTCCTTTTCGCTGCCCGGCTCCTGCTCGCCGAAATCGTTGGACGGGAATCCGAGCACGACCAGCCCCTTGCCCTTGAGGCGCGCGTACAGCTTTTCGAGGCCGTCGTACTGCGCTGTGAAACCGCAATAACTGGCGGTATTGACGACCAGAATCACCTTGCCGGCGTACTGGCAGAGCGGCATCGGCTTGCCGTCCTGGAGACTCTGAAAAGTGTGGTCCAGCAAGGCCGGGCAAGCGGCTAATGCCACAGTCGGTACGACGGCTACGGAAACAAGCCCGGCAATTCCAAACCAGCGCCTGAATGCGGGAACCATGCTCTACTCCTCGAAGTTTGTCCTGGACAAAAAGTACGTTTGTTCGTAAGATAGGTACCATTCAGCGACTTGTCAACGGTTTGTCTAACATTTGTACAGGACAAATAATGAACACTCCCGGTTTCAACATTGCCGCCGTCGAGCGCGACACGGGGCTTTCCAAGGACGTATTGCGCGTCTGGGAACGCCGCTATGGCTTTCCCGTTCCTGAACGCGACAGCAACGGCGAGCGCCTTTATCCGGCCGAGCAGGTGACACGCCTGCGCCAGATCAAACGCCTTATGGATCAGGGACATCGCCCCGGCAAGCTGATTGCCACCCCCGCCGACGAATTGAGCGCCTTGGCGCCGCGCCGCACCGGCCCCAGCGAGCGGATGACGCAATCGGAGACCGGTTGCCTGGACGAATTGCTGACCCTGATCAAACAACACGATGCCACTGGCTATCTTCAAGCCATGCAGCAACGCCTGGCTCGTCAGGGCTTGCAGCGTTTTGTCCAGGACACTGTGGCACCACTCACCCGACGGGTGGGCGAAGCCTGGGAAGACGGCAGTTTCGAGGTCTTCGAGGAACATCTCTTTACCGAACTGACCAAGCGCGTCCTGCGGCAGGCCATCGCCGCCTTGCCGCCAGGCGTTCGCGGCCCGCGCGTTCTACTGACCAGCGTGCCGGACGAACAGCACATTCTCGGCCTGCTGATGGCGGAGGCCATCATTGCACTGGAAGGTGCCGAGTGCATTCCGCTTGGCACGCAAATGCCGCTACTCGAGATTCGCCGTGCGGCCGAAGCGCATCAAGTGGATATCGTCGCCCTTTCCTTCTCGGTCGCGTTCCCGCAGCGGCAGATCGCCAGTCTGCTGCAACAATTGCGCGAAGTCTTGCCAGCTTCCGCCGAACTCTGGGCGGGCGGCAGCGGCATCGCACGCACCTCTCCGCTGCCCGGCGTCCGTCTGCTCGGCACACTGGAGAGCGCTATCTCCGCGATTGAAGAATGGCGCGCAGCGCACGCCTGAAGGCTGACGCGGCAATAGCCTCGGCACGCCACATCGGGCTACGGGGACACCCAGCCTGCCCCACCCGTGTCGGCAACCGACTGGAATCGGCTGACCCCGGGAAAAACTTTCGAGAATTTGTCAGCGCACTCTAAAATAGTGCGCTGCAATCTTGTCATAATTACCCATGACCTACGCCTCTCCCGCCTTCGAAACGAAAATCTGCCCTCCAGGGCGGTTGACCGCAGCAGTTGCCGAGTTGCCACGACCGTTGGTGTTTACCAACGGCTGTTTCGACATCCTGCACCGCGGCCACGTCACCTACCTCGCGCAAGCGGCGGCGCTTGGCGTCAGCATGGTCGTGGCGCTCAACAGCGATGCCTCCGTCAAGCGCCAGGGAAAGGGCGACGACCGTCCGGTCAACGCACTTGAAGACCGTTTGGCAGTGATGGCAGCATTGGGCTGCGTCTCGCTGGTGACCTGGTTCGACGAGGACACACCGCTCCAGCGCATTCTCGAATGCCGGCCGGACATCCTGGTCAAGGGCGGCGACTGGCCTATCGACAGGATCGTTGGCGGCAGCGAGGTTACCGGATGGGGGGGATCGGTGCATTCGATTCCTTTCATTCATCAGAAATCGACGACGGCGCTCCTGGAAAAGATTCGCCACCTTTAAACTCCCGAGCAACGGTTCTCGATGCCCCCAGACAACACCTACCCTGCCGAGCAATTGCTGCATGCGCACCAGCGCGCCAAGGTGTTCGTCTTCATCGGCACTCCGCTACTTTCGGGGTTCGGCCTCCTGACGCTGAACCATCGCGAATGGCCGCTACTCCTGTTGATCGCGATCAGCGTGACGATGATTCTCGTCAGCTACGTCGCATTACGTCGCGGATTTACCGGCCCCTATACCGTCTGGCCCGCCATTTCCACATTCACCGCATTGCTCCTCTATCTGGTCGCCTTTTCAGGCGAGGAGCACGGCCGGGCACTCTGGTTCTTTTCGCTGCCCGTACTCGCCGGCATGATGTTGCCGCCTCGTCACGGCGCCATCTGGGCAAGTGCGAGCATCGCCGTGGCGGCAGCCATCATGTTGCTCGGCGGCCCGGAATTCGGCACCAGCGCCTATTCGCTCAGTTTCACCCTCCGCTTCGTCATCACCGCCGCCCTGATTTCGGTCGGCATGTTCTGGTCGGAAATGTCGCTGCGCCGCTATCAGGATGCAAGCGCGGCACAAAAGGCGGCAACCCAGGCCGAAAGCGCGCGCCTGAAAGCGGAGATCGCCCGCCGCGTCTCGCTCGAACAGGATTTACGCGTGCTCGCCAGCACCGACGCACTGACCGGCCTGGTAAATCGCCGCGCCTTCATGGAGCGCTTCTCGCATGAACTGGCGCGCAGCCAGCGGCATGGGCCGTCACCGACGCTGATCATCCTTGACATCGACCACTTCAAGAAAATCAATGACCGCTACGGGCACCCGGCAGGCGATGCCGTACTTGCCTACCTGGCGCAATTGCTCAGGGCTAGCCTGCGCAACGTGGACATCGTCGGGCGCATCGGCGGCGAGGAATTTGCCGTCGTACTGGTCGAAACCAATGTCGAAATGGCGACACCGGTCATCACCCGCCTGCTCGAACGAATCAGGGAAGGCTCCGTAACATTGGCCGATGGCATGCCGCTGAAATTCACGGCCAGCATCGGCAGCACGGAAATTCTCTGGGGCGACACCATCGATACTGCGATCCAGCGCGCCGACGAGGCACTGTACACGGCCAAGAAGAACGGCCGCGACCGTCACTGCCAACGCTGAAATCCCCTACAACACGACCTGGGTGCCGAGTTCGACGACCCGGTTGCTGGGTATCTTGAAGAACGCCGTCGCCGAGCCGGCGTTGCGGAACATGGCGATGAATATCTTCTCGCGCCAGAACGCCATATCGGAGCCCAGCTTGGGAATCAGCGTCTCACGGCCGATGAAGTAAGAGGTATCGAGCGAATTGAATTCCAGCCCGAAAGGCGCGCACAGTGACAGCGCAAGGGGAATATCCGGCTCATCCTTGAAGCCGTACTGGATGATCACGCTCCAGAAGTTCTCCCGAAGTTGATGGACTTCGACGCGATCGATGTCCGGAACGTAGGGCACGTCGTAAAACTGTGCCGACACCAGCACCACCCGTTCATGCAACACCTTGTTGTGCATCAGGTTGTGCAGCAGCGCGTGCGGCACGCCCTTGGGGTCGGCATTGAGGAACACCGACGTGCCGGCCACCCGGGTCGGCATCGACGCGGCCAGGGATTCCAAAAACAGCGAGAGCTCCAGACGCTCGCCCTGGAGACGCTCGGAAAGCAACTCGCGACCGCGCTTCCAGGTCGTCATCAGGACGAAGACGCCGACCCCGGCAACCAGCGGGAACCAGCCGCCGTCCGGAATCTTCAGGATATTGGCCGCCAGAAAGACCAGCTCGACCGCCAGAAAGCAGGAGAACAACGCCACCGCGCGCGGCCAGCCCCAGTTCCATGAACGAGCCACCACGACAGTCGCCAGCAGCGAGGTGATCACCATGTCCCCGGTCACCGCGATGCCGTAGGCGGCCGCCAGATTGTTCGAGGACTTGAAGCCGAGGACCAGGATCATCACCGCCGCCATCAGCCCCCAGTTCACCGCCGGCAGGTAGATCTGCCCCTGCTCCTTCTCGGACGTATGTTGCACCTCCATGCGCGGCATGAAGCCGAGTTGCATGGCCTGTCGGGTCACCGAGAAGGCCCCCGAAATGACGGCCTGCGAAGCGATCACTGTCGCCAGCGTGGCCAGCCCCACCAGCGGATACAGCGCCCACTCGGGAGCCGACAGGAAAAATGGATTGGCAGCGGCTTCGGGGTCGCCGAGAATCAGCGCCCCCTGGCCAAAGTAATTGAGCACCAGTGCCGGCAGCACGAAGGCGAACCAGGCACGCTGGATCGGTCTGCGCCCGAAATGCCCCATGTCGGCGTACAGCGCCTCGGCACCGGTCACTGCCAGCACGACGTTACCCATCGCGACCAGCGCCATCGCCTTGTTGTCGAGCAGGAAACCGATGCCGTAGGCCGGGTTCAGGGCGTGCAATATGGCGGGATGGTCGATGACGTTGTACAGGCCCAGACCCGCCAGCGTGCTGAACCAGATCAGCATCACCGGCCCGAAAAATGTGCCGACCAGCGCGGTTCCGTGGCGCTGGACGTAGAACAGGGCAAACAGCACGACCAGCGTGATCGGAATGACATAAGGCTTGAACGTCGGCGTCGCGACTTCCAGCCCCTCGACCGCAGACAGCACGGAAATTGCCGGCGTCACCATGCCGTCACCGTAGAACATCGCCGCCCCGAGTACCCCGAGGATCACCACTATCTTGGCCTGTTTCGGCTTGCTCTGGACATCGCGCAAAGCCAGCGCGATCAGCGCCATGATGCCGCCCTCGCCCCGGTTGTCGGCACGCATGATGAATGTCACGTACTTGACCGAAACGACAACGATCAGCGCCCAGAAAAACAGCGAGAGACTGCCGTAGATATTGGCCACGGTCACCGGAATCGGATGATTGCCGGCAAATACCTCTTTCACGGCATACAGCGGGCTGGTACCGATGTCGCCATAAACCACGCCCAAGGCCGCCAGGGCCAGCGCTGCAAGGCGCTGGCCAGTCGCCTCGCCGGCCTGCGTTCCGTTGCTGCTCATCGCACCCTCTCGATCACCGGCGGCTTCACGGCCGCTCTGAAATAAAGCATCGTGCTGGCCTGCACGCAAGCCACTGGATTGATGTCATTTGCCCGCCGCCAACGCGCCAGCCGAATTAACCTCAGAACGGGATATCGTCACCAAGATCGTCGAATGCGGGCTTCGGTTTGTTCCGGGGCGGCGCCGGGGCGTAGTCGGCCGGCTCGTTGTCGTAGCCGCCCCCGGAAGAAGCCGGCGCCCCCATGCCTTGGCGAGAACCGAGCATCTTCATTTCGTCGCCACGAATTTCCGTGGTGTACCGCTCCTGACCTTCCTTGTCAGTCCACTTCCGTGTGCGGATGCTCCCTTCAACATAGACCTGCGATCCTTTTTTCAGGTACTGGCCAGCAATTTCCGCCAATTTTCCAAAAAATGAAATTCGGTGCCATTCGGTCAGCTCTTTTTTCTCCCCGGTCGCCTTGTCTTTCCAGCTTTCGCTGGTCGCTACCGTGATATTGCACATGGCCTCTCCGCTGGCCGTGTATCGAACCTCCGGATCCTTGCCCAGATTGCCGACGATAATTGCCTTGTTAACCGATGCCATTTGTCTCCCTTTCTAAACTGTATGTGCCGCAGCAGTAGCCGAGCGCCGCTGCGGAAAATTCATCGAGTTCGCCACCGCCAGCCAGATCAGAACCAGCCCGGTGCATGCAGCAAAAACCGCATTATCGCCGAAATTCTGAGCAATATATCCGCCCCCCGCACCGCCGATGAACAGGCCGATCGCCTGCGTCGTGTTGTAAACGCCAAGCGCCGCGCCCTTGGCGGCCGGCGGTGCGGTGCGCGAGACCAGCGAGGGCAGCGTGGCTTCGAGAATGTTGAAGGCGACGAAGAAAAGCAGCAGCCACAGCGCCAGCGTCCACAAACTCTGGCCGGCAAACAGCAGGCCAAGCTGGACAACGACGAGCAGGGCAATGGCGGCGCGAAAAATCGGCCGCATCTTGTCCCTGCGCTCGGCGGCGATAATCGCCGGCACCATGATGGCGAACGAAACGAGTACCGCCGGCAGATAGACCTTCCAGTGCTCCGCGGCTGCCAGGCCGCCATGATCGACCAGCGCATGCGGCAGCACGACGAACATCGCCATCTGCACCATATGCAGCACGAAGATGCCAATGTTCAGACGAAAGAGGTCGGCATCGAAGATCACCCGGCGCAGCGGCAGTTTTTCATGGCCATGCGGTGGCGGCGCCGGTGGCACCGCCTTGAGCAAAAGGACGATGGCCGCCAGCGCCAGCGCGCCGGTCAAGATGAACAGGCCACCCATGCCGATCCAGCCATAAAGCAGCGGCGCACCGACCAGCGACAGCGCAAACACCAGGCCGATCGAAGAACCGATCATCGCCATCACCTTGGTGCGGTGCTGCTCGCGCGTCAGGTCGGCCGCCAAGGCGGTGACTGCGGCCGAAATCGCCCCCATGCCCTGCAAGACGCGGCCGATGATGATCCACGTCATGTCCGGCGCCCAGGCGGCAACGAAGCTGCCCAGCGCAAAAATCACCAGGCCGATGACGATGACCCGCTTGCGCCCCCACAGGTCGGAAGCGATGCCGTAGGGAATCTGGAAAATCGCCTGGGTCAGGCCGTAGGCACCGAGCGCGAATCCGACCAGCGCCAGACTGTCGCCACCGGGCAAGGTCTTGGCATAGACCGAAAATACCGGGAGGATCAGGAACAAGCCGAGCATCCGCAGGGCGAAAATGGAAGCAAGGGAGGCACCGGCACGGCGCTCTTCCGGGCTCATGCGGTCGGCAACGGGTATGGACATCGGGAAAGCGCCTTTGGTGCAATGCAGCGAAAAGAGAAATATTAGCAGGTTTGCAACGCCAGCCGGCGCCTCAGGCGCCCGGACGCTTCGCCTGCGCTAAAATGACGGACAACTTGAATCCCTGCACTCGTCATGCGCCTGCTCCCCCCCTTTTTGATCGCCTTCGTCGCCGGTTGCGCCACGGTCGTCGGCACGATGCAACTCGACGACCGTTTCGGCCCGGCCGATCCGGCGCGATTCGACCACCCGCCGGCCAGAGTCACCGGCGCGCCGGACTACTGGAAAGAGGTACGCCCGCTGCTCGACCAGCGCTGCGTTTCCTGCCACGCCTGTTACGACGCCCCCTGCCAGCTCAACCTGACCAGCTATGAAGGACTGACGCGGGGCGCCAATCCGAAACCGGTCTATTCCGCTGCAAGAATGGTGGCCGACGAGCCAACCCGCCTTGGGTTCGATGCGCTGACCAATGCCGGCTGGCGCCAAAAGGGATTTTTCCCCGTCCTCAACGAGCGCGCACAAACGCCGGAAGCCAACCGCGACGGCGGCGTGATGTACCGCATGCTCGGGCTCAAGCAGCTACACCCTGGCCCGGACAGCGGCCCGGTGACCAACCCCGACCTCGATTTTTCGCTCGACCGCACCGACACCTGCGCCCGTGCGGAAACCTTCGATGAATATTCCCGCAAGCACCCCGACCGCGGGATGCCGTTCGGCATGCCGCCATTGGCCAAGGGCGAGCAGCAGACGCTGACGCGCTGGCTGGAATCCGGATCGCCCTATACGCCTGGCGATCCGGTGCCGGCTGCTGCACTGGCACAAGTCGCGGACTGGGAGCGCTTCCTTAATGGCGACAGCCTGCGCGAGCAGCTGGTAGCCCGCTACATCTTCGAGCACTGGTACATCGGCCACTTCCATGTGGAAGCGGCACCGGGCCGTTACTTCCAGCTTGTCCGCAGCCGCACGCCGCCCGGCCAGCCGATCGACGTGGTGGCCACGCGCCGCCCGTACGACGATCCCGGCGTGCCGCGCGTCTATTACCGACTGCGCTATAGCGAGGCGACCCAAGTCGCCAAGACTTTCATGCCCATGCAGCTCGACGCCGCGCGCATGGAACGCATCCGCCAGTGGTTCTTCGTGCCGAATTACGTGGTCGATGCCCTGCCCGGCTACGAGATCGCCAAGGCCTCCAACCCCTTCGCCACCTTCCGCGCCCTACCGGTCGATGCGCGCTACCGCTTCATGCTCGACGACGCGCAGTTCGTCATGATGGGTTTCATGAAAGGCCCGGTCTGCCGTGGTCAGGTCGCGCTCAACGTTATCAACGACCTGTTCTGGGTGGCCTTCGTGGCGCCGAGCGCGAGCGAAGCCGCAGCGACGACCGAATTGCTGGACGCCGACATCATCAACCTGCAGTTGCCGGCGGAACACGACAGCACTGCCGGGCTGCTTGCCTGGCGCGGCTATGCGAAGCTCGAGCACCGCTTTCTCAAGGAAAAGAGCCGCCTGCTCATTGCCAGGAGCGAAAAGCAGCCGCCTGCCATCACCAAGCTCTGGGATGGCGACGGAACGAACCCTAATGCCGCACTGACGGTGTTCCGCCACTTCGACAGCGCCTCGGTCATGCGTGGCTACGCCGGCGAGCGCCCGCAGACGATGCTGGTTATCGGCTATCCGTTGTTCGAGCGCATGCACTATCTGCTGCTGGCCGGCTACGATGTGTTCGGCAATGTCGGCCACCAGCTGGCGACCCGTTTGTACATGGACTTCCTGCGCATGGAGGGCGAGCTGAACTTTCTCACCTTCCTGCCGATCAAGGATCGCCAGCCCGTGCTCGACTTCTGGTACCGCGGGCGTAAGGAAGAAACCGGCCAGTATTTCACCGACGTCGCCTACTACTTCCCGAGCGAAACCGGCGTCCAATATCGCAGCAAGGATCATCTGGGAGAGCTGTACCGGATGATCGCCAAGCGCATGGCCCCCATGCGCAACCCGAACCTCGACTGGAAAAACACCGGACTCGCCCCGGCGGAAATCGCCCAGATGCGCAAGCTGTCGCAGATCCACGGCATCCCGGCCTCGGTGATGCCCGAGCAGAGCCTGTTGTTGATCAACCGCCCTGACGGTCGCCCGCAGATCGTTTCACTGGTGCGCAATACGGCACACACCAATGTCGCCGAAATGTTCGACGAAGCCGAGCGCCTGCGCCCAAAGGAGGACACCCTGCTGGCGCTGGATGGCGTGGTCGGCGCCTATCCGAACGCGTTCTTTGCGGTCGACCCCGAAAAACTGCCCATTTTCGTCGAAGCCGTCGGAAAACTCGGCAACGAAGCCGATCTGGTACGCCTGACCGAACGCTTTGGCGTGCGCCGCACCGACCCGCGCTTCTGGCCGACCAGCGACGCGCTGCACGCCGAATGGCGGCGCACGGCGCCGAAAGAGGCCGCCGTGCTCGATTACAGCCGCTTCGAGAACCGCTGATCAATCCCTTGCGGCGCGGGCTTCCTTGCGCAGGGAAGCCCATACCGAGGCGCCGATGATGACCGCGACGACGGCCAGCGAGAAACCGACCGGTATTTTGTAGAGGTCGATCAGCAGCATCTTGACGCCGATGAACATCAGCACGATGGCCAGCCCGTACTTGAGCAGCGAGAAGCGGTCGGCGACGCCGGCGAGCAGGAAGTACATGGCGCGCAGGCCGAGGATGGCGAAGATGTTCGAGGTCAGCACAATGAACGGGTCGGTGGTGATCGCAAAGATAGCCGGGATCGAGTCGACGGCGAAGATCAGGTCGGATGCTTCGACCAGCACCAGCGCCAGGAACAGCGGCGTCGCGTAGCGCACGCCGTTCTTCCAGGTAAAAAAGTTCTGGCCGTCGAACTCGGTGCTGATGTTCATGTGGCCGCGCAGCCATTTCACCAGCTTGTTGTTTTCCAGATCAGGCTTCTCGTCTGCAAACCAGTACATCTTGATGCCGGTGACCAGCAGGAAGGCGCCGAAGATATAGAGAATCCAGTGAAACTGGGTAATCAGCCAGGCACCGGCGAAGATCATGATGGTGCGCATGACGATGGCGCCGAGCACGCCGTAGAGCAGCACCCGTTTCTGCAGTTCGAGCGGCACCGCGAAGAAGCTGAACAACATCAGCCAGATGAAGACGTTGTCGACCGCCAGCGCCTTCTCGATCAGGTAGCCGGTGATGAATTCTAGCGCCTTGGTGTTGGCGATCTCGCGCCCTAGCGTGCCGTCGAGGTACCACCAGAGGCCGCCGGCAAAGGCCAGCGTGATGGCGATCCAGACCACCGACCAGGTCGCGGCTTCCTTGAAACTGACCCGGTGCTCCTTGCCGCCGCCGACGACGAAGAGGTCGATCGCCAGCATCACCAGAACGATGGCCGCGAAACCGGCCCACAAACCCAGACTGCCTACGGTTTCCATACAAAAATCCTTTCGTGCATTCCAAAAAGCAAACGGCCCGCGCCGCTATGGACGAGAGCCGTGGAATGCCAAAGGAGCCTCGCCATCGCGGCAAAGGTCTTGCTCGCAGCGCTGTTCTGCTGCCCGGATGCCGGAAGCCGAGGCTTCGTGATGACGACACGCCGAATGAGAGCTACTCCCCCTTGGGATGTGCTGACTCTATTAAACCCGACTCAAACTGTCAACTTTCTGCAAAATCTTGTTTTGGAATAAACAAATTCACAATTCATCTTTGTTGTAATAACGGCATCGACTAGATTACGCGCTTCGATTCTTGGAGGTGCCCCATGAAAAACTTCTCCGTCTACGTTTCCGCTCTGTTGCTGGGCATGTTCGCCGGTAGCGCATTGGCCGACGCGACCTTGCTCAATGCCTCCTACGACGTTGCCCGGGATGTTTACAAGGACTTCAACCCGCTGTTCCAGAAGCACTGGAAGGCGAAGACCGGCGAAAACATCGAGATCAAGCAGTCGCACGGCGGCTCGACCAAGCAGGTGCGCGCCGTCGCCGACGGCCTGGAAGCCGACGTGGTGACGATGAACCAGGCCAACGATATCGAGTTCCTGGCCGACAAGGGCCTGGTGACGAAGGACTGGACGAAGAAATTCCCCAACAACGCCTCGCCCTACACCTCGGCGATGGTCTTCATCGTGCGCAAGGGCAACCCGAAGGGCATCAAGGACTGGAGCGACCTGATTGCACCGGGTACCCAGATCATCATCCCGCACCCCAAGAACACCGGCAACGGCCGCAATACCTATCTGTCGGCCTGGGCCTGGGCGCTCCGGCAACCGGGCGGCAACGACGCCAAAGCGCAGGAGTTCCTCGGCAAGCTCTTGAAGAACGCACCGCTGTTCGCCGCCGGCGGCCGTGATGCGACGACGACCTTCATGCAACGCCGGATGGGCGATGTGCTGATCACCTTCGAATCGGAAGCGGAAATGATCGCCAAGGAATTCGGCAAGGGCGAATTCGAGGTCGTCTACCCCAGCCTGACCATGCAGACCGAATTCCCGGTGGCTCTGGTCGAGAAAGTGGTCGACAAGAAAGGCACGCGCACCCAGGCGACGGCCTACCTGGAATACCTGTGGTCCAAGGAAGGCCAGGAGAACGCCGCGCAGAACTATCTGCGCCCGCGTGATGCCGAGACCCTGAAGAAATATTCGTCCTTCTTCCCGCCGGTCAAGACCTTCACCGTCGACGAAGTGTTCGGCGGTGCCAACAAGGCCTTCGCCGCCCACTTCAAGGATGGCGGCAGCTTCGACCAGATTTACCAAAGCAAGTAAATGTCCCGGAAAACCCACCGCGTGCTGCCCGGCTTCGGCCTGGCGCTGGGCTACACGCTGGTCTATCTCTCGCTGCTGATCCTGCTGCCGCTCGGCGGCCTGATCCTCAAGGCGTCCGAACTCGGTTTCTCGCAGATCATCGACATCGCGCTCGGCGAACGCTCGCTGGCGGCCTTTCGCGTGACCTTTGGCGCTTCCTTCCTGGCAGCTGCGGTCAACGCCTTTTTTGGCCTGATTGTCGCCTGGATCCTGGTGCGCTATCCGTTTCCCGGCAAGCGCTTCGTCGACGCCCTGGTCGACCTGCCCTTCGCGCTGCCGACTGCCGTGGCCGGCATCACGCTGGCGACGCTGTACGCTGGCAACGGCTGGCTCGGCCGCTTCATCGAGCCGCTCGGCATCAAGGTCGCTTACACGCCGCTCGGCATCGTCGTCGCGCTGACCTTCATCACCCTGCCCTTCGTCGTGCGCACGCTGCAACCGGTGATCGAGGACATTGAAACCGAAGTCGAGGAGGCCGCCGCCTCGCTCGGCGCCTCGCGCTGGCAAACCTTCGCCAGGGTCATCTTTCCCGCCATCTTCCCGGCGCTATTGACCGGCTTCGCGCTGGCCTTCGCCCGCGCCATCGGCGAATACGGTTCGGTGATCTTCATCGCCGGCAACCTGCCACTGATCTCGGAAATCGTGCCGCTGCTGATCATCTCCAAGCTGGAGCAGTACGACGTGCTGGGTGCCACGGCGCTGGCCGTGGTCATGCTGGCGCTGTCCTTCATCCTGTTGCTGGCGGTCAACCTGCTGCAATGGTGGACGGCAAATCGCCACAAGAACGACGAGCCGCTCGAAGTCGCCGCAGGCAAGGCAAGCGGAGCAACGACATGAAATCGAATCGCGCCACCCAGGAACCGCGCTGGGTTCGCTACGCCCTTCTGACGATCGGCCTCGGCTTTCTGTTCTTCTTCCTCGGGCTGCCGCTGGTCGCCGTATTCGTCGAGGCGCTGGCCCAGGGCGTACCGCTCTACATCGAAGCGCTCAAGGAACCGGAAACGCGTTCCGCCATCTGGTTGACCGTAGCCATCGCGCTCGCCGTGCTGCCCTTCAATATCGCTTTCGGCGTTGCCGCAGCCTGGGCCATCGCCAAGTTCGAGTTCAAGGGCAAGAGCCTGCTGATCACGCTGATCGACCTGCCCTTCGCGGTCAGCCCGGTGGTCGCCGGCCTTGTCTTCATCCTCCTCTTCGGCGCGCAGGGCAGCTTCGGCCCGTGGCTTTCCGAACACGACATCAAGATCATCTTCGCCGTCCCCGGGATGATCCTCGCCACGCTGTTCATCACCTTCCCCTTCATCGCCCGGGAACTGATCCCGCTGATGCAGTCGCAGGGCAAGGATGAGGAAGAAGCCGCGGTATCGCTCGGCGCCTCGGGCTGGCAGATGTTCTGGCGGGTGACGCTGCCCAACATCAAATGGGGCCTGCTCTACGGCGTGATTTTGTCGAACGCCCGGGCGATGGGCGAATTTGGCGCGGTTTCGGTTGTCTCCGGCCACATCCGCGGCGAAACCAACACGCTGCCGCTGCATGTCGAGATCCTCTACAACGAATACAACGCCATCGGCGCCTTCGCCGCTGCCTCCATCCTCGCCCTGCTGGCGCTGGTCACGCTGGTCGCCAAGACCATCGTCGAGTGGCGGATGAAGAAGGAAACCGAAATGCTGAACACGGTGCTGGCACCGGAGAAAACCTGATGAGTATCGAAATCCGCAACATCTCCAAGCGCTTCGGCAGTTTTGTCGCGCTCGACAATATCAATCTCGACATCCCGACCGGCGAACTGGTCGCCCTGCTCGGCCCTTCCGGCTGCGGCAAGACGACTTTGCTGCGCATCATCGCCGGTATGGAAAGCGCGGATGGCGGCGAGGTGCTGTTTTCCGGCGCCGAGGCCACCCACCTGCACGCTCGCGAGCGCAATGTCGGCTTTGTCTTCCAGCATTACGCGCTGTTCCGCCACATGACGGTGTTCGAGAACGTCGCCTTCGGCCTGCGCGTCAAGCCGCGCTCGGAGCGTCCATCCAACGCCGAAATCAAGCGCCGGGTGATGGAATTGCTCGGTCTGGTCCAGCTCGACTGGCTGGCCGACCGTTACCCCTCGCAACTTTCCGGCGGCCAGCGCCAGCGCATCGCGCTGGCCCGCGCACTCGCCGTCGAACCCAAGGTACTGCTGCTCGACGAACCTTTCGGCGCCCTCGACACCAAGGTGCGCAAGGAACTGCGCCGCTGGCTGCGCCGCCTGCACGACGACATGCACATTTCGTCGGTTTTCGTCACCCACGACCAGGAAGAGGCGCTCGAAGTCGCCGACCGCGTCGTGGTGATGAATCATGGCAAGATCGAGCAGATCGGCTCGCCGGACGAGGTCTACTCCAGTCCGGCCTCACCGTTCGTCTACCAGTTCCTTGGCAACGTCAATGTCTTCCACAGTCGTGTGCAGGGCGGCTACGCAGAAGTCGAGCGCCACGATGCGGCGGAAAAGACCACCGCCTTCGTTCGTCCGCACGATATCGACATCACCCGCCAAGCCTGCGAAGACGGACTGCAGGCGACCGTTCAGCATGTCCATCCGATCGGCCCCGTGGTACGCATCGAGTTGCTGCATGGCAGCGAGATTGTCGAGGTCGAACTGTCGCGCGAGCGGCACGAGGCGCTGCAACTGGCCAGCGGCCAGAGCGTCTGGTTCCGGCCGCGCCAGGTCAGGGTATTCGGGGCCGATGCCCTGCCGCGGTCAACCCCGGAAAAGCAGGCATTTCTGTTCTGATCCCGGTCACGGAAGCGCATCAGGGCCGGGTGTTATAATCGGCGCCCATTTATTGTGCGCCAGCCCAACCCGGTGATCTTCACGCTCGGCATCAACCACCATTCCGCCCCGCTCGCGATTCGCGAGCGCGTGGCTTTTGGCGCCGACAAACTGCCGCACGCGCTGACCGACCTGACACGCGACCGCCCGGTGCGCGAAGTGGCGATCCTGTCCACCTGCAACCGCACCGAAATCTATTGCGCCGCTGAATCGCCCGAGGTGGTCGTCGACTGGCTGGCTCAGTACCACCAGGTCAGTCGCGACGAACTTGCCCCCTACATCTACACCCACGACCAGCCGGAAGCCATCCGACACGCCTTCCGTGTCGCCAGCGGGCTCGATTCGATGGTCATCGGCGAGCCGCAGATCCTCGGCCAGATGAAGGATGCCGTGCGCGTCGCCGAGGAAAACGGCACGCTCGGCACCCAGTTGCACAAGCTGTTCCAGCGCTCCTTCTCGGTCGCCAAGGAGGTCCGTTCGACAACCGCCATCGGCGCCAACATCGTCTCGATGGCTGCGGCCGGCGTGCATCTCGCAGAGCGCATCTTCGAGTCCATCGACAGCCAGCGCATCCTGTTCATCGGCGCCGGCGAAATGATCGAATTGTGCGCCGCGCATTTCTGCGCCCGCCAGCCGAAACAGGTCACCGTCGCCAACCGCACCGTCGAGCGCGGCCGCCTTCTGGCTGAGCGCTACAACGGCACCGCCATCCGCCTCGACGAACTTGCCGAGCACATTGCGCAGCACGACATCGTCGTCTCGTGCACCGCCAGCCCGCTGCCCATCATTGGCCTCGGCATGGCCGAGCGCGCGGTCAAGGCACGCCGCCACCGGCCGATGTTCATGATCGATCTGGCCGTTCCACGCGACATCGAGGAAGAAGTCGGCGAACTCGACGACGTCTTCCTGTACACCGTCGACGACCTGGCGCAAGTCGTCGAAAGCGGCATGGAATCCCGCCAGGCCGCCGTGGTCGAGGCCGAAGACATCATCGCCAACCGCGTCCAGGACTTTCTCGGCTGGTTGCAGGCGCGCGACACCGTGCCGGTCATCCGCTCGCTGCGTGACTCGGCCGAGCGCGTGCGCCGCCACGAAATCGAACACGCCATGAAGCTGCTGGCCAAGGGCGAACCGGCCGACAAGGTGCTCGAACACCTGTCGCATCGCCTGACCAACAAACTCCTGCACGCGCCCACACAGACGCTGAACCTGGCCGAGGATGGCGAACGCGCCGACCTGCAAGCCGCCGCCGCGCGTCTCTTCCACCTCCATTCCGGCGAGTAGCGCCCCTTTCGGGCGGCTGCTGCGCGCGCTTTTTTCCCAAACCCCATGAAATCCTCCATCCGCCAGAAACTCGACCTGCTGGTCGACCGTCTCGACGAAATCGACCGCCTGCTGGCCGACCCGAGCACCGCCAGCGACATGGACCAATTCCGCAAGCTGTCGCGCGAGCGGGCCGAACTGGAGCCGGTGATCATCCAGTTCCATGCCTTCCGCCAGGCCGAGAACGACCTCGCCGAGGCCGAGGCGATGCTCGCCGACCCCGACATGCGCGAGTTCGCCGAGGAGGAAATGGCCAGCGCCAAGGCGCGCCTGCCCGAACTGGAAATCGAGCTGCAAAAGCTGCTGCTGCCGAAAGATCCCAACGACGAGCGCAGCGTGCTGCTGGAAATCCGCGCCGGCACCGGTGGCGACGAGTCGGCGCTGTTCGCCGGCGACCTCTTCCGCATGTATTCGCGCTACGCCGAGCGCCAGCGCTGGCAGGTCGAGATCATGTCGGCCAGCGAATCGGAACTCGGTGGCTACCGCGAAATCATCTGCCGCATCGGCGGCAACGGGGCTTATTCAAGGCTGAAGTTCGAATCCGGTGGCCACCGCGTCCAGCGCGTGCCGGAAACCGAAACCCAGGGCCGCATCCATACCTCGGCGTGCACCGTGGCGATCATGCCGGAAGTGGACGAGGTCGAGGACGTAAACCTCAACCCGGCCGACCTGCGCATCGACACCTTTCGCGCCTCCGGGGCTGGCGGGCAGCACATCAACAAGACCGACTCGGCGGTGCGCATCACCCACCTGCCGACCGGGATCGTCGCCGAATGCCAGGACGGCCGTTCGCAGCACGCCAACAAGGCGTCGGCAATGAAAGTGCTGGCAGCGCGCATCAAAGATGTTCAGGTGCGTGCCCAGCAAGCGCACATTTCCAGCACGCGCAAGAGCCTGATCGGCTCTGGCGACCGCTCCGAACGCATCCGCACCTACAACTTTCCTCAGGGACGGATCACCGACCACCGCATCAACCTGACGCTGTACAAGATCGCCGCAATCATGGACGGCGACATGGACGAACTGCTCGGTGCACTGGCTGCCGAACACCAGGCCGACCTGCTCGCCGAACTGGCCGAGCAGAACTGAAAATGACCCTTTTTTCGGCGTTGACCGCAGCAAGGCAGAAAATCGACCGGCTCGATGCCCGCCTGCTGCTGCAATACGCCACCGGCTGCTCGCATGCCGATTTGCTGGCGCGCCCGGAAACGCCGGTGATTGCGCCGGCCTACGCGCAGTTTGCCAAATGGGTCGAACGTCGGGCGGCCGGCGAACCGCTGGCCTACCTGGTGGGCGAGGTGGAGTTTCGCGGGCGTGTCTTTCAGGTTGCGCCGGAAGTACTGATCCCGCGCCCGGAAACCGAAGTCCTGATCGAACTTGCGCTGGAAAAACTGCGCGGGCTGGCGGCCCCGAAAATCCTCGATCTCGGCACCGGCTCCGGCATCGTCGCCATTTCGCTGGCCCTCGAATGCCCGGCAGCGACATTGGTTGCGGTCGACGTCGAAAAAGGCGCCATTTCCATCGCACGCAACAACGCCGGACGGTTGGGTGCGGCAATCGATTTCCGCTACGGCGACTGGTTCGCACCAGTGGCCGGGGAGCGTTTCGACCTGATCGTTTCCAACCCGCCTTACGTCGCCGAGGGCGACCCGCATCTTGCCCTGAACGGCCTGCCCTTCGAGCCGCGCATCGCCTTGACCGACGGCGACACGGGCGGCAATGGGCTGGCCTGTATCCGCCACATCGTCGCCGCTGCCCCGGCTTACCTCAAGCCGAGTGGCTGGCTGCTCTTCGAGCACGGCTACGACCAGGGCGCGGCGAGCCGGAACTTATTGACCACCGCCGGGTTCAAATCGGCGTTCACCCACCCCGACCTGGCCGGCATCGACCGTGTTTCAGGCGGACAACTGTAATCTGGAGATAGCATGTCCGACGTTCAGCAACGCATCCACGCCACCGTGACCGGCAACCCGGTCGTTCTTTACATGAAGGGCGATGCCCGCTTTCCGCAGTGCGGGTTTTCGGCAACTTCCGTGCAGATCCTGAAAGCTTGCGGCGTTGACGACTTTGTCACGGTCAATGTGCTGGCCGACGAGGAAATCCGCAACGGCGTCAAGGAATACGCCAACTGGCCGACCATTCCGCAGCTCTACATCAAGGGCGAATTCATCGGCGGCTGCGACATCATGAAGGAGATGTACCAGACCGGCGAACTGCAGCAATTGCTGGAGGGCATTGCGCAGGTCTGACCTGTCCCCGGGCAACCCGGACTCAAAACGACAAAAACCCGCCGATCGGCGGGTTTCTGCATTATGGCACCAATTTATTTCGGCGCCGTAAATTCGTCATAGGCGCGCACCGCCTCGGCAGCGTACATCAGGGCCGGACCGCCACCCATATAGACACAGACCCCCAGCGTTTCCATAAGTTGCTCGCGGGTCACGCCGAGGCGTATCAAGGCCTTGACGTGAAAGCCGATGCAGCCGTCGCAATGCTGCGTGACGCCGATGGCCAACGCCAGCAGCTCCTTGTCGAGTTCGCTGAGAACGCCCGCCTGCATCGCGCCCTTGTGCATGGCGCTGAAGCCCTGCATCGTGTCGGGAATCTCCTTGCGCATGGCACCCATCGCCTTGTTGAGGTCGGTGGTGATCGTCACGAATGATTTGCTGTTCATGAACACTCCTTTATATAAGATTTTGCTAATTTTATTTCACCCACAAATGGAGTGCAAATGACATACGTCAATACTTCGCCACCAAAGCCTTCCGTCGCGGGTCAGCACCATGCCCCATCGCCATGCCCGACGCCGCACAAAAGCGCTTCCGCTGCTGGATTACTTGTAAGGCTTGAACGATAATCCGTCACCATCCGTTACAAGATTCGGCCGTTCACCGCCGCTCATTCATTCAGCCCAGCAGGATTCCTGATGACCTCCATGCTCAAGAAAATCTCGGTAGGCAATTGCAGTCGGCATTACGCTGCCGGACTCGCCAGCCTCGCATTTCTGTTTGCCGCCGGCTGCGAAAAGCATCAGGCGCCGCCGCCCGCAGCCCCGGTCGTCCAGGTTGTCGAGGCCACGCAGCGCGACGTGCCGATCTACATGGAATGGGTGGCCACCATGGACGGCAACATCAACGCGGTGATCCGTCCGCAGGTGACCGGCTACCTGATCAAGCAGAACTACCGCGAAGGCGACCTCGTCAAGCAGGGGCAACTGATGTTCGAAATCGACCCGCGCACCTTCGAGGCGGCGGTTGACGAAGCCAAGGGGATACGCGCCCAGAAGGTCGCCCGCTTCGACACGACCGCAGCCAACCTCGCCCGCATCAAGCCGCTGGCCGAAAAGAACGCCGTCAGCCAGAAGGATCTCGACGATTCGACCGGTGCCTACCAGTCGGCCAAGGCCGAACTGGAGGCCGCCGATGCCAACCTGAAAACGGCGAAACTCAATCTCGGCTTCACCAAGATCGCCTCGCCGATCACCGGCATCGCCGGCATCGCCAAGGCACAGATCGGCGACCTGCTGAGCCCGAGCGGCGAGCCGCTGACCACCGTATCGTCGGTCGACCCGATCAAGGTTTACTTCAATCTCAGCGAACAGGAATACCTCAAGGTAGCGACCGCCGCCAACGCAGCCGGCAAGACGGCCAAGGACGTGCCGCTCGACCTCATCCTGGTTGATGGTTCGACCTATCCGCACCAGGGCAAGGTCTCCGTGCTCAACCGCCAGGCCGACGTTACGACCGGCACCTTCAAGGTCGCCGCCCTCTTCCCCAATGAAAACAACCTGCTGCGCCCCGGCCAGTTCGGCCGCATCCGGGCGACGATGAAGGTGGTCAAGGACGCGTTGCTGGTGCCGCAGCGGGCGGTCACCGAGATGCAGGGCAAATTCCTGCTCGCCGTCGTCGGTGCCGACAACAAGGTCGACATCCGCCCAGTCGTCGTCGGCGACCGCATCGGCAGCGACTGGCTGATCGCCGGGGGCCTCAAGCCCGGCGAGAAGGTCATCGCCGAAGGCACGCAGAAGGTCAAGCCGGGGATGACGGTCGAGACCAAGCCGTTCGTCCCGGCCGCCTCGGCGGCAGGCGCTCCCGGCAAGGCTGCCCCCGCCGCACCCGCTGCCAAGGAATAAGCCGCCATGTCCCGGTTCTTCATCAATCGCCCGATCGTGGCGATGGTCATCTCGATCCTGATGACCATCGTCGGCCTGGTCGCCATGTCCGGACTACCGATCGCGCAGTTCCCCAACATCGTGCCGCCGCAGATCCAGGTCAACGCCACCTACACCGGCGCCGATGCCCTGACCGTCGAGCAGGCCGTGGCCACCCCGATCGAACAGCAGATGTCCGGCGTCGACAACATGGACTACATGTACTCGATCAACGCCAACAACGGCCAGACGACGCTGTACGTCAATTTCGCGCTGGGCACCGACGCCAACACCGACCAGCTGCTCGCCCAGATGCGCCAAGGGCAGGCCGAGTCGCAACTGCCTTCCGACGTGCGCAACTACGGTGTGACGGTACAAAAATCGACGTCGTCGCCGCTGGTCATGTTCGCGCTCTATTCGCCGAACGGCACCTACGACAACATCTTCCTGGCCAATTACTCGTATATCAACATCAACGACCAGATGACACGGGTCAAGGGGATCGCCAGCGTCACCGTCTTCGGCGCCGGCCAATACGCTATGCGCCTGTGGGTGCGCCCTGACGTGCTGGCCAAGCTGAACATCACGATTCCCGAGATCATCAGCGCAGTCCAGACCCAGAACACCGTCAACCCGGCTGGCCAGGTCGGTGCCCAGCCAGTGCCGGCCGGCCAGGAATTCACCTATGCCGTCCGCGCCCAGGGCCGGCTGGTGACCGAGGAGGACTTCGGCAAGGTCGTGCTGCGTGCCAACCCCGACGGTTCGATCGTCCGCGTCTCCGACGTCGCCCGGATCGAACTCGGCGCCCAGACCTACAACATGGAAGGCCGCCTGAACGGCAAGCCGGCGGCGCTGATCGCCCTCTACCAGATCCCCGGCGCCAACGCGCTCGATGCCGCGAACGGCGCCAAGGCACTGATGGAGAAGCTCAAGCAAAGCTTCCCGCCCGACCTCGACTATGTCATCGCGCTCGACACCACGCTGTCGGTCACCGAAGGCATCACGGAAATCCAGCACACGCTGTTCGAAGCGCTGGTGCTGGTCATCATCGTCGTCTTCATCTTCCTGCAGGGCTGGCGGGCGACACTGATCCCGCTACTCGCCGTGCCGGTGTCGCTGGTCGGCACTTTCATGCTTTTCCCGCTGTTCGGCTTCTCGATCAACACGCTGTCGCTGTTCGGCCTGGTGCTGGCGATCGGTCTCGTCGTGGACGACGCCATCGTCGTCGTCGAGGCGGTCGAACACCACATCGAGGAAGGCCTGTCGCCGAAGGACGCAACCCTCAAGGCGATGAGCGAGGTGACCGGACCGGTCATTGCCATCGCTGTCATCCTCGCCGCCGTCTTCGTGCCGACCGCTTTCATCCCCGGCATCACCGGCCAGCTCTACCAGCAGTTCGCGGTGACCATCGCAATTTCGGTCGTCATCTCGGCCTTCAACGCACTGACCCTGAGCCCGGCCCTGTGCGCCCTGCTGCTGCGCCCCAAGGTCAAGGGCAGCGGGCCACTGCAGAAGTTCTACGACCGCTTCAACGAGATTTTCGGCCGCATCACCGGTGGCTATGTCGGCATCTGCCGTCTGGCGATTCGCAAAAGCATGGTCAGCCTCTTGTTCATTTTCGGCCTCGCCGCCCTGGCCGGGCTGTTCGGCAAGACGCTGCCGACCGGCTTCCTGCCCGACGAGGACCAGGGTTACGTCTTCGCCGGCGTGCAGCTTCCGGACGCCGGGTCGCTACAGCGCACCTCGGAGATCGCCCGTCAGGCCGAAGACCTGATCAAGGACGTCCCCGGCGTCAAGTACGTGACCACCGTGGTCGGCTACAGCATGCTGAGCCAGGTGCAAAACACGTACAGCGCATTTTTCTTCATCACCTTCGACGAATGGTCCAAGCGCAAGAAACCGGAGGAGCAATACGGCGCGATCAAGGCCGAACTCTCGAAGCGACTGGCCGGCATCAGCGGCGCCATCGGCTTCGCCTTCCCGCCACCGGCCATTCAGGGGGTCGGCGTTTCGGGC
>Ga0209310_1000484_pt1 | contig 43968 bp, 35 predicted proteins | sample AD_UKC030_MetaG_FD_184415 | JGI IMG/M metagenome (GOLD analysis project Ga0209310, IMG submission 184415) | Active sludge microbial communities of municipal wastewater-treating anaerobic digesters from USA - AD_UKC030_MetaG (SPAdes) (version 2) | ecosystem: Engineered > Bioreactor > Anaerobic >...
CTCGCGCCTTGAACTCGTCCGAATGTTTTTTCCGTTTCTGGCCCATGGCCCGTCTCCCGTTTTTCTGGACTGTGACTCTGCCAAAATCTTGGCTTAACCACCTGTCCAAAAAACGGGGGGAACTTCAGCCGTTAAGATATGTCCATTAGGCGTTCTGTGCAAGTAAAAAAACAGTAAAAAAGGAGTAATTTTTCTCAGTGATTGGCTGGCGGCTATAATTGCTTTAACAATAAGTAGATATGGCTATAGAGATACATGTAAGATGAATAGGGCTAATTCATTGCAGAAGTGACCAGTCGTTCGGGATTCCCAAAGTCACGGGGCCGGTCTGCGGGGCCAATATTTTAACGTCCTTTGCATTCCTGTGCATTTTCGTGCATGATTTGGTCAAGGAGTAAGGTGACAGCAGATAAGCAGTCTGCTACTCCTAATTAAGAGGGGCAGGAGCTTGCTTGAAAGTGCAGACAGTCGAAATACCGAGGAAAAATCATGACTTTCTGTCCTGCTGATGCTTTGGCTTGAACAGAAATCGTGACTGGAAAAGCGTAACATATTTATGGCGGCCAGGTTAGACTGAAAATCCGTGTGTCGTCGGTTCGATCCCGACTCTGGCCACCTTCTTCATTTTCCCCGCCCCTCATTCCAGCCTTATTTTACAGGGCTTTTCTTGCTGTTGAGCCGTTGGAAGCTGTGTCCCGCCGACAGAGCTGTTTTTTTGTCAAAAAGCCATGTGGCCGAATTTGGGGCCAAAATGTTTTTTGCAGCCGTGTGCAGGGGTAGAGGGGGTGTCCGGTTTGCCCTGGGGCACCTTCCACATTTTTTTTACCGCAGGTCCAGTCATGTCCGCAGGGATCAGGGCCGTGAGTTTGACCGGCCTACAAAGCCATAAATTCCGCCAGTATATATTAAAAAACGTGGCCCCATCACAAGCAAACCTCTACACTTATTCGCGGCCCCCCCGGAACAGAATATGACCGATGAGGAAAAAAGTGGCTTTTTGAGACTTACTGCTAAGCAGAAGGCATTTGCAGAACGCCTTGGTGAGAAGTACCCGCTGCTCCATCGGATGTACCTTGGTGCTCTTGGTGTTTTACAACAGGCTGAGAATCCCGACAGGTTTTCATTGGCCGCCCACGGTATCCGCGAACTCATGGAGAAGATCCCTGAATACTTGGACGTGGATATGCCCGCGCACCGTGAAGACCTCCGCTGTAAAGTCGATGAACTGGAGAAAAAATGGCTCAAGGCGAGCGCGGCATCCGAGTGCCCAAAGGGAGGAACCTGGGAAGGCCTGATTGATCCACCCCTTCGAGCAGCACTCAGGGAGGTCGGCCTTTTTTTTGACTGGCGAAAGAATCACATGCCTAGAAGAAGACAGGAAGTCGGCAATGTTCTAAAGGAATTGGACGGAACAAAGAAATCGCTACCCGAACCCCTGAAAAATCTGAATGTCGAGTACTGGCAAGAAATCCAGGGCTTCTTTTTGAAAGTTTCCCACCACCGGAAAACAACGGATGAGCAGGAGTTTGAGAGGTGGATGGATTCCTTTGAAACATTTCTCCTGGATCGGCTGAGCCCCCGTACTTTTGCCGACATCGATGAAATAGATGCACTGATTCATCAAGGAAAAGGCAATGCCGACGCGTGAACAAGTAGAAAAGGCCATCGAGCTGATGGGCAAGAGCTTCGCTAACTACGTCTATTTCTTCACCCAGCTTGACGATCCTGCCTGGTTAGTTCCGTTGCGTGAACGAGGCTTGTTCGACAATCCCCCGCCGGCACAAAGCGGTCAGCGATGGCCTCAGGTTGAGTATCTGTCGAAGATGACGAGAACGGGGGGGCGCGAGACGCAAACGACGGTCCTCGACATCATTCTAAGCATCAAGACTGACAATGAGTATTTGTACTGGAGCATCGCGGAATGCATGCTGGCGATGCCACCTGATCTTGCGGCAAAATGGACAGAAGTTGCTATCCAATGGATGGGTGATAGTAAAATGCTTCTTGGTATGTTGCCCGAGACCTTGGGCAACCTAGCCTCTAGTCTTGCAAAGGGTGGGTATTCTGATTTGGCTCTACTGCTTGCCACGAAGCTGCTGGCGGTGCTTCGACATCCAGACGATGAGAAGGAGCCGAAGACCCAAGCAGAAGAGATTATGCTTGCCTCCTTTGAGCCGGGTATCCGCTGTGACAGGTATCACTACGAAAGGGTGCTGGAGCGCAACATACCCGACCTGGTTCGGATTGCACCGTTCCAAACGCTTAATCTTCTATGTGACATTCTCGCGACCGCTAATAACTATTCTCAGCGAAGAGGCGAAGCCCGCAAGCCGAACGACTTTTCTTACATTTGGCGAGCAGCCATAGAGGATCATGATCAAAACCGCACGTTCAGTATTCGAGATCCACTAATAACCGCTGTTCGTGACGCCAGTGAACTCATTTGTAAGGAGTGGCCCGATAAAACGCCAGAGGTTGTGGCGTGCCTGGAGAAGCGTGAATGGGATATCTTTAGACGGATTGTCCTTCATCTTCTTCGCGTCCTACCCGCCATACCACCCGATCAGATCGAACGCAGACTGACTGACTACGAATTGTTCGAGAAGCCGAGTTTCCGCCACGAGTACTTCCATTTGGCAGAAGAGCGATTCGGTTTCATATCAAGCGTCGGCCAAAACACAATCCTCCGATGGATCATGGACGCTAAGGATTTGAAGGAGTACTTGGCCAAGCAGAAAGAAGGCTGGACGCAAGAGCAAAAAGAGAGGCGGACCCGCTACTGGCAATATGAGCGATTGTGGCCGCTCCGGTCCTATCTCGCGGAGCCTGTGGCATCCCAGTTCGAGCAACTAAGACGGGCGTTCGGTGAGCCTGAACATCCCAGTTTTACATCATACGTGTCAACTTGGATGGGTAATCCTGAAAGCCCGAAAAGTCTGCAGGACTTTGAGTTGATGACTGTCTCTGAGATCGTAACCTTCTTGTCCGAATGGAAGCCAACTGGAAAGTGGAGAGACCCGACACCGGACAGCTTGGGGCTTGTCCTTCGCGCAGTGGTAACCGGAAAACCAGAAAAGTTCACTGCCGAAATCGATAAGTTTATTGGCCGGAACCTAGATCCGACGTACATCCGCAACTTAATAGCGGGCTTCAATCAAGCAACTAGCAAAGGCGTAAGAGTGGACCATAATGCTGTATTCAAACTCTGCGGGTGGGTTGTTGGACGGGAGCCTACAATCCCTGGCCGGGAGGTGCCCCAAGGCCTGAGAGAAGGCCTGGAAATTGATCTCGATTGGAATGCGTCCCGACGCGAGATTGCAGATCTTCTGGAGAAGGTCTTCAACGAAGAGATTGGTCTGCCCAGCGACTTCCGCTCTACCGTATGGGACCTTATCGAGCCTTTGACCCGTGATCCCGAGCCAGACCTAGAGTACGAGGCGAAATACGGGGGCAAGAACATGGACCCCCTGACCTTGTCTATCAATACGATACGGGGCAAGGCTCTGCATAGCGTTATGAATTACGCCTTGTGGCTCTGCCGCGATGTCAAGGCGCGAGAAAAGAGACGACCAAGTTTTGCGGACATGCCTGAAGTGCGGGCTGTTCTCGAAGACCATTTGGATATCAACCGGGATCGAACGCAAACGTCTCGTGCGGTGTACGGCCAGTGGATTTCTCGGCTGGGATACATGGACAAGGACTGGGTTCAAGCGAATCTGGACAAGATATTCCCAGCGAAGGATGGACTCCGTCCTCTGCGAAATGCCGCCTGGCATACCTATCTCATGTACTCGGACAGTATAGTATTCGATCTGCTTGGTGATATCTATAAACAGGAAGTCGCAGGGCTTGCGGGTAAGGAAGTTGGCGGGGATGAGTACAGATCACCTGAGACACGTTTGGCCGAGCACTTAATGATCCTATGCTCTTCGGGCTGCCTTGGTCTTGAGAAGGACGGGCTACTTGATGTGTTTTTCCGCACTGCGCATCACACGCTTACAGCAAAGGCGCTTGATTCGATTGGGCGTGATTTCCAGTGGCAGAAAGAGATTCCTCCAGAGATCGTGGAGCGGTTCAAAACGCTGTGGGATTGGAGATTGAAGATGGCTGGAGGCATCGACAAAACTCCGAAGGATGACCTTGCGGCATTTGGATGGTGGTTCTCGTCTGGGAAATGTGGAGATGCATGGGCGTATGAACGATTAGAGCGGGTGCTGGAGAGAACGGACATACCACGGCCCAACATGTTCGCCTTCGATTACATGGCGAAGGTTTTCAAGGATTATCCGAAGCAATCCCTCCGATGCCTGCGGTTATTCGTCGATAGAAACAAGGATCAATGGTTTTTCGGGGCTAAAAAGGAAGCTGTCTGGAATATTCTTGAGGCCGCGCTCTCAATGGGCGATCCAGAAATCAAAAGGTCAGCCGAGGATATTGTGCACTTGCTTGGATCGAAAGGTTACTTCCAATACCGGGAGTTGCTAGGCAAGAAATAGTGGGTTCAGGGCTTACTTCTGGCTGGCTTGCTCGATCCTGCTGGCCTGTAACTTATCCCGGCCTGTGTAGGGGTGGGGGGCCAAAGGCCATGGTAACGGGTCTCTTCCGAATGCTTTTTTAATCGTAGCCCTGCATCGGCAAGACAGCGGACCGAGGTTGGCGAGACCGCAAGCGGCAAAATTCCTCACCAGGATGCCCGTCTAGCCCCATTTCTCGCCAGAAACGACCGTGGATGCCTTCTCGGGCCTGAAGCCCGTAAAAAGAAGCCTGGCGTGGGCTCCGGCTAAGGGGCGCTGAGGGGTAGCCCGGCCAAGAACCATTCCCAAGCTCCTACACAATTTTGATCTTGGCCACTTCCGCATCGATGAACGGCTGGCAGAGGTGTGCGTAGTGTTTTTGGAGCACCGTGGACGAGGGGGTATGCCCGACAACTATTTTAACCGCCTCGATATTTGACCCACTTTCAATGGCTCTGCTGCAAAAATAATGGCGGAAAGTATAAGGCGTGAATCCTTTCAACCCCGCGTTCTTAACGGCTCTCTTGAAGTGCTTCGGATAGCCATGAGCCCGGAATGCCGGTCGGCGCGGATGGAAGAACACCCAGTTATGGGGCTTCCCGTCGGCAAAGACTTGTTCCCATTCAATTTTCCATGACAGCAAGATGGGGTGGAGTTCCGGCAGGATGTTGACCGCCCTGAATCGTCCAGTCTTGAGATTATGTCCGTCTTTGGGACGAACGAGGATTTGATTCCGTTCAAAATCGACATCGTCCCAGGAGAGGTGGAAAGATTCGCTGGGCCGCATCCCTGTGTACGCCATCAAGGCCATCCAACAATAGACTTGGGTGCCTTCCGCTTTTCCGGTTTCAAGCAATGCCCTCATCTGCTCGGGGTTGGGAACCGGGCGATCACGAAGAACTTCCTTCAGGTTTTTGACTTCTTTCGCCGGGTTCTGAAATGCGTACTCTCTCTGCATCGCGAACTTGAACAGGTTGCGAAGGGTGATGAGTTCAAGGTTCACGGTCCTGTTGGCCATGCCTTTTCTTTTCCGATCCTCCACGTACTTTTGAACATCCGATACTGCGATGGAGGTCATGGGGATCTTGCTGAAAAAGCCCAAGAGAGGGGGTCGCCGCGTCTTTTCACCAGCTATCGTGGACGCGGCACAGTCGCATGCACGGTATTCCAAGTACTCGCTGAAAATCTCGGCCAATGACTTGTTCCCTTTGCCGCGAAACACCTTCCCTTCAATAATTACATCGTGCTTTCGTTTGGCTTCAGCAGCACTCGCGCGGCCCTTGGTTAGAAATCCTCCCTTACGATACCGTTGCCCCCTATGCCAAAATGAATAATACCAGACGGGACGAGCCCGTTTATCCAGATGGTCCTTTCGTTGCCACACACTCATGATTAAATCTCTCCGCTCTTGGTCTTGTTGAACCATGCATCCAAATCAGACTTCTTGTAGGTATTTGGCGAGCCCGTCAGGTAAGGAATTTCCTTGTTGTGCAGAAGCCATGACTTGCTTCGTCGTAGATACAATGCCGCTTCCGGTGTCGTCAGGTACTCATGCTCTGCAAAATTGACCGAACTTATGGCCAGGGATAAGGCCGGGTGGTGAGCCCGGCCAAGATCTTTCTTTTCCTGCCTTGGTTCCTTGCCTGTAAGGGCCGTCTCGTCAAGGGATTCGCTCGAACTCGATGACGAATACACCACCTCCGAGGTCGGCTCCGGCACAGGCGCGGGCGGGGTGATGATGTACTCTTTCGCCGTGACTAGAGATTTATTGAACGACCTGACCGAGTATTTTACTGGCAACTCTTCCAACGTGGCCCAGTCGTAGTGAGCGTCAATTTCCGGTGTAATATCATAAGTCGCTACCCATCTGGTACGTCCACGGAGAACGTCAGCTAGAGCTTTGTGCTGCTCCGGTTCAAAATAATTCCGATAGAGTGACTTCCCGGCTTTGACGTAGGGCGGATCGGCAAAAATGACGGCATCTGGTGGAGACTGACGGATCAGCTCGATCCCATCCTTGCAAAAGACCTTGGTGCGCCCTCTGAGTAGTTTGCGGGCCTCGATGCATTCTTCGATGATACGTTTCCGATTAAACCTGTCACCGATTTTGCAGGCCCCATTCTGGTCATAACCGCCGAGAGGGCCTGAATCGTACATGCCGCTGAACGTGCAGTGGTTGAAAAACTGAGCACGGTATGCCTGATCCGCTTTGGTCCGGGGAGTGGCCTTCCGAAGGTTTTCAAATAGCTCAATGGAAGGTTCCTGGCGGAGAAGGTCAAGAAGCCCAATAAATTTCTTATCGGAGGCACCGGCCAGAATATCCCAAAAGTCGAAGATGTCTTGGTCCAGGTCGTTGAGCCAGATTTCAAGGTGCGGATAGTCGCGGGCCACGCTCAGGGCCACGCTTCCGCCGCCCACAAACGGCTCGACGTACCAACGGGCATTTACCAGCAGGGGATTCAGCTTAGTCCGAATGGCGTCTATCAACTTGTGCTTGCCACCTGGATATCTGAACAGAGAGAGGTGCTTTTTCATGAGTCACCTCCCATCTCAATCTGATTCCGCCGCTGGACCCATTTGTCGTAGGCATCCAGCATCTCTGCGTCAGGTAGATCCCAAGCCGGTACACTTGGCGGAGTGATTATAGTGCCCTGGACCTGCGGGAGGGAGTGGACGATCTCGCGGGAGTCCCCGCAAATGATTTGATAGCTCGATTGGCCAACATACTGGCTTATGGGATCTGGGCCAGCAGGTGGAACTTTATTTCCGTTACTATCGCATTCTGTCTTGTACAGATGACTGTCTGACTGCGAGTAACTGGTTGCGTGTTTTACATTTCGACTTCCTGACATATGGTTTCCTCATGTTTTCCTTTTTGTTTTTGCCGCTACCCCCATCCTGCTGAGGTTCTCTTGCCTCAGCTACTGGACCGAGCAGGGAGCATTGCCCGGCCCTCCAACATCCCTGTTATCTATAGCTCACGCACACCGCGGCTCATCGTCGCCCAAATCTAAGGGCAATTGTTCTGCCCCCTCCCGCATATACCTCTCAGGATTGATGCTGCGTAAAAGTGGGAAATGCTCTTTCCAGTTGTCGATCACGCTGATATGGTGAGTTCGTTCTCTGACTCTTTGTACGAACTTTAAGTCGAAGGTGACCCCGTAGTACCACCCGTCGTTACCCCATGTTCGATCAATGACTCGCCCATCGGAATCAACACACCAGGCGTGGAGTACCACAATCCCAAGAGGCGCAAGGGCGTATCCCTCGACATACCGTAGCTCGGGATTCTTCTTGGCCAAACGGAATGCGCTATTAAAACAGCCGCTCCTTGTAGGCTTTAACTTTCGATATTTATCCGGCATTTCTCGCTGTGGATAGGGCCGGCCATTTTGCAGTACATACTCATAGGGCGAAATAATGATAGGGTAATTTCCTTTCATTGAATCCGCCATCTTGTGGATTTCGCTAAGGAGATACAGGTCTCCCGCAGATGCCTTGTTGCCCTTGTTTGTATTAGTTTTATTATTGCTCATTTATTATCTCCTTTATTGTTATTGTTTGCTAATGGCGGCTTGCTGATTGAGCAAATCGCAATACGCCAAAATCCGTTGTTCACTGGCCCTCTGCCCGTCCCAACCGCCGGGGTAATCTGGGCCAGGCCCGCGATGCTCGGCATGAAAACTGACCTGGCCGGTGGGGATCTCTATATATAGGACATCCGAAAGGTAGCCATTATCGTCTTCTCCCCATCCCCACTTGATTTCTGAGAGGGATGGCAATAGGTCGCAAAGTTTAGTAAGGATCTGGCCCTTTCGTTCGTAGGCGTACTCCTTGTAATCGCCACCGCGGTAGAGCTTGGCCCTAGTTGATGACTTTTGGGCACGGAAAAGATGGGCGGCCAGAACCCCATATTGGCCAATGGATTCCAGCTGCCTTAGGAACTTGCGGGTTGCGGCCCCATTACTCTGCTCGAAGATGTCTGATGCAGTTGGGTGCGCCTTGCGGTAGGCTTTCTTGGCCCATATGATGTACTGTTTTGCACACCGGCGGTGATACAGCGGAACCGCAGCATCAGATGGCCTGAGAAAGACAGGATGCCGGAGCAAATCTGCCCCAACACGTTGCGTGAACTGAAGTTGAACCAACGACCTATATATTTCCATATGCTCACCTCTGCGAGACACAGCTCGCGCTTTAGCCCTGGTTGAGGTGGCATTTAGGTCGTTAGTCGATAGGACTAACAAAAGCTGCCAATAACATGTGCGCTATGCAAACCAGAGCTATGCATAACGCCCTCGAAAAATATTTCTATTTTTCTATATTTTACTGTACCAAAATTTCGCAACGCTGTCAACAATATTCGGAAAAGAATTAGGATGCCCATAGATGGGTTAGTCGTTCCTAATATCGTTGAACGAAAGCATAATGTGCTGCTGGCCTTGAGAGACTCTCGGCCAAGGTATCTGAATAGTCTACTAAAAGATGGCTGGCCCATTACTTATCCCCCCACGTCTGACACACCTTGCAATCCACCTCGATGGGCACCTGCGGGAAAATGGCTGCCATCGCCTCGGCCATAGAGTCATGCACAATCGTTTTCACGGACTCTGCGAGTTCCGATGGCGTATCCACTATTAACTCATCGTGGACAGTAGAGACGATTCCTGCCTCAGCCGGCAGGCGGCTGGCTACAAGCAGAATCGCCTTCTTCATGCCGTCGGCGCAGCCCCCTTGAACGGGCGTATTAAGCAAATTGGCGAAGCGCGCCCATCTTTTGTCAAAACCTGCGGGTAGCAAGCGTCTGCGCCCCAGTAGCGTCCGGACTTCCTTGGCATCACCCGCATTGAATCCTGCTCTGTCGTGCCAGCGGTGCAGTCCCGCATAGGCCCTGAAGAATCGGCCACGCATCTGGCTGGCCTGGTCCTCGGTGAGCGGGATGCCGTAATTGGTCTTGGCGTATTTAACCAGCGTCCCCGCCGACATCCCGTAGAGCAGGCCGAAGTTGACGGCCTTAGCCAGTTGGCGGTCTTCCTTAGATACAGCAGCAGGACTTATGCCCAGTACAAGGCTCGCCGTCTGCTTGTGCAAATCGGCCCCTTGGCGATACGCCTCGATCATTCTAGGCTCGTTGGCTATCGCTGCGGCGGCTCTCAATTCGATCTGCGAGTAATCGGCAACGACCAAGGAGCAGCCTGGACTGGCAACGAAGCAGTTGCGCATTTCGCCTCGGGCGATGTTCTGAAGGTTCGGGTCCCGTGATGAGAATCTGCCGGTCTCCGTGCCGGTGGGCTCAAATCGCGCGTGAATGCGGCCATCAGGGCTGATTTTTTGTAGGAGCTTTTCTGTTTGTTCAGCAAGCTTCTGTGCGTTTCGAAACGCTAGAATATGAGGTACAAAATCGTTGTCGCTGCAGGCCAGTAATACTTCTTCCCCCGTAGAATCGACGGCAATTCCCACGCTGGCCAACGCATTCTTCAGCTGTGCTGGAGACGCCGGATTAAGCTCGGGCGCATTGAACACTTGGCGGACCATCGCAGCCGCAGCGTCTCGCTCGCTGGTCGCCTTCTTCGACAGGGCGGCCAGCCTAGCCTTATCGATGGCAAACCCACGGGCCTCTATATCCACGACAACGGGCAGGAGGCTCATCTCGATTTCGTATATCGGCAGCAAATTGGCCGCGCCCAGTGCGTCCCATAGCTTTTCATGCAGGGCATGAAGATGATGCACGTCGTCTGCGGAGTACTGGAGCTGTTCTGCGGTCAGGGTCATCGAGCCCCAATCAGAACGCCCTTGGTCCTTAGGCAAGGTTATTTGGAGGTGGCGGGATATCACAGCCCCGAGGTCGTTCGGCTCTTTGGACCCGTTGGTCAGCAAGCGACTGGCAGTCATGGTGTCCAGCAGGTTGTTCAGCACCAACCCGCATTTGACCCGCAACCACAGAGCGTCAAACTTGATATTATGCCCCAAGACCGTTTTGGTGGTCAGCGCCGCGCCGAGGGGCCCCAGGTCGTAGCCTATGGCTTTCAGGTCCAGCACCCATGGGTTAGCGCCGGGAATAGCCAAGGATAGGAGCCGGATATCGCCCTGCCACGGGTCTAACCCGCCCTTGGCTCCATACGTTTCTATGTCCAAGGCAACGGGTTCCGATGCCGCCGTAATCTGGTCGGCTATGCCTTTTAGGGCGTTCGAGGATGTTACGAGTTCAAAGCAGGGTGGCGTGGAGGAGGAGGGCACCTTGGGCACGTTGGGCACCTGTTCTATACCCTTATATATTTTCGTCTCTTTACACTCTCTCTCTAATACTAATTTTGATAAATGGTCGCTAGACTCGGGGGTATAGGCAAGGTGCCCAAGGTGCCCAACGTGCCCATCTTCGGAACGAGGTTGCCCCGCCTCGGCAGGATTAAAAACTTTGTCAAATAAGGCGGTGCGGGTATTTACGTTAGGACCGCCCTCATCCTCGACGAACAAGTATGTATGCTGCTGGGATTTCTTCGCAGACGCATTGCGTTCCAAGCGGATACCACCCAAAACACGACCAACATGCCTATTCAGCAGTAAGGCGAACGATGTGCGGCCCCCACGGGTCTCAAGATCTAGCCACCCGAAGAGTTCTGAGCCCTCGCTCCCGAGCAGTTCCACGATTTGCTCCTTTGTTACCCATTTCATGCCAAACTGCTCATGCGCCAGCGCGAATAGCGTCTTCATATCGCCGGTCTGCTGGTCCCCAGCGATTTGGGCTCCATCGTCAGGGACAGGAAGGCACGGATCGCCCAACCCGGCACATGTCATAATGCCACCCACCACTTTCGCCCACAGCGGGTAGCTGGTAAAAGGAGTGGGTCCCGATGGGCGACCCTGCCTGTCCCAGTGATCAACCAGTGCAGCTAGGGCGGAGAGGACCCGACCACGATTTGTACGTAACCACCCGTGTAGGTCAGGGCGCTGGAAAGTTCGGGCGTTAGGGTCCTCCTCGCTATAAAACAACATAATTGGACGGCACCGCGCGCTGAGGTCGGGCGTGTACGTCAATCCGGTATTGGCAGACAAACTGATCTCCATCTCGTTCGGCAGGCTAGTCATGGTATTCCCGCCCAAGACACGATCCGTCCATACCTCGGCTGTGCATATGTTCTCAAAAGCAGAGTTGTTTATATGCCCTTTGCAGTTGGCGAAATGAATCCGACGCCGACCGGCGATCAGGGCGGAGGTGATTTTCTTGCGTGTCTCGGCCACATCTGCGGATAGCGGGGCATCCTCGTTTGTGCGGCCCTCATACAGTATCGGCGCAAGATTGGCCTCGTAGTCTTTACCTGACCGTGCACGGTTTGCCCCGTGGAACCACATGGGTGTCCGAGCATTCCATCGTCCGAACAGGCCACGGCAGAAGGGCGTGATGAGCGCCGCTATGGCATGGGTGATGTCCTGCGCAGTACGAAAACAGAACTCAAAATACAATTCACGCAGCAAGGCCAGGGCATCTGCCACTGGCATGCGCTCGATTTTCGGGGCGTCTTCCGCGAGATAGGTCATGAAGCGCGGATCGTAGCCGGTGGACGAATAACATATTGTCCCTTCCGGCGTGAGAATTGGAATCGGTACATCCAAGATACGCTCGACAACAGGCAACTGCTCCCGAAATTGCTGCGCTGCCAATACTACCTCGGCTGTGTTTTTGTCCATCGAGCGGGCGTTGAATACGTCATTGCCCAGCTCGTCCTTCGTCAAAAAACCCACCTCGGCGTAACTTTCCATCAGGGTAATCAACCTGGCGGGCTTAACGGCGGTAAATCCTAGGCAGAATTGTCCCTTTGCGAGTTGGATCTGACTGATTTCCACAACCAAGCCGTTGCGGAGGAAAAGATGCCTGGCGCTGGACGATGCAGCAATAGCTGCTCCGGCGTCTTTTGCAAAGTCAGAGTCGGAACGCCCTACGCCGGGCAGGATGAGGCGAGGTCGCCCGTCCTGAGCAGTTTGCCCCGGCTGAAAAATTCTCATCTGCTTGCAGTGCAGGTCTACGCAGCCGGGTTCCGCCGATTCAAACCAATCCAGTACTTCGGCGAGATGCCGCTCGGCGCAGTGCGCGTGCAGGCATGAAAATCCCGGCATGCTTTCGGGCGGAGCAAATATTACGGTGCTGGAGTCGTCGGTAGTCTCTATCTGATCGCCGTGCTCTGCCCGCCAAGGGCACTGGACGGAATATGCATTTTCATCAGGCTTGATGAATTCACGGAGCATGCCTGCATCGTGAAACAGTCCTGCTATATCCAGTGTACGCAGGTCACCATGGTATTTCGCCCACCATGCAGACTTCTTGTGCCTGCGCCCGGCGTGACCGTCAGGGGCATTAACTTCCTCAGTAGGTAGCTTGAAACCAAACCATTGTTGGAGTTGGGACCATGTTACGGTTGGAACTGTGCCCTTGTTCCTCCACTCGTAGGCCGATCCATTTGGGTGAATGGAGGGTGGCAACACGATGTTAAGTCCGTCAAAATACAGCTCTATCGTAAGCTTTTCGTTGATGTGGGAAATCAACGCCTTTTCGTAGGGGATCCCATTGGTTTTCGTGAACTTCGGCAAATCGTAGCAGAGGAACACGAGCCGCTCGCCGTTGCCAGTGGCGTAGCGAGGGACATTATTAAGATGCGCCTGCGCGGGCTGGTCATCTAGCCATGCCCGAACGCTAGCGCCCTGGTCCACTTTCGAATCAAGGTCGATAAATACCCATGGGCGGCGGACCACGGCCCCGAGATTGGAGGTTGTGCCATTACTAAAGTACGTTGAAAGAAATTCATCCGTCACTTTTTCAACAGACCAATATTTCCAGTCCCGATGCCGTGGCTTTTTCCCCCGCTCTCTTGGCCCGCCCTCGCTGGGGCCCAGTAGCGGGTGAACCGCCCACCCAAGGCTACGATACAGATGCGCTGCGGCCAGTTTATGGCTTGGTATTTCATCTGGTATGGTAAAAACCTCGCTCATATACCCTATCGTTTATGTTCCTATTTCTGTATCACCAGCCCTCACCCGGCAAGGCGGCCGGGGGAGTATTCGGGTTGGTCTCCATGACATCCTTTTTCAAGGCCGCCAGCTTCTCCTTCAATTCCTCAGGAACAGGATTTGTGTTGCTTATGTACCAAAACATCTTGCCTTGGTACTTTGTCGAAGGCGCATGCGTAATCGTGACCATTGCTCCTTGCCCCCTCAGCTCGCTGTAATCCCATCCAGAACGAGGAGGCTCCCCCATCCATGAGCTTAAGAATTGGAAGAGCGATGCTTTCGAATTGGCTGAGATACGCATTTTGCGAGATGTCACTCTGCAAATCTCGCCGGTCTTGGGGTCCCGGAACGCAAACTTGAATTGCGCCAAATCAACGACCTCAGTTTCCTCGGAATTGAATTTCTGACGTTTAACACCGAACTCGTCAATCACCTCTACGCATATTGCGAGATGAACGCCCTTTGCCGGTGTTTTCCCATTCTCGTATCCACTGACTATAGGTAGTATTGCCATTGTGGCCTCCTTTATTTGTTAGTTTTGTTATTTCGATGGCAATAGCCCTATGATCCATTGCCACCAAATTCGTTCCTTTTGAAAATGCACCATGCGATACAGGCTAGAGGTAGGCGTCTGCATCTCTTGGAAAGAGGCGCCCGCGCGCCCAGTGCCAACCATCCGTAGCCAATTATTGTCGTCGCGTTGCGACAAAGACGACGGCGAGACGACTTCAAGAAGGGAAGAAGAGAAACCGCCAGACAGACAACTCGACTGCTCAGGCAAATCACTATCTATTACAGATAATCTATCGCTTGTAGCATTACTTGATTGAGGTAAATAGCTTCCCGCCACTATTCGGGCGGCTTCCTGCCTTAACGACATATAAGCTCTCCATATTAGTCCTTTTGTTGACCGCTGCCCCCGACCCAGCCTTTGGCATTCTTTGCCATTGGCTACCGAACCCAGCTGAGGGCTTCACAAGGTCCTCCGACATTCCGGTTCTGAAAATCATCACCTTCACCACTATTAGTATACCCCAAAAATGAAAAAAAATTAAGAACTATTTTGCTATAACCAAAAATATAATTGTATAATTCTGGTTATCATAGTCCGCACTCATCAATATGAACGCCATTGCGCTTCAAATAGGCGACCATAACATCACGGATCATCGAGCTTACGGTTTGGCGATTTGTCCAGGCTAATTCGCAAATTGCCTTGTGAACACTATCCGGCCAGCGCACTGTAAGGCCGTTCCTTTTCTTTAACGGGTCTTTAATACGATTCATGTAATAACCTCCTCTTCATCTTACTACAGTATTATACCCAATAATTCTAAAAATCAGTCTTCGAATCCTTTATTTATTTGAGGAATAGTTTTCAAGGCATGATGGGCGAGTCAGTAAAGGCGGTAAGTAATAGTAGCGCAAGATCCCCGGGAGCGGTGATTTGCCCCTCGGATCCGGGCGCATGATCACCAGCGCGGGGCGGAGGTTGGGGTGCGCTACTGTTACGGGGTAGAAAAATAAGGGTTCTTAAGGCCGAATATGCTTCCAAAAATGGGTCTGGCCTGATACTATATTCATCGAAATCATGGGCGAAGACGATGAAATGATAGACAAAGCTATCCAGGATGCCCCCAGGATTCGCCAGGATGGCATTATAAGGCATTACAGCCTCAAGGAGCACCATCCATGTGTAAGAACAACGCAGCTCGTTTAAAGGCGGTTTGCGAAGGGTATGGAATTCGTATGTCGGTCGTCGCAAAACAGTGCGGTGTGTCCCAGCCGTATATTTCTCGCATATTCTCGTCTACTGACCCGCTGGAAGGCTCATCACAGTTCTGGAGGCGGGTGGAGGCCGAGCTGGGACGGCTGGTCGATCAACGGGAAAAACAGATATTTAATATCCAAGCCGCCGATTCCGAGTCCGTGGAACAATTGGCGCGTATGGTGGGCTAGCAGGGGCCGGATGGTATGTACGCGAACACCTGCAAGATGCTTCCGTGGTTGAAAGCATATTCGTCTGTCGATCTGGCCGGTTCTCTGGCGGAACATTTCGACATCATCCCTCAGGTTAAATCCTTCGAGGGGTTCTCTTTTGGCCCTCGATTGAACTTCCTCGTCGGCATCAGCGGTGCTGGCCGGACGCGGTTGTTCGAACGGATGAAGCAAACCAGCGGGCTCCCAATCCTGCCGATCCTTCCGCCCATGACCCTTGGATCTCTGAGCTATGGCGAGGTTGTCTATGCCGTCGGGCTGCACTTGCTGGAGGTCATGCCAAGCGATGCTGCTCTGCTGTGCGATGACCTGTGCCATATGCTGGATGGCGACCATCTTGGGGAGTTGCTTAAGAAAATGGCTTCAAGTGGGAAGCAGGCGATCATCACGGTGACGCCGGGGGAGATGGAAAGGGCGGAAGGGGTGATGGGGGAGGCGAATGTCTACGGCTGCAAGATCGTCATGCTGGCTGAAAAGTAAGCTGTAACCTTCATTGGTTTAGTTGCGACGTAATTCCCTTGCCAATTTACATGCGCAAGGTCTATCCTCCCGTGCAGCAAGGGGATGATTTGCTTGGCTAGGTCTATGGCCAAAGAACTGGTCTGTTCAGAAAATGCAAAACACAGTGCCACATGGCGTCCAGCGAGCGGAGATAAATATGAGAGCTATAATATGGACGAAACAGTACCACGTCACCGTTGGAGACAAGCTGTTTAAACTCTTTGTGTCCTCGCACAATGACCGCCTCTATTTTGCCGCCATCTTGTATTATGAGCGCACAGGAGCCGTCAATATTGTCTCTGGCTCATCTACAGACATTGAATTCAAGCTCCACACAACCGCTGCGGAGTCAGAAGGCAAAGCAATGAGCCAGATTCAGGGCTGGATGAAACAAGAGTTTGGCCAGTACGCAATGACAGAGATAAAATAATACCCATCATATTATGACCACCAGCTGTTCCAGCCGTGGCAAGAGGGGTGCCTAAAGCATGGCGATGAGGCCGAGGGATTATGAGTAAAGTGATAACGCCATTGCCGGATAGTGCCAGAGGCTGCGTAAAAGAAACTACACTGACCACATATTCTGCGCTACAGGCGACAGTCGTCCAGCATCTTAGTGCCCAAGGTACGGTTCTGGGATGGCTGATCGGACTCACTGGTGCTGTTGTCGGCGTCCTAACAACGGTAGATATCCCCGGCCTTTCTCAGCCTCTTGCCGTTGCTGCCATATCGGGAACAGACAAGAACGCTCTTGTCGCCGTTGCTATTCTAGCGGCAACATTTGCGCTAGGCGTTGAACTCCTCATTAGTTATTGGATCTATCAACTATTTCAGATATTCAGGATATCGCGGTACTTGATCAAAATGGAATCCCGGCTGCGTGCGTACCTCGACATCCCGCCAGACACTGTTCTATTCGGGTGGAACGATGAATCACGCGGTCTTGTAGACGCATACTTAAATCCCGATGAGAAACTAACCAGACCGGTCAAGGCGGCGCTTATGCTTAGCTCAGTATCACAACCGGTTACATTATACCTCATGGCCGCGCTCGGGCTTGTAATCCTTCTGGCCGCAATTATCGCCATATTCAGGCTGGCGTTGCCTTCCGCGATCGCCATCCTTATACCCCTCGGCACTTTATTTCTCGGCCTCTCCGTAGGTCTGGGCGTACTCGTCTTTATGCACTTCGCTATGCATAAGTGGACCATCGGCAATAGCTCCTCTCCGTGGGTTGGCGTGTTCAGGCAGCGAAAAGAAGAGAATAATGTTGAGTCATCCCGTGAATCTAGCTCGCCCGGTTCAGTGCCCTCAATAGAAAAGGAAGCATCCGGAAGGTGAGGTGGCAAACTGACGCAATATAGGATTGGCTGCGAGATGGTCCGGCTCAAGGGGCTGACAACTCACAAGAAAGGATGCTCAAATGGATAAATGGGCGGACTACGGGATATCGGCAGTGCATTACAACCAAGAGCACACACATATCGAGCGAGTCAAAGTTCATCGCGACAATGGCGACACCATCGGGGAGCCTGTTGACTATTCACGACAACAAGTAATCGATGCGATTAAAAGGAAAGTAACCTTCGTTACGATATTCCGAGCGTCAAGCGGAGGATGGTCAAAAGGTCAGCCTGTATTTAGTATCATCGTAAACCGAAAAGAATTCATAAAGACCGTAGAGAATGACAAAGAGGAAGACAATTTGGAAAACCTGCCGGAATATTAACATTACTCATGCCTGACGTAAAGGATGAGGGCGACACATGGCAGACCAACTTGACATTCAATCCGTTGTTGTGGCGCTCACGGACGGTATTGGGTCAGACCTTGGCCGATCCGTGCGTGCATCATACTACGAAACGCTTAAGCGATTAGTGTCGCACGAATCGTTTATCCGTCTAGACCACGCATCTCGTCAAGAGCTTGTTGACATACTTGCTCTTTCGAACTTCTACAATATCGTTGTCGCACCGCTAGAAAGTGGGCGGTCGCTGTTGTCGTTGGCGCAAAGGGCACAGGCGACACACGTCAGGATCGGTCGCGACAAGCTCACGTCAACCCTCGCCAATCGATTTGCCGCCTGCGCGGGAGCCTTTCACGGCATTCTGGCGGGGCAACAGATTCCGGCGGCTGTACTCTCGTTCCCAACGCTGAGCGTGTTCATCGAGAATGTTCTGCAAGCAAAGGAGTCGGCGACAGGTGAGACCCTGGATTGACCGCAGGACGCTGATTGACGAGGCTAGGCAATTCGTCCACAGGAACGGGTATTTTCTCAGGACCCATGCGAAACGGATCAGCAGCCTCGTTGAAATAGCCGTGTACAATTCTATTGTCAGTTACTACGAGGATTCAGGATATCGCCTTCGTGCAATGAACTTAGGCCCCAAAAGTTCATTTAAGTATAAAGTGTCGTCAACGGGCCACACAAAGAACTTCTCATACTTCAGAGCCACAGATGTCGAATCTAACGCCACAATAGACATATTTCACAACACAAAAGTGCAGTCGGCACATCACGGCCACTTGTACTACACGCCTGATGTGGCTGTATGTGAAATACGTGGAAATGTTACGAAACTGCTAAAGAGCGGAAGGCGGCATAGCTATATTGTAAATGCCAAGCTCATCTCCTTCGTTGAGGTCAAGCATTTACCCCCATTCCCGGAAGCCTTATTTAGCTTTACTGGGCTTGTTCTTGAGTTTTTGCCAAGATTTATAGATCACACTGTAATAATTGATGGCAGGGCAACTCATCTATCGCCCATGATCGTATTTACGGGCGTACCATCAGCCCATAGTGAAAATATAAGGGATGTGTTGATGGAACGATATGGGATAAACATCGTATATGGGACACAAAAGACGAACGGCAGGATTACAAAATATTCAGAATTAATCAAATACAGAACATCATAGCGAGTGCAAGAGCCATTCCAGGGGATCGATCTGAGTCCAGCGGGACATATGTCCTTCAATGCGCCAACGAAAGTGATCGATCAGGAAAAAACGGAGGATTCGACAATGGCTAGAAATAGAAATACGGACATTAATGGGAAGCCGTTCGCCACGACAACGGTTGGGGCGGTATGGCGGAAAGGGCGTGTTATCGCGGGATATGATGAGAAAGTGTGGCGGTATGATGTTTGCGGGAAGCCCATGAAATTCTCTGAGTATGGCAACGCGGGCTCCGAGCACGGGTGGGAAGTCGATCATATCAAGCCGGTCTCCAAGGGCGGTAGTGACGAACTCTCCAATCTTCAACCGCTTCAATGGGATAACAACAGGCAGAAGAGCGACACATATCCCTGGAGTTGCTAATCCCGATCACCTGCGACGTAAGTAACCGAATGGGACTTGCCGGGCCGTATCTGCAAGCGGCCGCCGTTGTTCTTTAAATAGAATGAAATCCCTGAACATCGAAACCGAACTCCGCATCGACACAGACGGCGATGTGTGGAGATTTGATTTGATGCAGCGCGAGGAACGGCTCGGTTGGCTTCACGCTGTTAGAACTGGAGGGCGACTGCTCCTGGGCGACATCGTGCTTGAAAACTTGAAATACAAGGGGCAGGGGATAGGGAGGCGTCTTCTCGATGCATTCGTTAAGACGGCCCAAGAAGAGGGGATATCCGAGGTATGGGGCTCGGTTACTCAAGAAGACATTCAACAGACTCCGTATCTGTTGGATTGGTATCAAAGGCTCGGATTCACCATTTCAGACCCAGATGAAGAGTGTGTGCATACAGCCGCCAAGAAAATAGTGCTTAAACTGAAGAGCGGGGAGCGCGATCGACCTACGGACTGCTTGCCACAGGCGGAATGAAGAATCAAGGCAAGTATAAACCTCCTCGTTCGGGCAAGCGATGGGCCGAAAGTGAACTGAAACGGCTCAACCTTCTAATCAGGAAAAACACCTCGTTACCGCTGATCGCCTGGAAACTGTTCGGGACAGAAGGCGCTGTCAGAAGGAAGGCTGCCGACGGATGATTGGTTATGGCTTCGAAAAGAATGAGACCTTTCCGTGGGGTATTGACCGAGCACGTCCCATTCGTAAGAAATGCGTTAAATGACCGTCATCCCATCACCCAGCTACCGACTTCTCCTATGGTTGATGATGGCCATCTTTATCGTGGGGCTGGTGGTTAAGTATTTGTTTTCGTAGTCCTGCCGAAGCCTTCGTTCCCCAGCCCAAAGGCATGTCATTTGGGTTACTTGACAGGGGGACCAGAATAAAGACTTTGCCGCACACTCTCCAGGTCCATACGTAAAAATAATGGGGCCTGGTACGAGTTGTTTAGCCCCATGGCCTGGCATGCCAGTCAGGGCGTGACTGTGAGCGAGATAGTTCCATTATACTGGCGGAATCTGGCTGATTTACCTGAGAAACGGTGGACCTACGCGCCTCGGCGATGCATATGGTTAACTTGACACGGAGCCGCAAATATGATGTAATACGTTGCGGCGCAAATTAATACACTAATTTTGTTGTTGACGCGCAAATAGAATATGCCTACAGTTGCGGTGTAATCTAAAAAAGGAGAAAACAAAAATGATTACATCGAAGAGCAACATGTATGCATCGGCAAGAACCTGGAATCCATTCAAAGGCTGTAAATATGACTGTTCATACTGTAGGCCCAGTTTCCAGCTACAGGCCAAACGGCAGAAGCACAACTGCGATGCCTGTTATCGGTACGAACCCCACGAGCATCCTGAACGGCTCGGCAGGATTCCTAGGGCCGAAATCGTGTTCGTTTGCGGAAACGGGGATGTGGCCTTCTGTGGCGAGACCTACTTCAGGGAAATCCTGCGGGCTATTAAAGATCAGAACGGGAAGGATGAAAAGAAAGGATTTGAACGGGTTTACTACCTGCAAAGCAAGCGCCCGGCATATCTATCCAAATTCATCCACGAGTTGCCGCCAAATGCCATCCTGGTGACAACACTCGAAACAAATAGGGATGATGGATATGGGCTGGTATCCAAGGCCCCACCGCCATCTGAACGGTATCGGCAGTTCAAGGCGTTGCAATGGCCCCGAAAGGTCGTGACATGTGAACCAATACTCGACTTCGACCTCGACGTGTTTATTCGGTGGATAGTGGAATTGAATCCGGAATACGTCTGGCTCGGGTTTAATAGCCGGCCCAAAAGCGTGAAATTGTCGGAGCCCAGCGAAGCAAAAGTACAGGAACTGGCTGATGCGTTAGCCGGGCATGGCATTGAAGTGCGAGGGAAGACGCTCCGGGGTGTAAAACTGCACGGCGAAAAGCGAGGCGTGGCATGATATCAAACGTCCCGTCACAGCCAGAAAGTGGTCCGGCGGAAGAGGGCAAGAAACCCTCACTGTGTTACAAGTCAACGGCCTGCGAAATATTGAGAATAAGTCGCAAGTCATTTGACAAGCTACGCATCAAACCCACGAAAACGGTGCGAAATCCTCACTATTACAGTGCCGCGGAGGCGGTTTTATACAACAGGGCGAAGATTGAGCGAATGGCGCAAACCAAGCGGGTCGCCGCGCTCAGGACAAAACCACGAATGCCCTATGACTACAGCACCAAATTCCGCAATCACTTCAGCGTATATACGAATGCGATTCCCAAGGCAGCCGAGGCACTGTTTCATCTGAACCGGTATGCCAAGCATACGACTTGCAGCGATGCGAATCGTAGAGAAATTATGGGTCTGAAAAACGACTTTATCGAATTGCTCTACAAGCAGGGCTACTGCACAAGCGCCGGAATTCATGTCCAAAAAAAAGTGTTGGGCTTGCAGTGGAACAGGAAAGCCCGACATGCTGACCCAATTGTACTATCAATCCGATGAAAAAGACGACGAGTGGGAAGATGATCTCTATAACGGCAAGTGTCCGCGCTGCGGTGGTACGGGAATTTATAGGATAGACAGATACTACTCCTTGAGATTCATGATTAACGGGCAGCCGTACTCGTGGCACCAACCGGAAGACAAGGTGTTCTACGACATTTCAATAACCGAACCAGAGATTGAAATGGGTGGATCTCTTGCAAAACCAATAGAAGTCCCCCGCCGCTGTCTAAGCCAATACAAAGCCCTCCTTAGTTGGGTGATTTCAGAATGGAATCTGTCGCAGACCCCGAGAGATCATACACGCATCAAAACCAGAACATCAGAAGCCATGCGGCAAGATCCTGAAATATTCGGACAGTAAGTCGTGATGGGTGGCTGAAAATGAATACGGATATCAAACCGGTAAATAAGACGGCAGAAAGCAGAGATCGGAATACCGGTGGAATATTACGCCGCAAAGCACCGTTCCAACCCATTCCTCGCTATCGTAAACGGACATATAGCCTTAACGTCCACCTTCCTCCTCTCGATGACTATGCCTGGGACGTGGTGCGCAGTATTGAGCAGCCACAGATTCGTGTAGTCGATCCTGTAAATGGCCATGCTTTAGATTGCGTGACAGATACACATGGCGCGATCCTCCTTGATAGTGATGAAACAATGACAGTTCCCTTGGCGCAGTGGTTGGTTGTTGGATGTCAGAGCATTAGGTGGCGGGTATGGGGTGATGGGCCATTGGATAAGGGCGTGGTTGGGACATACAAGTCGAATTACAGCTCGATATTTGGGCCGTGCTGCGCCGAAACAAGACCGCCCGGCCCCGCTATTTTCACAGGAGAAATTGTCCTTCCCAGCAGCATTAAACGCGCTTGGCTGGCATGCAAGGAAGATCGGAAGAAGGCCGCAGGAATTGCGAATGCTGTTCAACTCATCCTTGCCCATGAACTCGTCCATGCATTTGACTTATTGAAGTACCTAGTGCCCGCGCTCCTGAACTGGCCTGGCTTCTGGAGGAATGTGCTTCAGGAGGGGTGCTTGAATGATGAGCTTTACACTCGCATAGATGATAGGAGTTCATTCATTGATGACTACTCTGGTCCCAACGAACTGGCACAGATTCGCTATTGGTGGCCATCTCGTGCCGATACATGGTTTGGGGCGCGAAGATGGTTGCACATGTTGAGTGATTAAGAAGTCTGCGCTCTCTCTTGCGCCATATGAGGCCTGCGAGATTTATCTGCCGACAAGAACACAGGAGACACAAGAAAGAAGTATGTGCAATATCTCGGCAATATATGCCGGAGAAGGCCTCGTCGTAGGATGGGGCTTTTTTACTTATGCAGACGGGAACGTAATTAGCTCTGCACCACCTGAGCCAAAACTTCAGGCTTTGCCGCCACCATCGCATGCCGGACCATAGTGCTATAAGAAAAAAGACACAGATTAGGCCTGCTATTGGCCCCGTTTCGTGCTTTTCAGGCTACACGAAATGAATTCTCTTGCGCAGGGTGGGCTCATAAGATAGAAGCAAACTGGCGCCCGGGGCGCACAGGGGTGGGCGCAGGAGGTTGCCTATGAGTGCATATCGAACCACGCTCACCGTGCGTTCTCTCATTCTGCTAGTCCTTCTGCTGCATTTGGTCATGTGGCCGTCTGTAGGCCCAGCATTGGCTTCTGCTGCAGGGGAAACAAATCTGCTATCGGTAAGTAGTCCGGAGCCTGTAGAGACTAATACATCTCCAGTTGTTATTGTTCCTACCGAGCCGGTGAGTAAATCAGAGACTTGGGTGGCCTCGCCCAGTTCTTCCGATAGCTGTAGCCTGCGACATGACAACATCCGAACTCTGGTTTATTCCAATGGTCAGATAAGGACGGAAACGACGGGGCAGGGATACACCGAGCTGGCCGGCGGGCTAAATTATCGGACACCCTCGGGGGAGTGGACTCTTTCATCGCTGGGGAAAACTGCACAGCCTGATGGGAGTATTACCTATGACCAACTGGCCGCCGGTATTCGCTTCGCACCCAATGCCAATCAGGAATCCGTTGTGGGGGTCAGGGATGATTCGGGGAAAGTGAGCCGTTCGGCGGTCGCGGGTCTAAGCTATTACGACTTCGCGAGTGGCAAGACCTACGTGTTTGCCTGGCTGAAGAACAGTTCGGCTCGCAGTTTTGATCAGGGGGTCTATTATCCAGATGCTTTTGAGGGTGCAGGCGCGGATATCCGGTATTCGGTTGATAGGGTCAAAATACAGCAGGACGTGGTGGTGTATGCTTTGCCAGATCCAAAAAGCTTCGGGATGGATCCTGAAACAACATGGTTATCCGTGCTGACAGAGTTGCTGGATGTCAATCTTCCCGAGGTACAGGTTCAGCGCGACGATTTGGCGGCCCCAGAGGACCGAAGCGATGCTCCACTGGAAGTATGGGAAAAGGCGGGGGATGGAAGCGCTGCCCGCCGACTGCTCAATTTCCAGCGAAGTTACACATATGTCGAGGATGGGGACTGGGTCATGGGTGGCGAAGCGGATGTCGCTTCAGAGTCGCTTCAAAGCCCTGAAGTGCGCGATGTCGAACCGCTGTCCATGCGAATATTTGAGGCCGGGGGGCGTGTATTTTTATCGGAAGATGCCCCTGTAGCGACAATTCTTCAAAGTGCTGGAGAGATCATATCGGACGTTGATGCTCATCCGCTGGGAGAGGTCTCGCTTCATGATCCTTTTAGCCTGCCTCCAGTGCGTCCGACCACGGCACGGAAATCGCTAGCTACGCTCAGGCCCATGGTCAAGCAGGCCTTCGTAGTGGACTACTGTAACTACTACGGGACGTACACCAACAATGTCCGATTCTGCAAAGACCAGACGTATTTTATAAGCTCTGACCTGGTGGTTTCTGGCGCAAAATTGACCATTGAGCCGGGAGCAATAGTTAAGCTTGAGACAAATGCGTCCATAATCTTACAAAGCGCCGCTCAAATAGACTGCCTGTACTACACAAACCAACCCGCCATCTTCACAAGCGCCCATGACTCCAGCGCGGGACAGGCAATCCCCTATCACACCAATGCGCCAGCGCAGAACAAATATGCTGCCGCTCTCGACATTCAATCCGGCACGAATCGAATCTGGGGGATCAATGTTCACTATGCCCAGAAGGGGCTCATTTTTGCAGCACCTGGAGGGTGGCAAGAAGTGCGAGATTTGCAGGTCTATGATGCCGATAGGGCGATTGAAATATCGGAGGGATGGAACTCTTTTCAAATCATCAACATGCTCGTTTCGAATGCTATCGAGGGCGTATGGGCGAGAACCAATACAATCAGTATTAACTGTTGCACGTTTGATAGCGTCGGGACCGCGCTATGGGTCACTACAGGGGTTAGCTCTCTAACGATAAAGAATAGCCTGTATGTTGATACCTTCACGAATCTGGTTTCCAATGGCGTTGTCTCGATTACATGCTCCTACAATGCGGCATACAACGCGACTAATGGCTGGCTGGGGGATGGTGTGGGCGTTTTGACCGCCAGGCCATTTATGGCGGGGGGACAAGGATCTCACTATTTGAATCAAAGCGAAACGAACTTGATAGATCGGGGGTCAACGAACGCAAGCAAGATGTATTTATTTCACTATACAACGGCCACAAACCACATAAAGGAATCCAATACCTTTGTTGATATTGGATTTCACTATCCCTCGCCCGAAGACGATGGAGACCATGATGGCTTGTGTGATTATTGGGAAGATATGCATGGTGATGGATACTATACGGTCACCGACAAATCCAGTTGGACGAACTCGGACACGGACAGCGATGGGTTGGCGGATGGCGACGAGGTTCGCATCTACTGGACCAATCCAAGAAACAGCGACTCAGATGGCGACGGGCAAAATGACAAACTCGAAGTAGACAACGGCTCCGACCCCAATAATGCAGCCTCCTTCTTAACAACAATCTCCGGACTAGTAGAGGGTGGAGGAGAGCAGACGGGCCTAGTATGGGTGGTTGCGCAATCCGTTGAGGATATATCCCGAGAAGGGCTTATCCTTCAATACTCCTTCAGTACAAGCAACGGGCCGATTGTCGCAGATGAGAGTGTGCAGGATAATAATGCCTTCGCTTCGAACGTGGTGTTCGCCTCCAACGGTCTCTCCGGGGGGTGTTATACCTTCAATGGCAGCAATTCATGTCTACATAGGCCTTATAGTGCAGCGGATGGGTTACATCCAGTGGAGGACCCGTTTACTGTGTCGGCCTGGTTTAAGACATCATCCACTAATCCATTGGAACAGACGGTGTTGGCTACGCACTATCCCGGAACAGCCGCTGACGGATATTACCTAAGCTTTGAATCAGGGGGCGGGCGGTTGCGCTGGTTTGTCGGGGCCAGTAATCGGCCTTCGGTTGAAGTGTATTCGACCAACAGCCTATATGATGGCCAATGGCATCATGCCGTCGGCATGTGGGCCGACAACCAGATATTCTTGTATGTTGATGGGGAGCTACAAGATTCCCGCGAAGCCAGTGGGCCTGCCCGCTATGACTATGGCGCGCCATTCAGAATTGGGCATATGAAAGGGATAGCCTCAGAGGCGACATATTATTTCAACGGGGATATTGACGAAGTAAGGGCGTATCAGCGGGCACTCGACACCAATGAAATAACGGCACTGCACCAAAGAGGACTTGCGCGGCGCTATGCTGCGGTCCTCGCCACGCCTGACGAATACAGCATCACCAACATTCCTACGGGCACCTATTGGGTCGAGGCTTTTCGGGACCGTGATGGGAACATGGAATGGAGCGCGGGAGAGCCATACGGAGCACACGGAGGCAACCCGGTTCTCGTTACCGGCGCAACAGTAGATGTGTATATCGAAATGACAGAGTTGGATTCGGATGCGGATGGCCAAAGTGATTGGGAGGAGATACAGAACGGAACGAATCCGAATGATGACTCGTCTTTTATCACCTCGATTTCTGGCGGCATTCAGTATGCGGGTGGCCAGACAGGGCCTGTGCATGTATTGGTGTCCTATGAGCCCGGCCTGCTTCTGCGCTATTCATTTGACGAGGACGAGGGGGCAATAGTTTCCGACGAGGGCGGGCAGGGGCGCGATGGCGACCTGTATGGCGCTGAATACCAAGCATCGGGGAAGATAGGCGGCGGGCTCCGATTCGATGGAACAAATCACTATGCCATTGTCGGGGACGGAGTGCCGCTCGCGGGGCAGTCATTCAGTTTAGCTGTGTGGGCTCGGCCGGATGTAAGCGAGCAGGATTGCGATGAGTCCGGCAGGCAGGATATTTTTTCTGTTGGGATCGGCGCACCGAATCGGGGGTTACAGTTTGGCTACGAGTGCGACGGCTCCTTCCTGCTCCATTTCTGGGATGACGATTTGTACAGCAGTCAGAGTTATTCAGACGCGGGCCAGTGGCACCTTTGGAGCGCGACATACGATGCGACGGCAAAGGTTCAGCGTCTTTATCGTGACGGCATCGTGGCGGGGGTGCGTACAAATACGGACGATTTTATGGGAACCGGCCCATTCGTGATTGGTCGAGGGGCCATGGACCCGTTTAATGTTTCGTACTTCGGGGGAGTGTTGGATGAAGCAAGGATATACGACCACGCGCTGACATCTGTTGAAATCAGCAACCTTCTGATGATGGGGTATGCTTCACTGGTCACGTGCACGTCCATCGTCAATAATGCATCATCCTACACGGTTACAAGTCTCCCGACCAAGCGAGCGTACTATGTAACAGCCTTTAAGGATTCCAATGGGAATGGGGCACAGGATGAGGCGGAAGCGGGGGAGGCGTACACGAACAATCCTGTAATCCTCCAGGCGGCGGTTACCAATGCGAATCTGGTGCTCGTAGATCCCGATTCGGATGGCGATGGCATGCCCAACTGGTGGGAGATCTCTCATGGGTTGAATCCTACATCCGGCATTAGCGGCAGCATGGTGGCATGGTATCGGTTCGATGAAGGTGCGGGATGTGGCATATCCAACTCTGTTTCGGTGCTCTATACGGGGCTGTTGATTAACGCATCTACAACAAATTGGATTCAGGGGTATACCGGCGTTGACGGCGATCATGCCCTGTGGTTCGACGGGACGGACGACTATGTGGGCATCCCTCAAGATCCGGCGATAATCACACAGGCCCCGTTCAGCGTCAGCGCATGGGTTTGGCATGACAACGCAAGTTCCAAGCGCTGGGGCTCGGTGGTTTCGGATTCGGGATGGAGCTCGCCTTATATTAAGGGCTACCTGCTTCGTTCGGACATGTACTACAATGCTCTGCACTGGATTGTCGGATGTCCTACAAACAGCGGAACGGCTGCATTAAGTAATTGGGATCCGTCGCATCCGGGTCGTTGGGTTCATCTGGCCTGTACGTATAATGGAACCAACTTAAGCCTCTATACCGATAGTGTTCTGGCGCAGACCAGCCAAAGCGTGTATGAGCCTGTGCGGAATGCGCAATGCCTAATCGGCTTGGGTCATGTCAACGCCGAAACATCTCATTGGCGCGGGGCCATTGATGATGTTCGTTTTTACCGAAGTGCGTTGAGCACTCAAGAGGTCGTAGCCCTTTACGAGCCTCTGGCTGACCCTGATAGCGACCAGCTCTCAAATCTGACCGAGTATGAAATGGGGCTGGATCCCAATGCGGGAGATACCGATGGCGATGGGTTGTCCGACTATGAGGAGATATACGACTACGAGACGGACCCATTAGTGAGCGATACGGATCATGACGGTTGGCGTGACGGGGTAGATCCGAATCCGAAAAGCAGGGCATGGATTGATTGGGGCAATCCGCGATGGACGAATGGGCTGCAAGTTGTGGACCCGTACTGGCCGTCCTGGTGCATCCGGGCGGTTGTCAGCACGTCGGGGTATTACAACTTCACCAATTCAAGCTATAATATCAACTCCAGCGTGGCGACATATGGTGGAAGCCCTGCCGTGCAGATCAATACCAACAAAATCGGGGGGACCAATCTTTGCCTTTGGACCCGGATGGAAACATCTCGTGTCGGATATGTCTATTTCCAGTTGCGGTCTTTGAGCTGGGAGGAATTGATAGGGAACTTCTGCGGGTCGCCGTATAACCCTCAGTATTCCTCGATGATCTATACGCCGACCCTGAGTCCAACAAATGGAGAAGTGCGTATGGCCGTGCCAATGTCAAATGCTTATGGCGCGGCCTATGTTATCCCGCAGCGCTATACAGGAAATCTCACTTTTTACGACAGCATGCTCTATTTCGATGCCAATGGTGATGGGCTGGACGACAGCCAGGTGGCAGCGATTACCGAGGATCAAGAGGCTGATTACGACGAGGACGGGCTGTCGGACTACTGGGAGTACAACAATGGCCTGGATTTCACTAAATGGGACCAGAATGGAAATGCTGTTGCCGATGGATCTGATGACTTCGATGGGGATGGGTTGACGAATTTGGAGGAGTACGAGGCGGGAACCGACCCGACCCGTGCGGATACAGATTCCGATGGGATAGACGATGGGACGGAAGTATTCTTTTCCTCGAATCCAACCAATAGCCCGGGGACAACAGGCATCAATCGGAATTGGTTGTTCCACAATGCTTCTGGATATTCGTCACCTACGTGGGAATTGGTCCCGGGGCGATGGGAGCGCTTCCTGATGCTGGATTTTGAGACAGGGACAAACAGTGTATTTGTCCTAGTCCCGACAAACGGCGCGCTGGATTCTGGTGCCGAGACTGTTGTTAGGACTCGCTTTTCTTGGGCTGAAGGTGGCGGGTATCCGTCTCCATTCTCCACGGGGCAGTGTATAGCTAGTGTAGCCATTACCATCTCCAATCAGTTCCATGGGCTCCCGACGATGGCTTCGTCAACTACGCTGCAGGTATATCAAGTTGATTGGACTCAGCCGCTGGGATCTGAAGACGTCTACTTCTATTACGCCCCGCAAATCCTATCCATTACAAACGGGCTCTTTATAAACGACATGGCGTATTTGTTAAAAGAGCTTCCGGCTGAAGATGAAGGACGAGAGAAATGTGGCACCAATAACTGGATCTATGGGGTGCAACATTATGGCACTAATCCAGTAAGTCGCGACTATGGTTATTGGTATACACCCACTCGGTTTAAAAACGGCGGATTCGAGGACGACCCCGAATCATGGCCAAGCCTGCCATATTGGACTTTATTCGGCACAAATGGGGGGATAAGTACCGAAATCACACAAGGGGGTTCTGGCCATTCGTTTGTTTCGAGGGGAGAAGCCGTGCTTTATCAGAACATTCGTGTATATCCCGGCGAAGAGCTTATTGTTTCCGGTTACTTGTATACGCCATCCTCCAGCAATGCAATCGATCCGAATCCTTTGGAGGGGAATAGATACGGATTGGCGGCTGTGGAATATCTGGACGCGCCGGGGCAACTGGATGCCGCTGTAATCGCCTCCTATGCATTCTATGTCACCAATGAACCCGATGTATGGCATGAATTTGCCATTACAAGCCTTGTGCCGGACAGGATAGTCTCCGCGAACATCTCCTTGCGAGCGATGCTGCCCCGATGGGAGGCCAGCGGTAGTGGGCATGTCTATTTTGACAGCCTTTGCGTCTCTGTAGGGAATGACGCGGATCGGGACGGCATACCCTCATGGTGGGAAGCAATGCATGGAATGGCGACCAACGATCCAACAGACAGTATCGAAGACATGGATGAAGACGGGTTGCGCAATATCGAAGAGTATCGGTATGGAACGAATCCCGCGGAATCAGATACAGATGGGGATGGGCTCTCGGACCTCTGGGAACTTTATTTTGGTTTCAATCCCGGTGATCCAAGCGATGCGCTGCTGGATTCGGACGGAGATGAGCTGACCAACTTGCAAGAATACGAAGCAAGCACGGATCCCTGGAAGGTGGATACTGATGGAGATGGCTTGTCGGATGGCCAGGAAGTCCTCGATATCCTAAGCGATCCGCGAACAGCGGATTTCGACGGCTATGAATTGGTTCAAACGATTTCAGGTGCAGATACAAGTTCGCGGGTTGGCGACTGGCTGGAGCAGGCTAGCGTTCTGGTGTCGGCGGGCCGTCGTGGCTATGTGGAATATGCCTTGGATCTGCCGGAGTCTGAGATGTATCGGGTAGAGTTGGTGGGCGTTGATGCGGCGGATTCACGCGGCTGGCGTTCATTCCCATTCCGAACATCCCTTGACGACAATTACCTCGATCGCGGAACTCTCTGGTCCTTTAATGGAAGCAATGGCACATATGCGCTTATGCTCCCTTGGGCAACTGCGGGTGTTCATACAATCCGTTACCTATGGGACAACGTTGAGCCCGACATGAAACTCGGGATCGTCGAAGTCAACGTCTATCGCCTTGACGGAACCGACACGAATGCCAATGGGGTTGCGGATTGGATTGATCGTCGCTTGGATCGAATAAGCGGGTTTGATGCTCCGGTTGTTGAGAGCCTGGTCTCGCCCGCCTGCATCGAAGGCCGCGAGACGTACTTCCCCTTGATGAGTGTCTCTACAGGGGCTCTTTATCACGGAGCGGGAGCACGTTGGTATGCGTCATTGGGGCTCCCGGAGACCGGCGAGGTCTCAGTTGTTGCTTCCTTCCAAAGCGGCGGGTTGGTTCGGACCAATCATGTGTCGTGGAAACCATTGAACATTTTGTCAACCAATGGCGTAGTCATTCGACGTGATGACGCCCTGCGCTTCGTTGCCGCTACCAATGGCGCGGTCTCGGGGATTGTCACGGTTACAGTTGTCGGCGTAACAACATGCGTGACCACTGTGACCGCCCCCGTGGTCCATCAATTTGGCGAGACCGGAATTTATACGGTTGTAGGAACGTATACCCCATCCGGTGGCGGCTCTCTTGTAGGCACATGCCACGTGCAGGTGGTTCATAGCTTCTTTGATTCTAATCCGGCCTGTTGGGCTGGAACGCCAAGGTATTGGGGGCTGTCGGGTGTGGGAACGAATTTGGAGGTCGAGTTCGATCCCTTGATTTCCGTCAGCGAAGTCGAGGAGCCTCCCGAGCCGTATATGAGGGTCTTCTGGGCGACGGTGCCGGATGCCGAAACCCGTACAACGGTATTAAGGACCGAACTTGGGGGCCTGATTATAACTAATGCCTCACTCAAGGGATTTCATCTGGCGGCGGCGAGTGAAACCGGTCTTGAGGTCAAAGAGGTGTGTGCGACGGGAGATCAACTCATTGAGACTGTTCTTGTATTGGACCCGCTCCTATCAAGCCTTTCGATCACAGGCTCCGTGATAGTTGGGGGTGTTACGTTTGAAAGCGGGGATGTGGTACAGGGCTGGACGGCTGCCGATTTTGATAGCCTGGGTCAATTGCCGGTTCGGTTTATTCGTGCGGCCGGACTACAGTCGTCCAACTGCCATGCACTCGATGTATATGACAATGGTGAGTACGTGGGGGAATATGAGAAATGAAAACAATAATCAGGTCAGTAATTCTCTCGTTGGCACTCAGTACATTCGTATCATCCTGCTCAAGAAAGCAGCCTGAACCGGCTGCGCAACAGGAGCCTGTCACGGAGACTCTCTGGAAAGCCCCAACCCAGGAATCTTCCAATGAAGATACCCTCTCTCTGCCGGTTGCCGCCTCAATCGTGGCCGCAAAAGAACCCGTGGTTGCTCAGGAGAAAATTGGTATATCGCCTGCCCACGGCAATCCTTCAGGTGTATTGGCGGCCAAAGCACAAATGACCACGGTAAGAGAGATGGAAGACGTTTACAACTACCTTGTTCTCTCTCGTCCTCCCGCCGGGCAGTCATGGCAGAGCTTCTATGCCAGAAAAAATATACTGATGAGCCGATATGCCTCCCGAAGCCCGTTGCCTGCTGGTTATTTTGATCTAATAGTGGGTCTGGCTGCTGATAAAAACGCCGAATTAGTGACTCGGGCGTATGCCATTCAACACATCGCCCGCGGCCTATATGTCGGGCTTCCCGAGGATGGAAGACGGCAGGTTGAACGGGTGCTGGAGCAAGCTGCAATGGAGCACCAGTCCTTGATTGGTGGTACATCGTTGCTGGCCGCCCAATACCTATGGCAGAAGCATGATGCTTTTGGAAAGGATTGGCTGATTGTTGCAGTGCGGCAGACGCTTGCGGATGGGCAAGCCGATCGTGCGACCCGCGCTACCGCCCTGCGACTTGCGGGGATGCTTGGGGACGAGGTGTCAGTGCTTGAGCAAGTAGGTTCCGGGCGTGTCATGGTTGGCATAGAAGCGGCAACAATTGGAGCTGCATGGCGGCAGTTGGGGCTGCCCGGAGCGCCGAAATGCGAGTCTTGTTTCTAGGGAGGGCAATACCGTGATTCGGAATAACCGAGCTTGGTTTCTGATACTGGCAGCAATCCTATGGGCCATGCTTGACTGTCCTTTTTCGGCGCAGGGTGGTATAAATGACCCTATTGATGGACATACTCGACCGCCTGGATGGTATAAAGACTACCCCGAGAAATGCATTATTGGCTGCTTTATAGAGCTAGATAATATGGTATACAGAGAGGATGTAGAATTGGCGGGCCTCCCATATCAGCTTCACTATTCCAGTTGGCGCGTCCCAAGTAATAGAGCACCATATATGCTCGATATCCCCATTCGAAATCCCGCAGAGTCAAACGACGCGCCCATATCTGTACAGGTCACAATCGATGTAGCCGATGTCCAACAGAGCTATTCCCACGGGCAGACGAATTATTCCTATGGGAATATGGGTGATATCGAGATAACTTTACATCCAAGCTATGGAGCTGCCGCATATTTACAGGAACAGGCGGCTATTACGTCGGATCAAATCCCCGAAAATATAGTCTACCAGTGGGATGGTAGAGATGCCGTCGGTAATATCTTGTTTGGTGTTTACAAGGGACAGGTCGCTATTCGCAGTACTTACGTGACTTACACGGATGGGCCAGCGATCCTGGCGATTGATACTGGCAGCGCGCCCCCGGGCTCATCAGATTCCATCCCGCCACCAGGGAGCTATGATCCGCCAATGAGTCCTGCGGTTGCTGGGCAGGGGCCGGGTTATTGTCCTCCAAACTACCAAAATCCATCTCCTCGCTCCGGTAGTGGTGTGCCTACAGGAGGGGGTGTCAGCGCGAGCATCTCACGCATTCCTCACTACTATAATATGACGCGGACGTATTCCGTCGATCTCGGCACTGTATGGGCCACGAATTTTGGTCTTGGAGGCTGGACGCTATCGCCGCATCATTACTATGATGTCAAGGGGCAGACACTGTTCCTGGGCACGGGCGATCACGTTGCCGCTGCTCCAATAGGTGCGCCTGCATGTGTCTTTGGAGGCTTAACCATTACCGGGCAGACGATAAATATCGTTTCCGGTGATGGCAGGGAAATGTATGTGTTTGGCACAAACGGTTCCCACTTGAGGACGCTCGACACGCTCAGCGGGACAACCAACTACATATTTACGTACAATGCTTCTGGGCTTCTCTCTTCTATCGCTGATGTAAATGGTCTGACCACGTCAATTGAACGCGATGCACAGGGGAGTCCGACGGCCATTGTCTCGCCATACGGCATTCGTACCGAGATGAGCTTATCTGCTGATGGGTATTTGGAGAAAGTGGTAACCTCCATAGGCGGCACGAATATCTACTACTATGCGCCGGGTGGGCTGATGACCAACTATATCACCAGGCGTGGCTATACCTACACGGTTCATTATGATGAAGAGGGGCGTGTCACATTTACGACTAATTATGAAGGTGGGGTTGTGAATGTGTCTCGAACCAATTATTACCCCTCCTATAAGCTGGACAACGCCTCATCGCCTGGTCGAGTTGAAACCCATTATTACGAGTTTCTCCCTAATGGTTTCCGTCAGCGCACTATTTCAAACGCCTTATTCGTGGTTTCTCGGACCCTGAACAACTACGACAACACGCTGGAGACCAACTGGCTGGCGAATGGATTAGTAATCACGACGAAAAAGGCTGCCGATCCCCGCTTTGGCCTTCAAGCGCCCTATGTGAGCGAAGTGCTTCTGGATTTACCCTCGGGGCTCAGGTGGTCGGGTGGGGTATCCCGTATTGTCGGGTTGGCAAATACCAACGATCTCTTGAGCCTGACCCAGCAGGTATACAGCATCAACATCAATGGGCGGCTGTTTGAGAGCACTTACCAGTCAGCCGGCCGAACGGTGTCCAATCGCACAGCAGAGGGTCGTTGGCGTCAAGTGACACTGGATGAAATGGGCCGCCCGACAAAGCTGGAAGTCCCTGGCCTCTACGACATCGATGCTGTGTACGATGAGGATGGCAGGCTGGCTTCTATAACACAGGGCGCAGGGGCCGAGCAGCGCGCTCTCTGGCTCAACTACTCTGCCGACGGTTGGCTGGCGAGCCTTTCGAACAACTTGGGACGAACAGTCCAACTCTACTCCGATCCTGCTGGACGAGCCACGAATATCATCCGCCCAGATAGCCAGGTTATTGGGTTGCGCTACAATCCTTCAGATCTCGTCACAGGAGTAACACCTCCTGGCCGACCAGAGCACACCATGGACTATACGGGAATGGGGCTCTTCAAGCTGTACTCTGCCCCGGATGTTGGACAGCCCACAAATCTCGTATTCACGTACAATCAAGCCCGGGAGTGGACGAGCATCTGCTATCCCGCAGATCGTGTTGTCACGGCCACATATAACGAGGTTGGCTTGCCGCAATCTCTCACTTGGCCGGAAGACAAGATTAACTTCTCGTTCAATACAAATGGTGTCTTGACGGGCATTGCCAGTACCAGTGGGGTGTCATGGGCATATGGTTTCGATGGGCCACTCCTTACCAATGCGTACTTGACGGGACCCGTTACCGGACGAATCGGCATTACGTACAATACTGACTTGCACCCGTGTGTTGTGACCATTAACGGGACAGTCTCGATACCCTACACCTATGACAATGACTTGCTGATTACGGGCGCGGGGGACATGGAGTTGCGCCGTGACGCCCAGAACGGGTTCTTGACCAACACGGTCCTTGGGCAAGTTAGCGATTATCGGTCCTTTAATGGATTCGGGCAGATGTCGTCCTATTCAGCGGCCATCTCTGCGACCCCTGCGTATTCTGTGGTTCATTCCTGCGACTTGATGGGCCGGATAACCAGCCGAGTCGAAGGTGTTTTAGGCGTAACTAATCGGTATGAGTATTATTATGACGAAGTCGGGCGGTTGATTCAGGTCAACACCAACGGAGCGACATATTCGCAGTACCAATATGATGCCAATGGCAACCGAACGAATGCTGTCGTGGCGGGTGTGGCATGCGCTGGACAATATGACGCCCAGGACCGGCTGCTGATCTACGGTTCCGCCACTTATCAGTATAATGCCTGGGGTACGCTGACCAACAAGACCGTCGGCGGCATGAACACGGCCTATCGCTACGACACGCGAGGGAGCCTTCTGGAAGTGCGGGAGGGAACCAATGTCATCCTATACACAATTGATCCAATGGGGAGGCGGATAGCGAAAAAGCGGAATGGAACTACTGTCCAGCGGCTTGTGTATCAGGACTTCCTGAAACCAGCGGCAGAGTTGTCGGCTGACGGCAGCATTCTATCGTATTTCGTCTATGCCACGCGGGTCAATGTCCCGGACTATATCGTCAAGACGGGCAGGACTTATAGGGTAATTACCGACCATCTCGGCAGCGTTAGGCTGGTGGTTGATGTGGAAACTGGCGGCATAGCACAGCGTCTGGATTATGATGAATTCGGGCGAGTGTTGCAGGATACGAGCCCGGGATTTCAGCCTTTTGGATTTGCGGGCGGGCTATATGATCCAGATACTGGTCTAGTGCGATTTGGCTTCAGAGACTATGACCCGGGTATAGGGCGATGGCTCGCGAAAGATCCCATATTGTTTTCAAGTGGACAGGCAAACATATATATGTACTGTCACGTAGATCCGCTTAATTGCTGCGACCCTAAAGGATTACAAGAGAGATGCTATGTAAATGAAACTCCGTATCTTATAGACCCAATGATCACAACGAATATTATCCCGCAGGACCGTTCCCTGTCGATATTTTTGCCAGATCCCGACACAAATTATATAGATGCCGCGTTAACAGATATGCCGCCGATGGAAAAGCCAACTCCGCCACCAACTATAGAGCCGTCGGAGGATTCAACATTGACGCAGCTTTCTATGAAAGCAATCGAACTTTCTGAAATGTCTCATTTAATTCCGTTTCCGTGGAGCATACTAGCTAAGGTTCTAGTTCTGAAAATAACAAAATACTGATAACGAACATGCTGCCATAGCACATGAGAGAAGACGATATTTACTTACGGGAAGCCATCGGCTATGTATAATATTATGGCTAATATAAGCGTCTGTCTGGGGTTAGCTGTTGCAATCATTGTAATGGTCGGTTGTGGGGGGGGGCATGACGATAGCTGTGTTAATAATTCAAAGCATGCCGTCATAATAAGCGCGGAACAATCGTATGCCAGATCTCTTGAAGAGGGTCGACGTCGAGAGGGAAAAGAAAACGCCGTACGGTCGCTATTGCATTCAGTTCAACTCGATCCAACCAATAGGTTATATCTTGCAGTGTTGGGTTCGTATCTTGTTCGAGTTGGCAAGTATCGGTCCGCCGAGATGTATTTATCAGAGGCCCTAATGCATGGCGAAATGGAGTCGGAAATAGCGTTTGCTTATTTATATAGGGGAAGAGCGCGGGAACATAATAGGAATTGGGATGGAGCTATATCTGATTACGCGACATATGCAAAGTATGAAGATATAACGGGCGAAATCCCGGCAATAATAGATATTAATGTTATTGGTGCTTCAAACGAGTTATATAGTAATTACTTGAATAAAAGAATGGCGTATTGTATGTGGCAGAGGCAAGCTCAATATATTAAACGCGGAGAGGTGATATTAGCATTAAATGATGTAAGGGCGCTGTTGACGATAGCGCCTCAAGATGCTGCATTGTACTCGTATGCAGGAGATCTTGCCTGGACGGAGGGTAAGTATGAGGAGGCAGAAAAATATTATAAGGAATGTCTTAAAATAGGAGGCGATCAACCGAGTGCGCATCATGGCCTAGGGCGTATATATATAGCTCGAAAAGAATATACAAATGCTATTGGTCATTATAGCGAAGCAATATGTAAGGGAAGCGCGTCAGAAGATGTGTATGGAGAGCTCGCGCTAGCACTTATAATGGAGGGCAAATACACAAATGCGTTAGCAATGCTGCAAGTGGCTAGTCAGAAGTCAAAGCTGAAGGGTAGCACATTATCTCTTATGGGCATCGCTTATGCGGCAATAGAGAGTATGACAAATGCGATAAGCTGCTTCTCTTTAGCTGTTGAGCATGAGCCAACCAATGCAACGTATAACCACAATCTGGCGATGACACTATTGCGCTATGGCAATAAACCCGAAGGCGTAAAGAAGTTAAGCGAATGGGCTCGTATTGTAGAGCCGGACGTGGGAATAGATGAAATAGAGTCGAATACAAACTATCTACAGTATATAAGCATTGCAGAGCGTGACACTATTCTAGATGTTCTGTTAGAGCGTTTAAATGATGTGAAAAAAGGAGATGATCTGGAAAGAAAGGATCAGGGGCGACCCACAAATATCAAATAACGAATGACAGGATATCTGGGGTGCGCGGAAGTTGCGGCATGGCAAAAAGATTGCGGCTGTTGTTTGAGAGTGGGATCTATCACGTTACCTGCGGACCTGGCCCAAGCTTTTGGCATAATGGCCGGGATCTGGCGGTTGGTCATGGACGGTAGTCGGGTGAGCACATCCTTGAGATAGGCGTAGGACTCGTCCCGGTGTGTCTTGCAGCTCTGGATGGTCGAATAGATCACCGCGCGGTGCCTTGCCGGCAGATTCGGCAACAAGGCATTACTGGTTGGGCAGGCAAGTTCCGGGCAAAGCATGGTTGGGATTGAGGCTGCAACCATAAAAGCGACTGTGCGACAGTTGAGATTGCCCGGGATACCGAAATGCGAGCCGTGCTTCTAGGGGAAGGGCAATGCCATGATTCGAAATATCAATACTAGAATATTGATTCTGGCGGCCACTCTCTGGTCCGTACCTATAGGCCCCTTAGTAACACAGGGGGCAATAAACGAGCCTACAAGTGAAAAGACTCGCCCTCCGCATTGGTGGAATTGGTTCTTTTGTCCTACGCCGCCATTCGGTTGCTACATCGAACTTGATAATCTTGTCTACCGAGAGGACATGGATCTGTTGGGCCTTCCGTATCAGCTCCACTACTCCAGTTGGCGTGTCCCAAGTAATAGAGCGCCATATATGCTTGATATCGCTATTCGCAACCCGGCAGAAACGAATGGTCTTGTGTCCGCCGAAGTGACGATATCCGTAACCAACATCGAAGAATCATTTCACTATGGTAACACGGGAAATGTGGAGCGAATGCTTTATAATGCGTCAAAGCAGGTGAATATACTGGACGCATTGGGTACGCTCGCAGCAGCGCAGATCCCGATAGCAAAAATATATGCATGGAATGGGCGCGATGCGGCCAGCAATATAATAGAGGGCGTACATAGGGGTGCGGTCACTGTTCGCCGCACTTATCTTGATATGTCCTATGACGAAGAGGGTGGCGTAGCCGTTCCGCCATCAGCAGTGAGCTCCTCAGGCCCCACGCCTCCGGCGGGGAGCTATCGCCCAATCGTACGCCCATGGGATGCTGTCGGTATAATAGGAGAGCCTGATGATTATTTCCTTCGTGATCCGCCGGGATATCCGAGGGAGAATGCGACAGATGCGCCATCGCCACCGCAAGGGCTGGAGGTTAGTGCGGATGGCCCATCCAGCGGGTCCAGTCGTGTTCCAAGCTATTACAGCAATGAACAGACATATGACGTATACCTAGGCACATGGCTGGCCACGAATAGCGGGCTTGGCGGTTGGACGCTCTCTCCGCACCATCACTACGACGTACAAGGCCATACGCTCTTCCTGGGCACGGGTGATCAGATGCCTGCCGTGCCCGTTGGGACGCCTGCCTGTGTTTTCGGGGGTGTGAATGTTACAGGAGAGACGATAAGCATCGTCTCCACTGATGGGAATGAAATATACGTCTTTAACACAAACGGGGTTCACTTGAGAACAGTGGACGCCTTGATGGGGACGACCAACTACTCTTTTGCTTACAATGCTGCTGGGCTACTCACCTCTATCACAGATGAGCACGGTATGACTGCATCGATTGAACGCGATGCCTCAGGGAGCCCCACTGCTATCGTGTCGCCATATGGGATTCGTACAGAGCTGAGTTTGTCTGCGGAGGGGTATCTTGAGAAGATAGTGAATCCTGCCGGAGGTACGAACAGTTTCTACTATGCCCCAGGGGGACTGGCAACCAATTATATGACTCGACGTGGGTATACGTATGATATTCACTATGATGAACTAGGACGTGTAACATTCGAGGAAAATGTAGAAGGCGGCACGCTGAGCGTATCCCGAACCAACTGCTATCCCTCCTATAGACTTGATCAGGCTTCGTCCCCGGATCGAGTTGAGACGCACCTCTATGACTTTCTATCCGATGGTTACCGTCAGCGCACTATTTCAAACGCCTTATTCGTGGTTTCTCGGACCCTGAACAACTACGACAACACGCTGGAGACCAACTGGCTGGCGAATGGATTAGTAATCACGACGAAAAAGGCTGCCGATCCCCGCTTTGGCCTTCAAGCGCCCTATGTGAGCGAAGTGCTTCTGGATTTACCCTCGGGGCTCAGGTGGTCGGGTGGGGTATCCCGTATTGTCGGGTTGGCAAATACCAACGATCTCTTGAGCCTGACCCAGCAGGTATACAGCATCAACATCAATGGGCGGCTGTTTGAGAGCACTTACCAGTCAGCCGGCCGAACGGTGTCCAATCGCACAGCAGAGGGTCGTTGGCGTCAAGTGACACTGGATGAAATGGGCCGCCCGACAAAGCTGGAAGTCCCTGGCCTCTACGACATCGATGCTGTGTACGATGAGGATGGCAGGCTGGCTTCTATAACACAGGGCGCAGGGGCCGAGCAGCGCGCTCTCTGGCTCAACTACTCTGCCGACGGTTGGCTGGCGAGCCTTTCGAACAACTTGGGACGAACAGTCCAACTCTACTCCGATCCTGCTGGACGAGCCACGAATATCATCCGCCCAGATAGCCAGGTTATTGGGTTGCGCTACAATCCTTCAGATCTCGTCACAGGAGTAACACCTCCTGGCCGACCAGAGCACACCATGGACTATACGGGAATGGGGCTCTTCAAGCTGTACTCTGCCCCGGATGTTGGACAGCCCACAAATCTCGTATTCACGTACAATCAAGCCCGGGAGTGGACGAGCATCTGCTATCCCGCAGATCGTGTTGTCACGGCCACATATAACGAGGTTGGCTTGCCGCAATCTCTCACTTGGCCGGAAGACAAGATTAACTTCTCGTTCAATACAAATGGTGTCTTGACGGGCATTGCCAGTACCAGTGGGGTGTCATGGGCATATGGTTTCGATGGGCCACTCCTTACCAATGCGTACTTGACGGGACCCGTTACCGGACGAATCGGCATTACGTACAATACTGACTTGCACCCGTGTGTTGTGACCATTAACGGGACAGTCTCGATACCCTACACCTATGACAATGACTTGCTGATTACGGGCGCGGGGGACATGGAGTTGCGCCGTGACGCCCAGAACGGGTTCTTGACCAACACGGTCCTTGGGCAGGTCAGCGACTACCGGTCCTTTAATGGCTTTGGTGAGCGCTCTTCGTATTCAGCTTATTTCTCCGCGACCTCCGTGTACTCTGTGGTTCATTCTTCCGACTTGATGGGGCGTATTACTAGCCGGGTGGAGGCGGTCCTTGGAGTGACGAATCGTTATGACTACTATTATGACGAGGTTGGCCGGTTAACACAGGTCAATACCAATGGAGCGACATACTCTCAATACCAGTACGATCCCAACGGCAATCGAACCAACGCCGTTGTAGCCGCGGCTGTGTCAGCCGCGCAATACGACGCCCAGGACCGATTGTTGACATATGGTTCTGCCACCTACCAGTATAATGCATGGGGCAGCCTGACCAACAGGTCTGTTGGCGGAACAAACACGGCCTATCGATACGACACTAGAGGGAGCCTGCTGGAGGTCCGAGAGGGGACAAATGTCATTCTCTACACGGTTGATCCCATGGGGAGGAGGATTGCAGAGAAGCGGAATGGATCTGTTGTGCAGCGGCTTGTTTATCAGGACTTCTTGAAGCCCGCCGCAGAAATATCGGCTGACGGGAGTATTCTGGCATATTTCGTCTATGCTACTCGGGTCAATGTCCCGGATTACATCGTCAAGACCGGTCGGACCTATCGGATAATTACAGACCACCTTGGCAGCGTAAGGCTAGTCGTGGATGCTGAGACGGGAGGGATCGCCCAGCGCCTGGACTACGATGAGTTTGGGCGAGTGACGCAGGATAGTAATACTGGCTTCCAGCCATTTGGATTTGCGGGCGGTCTATATGATCACGATACTGGGCTTGTGCGGTTTGGGTTTAGAGACTACGACTCGGGAATAGGGCGGTGGCTTTCTAAAGACCCTGTCGGACTTTCAGGAGGGTTGCACCTGTACGTCTTCGTCGGAAACAATCCGGTCAACTACATCGATCCGTGGGGCCTCGTTGTCTACAACGATTCGTCCCGAACAATCTGGATCAAGCCGGAGACAGGTCCTAAGGCAACACAGGCTCTCCCCATTCCTCCTGGTGGTTGTTGGCCGGGTGCTCAAGACGGAATTGCGGACCCCGGTGCTCATCCTGGCGAGGTCTACAAGAATGTTACCGGTGTTGATCTGCGAGTAAACGAAGATGGTTCTGTTGATTGGACGACAGACCCGTCAGGTGTGGGCGACTGGACGAAGCAGTTTGGCGGAATGGTCTGGCCAGGCAAGAGGGGCGGCGGTTGGAAAGACTCTGATTGGCAGAAATGGCTGCACGAAAGGAAGCCGGATGGAGATTATGGATGGGATAAGCTCTTTGACGCCTCCAAGCCAAAGCCGGACCCGGAGGACTGCAAGAAATGAAGAATCTCAAGAGGCTGATCATTGCACTTTGTGTCCTCGGCGTTTCTGCCGCGATCATCACGCAGGTCTATTCTCTTGATGGACTGACAGGGGTTTTCTTTAGCCTCGGGGAAAAAGAGAACACAACATACGCTTCGGGTTACACGGATGCCGCCTTCCGCAAGGTTCGTCTTGGGATGTCGTCGAAGGATGTCCTGTCGTTGCTTGGCCCTCCTTTGGGCAAGTACGATCTCGCCAATCCTGATCGCGTTCTGTGGCAGTACAGCAAGGAGATCGAAGATCTCAGTTTTCGAGTTCGGAACGTGATCTTCCGAAGCAATGAAGTCTGTACCGTGATCCACGAGTACTACATCGACTAGGCGAACTCTCTCTCTACCTCGGCCCGCTACGCGGGCCTCGGAACGTACCCACCCCCTCCGCGCGTCGAGCCGATCTTTCTACGAAAGAACGGCTCCACGGTAAGCGTCACGCCAACCCCCTCTTGACGATGGAAGGGCTGTAGATGTCGTAGGCGAGGCGCTACGACATTTACGATGCGAGGATGGGTGTTTCTCGGCGGGACTTGATCTAGGCTTTGGGCGTGATGGCGGGTGGTCGTCGAGAGCAGGCGGGTGAGTACATCCTTGAGATAGGCGAAGGGCTCGACCCCGTGCGTCTTGCAACTCTGGATGGTCACGGAGTCTGTTTCCCGCGCTTCTTCCTCCACGCTTCTGGATACAGTTCATCCACGGATATATGCAGAGCACAGCTCAACCACCACATCTCCTTCTCATTCAAACACCGTATCCCCGCCTCCACCTTCGCCAATGTCCCTCTGCTGATGTCCCAGCCAAGGCGGTTGAGCCTGGCTGCAAGCACCTCCTGGGTTAACCCCTGCTGATAGCGGATTCGCCGGACCTGTGCGCCCACGATGTTTTCTGGCATGGAAATGCTCCGTT
>Ga0209310_1000487_pt1 | contig 43689 bp, 38 predicted proteins | sample AD_UKC030_MetaG_FD_184415 | JGI IMG/M metagenome (GOLD analysis project Ga0209310, IMG submission 184415) | Active sludge microbial communities of municipal wastewater-treating anaerobic digesters from USA - AD_UKC030_MetaG (SPAdes) (version 2) | ecosystem: Engineered > Bioreactor > Anaerobic >...
ACGATGCGGGTCACTGGGCCAGTTCCTTGGCCGTTTCGGCGATGGGCTTGCCGCTTTTCCACAGCTTCCAGCGGTCGCCGCCGGTCAGCGTGTAGTGCAGCTCGCCATAGACGGTGGGGGCGATCAGGATGATGCGGTCGACCTTGCCGCCGAGGGCTTTTTTGAGCGGCGCGAACCAGTCGGCGTCGAGTCGTTCGATGTCGTCGTGCCAGCCGTCGCCATCTTCATAAAGCACGCGCGGCAGAAGGTGGTCGAGGACGACCAAGGGTTTTTCGCCGCCTTGGGCCAGCACGTCGGCCAGTGCGGCGGGGCGGCCATGAAGGGGAATGTCGCTGGCACGGGCGAGGCCGGCGGCCAGCGGGTTGTTGCTGAAGAGTGCCGAGAATGCCGGCGCTACGGGCGTCGGTAGCACGCCGCCACCCCACAGCCACAGGCTGTTGATCTCGGGCTGGCCGATGTCACGGCGCTGTTCGTTAACCGGATGGCCATGCAGGAACATCTGCACTTCATTGAGCCAGCGCGCCAGCGGCAGACCGGAAATTTCACCATCGACGCGCCGCCCGGCGACGGCGGAAATCGGCTCCACCGGGTGGTCGACCGCAACAGCCAGTTCCAGATACCAGCGGCGTGCATCGGCGACGTGAAACTGGCCGATGTCGGCGAATTCGCCATTGAGCGCTTCGACGATGCTGTGCGCTTCGTCTTCCGCCAGCTCGAAGGCGCCGGCATCGGCGAGGATGATGCGCTCCTGGTGAAAGCGCAGGTGCACCGGGTCGGCACACAGCCAGTGGCCGTTGCGCGCTTCATCGCTGCCTTCGCCCAGCAGGCGCAGGGGGCCGCAGGGCGCAGCGGTTAGGCCGAAGCAGCCGGTCAGTGCGGTTTCGTAGGGGCGGCGGGGAAGGCGTTCAAGACTGGCACGGGCGAGCAACCATTCCAGGCCAGGCGCGTTGAGCTTGCCAAGGGTGAATTGGTCGGCCGGCTCGGGCCAGATCAGTTCGGGGACAAGCAGGGTGAGATGCACGGGAATTCAGGCCAACGTCGGGGAAGGCGAAGAGTGTACCATAGCGTTTTTTCACGCTTGCCCACCGCCGCATGGCCCTGCCTTACGAACTTTTAATCGGTCTGCGCTACACGCGCGCCAAACGCCGCAACCACTTCATTTCCTTCATTTCGCTGATTTCGATGCTTGGCATCGGCCTCGGCGTTGCCGCGCTGATCGTCGTGCTGTCGGTGATGAACGGCTTTCAGAAGGAATTGCGCACGCGCATTCTCGGCGTCGCCTCGCACATCCAGATCGCCGGGATCAATGGTGAACTGAGCGACTGGCAGAGCATCGCCGCGCAGGCCATGCAGGATCCCGAGGTCAAGGCGGCGGCACCCTTCGTGCAGCAGCAGGCGATGTTTACCGTCGATAACGGCGTCAAGGGCGTACTGGTGCGCGGCATCCTGCCTGACCAGGAAGAGCGCGTCGCCGATTTCGCCAAGACGATCAAGAGCGGCAGTCTCGACGACCTGCGCCCCGGCGAGTTCGGCGTTGTGCTCGGTGCCGATCTGGCGCGCGCGCTGCGCGTCTTCGTCGGCGACAAGGTGACGGTAATCGCGCCGCAGGGCACGGTGACGCCGGCCGGTGTCGTGCCGCGCCTGAAGTCATTCACCGTAGTCGGCATCTTCGAAGTCGGCATGTTCGAATACGACAGCGGACTGGCGCTGATCCACATGGCCGACGCGCAGAAGCTCTACCAGATGGAGGACCGCGTCAGCGGCGTACGGCTCAAGGTCGACGATCTCTTCCAGGCGCCGCGCATCGGCCGCGAACTGGTGCGCTACATCAACGCCGATGCCTGGATCAGCGACTGGACGAAAAGCCACGCCAATTTCTTCCGCGCTGTGGCCATCGAAAAAAACATGATGTTCATCATCCTGTCGCTGATCGTCGCCGTCGCTGCCTTCAACCTCGTCTCGACATTGGTCATGGCCGTCACCGACAAGCAGGCCGACATCGCCATCCTGCGTACGCTCGGCGCGCGGCCGCTGTCGATCATGACAGTGTTCATCGTCCAGGGCGCCTTGGTCGGCTTCATCGGGCTCGGACTCGGCATCGCCGGCGGCGTCGTCCTGGCGCTCAACATCGACGTCGTCGTGCCCTTCATCGAGCGCATGCTCGGCATCCACTTCCTGTCGAAAGAGGTCTATTACATCTCCGACCTGCCGTCCGACCTGCAATGGGGCGACGTCTGGGGCGTTACGCTGATCGCCTTCGTGCTGGCGTTGCTGGCGACCATCTACCCAAGCTGGCGCGCCTCGCGCGTCAATCCGGCGGAGGCGCTGCGCTATGAATGAGATCATTCTCGCCGCCAGCGGGCTCGGCAAGGCGTTCCGCAACGGCGGGCTGGACGTGACCGTGCTGTCGGCCGTCGACCTCGAAGTCTCGGCCGGCGAAACCCTGGCCATCGTCGGCGCCTCCGGTTCCGGCAAAAGCACGCTGCTGCACCTGTTGGGCGGCCTGGACTCGTCGACCACAGGCAGCGTGCGCCTGATGGGCCGCGATTTTTCGGCTTTGGGCGAGGTTGACCGCGGCGACTGGCGTAACAAGCACCTCGGCTTCGTCTACCAGTTTCATCACCTGCTGGCCGAATTCTCGGCGCTGGAAAACGTCGCCATGCCGCTGTTGATCCGCCGTCAGGAGCGCCGTACAGCGCTCAAAGCGGCCGGCGACATGCTCACCGCCGTCGGCCTCGGCCACCGCCTTGAACACCGCCCCGGCGAGCTTTCCGGCGGCGAACGCCAACGCGCGGCCATCGCCCGCGCGCTGGTCAGCTCCCCATCGTGCATCCTCGCCGACGAACCGACCGGCAACCTCGACCGCCAGACCGCCGGCACCGTCTTCGACCTGCTGCTCGGCCAGGTGCGTTCGCAACGCGCCAGTCTGGTGATGGTCACGCACGACCTGCAACTGGCGGCCCGCGCCGACCGTGTGTTGCATCTGAAGGACGGCGTGCTGGTCGGCGAGTAGGTAAACAGGCGGGTAAGCTGGCGAGCAGGGCGCACGAAAATGAGGGCAAATTGGCGGTCGACCGCTACAGGCTGGTGTGAAAAAAGCAGCATGAGAACCCTGTTCCGTCCTCCGTTAGCCTTGGCCCTCGGGTTTTCAGCCTAAACCATCCCCGGCAACAGCCGATAATCGCCGCTTCTAATCGCATCACGTGGCCCCGGAAACGCTCCGTTTGAGATCAAAAATATACTATTGTGATAATAAGGGATGCTGGTTTCTGATCGGTGTTAGATTGACAGTGAGGGAGCAGTTAACAGTGAATCAACGCAAATGTTGACGATCGAGCGAATTTTGCGGAGCGATGTTATCCGATCCTGGAAAATGGGATTGAGTGCATGGGTTATTGCCTCGTTCGTCGCTGGTTGTCATATTTTCCCGCCTGACGAATCAATATCGGCGCCGAGCATTCTATTGCGAGAAGCGCTAGGTCCTGAGCTTGCACCTATTGCGATTTATGGCGGTATGCCTTCACCTCATTCCCGTTCCGACGCAACGGGGGCGCTTATCCTGACGCAGGAAAGCCTGCAGTTTCGTGACTGGAATATAGTATCTGGGCGTTATGAGTCGAAGGGATTGATAGTTCCCTACAGTAATATCGATTTTGTCTATACTTATGAAACGAACATTTTTGAATGGTCGAGGTTGCTTGCCGTAGGGGAGCGGTGCGACGGTTGCAAGGGTGGGGATCGAAGCCACTATTTCAACTTTGGGTGGGACGAAGCGCGTCGGAACAGCGCCCATCAGACGCTGCTCTCCCTGCTCGACCGTACCGACACCACACACCTGCCATCTCCAGAAATGTGGAATGCGCGCGACCGCGTGGTCGCCGTCACCAAAGCGGACTACGAGCCGGCAGTGAAATGGGGAATTTCCGTGCGAGCAGGGCAAGGTGCTGGAATTGGTGTTGCACCACTTTATCCTTTTATCTACCTAGGCGGATACCAATTGGTGCCCTACGCAATAGTATTCGGAGCTATTGGCGGAACCGTCGGAGCTGCCATTGGCTTGGCCGAGGAACTCTCCGATAGCGAGCAAGTCCGTGCGGTGCGCCGTGAAATGACGGCCCAGTTAAAAACAGCGGCGCCGATCCAGACTTGGCTGCTTGATTCCGTGATGGCAGTCGTTCTCAAGCAGGGCGCAACCGCCAATGCCAAGGAAAACGGCCATTTATTCACACGGATCGATGATCTGCGCAAGAAGGGGTATCGATCCGTATTTCGCGAGGCCATCGACCATGTGCTGGAAGTCCGGGTAGTGGAATTGCGAATCATAGCCACCGATTCAAAGGACAAGAAGGAAGTGCAAGAAATGTTCTTTGAGCTGCAAGGTGTCTATTCTGTTGTCAGCATCGCGCAGGGCGGCAGGTACCCGGTGACATTGGCTCATGGGGGTCCTGTATGTCGCAGTTCCTCATATCCCGTAACTGCCTGGCAAGTCGATGATGCGAAGCTATTTGGTGAGGAACTCCACAGTTGCATCGACCAACTGGGTGAAAAGATAGTCTCCGATTTTCTTACCCGTTTTCCCGATGCGACGAGTTTGCGGAAGCAGAAAGACTCGACCATCAGCCAGCCCGCCTCAAGCGAGTAGGTTGGTCGGCAGCGGCGCAAGACCGCCGGTGTTGAATTGAGCTGGCTTGTTACTTTTTGTTATTCGAATCTCTCCTCGCGATGATGTCTGTCGCGGTCGGCCAGCAAAAAAGGGCAATAATACTGGCGCAGATGCGGCGCGGCTTTCACAATGACGGCATTGCTGTTTGACACAATGATTATGCAGGCTCTGGTCTGTATTGAACCCGAGCCAAGGAATGCCCCGATGAAACCGAGTGAAATCGTTGCCCAGTTGAACCGTCATGTGGTCGGTCAGGACGACGCGAAGAAAATTCTCGCTGTCGCCGTCTATTCGCATTTCCGCAAGGTCGCGATGACCGACGTCGACCGCCTGGAAATGCTGAAAAGCAACATCCTGCTGATCGGTCCGACGGGCACCGGGAAGACATTGCTTTGCGAGACTTTGGCGCGCGTGCTCGAACTGCCTTTCGTGACTGCCGATGCGACTTCGCTGGCGCAAACGGAATACGTGAATGAGGAACTTGACGCCATCCTCCAGCGCTTGCTCGAACGCGCCGGGGGCGACACGGCGAAGGCCGGGCGCGGCATCGTCTTCATCGACGAGGTGGACAAGCTGAAGTCGATCAGCGGCCAGGCGCGCGCGGCGTCGGGCGAAAACGTGCAGCATGCGTTGCTGAAGATCATGGAGGGTTCGCTGGTGACCCTGAAGAACGGGCAGACGATCGATACCAAGCAGATCCTGTTCATCTGCGGCGGGGCTTTTGTCGGGCTGGAAAGCATTCTGGCCGAGACGCAGGCCTTCGGCTTTATCGCGACCTCGCAGAGCGACGACCAGAAAGTGCTCGACCGCCTCAATGCCCGCGTCAAGCCGACCGATCTGTTTCGCTTCGGCCTGATTCCCGAGTTTGCCGGGCGCCTGCCGATCATCGCCCGCCTCAATGAACTGTCGAAGGACCAGATGGTGCGTATCATGATCGAGCCGCAGCATTCTATCTACCGCCAGTTCCGCGCCATCCTGCAGAACGAGGGGGTCGAGCTGGTGATCGAGCCGATGGTATTCGGGCAGATCGCCGATCTCGCCTTCGAGTTCAAGGTCGGCGCGCGCAGCCTGCGCGGCATCTTCGAGGAGATGATCACGCCGGTGCTCTACTTGGTGCCGGATCGGCCGGACGTGAAGAAGGTGACGATCCGCTCGCTGTTCGAGGAGGCGGTTTTTTCCTGAACGAGGCGGTCGCCGTCTTTTCAATTTCGCGTCGTCAGGTGACGACGGCGTTTGTTTATTCGATATGCAAATTTGTTTTGCCCCAACTGGAATCCCGATGTTGACCCGCCTGCTTGCCCTCAGCCGTTACTTCACCGTCGTCGCCGTATTCGGCATCCTGCTCGCTTCCCTGGCGCTGCTGGCCTATGAAGGATTGGTCGTGATAACGGCCCTGATCGAGGCGGCCAGTAGCGGCGCCATCTCGTCCAAGCTGGCCAAGGTGTTGGCGGTCGGGCTGATCGAAGCGGTCGACATCTTCCTGATCGCAATCGTCGCGCAAATGATCGGCCTCGGCCTGTACCGCCTGTTTGTCGATCCTGAATTGCCGCTGCCGGCCTGGCTGAAAATCCGCGATCTCGACGATCTGAAGAACAACCTGGTCAGCAGTGTGATCGCCGTCCTGTCGGTGCTGTTCCTGCGCGAGGCGGTGGGCTGGGACGGTCAACGCGACCTGCTGCGTTTTGGCGGTGCGCTGGCCCTGATCATCGGCGCATTGACCCTCTATCTGGTGGCCAAGGGGCGCAAGGACTGAAGCCTAGCGGTGTTCGGCGCGACGCCGCCGCCAGGCGCGAATCAGCCAGAAGCGCCAGACTGCCTTGGTCACGAAATAGCCGGTAACCGCCAGCATGATGGCGAGCAGCACGAGGCCGATGCCGAGCGGCTTGCCGACGCCGATCATCCATTGCTGCATTGCCTCCGTCCAGGCGATGAAGCGCGTTGGCTCGAAGGCCGGCGGCTCGACGAAACCGGCGCTGTCGCCGGTGGCGATGCGGCCGATTTGGTAGGCCAGCACATAGAGCGGGACGATGGTGAAGGGGTTGGTATAAAGCGTGACCAGCAGCGCCAGCGGCAGGTTGACGCGAAAGACCAGGGCGCAGATGGCGGCGCCGAGCATCTGCAGCGGCCCCGGGATCAGCCCGCAGAACAGCCCGGCGGCGACGGCGCCGGCCGCCGAGTGACGGTTGAGGTGCCACAGGCGCGGGTGCAGCAGCGAATTGCGGAACGGCCGCAACCAGCGGTTGCCGTGTATCGCCTCATGATCGGGCAGGTATTTTTTCAGGTGCTTGCGCATGGTCTCGCCACTATTATCCTGGAAACTTCGGTTGGACGCGCCCGATGGTGCGTTCGGGCGCTCGGCTGGCACGAAGCGACGACGCTGCAGGCTCATGCCTGCAAGGAGGAGCGACAAAGCCAGGCGGGCACCCGGGCGTGCCAGCGGGTGTGTAGCGTACTCATGTGGCGACAACAATGTGTTGCCAAGGAGAAAGACCTTCGTACTCGTTGAGCGTCTAACCGAAAAATAAGCGGTCAACTGAGGTTTCCAGGATCATTGCAGGATGCGCCTCAATATTCTCGCCTTCGCCGCCGGCGTCATTGCGCTCCAGATGCAGCCGGAACTGCCGCTGGTGTGGCCGTGGGCGTTGGCCGGGCTGCTGCTGGCGGTGCCGGCTTTTCGTTGGCGGGGTAATTGGCCGGCGCGGCTGATCGGCATTCTGGCTTGTCTGGTGCTCGGCTTCGCATCGGCGGCTTGGCGGGCCGAAGTTCGCCTTGCCGATGCGCTGCCTGCCGCGTGGGAAGGGCGCGACATCGAGTTGGTCGGCGTGGTTGCAGCGCTGCCGCAGGATTTCAGCCAGGGCAGTCGTTTCGAATTTGCCGTTGAAACGGTGTCGACCGCAACAGCCGTGGTGCCGGCGCGCATCATGCTGTCGTGGTATCAGGGCAACCGCGATGGTGAGGAATTCGTCCCCCAGCCACTGAAGCCCGGCGAGCGCTGGCAATTAACGGTGCGCCTGAAGCGTCCGCATGGCAACGCCAACCCGAACGGCTTCGATTACGAAGCCTGGCTGCTTGAGCGCAATATCAGGGCGACTGGCTACGTGCGGCCGCTGCCGCCACAGCGCCTGGCGGAGATGGTCTGGCGGCCGGACTATGTGATCGAACGCCTGCGCCACCAGGTTCGTGCCTCGTTCGCCGAGATGCTGCCGGCCGGGCAATACCCGTGGGCGGGCATCCTGGTGGCGCTGGCGGTCGGCGATCAGCGGGCCATCCAGGGCGATTTGTGGAACACCTTCAATCGCACCGGAACCACTCATCTGATGTCGATATCAGGGCTTCATGTGACGATGTTCGCGGCCTTGTTCGCCTTGTTCATCGGGGCAATCTGGCGCCGGGTGCCGGCGCTGGCCTTGCGTTTGCCGGCGCAGAAGGCAGCGCTGCTGGCCGGCTGCCTGGCGGCACTGTTCTACGCCTTGCTCGCCGGTTTCGCGGTGCCGGCGCAACGTACGCTCTACATGCTGCTGGTCGCGGCGCTGGCAATGGGGTCGGGGCGCGTCGTGGCGCCCAGCCGGACGTTGTGTCTGGCCTTGCTGGTAGTGCTGCTGATCGACCCGTGGGCCGTGTTGGCGGCCGGTTTCTGGCTGTCGTTCGGGGCGGTGGGAGCATTGCTATACATCGGCTCGGCCAGCGTCGGCGAGGCGAGTGGCTGGCGCGAAAAAGTCCGCGCCTGGGGCGTCGTCCAGTGGGCGGCGACGCTGGCTTCGCTGCCGGTGCTGCTGCTCGTCTTCCAGCAATTCTCGCTGGTCTCGCCGCTGGCCAATGCGCTGGCGATCCCGGTCGTCAGCTTCATCGTCACGCCGCTGGCGCTGCTGGCGGCGGTCGTTCCATGGTGGCCGCTCGCGGCGCTGGCGCATTGGGTGCTCGGCTGGCTGATGGTGTTCCTCGAATGGTGCGCGACATGGCCGGTCTGGTCGGCACCGGCGCCGCCGTTGTGGGCGGCCGTCGCGGCGGCGCTTGGCGTGGCGATCTGCCTGTTGCCACGCGCCCTGCCGGGGCGACTGATCGGCATTGTCTTTTTGTTGCCGGCGCTGTTCTGGCCGGTCGAAAAGCCGGCCGAGGGCGAAGCCTGGGTAAGCGTCCTCGATGTCGGCCAGGGTCTGGCGGCCGTGGTGCGCACGCGCGAACACACGCTGATCTACGATCCCGGGCCGCTCTACAGTGCCGAGTCGGATGCCGGACAGCGCGTGGTCGTACCTTACCTGCGTTCGCTCGGTATCGGGCAGGTCGATATATTGATGGTCACGCATCGTGACAGCGACCATGCCGGCGGAACGCTGTCGGTGCGTTCGGCGCTGCAGGTCGACAAAGTACTGTCGTCGACCGGCGAAGTGGATGCCGAACCCTGCCGCGCCGGGCAGGCGTGGACGTGGGATGGCGTGCTGATGGAGGTGTTGCATCCGCTGGCCGACGACTACGACGAGATGCGCAAGAGCAACAATCTCTCGTGTGTGTTACGTATCGAGGCGGGCGGGCGGCGGATGTTGCTGACTTCCGACATCGAGGCGCGCGACGAAGCGGCGTTGCTGCAACGCGATCCTGGCAAACTGGCCGCCGACGTGCTGCTGGTGCCGCACCACGGTAGCCGCACGTCGTCGACGCCGGAGTTTATCGCCGCCGTGGGCGCGCAGCATGCGCTGATCCCGGTCGGCTACCGCAACCGATTCGGGCATCCCAAGGCCGATGTCGTCGAACGCCACGCGGCAGGCGCCCGGATCTGGCGAACCGACCGCGATGGGGCGCTGCGTGTGTTCATGGCGAGCGACGCGCTGACGGTGGCAGCGTGGCGGGAGCAGTGCCAGCGTTATTGGCAGGCCAGGCGAGCGGTAGATTGAGCGCCTGACGTGAGTGTTGCGCGAATGCAAATTGGCATCAAATTTTATGTCGACCGTGACACACATCTCGCGCCGCAGGAGTATCGTGCAATTTGCATGGGATAGTTCAAGTGGATGGTGCCGAATAATATCAGGAGGAGACAAAGAATGAAGCAGAAGAGGGTGAGGGGAGGCCGCCGCGCCAGCGTGTTGGGTGGCATTGCCTTGGCATCGGTGCTGGTGGCCGGAACGGCCGTGGCGCAGGCGCAAAGGGATGTTCAGAACGAAGCGCCGACGCTTTATGAGGAACCTGCCAAAAGCGGCGTACCTTTCTGGGACGAAGCCAATGTGGGCTACATGTTCCGAACCGCATCGTTCAATCGCTCGTCGAGCGGTGACCCGAGCGTTCCCGGGCGGGCTTTCAAGCAGGCGGGTGCCGGTATCGGTGGCTGGCTCTATGCTACGACCGGTGAAGTGGCGGATTTCCTGTCGTTTGGTGCCACCTACAACTTCGTACAGCCGATTTGGGCACCGGAGCAGTACCCGTTCAACTTCATTCTCAAGGATACCAGCCAGTCTGGCTATGGTGTGGTCGGCGAACTCAACGCCCGCTTGCGCTACGAGACCAACCTCTTCGTCATCGGGCGCCAGACGATCCGCAACCAGTGGTTCATGGATGGCGTCTATCGCTTCTTCAACAAACTCGACCAGAGCATGGTTGGCCCGCGCGACATTCGCGGCATGAACTGGATCACCTATGAGGCCGCGACCTTGCAGGGTCGGGCGTTCAACGACTCGCTGCGTTACTACGGCGGCTACGTGACGGACATGAAGCAGGTCAACGACGACAAGTTCCGTAACCTCTACCAGGGTGGCTGGGACGTTTTCCGCTATCCCTCGGCCAGCCGGCAGGGCAATGTTGACGGCATGGCCTACGTCGGCATGAACTGGAAGCCGACCAACGACAACATGATCTCCACGTCGTACCACAACGTGCAGAACATGCTGAACATGTTCTATCTTGATTACGACCATGTGTTCCGCATGGACGAGGGCAAGTATTTCCGCTTCGGCGCCCAGTGGATGTACCAGGAATCGAATGGTCAGAGCCTGATGCGCGGCGTCAATGGCCAGCCGGGGCCGAGCTTCAATACCAACTACGGCGGCATCTATCTTGAAGCACGGCCGATTCCGTGGTGGATTCCCTATTTCGCGGCGGGTCTGACGTCAAACCACAACCAGATCTACTCGCCGTTCTCCATCGGTCCGTCCTATCTGATCCAGCGCGTCGGCGAAAACTCGGCGGCCGGTGAGCACACATGGATTCTCGGCACGACTTTCGACTTCGGTAGCTTCGGCGTTCAGGGCCTGTCGTTCGACGTGACCTACGGGCAACGGACCAACCGCAACGTCAACGGCAGCCCCAATCAGCCGCTGCCGGACTGGACGGAAGTGGCGACCGATCTGATCTATATCTTCCCGCAGGATGGCTTCTTCAAGAATCTCCGCGCCCGCGCCCGCTATGCCAAAGTCTGGCAGCAAGGCGATAGCTGGAATGCGTCAACCGGCAGGACCGATTACGTTGATGATTCGATCAACGATGTCCGTTTCGACGTTCAACTGAACATTCCGTTCATGTAAGAAAACTCGGCAAAACAAAGGCGGCCATTTTGGCCGCCTTTTTCGTTTCGACCGCAACAGCCTCAGGACGCTGCTAGCCAAGCCAGGAATTCGCTAAATACCCCGTCCACCAGTTCCTGATCCTGCTCGACCAGCGCTTCGCGCTCCTCGATTGGAATCTCGGTGCCGATGTTCTTCAGCAGACGAATCTGCGTTTGCAGCATGCGTCCGTTTTCCTGCTCGATGCGTTGCAGGGCGACGACGAAGGGGTCAAGCGGGTCGGCGTTTTCGGGAATCACCGGCAGCAGGCGGATGCGCGCCAGTTGCGCGTGGCCCAGCGAGATTCCCCGGTAGGCCGCCTGCGGGTTCATCATCGGCCCCGGCGGCATCATGATCTGGCCCCAGGCCAGCATCAGCGGCGCGACGATGCGGCTCCCTTCCATGGTCAGCGCCGGGTCTTTCGACCATTGCGTCGTCCGGCTCAGCAGCGTGACCGCTTCGAGTTCGCGCGAATACTGCGACAGGATGAATTGCTGAACCACGTTCAGATTCTGCATCCACTGCACGCCGGAGTGGAACATCAGGTTGCCGTTTTTGGCGGTGCACAGCAGCAGCGTGATCTTGGTCTGGATTTCCGGCGTGAATCCGCTGGCAGCGATGCGCTCGCGGGCCTGGTCGAAAAGTGCGGGGTCGATCATGTCGTTTTCTTCCTTGACGGGGCCTTGCGGCGGGCGGGGGTGGAGGTCGGCGCCGGGGTCGGGGCGGCGGTTGCGGGTTCGCCGATCTGGACGGCGCGCATCCAGTCGCCGGCACAGGGCAGCCATTGCGTCTCGGCGGCCGGGTCGTCGGCGGCAATCCAGACGCTCTGGTCGCCCTGCCAGTTGCCTGCGACGACCTGATCGAGAAAGACTTCGAGCTGGCGCATCGTCACCGCCGGCATTTCCAGAGTGAAGGCGTGATATGCGCGCTGAATGATGAGCAGGCGCGAATTGGCGATCTTGCTGCGGATTACTTCATGGCATTCGCGCGGCGTGAAGAAGTCGAATTCGCCGTTCATGATCAGGGTCGGCACCTTGATCTTGTGCAGATCGGGGGTCAGCGGCTTGAACTCGACGAAGGATTCCATCAGGTTCTGCATTGCGTAACCGTCATTGCCGATGTAGCCGGCGCGCTTCATGGCGGGGATGCGTTCGCGATTGGCGGCGATCCAGGTCGAACTCATGTTCATCGGGTAGAGCATGCTTTGCAGGTAGGGCAGGCCTGCTTCGGCCAGGCCCTGCAGCATCACCGCGCCGAGCAGGTCGAGTTGCGGCGTCAGTTCGGCAAAGGTGCTCATCGCCGTCAGGCTGTGCAGGCGATGTCCGTAGCGGATTGCGAAATCGAGGGCGATGATGCCGCCGAAGGAAATGCTGGCGAGATGGGTCTTCTCGATTTCCAGTTGACCGAGCAGGTTGTCCAGCATGTCGGCATGCATGGCCAGTTTGATGTCGATGACCGGCTTCGACGAACGTCCCTGACCGAGCATGTCATAGGCCAGCACGCGGTAGCCACGCGGCACGAAATAGTCGGCATAGCTTTTCCACAGATTGGCATTCTGGGTCAGGCCGTTGAGGAAGGTGATGACAGGCTTTCCGGGTGATCCGGCAAGCTCGTAATGCACCTGATGGTGACCGAATTGGATGGTTGGCATGGTGCTCCCGGAGAAAAGGTTCAGGTCGCGAAAAAATGAATTGACCGGCTATTCAATACGGCTATTATGAATGCTCTGGTCGTGCGCCGGCATGACCAGTGAAACAAAAAAATCATCCCTGGAGGAACAAGACATGACAAGTAGCCCGCTGGGTTGTCGTGCCGTCGTGAACTGGTTGGCGTCGTTGCTGCTGACGCTTTCGCTGGTCTGCGCGGCGCATGCTCAACAAGCCGTCACCGAACGTTCGGCGGTTGCCGCGCTGGACAAGATGAAGCAGACCTACGAGGTGAAGAACTTCCGCATCGGCGGCAAGTACGACCTCGCGAATCCCAAGGCCTGGGAAAACGGTGGCGAAGGCGGGAAGACGCTGGAATCGCTCGGCGCCGCGCCGGCTCGGTCGGCCTACATCGCGGTCGGTACCCCCAAGCGCAACGACAAGGGCGAGATCGTTAACGCCATTGTCATCAGCACCTTCTTCTCCGGAGATGCGACGGCGATGTACAATAGCTGGTATGTCGGCCAGTCCGGCAACGGTTTTTCCGGCGGCGCGCTGGTCGGCCCCGGGCTGATGTTCGACACCAACCGTTTCTATGTCGTTTTCCTCGACGGTCTCGGCCTGTGGGGCGCCTCCAAGCCTTCGGACGGGCTGGCTCGCAAGTTCCCGGTCTACAGCTACTACGACATGGTGCAGTTGAATTACCGGATGCTGCGCGATCACCTGAAGATCGGCCAGGTGGTGCTCGCCACCGGTGTCTCGATGGGCGGCACCCAGTCGTACTACTGGGGTCTGATGTATCCCGACTTCGTCAAGGCGGTGATGCCGATTGGCGGCGCTTCGGCGACCGACGGCCCCGGCGGTCAGATCGCCGCGTGGACTTTCCAGCTGGCCAAGGCTTCGCTGGAATCCGATCCGGTCTGGATCGAGACCAAGGCGGACTACTACAAGCTGCCCAAGGCCAAGCACCCGAACCAGGGTGTCGAGTTCCACTGGTCGCAACTGCTGCTCACCGGCTTTGACCTTGGGTTCCGTCAGTCGCTGGGCTGGGACGAGGTGTCCAAGGAGGTCTTCACCTGGAACGAAGACCCGCGCCTCGGCAAAAACATCGGTACCACCCTCAAGCGCATGGCAGGCCAGTTCGATGCGGTCGACCTGTGGTATCGCGATACCGTTGGCGAACTCCATAACATCGACAAGCTGCTGCCCGGCATGAAGTCGCGCGCGCTGGTCGTGCACGTCGACAACGACCTGTGGCTGATGGGCAGCGATGCGCGCAAGGCTTCCGAGGAAATCCCCGGCGGCCTGTATGCTGGCTTCTCCGATCCAATCGCCCATTACGCCGTCTTCAAGGCGCCCAATGTGCTCAAGGGCAACCAGACCTTCGATTCCTTCATCCGTTCCGCAGGCATCACGGCGCCGGAGAAGGGCGTCGTTTGCGAAGCGAAGAACTACCGCCGCCCGCGCATCAACATGAATCCGGACCCGAAGAAATCCTTCTGGAAGGATGAAATGGTTTCGCCGTTCCCGGTCAAGTACGCCAATGCCAGGGACCGCAACGGCGTCGATTGGCAGATCGGCTATATGGACGAGTATTGCGGCAAGGACAGTAATCCGCCGACGCTGGTCATGGTGCACGGCAAGGGCGCCTTTGGCGCTCACTACGGCAACATCATCAAGTACGCCGTTGAACGCGGCTTCCGTGTGATCGTGCCCGACATGCCGCTGGCCGGCACCTCCGGCCCGGGCAACCTCGACAAGCCGCAGGCGCGCACGCTGGACGACATCCGCGATGCCTTCAACAACCTCGTGGTCGGCAAGCTAGGTGTCAAGAAGGCTTATTACTACGGCCACTCGCAGGGTGGGCAGGTGGTGCTCGGCTATGCTCTGCGCTATCCGGAAGCGGTACGTGGACTGATCCTCGAAGGCCCGGCCGGCCTTGAAGAGTATCCGAAGACTTTCAAGATGGGCGACAAGGAACTGCCGATTTGCGACAAGGCTATCGGCCGTGATCTGAAGCGCTGGCAGGAAGCCTGGGGGCCGTTCGGTCTGGTCGAATCCGAGTTGAAACGTACGCCGCAGCAGGTGCGCGATTTCTTCTATTGGCAAAGGCGTGATGCCGCCGGCAATGCGGTGCCCGCACCGGCTGGCTATTTCATCAACGACACCCAATACTCGCGTCTGCACACCGACCAGCGAATCTCGATGATCACCGGTAACCGCCGCGAGTTCGAGCAATGGGCTTTCCTGTTCCACTACGACACCTTCTCGATGTGTTCGGAAAACGCGCGTGAGGACGAAAACTCCTTGTACAAGCGCCTGCCGCAGATCAAGGCACCGATCTTCCTGGCCTTCGGCGCAAAAGAGCCGTTCATTCCGAGTACGGCGCTGAACGGGCTGACCGACAAGTCGAAGCAGGTCATCCTGCCGTTCATGGAGCGCATGACGGCGGCCGGCAATCCGCCGGAGGTCAAGATCTATCCTGGTGTCGGGCACTTCATTCATACCGATGTGCCGAAGGAGTTCTCGCAGGATGTGGTTTCCTTCATGAAGTCGGGGCAGGTTAACGGTGTGACGCCGGATGTGGTCGATGCCCTGATCAACGGTGCCGCGCCGATGGCTGCCGCCGCGCCTGCTGCCGGCGGTGACAAGCCGGCCGGTCTGGCCAAGTGAGGTGCGCCATGAAAACGAACATGAGGAAAGCTGACGTGAAAAAGCAAATCGTTGCCTTGGCGCTGGCTGCTGTTTTCGCGCTGCCGGGCGCCGTACTGGCGGCCGACACCAAGTTTCCGCTGACGCCGAATTCGGGGTCGATGGAATTCGACCATCTGAAGCGCCAATACGAGATTCCAAATTTCCGCATCGGCGGCAAATACAATCTCGATGCCAATCCGGAAACCTGGCGTAATGGCGGCGAGGGCGGCACCACGCTCGAGTCGTTGGGCGCCGCGCCGCTGAAGGTTGCCTACATCGCGGTCGGTACGCCGAAGCGCAACGACCGGGGGGAGATCATCAACGCGGTGATCGTCAACACCTTCTACTCCGGCGACTCGACCAACATGTACAACTTCTGGTACGACGGTCAGCCCGGGAACGGCTTCTCCGGCGGCGCGGTGGTCGGCCCCGGCAAGGTCATCGATACCAACCGCTACTATGTGGTCTTCCTCGACGCGCTCGGCCTCTGGGGTACCTCCAAGCCGTCCGACGGTTTGGGCCGCAAGTTCCCGTCCTACAGCTACTTCGACATGGTGCAGAGCAACTATCGCCTGCTGCGCGATCACCTGAAGATCGCCCAGGTCGAGGTTGCCACCGGGGTTTCCATGGGCGCCACGCAGAGCTGGGTGTGGGGCGTGATGTATTCGCCGAGCGGCTTCGTCAAGGCGATCATGCCAATCGGCGGTACGACGGCCTCCGACGGTGACGATCCGATCGGCGCCTGGACCTTCCTGCTGGCGCAAGCGGCCATCGAGAGTGACCCCAAGTGGCGGGCGACCAATGGAAATTACTACCATTTGCCGGTCGACCAGCATCCCAAACAGGGGCTGCAGTTCATGTGGTCGCGCCTTCAATTGACCGGGTTTACCTTCCCGGTGCGTTCGGCGACACCGTGGGACAAGATCGAGCGCGAGGTCTTCTATTGGGAGCCGACCGGTAACCAGTCGGCGGCCTGGATCGCCCGCGTCAAAAATGAAGATCCGGTCGACTTCTGGTATCGCAATGATTCCGGCTTCAACTACAACATCAACAAGGATCTCAAGCGGATCAAGGCGCGGACCCTGGTGGTGCACGTCGATACCGACAAGTGGCTGATCGTCGATAACGCCCGGAAGGCGGCGCAGGCCGTCGAGGGCGCGGCGTTCGCCAGCTTCCCCGATCCGACCGCGCATTATGCGGTGTTCAAGGCGCCGAACGTGTTGAAGGATACGATCAAGTCCTTCGTCGACAACACCTTCACCACCAGTCTGCCTGGCATTGCCGGGGCCAGCAGTGGCGGTGGTGCGCCGAAGGCAGCGGCCGAGAAGCCGGCGGGCTTGGCGAAATAACGCGAGTGTCTGGGTCGCCTTCGGGCGAGTCCTCTGCCTGAAGCCATGCTATGAAAAGCCCGGTCCTGTGACCGGGCTTTTTTTCTCCGATGAGCGGGTAAGCTGTCCTCAAGACGAGTGTTGCGGTCGACTGCCAAAAAATGGCAAAAATCAAATCCAGCGGCTTCGTTGCCATGGTGAGCACCGACGCGCGGTGCGGGCGCAGGTGGCCGACAACGTGTTCCTTTCCAGCCAGCGGGTGCTGGCCGGACGCGTTACGCCGCAATCAGTTGCGGAAGTAGTCGCCGAAAACGCGGGCGAAAAGCAGCGGCTGTTCGAGATTCATCGAGTGGCCGACGTACGGGAAGATTTCGAGCTTGGCGTTGGGCAGCTTCTCTGCCATCACGTCCAGATGCTCGCGGGGAATCCAGTAATCCATCTTGCCGAACAGGATCAGGTGTTCGTGCGTCATTTCCGGCATGCGTCTGGCCAGGGCGCCCGAATCCCATTCCAGCCCGAGGTTGTGCGGTGTGCCAAACCAGATGCCGTCTGACAACACGCGGGTTCGCTCAATGATCTTCTTGAACAGGTCGCGCTGCGCGCTGCTGGTGGCATCGGCAAACTGCGGCATCATGCCGGCGACCATGGTCTCGGGGCGAAACAGCGTCGGCGCCGCGCTCGCCAGGCCGGCGAAGCAGACATCGGGGTCGGTCTTCATGGCGGTGATGACGCCCACCTGGCTGGAATTCATCTGCAGGCCGAGCGGGCTGACCGGGTCGAGCATCAGCACCTTGCCGAAGCGTTCCGGCGCCATGGTCAGCATGTGCGAGATGATGATGCCGCCGGTCGAATGGCCGTAGACATGGCATTTCTGGATGCCGAGCGCATCGAGCAGCGCGAGGTGATCGCGGGCGTGAATCTCCATCGTATAGTTGGAGTAATCGGCAGTCGGCTCGGGCTTGTCGGAATCCCCGCAGCCGCGCCATTCGGCGGCGATGACGCGGATATTTGCCGGCAACAGCGGCATGGCGAGATCGAGCCAGTTGGCGCAACCGAGATTGCCGTGCACGGCGAGTACGACATTGTCGCCGCTCCCGTGTTCGACATAGTTCATCAAAATGTCTCCAACCTGGATGCGCGGCATGTCAGTCTCCTTTGGCGTTGTGCCATGCATTATAGATTGCGCGCCCGGCAAGGTGCTACATTGGATGCCGAGGAGGAAGTTCATGGAATTCAGACAACGCAGCGTGCAGTGCGTCGGCCCGGTTGGGCTGCATCGCATGGCCTATACCGAGTGGGGCGATCCGCGCAATTCGCGGGTTTTGGTTTGCGTACACGCGCTGACGCGCAACTGCCGCGATTTCGATTTCCTGGCCCGCGCCTTGGCCTCGCATTACCGCGTCGTCTGCCCGGACATCGCCGGGCGCGGCCTGAGCGATTGGCTCAAGGAGCCGACCGGTTATGCTATCCCCAATTACGTGGCCGATGTCGTCACGCTGCTTGCCCGCCTAGATGTCGAGATGGTGGACTGGGTCGGCATCTCGATGGGCGGCTTGATCGGCATGGCGCTGGCCAGCATGGCGGGAACGCCGGTGCGGCGGCTGGTGCTCAGCGATGTCGGGCCGGAAATCACCACCGAGTCGATTCAGCGCATTGCGTCCTACGTCGGCACCGATCCGCGCTGGGCTAACATCGAGCAGGCCGAGGCCTACATCCGGGCAGTCAGTGCGCCGTTCGGCAAACTCACCGACGCGCAGTGGCAGCACATGACCGAACATTGCGTGTGTCAGGACAGCGACGGCAGCTGGCGCTTTCGCTACGATCCGAAAATCGCCGAGCCGTTCAAGGCCTCGTTTTCCGGCGGGCCGATCGACCTGTGGCCGTATTACGAACGGGTCGCCTGTCCGACGCTGGTGGTGCGCGGCGCCGAATCGGATTTGCTGACGCGCGAGACCTGGCAGCGCATGGGCAGTTGCGGTCCACACGCAAAACTGGCCGAAATTCCCGAGGTCGGCCATGCGCCGATGTTCCTGACGGACGATCAGATCGCTGTCGCCCGTGACTTCCTGCTTGCATCATGACCATGAAACATCTCGTCGTCGGCGGCCTGCGCCTTGAATACCAGGATTACCCGGCACATCGCGCGGGCTTGCCGTGCATTGTGATGTTGCACGAAGGGCTGGGCTGCGTTGCCATGTGGCGGCATTTTCCCGAGCGCGTGGCGGCGGTGACCGGTTGCCGCGTACTGGTCTGGTCGCGCGCCGGTTACGGCCACTCGCAGCCTTACGCCGAAGCCCGCACGCCGCGCTACATGCACCGCGAGGCGCTGGAGGCCTTGCCGGCGCTGCTGGCCGAACTGGGCATCGAGCGGCCACTGCTGTTCGGCCATAGCGATGGCGGCAGCATCGCGCTGATCTTCGCCGGCGCCTTTCCCGAAGTACCCCTGGGGGCTATCGTCATGGCGCCACACGAGTTTGTCGAGGATGTCACGCTGGCCGGCATTTTGGCCGCAAAAACGGCGTGGACCGCAACCGACATGCCGCAGAAGCTGGGGCGCTACCACGCCGATGTCGAGCGCGTGTTCGCCGACTGGAACGACACCTGGCTGTCGCCGGCCTTCCGCGACTGGAATATCGAGGAATATCTGCCGAAAATCCGGTGCCCGGTGCTGGCGATCCAGGGCGAGGACGACGAGTACGCGACGATGCGGCAAATCGAGGCCATCGCCGAGCAGGTGGCCGATACCACGCTGGTGAAACTGCCCCAGTGCGGCCACTCGCCGCATCGCGATCAGCCGGCGGTGGTGCTTGGTGCCGTCGATGCCTTCGTCAGGCGGCTGAGCGGGTCCTGACGGTAATAGTCTCGTAGCAGCCCGTAGAGGGCCGGGTATTCGCGGTCGACCAGATCGGGCAGCTCGAAGAAATTTTCCGAGAGCACCGCGAAGAACTCGGCCGGGTCGTCGCTGGCATAGGGGTCGATGATCGTTTCCTCGCCGCTGTCGACGCGGCGGCAAAAATCGTCGTAGGCCGCGAAAAACACGTCTTCCCAGGCTTGCCGGGTGATGCCGGAATGCAGCGCCGGAATGCCGTCGGCCTCGCCGTTCTTCATGTCCAGTTTATGCGCGAATTCGTGGATCACCACGTTGTAGCCGTCGCCGGCCATCTGCGCGTCGTGCCAGGAGACGATCAGCGGCCCGCCTTCCCAGGCCTCGCCGGAGAGCACATCGTCGAATTCGTGGACAATGCCCGATTCGTCCTCGATGCGGCGCGGCACGACGAATTCATCGGGATAGACGACGATGCCGACCCAGTCGCGGTAGGCGGCGAGGCCCAGTTCGAGGATGGGCAGGCAGCCCTGGGCGGCAATCGAGACGCAGATTTCATCGCTCAGTTCGAGGCCACCGACGGCGCTGAATTCCTTTTCCGCCAGAAAATCCTCGACCAGCGTTTTGAGCCGTTTTTTCTCGTCGACCGCAAGCAGGTCGAGAAAGGGCAGTGACGCCACGGTCTGTGCCCAAAGGCTATCCGCGACCGTCGATTTCCGCTTGCCGCCAAACCAGTCGAATAGCCCCATCGCTTATTTCTTCATCGTCAGCCAGATGCCACTGAAGATCAGCGCGATGCCCAGGTAGTGGTACCAGTGCGGAATCTCGGCCAGGAAGAGGGCGGAGAGGATGGTGCCGAAGACCGGCATCAGGTGGATGAACAGGCTGGCCTTGCTGGCGCCAATTTCGGCGACGCCCCGGTTGTAGAAAATGTAGCCAAGGAAACTCGGGAAGATGCCGACGTAGGCGAGCGCGGCGAGCGATCCGGCGTTGATGACGGTCTGCCTGCCCTGCGTCATCTCCCACAGCCAGGCGGGGAACAGCGCGCCGAGGCCGACGGCGGTCATCGCCGCCAGCATCAGCATCGGGTGCACGCCGGCCGGCCGCCAGGCAAGGCCAACGGTGTAAATGGCCCAGGCCAGCACGGCGCCCAGCATCCAGACGTCGCCGACATTGAGATTGAGGTGAATGAGAACGGCGGGGTCGCCGCGCGCGATGATGGTCAGCGCGCCGCACAGCGAGGTCACGACGCCCAGGCCTTCCAGGCGCCGCAGATGCTTGCCGAGAAACGCCCAGGAAATGGCGATGGTGACGACCGGAATGAAGGAATTGAGCAATACGGCGTTGGTCGCCGAGGTGTATTGCAGCGCGATGTAGGCGAAGGTGTTGTAGCTGCCGACGCCGAGCAGTCCGAGGAGCACGATGGGCTTCCAGGCCTGGCGCAGCAGCGGCCATTGGGACTTGAAGTGCGGCCAGGCCAGCGGCAATACCAACAGGAAGGCAATTGCCCAGCGCCAGAAGGCCAGCGCCAGTGGCGGCACGTCGGCGCGAATGCCGCGTCCGACCACCATGTTGCCCGACCAGAAGAGCACGGTCAGGGTCAGTAGCAGGTAGGGGTTGGTCAGGAAACGGGTTGGCTTTTCGGACATCCGGCGGATTATGCATCAGCCGCGATGCGGGGGGCAGACGGTATAATCCCTACATGGTTTCCGTTGTCCATTCCGTCGCCGCCCAGAGCGATTTCGACCAGTTTTTCGCGGTGCTAGCCGATGGCCTGCCGCCGGAAGAGGCTACTGCGCTGAAGGATGTCGTCGCCTACGCCTGGGAAGTCTATGGCGACTCCGTTCTCGGTAGCGGCGAGCGCGTCTGGTCGCACGCGCTGGGCATGGGGGTCATCATCGCCGGCCTGCGGATGGATGTCGAATCGCGCATGGCGGCCCTGTTGTTCGCCGTGCCGGCGAGCAACGAAAACGGCATCACGCTCATCGAGGAGCGCTTCGGCAAGCCGGCAGCGCAACTGGTCAATGGCATCTCGCGGCTCAATCGCCTGCGGCCGATCACCAAGGGCTTCGTCGCCGCCAACATCGAGGCCGGCGAAGTGAACCCGGCGGAGATGAAGGCGCAGATCGAGGTGTTGCGCAAGATGCTGCTCGCCATGGTCGAGGACATCCGTGTCGTGTTGCTGCGCCTGGCCAGCCGCACCCAGACCCTGCGCTTCTATGCCGGGCGACAGGACGACCTGCGCATCCAGGTGGCGCGCGAGACGCTGGAACTCTATTCGCCGCTGGCCAATCGCCTTGGCGTCTGGGAGCTCAAGTGGGAACTCGAGGATCTCTCGTTCCGCTTTCTGCACCCTGACGTCTACAAGAAAATCGCCGGCATGCTCGACGAGAAGCGGCGCGAGCGCGAGCAGTTCATCGCCGACGCGGTCGCCAAGGTGCGCGAAGAGCTGGCGGTGGCCGGGGTGGAAAAGGCCGAGGTGTATGGGCGGCCCAAGCACATCTACAGCATCTGGAACAAGATGCGCAAGAAGGGCGTCGAGTTCTCGGAAGTTTTCGACATCCGCGCCTTGCGCATCATCGTGGACGACATCAAGGACTGCTATACCGCGCTTGGCATCGTGCATAACCTGTGGTCGCCGATTTCCAAGGAATTCGACGACTACATCTCCAATCCCAAGGGTAATTACTACCGTTCGCTGCACACGGCGGTGCGCTGTCCGGACGGGCGCAGCCTGGAAATCCAGATCCGCACCTGGGAGATGCACAAGCACGCCGAGCTCGGCGTCGCCGCCCATTGGCGCTACAAGGAAGGCACCAAGCGTAGCGCCGAGGACAACTACGACGAGAAGATCGCCTGGCTGCGCCAGCTGCTGACCTGGAAGGACGAAGTCGCCGACAGTTCCGACTGGATCAGCCACTACAAGCAGGCCGCGCTCGACGAGACGCTCTATGTCATCACCCCGCAGGGCAAGGTCGTCGACCTGCCGCAGGGGGCGACGCCGGTGGACTTTGCTTACCGCGTGCATACCGACCTCGGTCACCGCTGCCGGGGCGCCAAGGTTAACGGCCAGTTGGTGCCGCTCAACACGCCGCTGGAAACCGGGCAGCGGGTCGAGATCGTTACCGCCAAGCACGGCGGACCATCGCGCGACTGGCTCAATCCGACGCTCAACTACATCCACACCAAGAGCGCGCGGGTCAAGGTGCGGGCCTGGTTCGCCAACCTGGCGCTGGAAGAAACGCTGGCCGAAGGCCGCGCGCTGATCGCCAAGGAATTGCAGCGGGCCGGGCAGACCGGCGCCAATATCGAAGACCTCTCCCACAAGCTGGGTTTCTCGCGCGCCGACGACCTTTACATAGCGGCGGTACGCGGCGAACTCAACCTGCGCCAGTTCCAGCTCGTCGCGCGCGGCGGCGACCTGGCGGCCGAAACGCAATTGCCCGACGAGGTGCAGGCGCGGCCGAGCAAGCCGGTGGCCGGCAACCAGGGCATCCTGATCGTCGGCGTAGATAAATTGCTGACCCAGCTCGCGCGCTGCTGCAAGCCGGCGCCGCCCGACCCGATCCAGGGCTTCGTCACACGCGGCAAGGGGATTTCCATCCACCGCATGGACTGCCCGAATTTCGCCAATCTCGCCGCGTTGCACCCCGAGCGCGTCATCGAGACCGACTGGGGCGGCCAGACCACCGGCGTCTTTCCCGCCGACATCGTCGTCGATGCGCATGACCGCCAGGGCCTGTTGCGCGATATTTCGGAAGTCTTCACGCGCGAGAAGCTCAACGTCATCGGCGTCAATACGCAGTCCAAGCAGGGCAAGGCGCACATGAGCTTCACCGTCGAGATCACCAATCTGCAGCAATTGCAACGCACGCTGACGCTGATCCACGAAGTCGAAGGCGTGGTCGGCGTGCGCCGGGCTTGAATTCCGGTCGGTTGCGGTCGACAGTCAAAAAAGGGCAAAAACGATGAAGGGCAATTTCATATCCATCGCGCTGATCGTTATCGGCGTCGTCGCGCTGGCGGTCAATCTTGATCTGATCGAATTCAACCTGATTGCACTGATGCGTAAATGGTGGCCATTGGCGCTGATTGCCATTGGCGCCGCGCTGTTCTTCACGCCGGAAGGCGGCGCGAAGAAAAAATAGTTTCGCGCCCATGAAAAATGCGGCCCGGAAGCCGCATTTTCATTTTCGCCCTTTTTTGGCGGTCGACCGCAACAGGCCGTTAATTTCCGCCCAGCGTCACCATCAATTCGCCCTGCGCGCTGTGCGGCTTGGCGCGGGGGCTGCGACGGCGCTGGTAGGTGCCTTCGCCGTTCATGTCCCAGCTTTGCTGATTGTCGGCCAGATAGAACTTGAGGCCTTCGGTGATGACGCGCTTCTTGAGCTTGGGGTCCAGCACCGGGAAGGCCAGCTCGATGCGGCGGAAGAAGTTGCGCTCCATCCAGTCGGCGCTCGACAGGTAGACCTTTTCCTCGCCACCGGCATGGAAGAAGAAGACGCGGTGGTGTTCGAGAAAACGGCCGATGATCGAACGGACGCGGATGTTTTCCGACAGCCCGGGCACGCCGGGGCGTAGCGCGCAGACGCCGCGCACGATCAGGTCGATCGAAACGCCGGCCCGCGAGGCCTCGTAAAGCGCGTGGATGGTTTCCGGTTCGAGCAGCGAATTCATCTTGGCGACAATCATCGCCTTGCCCCCGGCGCGCGCCGTTTCGGCTTCGGCCTGGATCGCCGCGACGACGTTCGGTTGCAGCGTGAATGGCGCCTGCCACAGGTGTTTTAGGGTGCGCGCCTTGCCCAGCCCGGTCAGTTGCTTGAAGACTTCGCTGACGTCGTGGGTGATTTCCTCGTTGGCCGTCATCAGGCCGAAGTCGGAATAGAGGCGGGCGGTGCGCGGGTGATAATTGCCGGTGCCGAGGTGGGCGTAACGCTTGAGGCCGCCTTCCTCGCGGCGCACGATGAGCAGCGCCTTGGCATGCACCTTGTAGCCGACCACGCCATACACCACATGCGCGCCGACTTCCTCCAGCCGGGTCGCCCAGCCGATGTTGGCTTCTTCGTCGAAGCGCGCCATCAGTTCGACGACGACGGTGACTTCCTTGCCGGTCTGCGCGGCGCGGATCAGCGACTGCATCAACACCGAGTCGGTGCCGGTGCGGTAGACGGTCATCTTGATCGCCACCACTTGCGGGTCGCACGCCGCCTGGTTGAGCAGGTCGATGACCGGCGCGAAGGACTGGTAGGGGTGGTGCAGCAGGATGTCGCCACGGCGGATGTTGTCGAAAATGTTGGCGCCCTTGCCGACGGCCTTGGGCACGCCGGGCACGAAGGAGGAAAACTTCAGTTCCGGACGTTCGACCCAGTCGGGCACCTGCATCAGTCGCACCAGGTTGACCGGGCCCTCGACGCGGTAAAGATCGCCGACTCCGAGGCCGAACTGGGCGAGCAGAAACTCGGTCATCGACTGCGAACAATTCTCCGCGACCTCGAGGCGCACGGCATCGCCGAAATGGCGTGTCGGCAGTTCGCCTTGCAGCTTGGTGCGCAGGTTGGTGACCTCTTCCTCATCGACGAAGAGGTCGGAATTGCGCGTGGCGCGGAACTGGTAGCAGCCGAGTACCGTCATGCCGGTGAACAGTTCGCCGACGAACTCATGCAGGATGGACGACAGAAAGACGAAACCGTACTCGCAATCGGCCAGTTCGGCGGGCAGGCGGATGACGCGTGGCAACACGCGCGGCGCCTGGACGATGGCAGCGTTGGAACTGCGGCCGAAGGCATCCTTGCCTTCCAGTTCGACGGCGAAATTCAGGCTCTTGTTGAGTACCTTGGGGAAGGGATGCGAGGGGTCGAGGCCGATCGGCGTCAGCACCGGCACCATCTCGCGCACAAAATAGTCGCGGATCCATTCGCGCTGCGCGTCGGTCCATTTCGAGCGGCGCAGGAAGCGGATGCCCTGTTCCTCCATCAGCGGCAGGATGACGTCGTTCAGGTGGCGATACTGCTCGGCGACGATGGCGTGCGCCTCGGCGGAAACCAGGCGGAACGACTCCTGCGGCGTCTTGCCGTCGGTGGTGATGGTCGGCACATGCGCCTTGATCTGCTCCTTGAGCCCGGCCATGCGGATCTCGAAAAACTCGTCGAGGTTGCTGGAGACGATACACAGGAAGCGCAGGCGTTCGAGCAGCGGCATGCGCTCGTCCTGCGCCTGGGCCAGCACGCGGCGGTTGAAGGCCAGCATGCTCAGCTCGCGGTTCAGATATTCTTCGGCCGGAAAGTGTGTGCTCGGATGATGACGGGTCATGGAAAGTCTCCTCTTTTTCTTGAAGTATATGCTTCAAGTCCGTCATTTTGTTGCATTCTTGTTACGAAAAAATGACGCGGAGGCCCGCTAGCCAAGGTGGCTTCTCGGCGCCGTGTGCTGCGCGGCAAGGGCGGCCAGCAGCGTGCCGAATTTGGCCTCCGTTTCCGCCAGTTCCTGTGCCGGGTCGGAACCGGCGACGATGCCGGCGCCGGCTTGCAGCTCGAGGCGGCTTCCTTCGATCAGCGCCGAGCGCAGGGCGACCGAAAATTCGCCGTCGCCATTCGGGCGTACGCTGCCAAAGCCGCCGCTGTACCAGCCGCTGCGCCGTTCGCCGTGCGCCGCCAGCCAGTCGAGCGCGGCAGCGGTGGGAAAGCCGCCGACGGCCGGTGTCGGGTGCACTGCGTGGAGCAGATCGAAAAGCGTGATGCCGGTTGCCGCGCAGCCGCTGATCGGGGTGCGCAGATGCTGGATTTGGCCTGCCGCGCAAACGGCCGCCGGCCCGATTTGCAGCGGGCCGGCGCAGTGTTTTTCCAGCGCGGCGACGATGGCGGCGACGACCAGCGACTGTTCGTGACGATTCTTCGGCGCGTCGAGCGTCGGCGAACCTTGCCAGGCCGTGCCGGCCAGCGCGTCGGCATCGATGTGCCCGGCTTTCAGGCGCACCAGCCGCTCGGGCGTGGCGCCGAGAAAGACGGCGCTGCCGTTGCCATGGGCGTAGATCAGGCTGTCCGGCTGCTGTTCGAGCAGGCCGCCGAGCAGGTGCGCGGCCGGGATCGGCTTGTCCGCCTCCAACACCCGCTGGCGGGTGAGCACGATCTTGTCCAACCGCTGGGCCGCGATGGCGGCCAGGGCGGCATGCACCCGGGCGATCCAGGCGCGCTCGGCGAGGGTTTGGTCGGCCGCCGGACGCAGCCGGAAGGCGGCTTGCCGTTTGGCGGGCAGCAGCAGGCGCTGCCAGTCCGCGGGGGCTTGTACGATCTTGTCGGCGGGTGTGCTGAGCGTCACCCGGCAACGGCCGTCGCGCGTTTCCAGAAGGATGGCCGGGATCGTCAACAGGGCGTTGGGCAGCGGCTCCTGGCTGTGCTCGTCGAAAGCGAAACCGCAAAAGGCCAGCGCCTGGCCGTTGTGCCGCCAGTGTGCAGCGAGGCCGGCAAAGGCGTTGTCGAGCGCGGCGAAGCGGTTGGGGCCGGCGCTGGTGAGTTGCAGGGCGTGGCCGATGCCGAGTTGGAAACTGCCTTGCGCCGGGCGCGCCTGGTACCAGAACGGGGCGTCGGTGGGCAGCGTGGCAAGCCAGTCGGGCGTGGCATGGCGGCCGAGTTCCAGCGTCAGGCTGAGCGGTGCCGAGGCCGGGGCGCCAGCCGCGAGTGTGTGCAGTTGCCGGCCAAGTGCCGGTTCGGCCAGGCGCTGGCGCAGGGCGTTCAGCATCAGGCGGCCTCGCGCGCCAGACGGCGCAGGGCGGCGCGCTCCAGCTTGCCGGCGGCATTGCGCGGCAGGGCGTCCAGGCGCACGATGCGGCGCGGCTGTGCGGCGCCGGGCAGTCGCGTCCGGCACCACGCCTGCAGGTCTTTGCGCGGCGTCTCGCCAACCACCAGCGCGACGATCAGGTCGCCCCACACCGGGTCGGGCAGCCCGGTAACGGCCACGTCGCGCACGCCGGGGCAGGCGGCTAGGCAGGATTCGACGAGCAGCGGGTGCACGTTGTTGCCGCCGCTGACCAGCATGTCGTCGGCGCGGCCGGTTACGGTCAACCGCCCAAAGGCATCGATTTTGCCGAGGTCGCCGGTGGTCAGCCAACCGTCGTCGTCGATACCGCTGCCGTCGAGGTAGCCGAGCATCAACTGCGGGCCGCGGATGCGGATGCGGCCGTTGGCGGCGAGCGCGAATTCGTTGTCGCCGAGCGGCCGGCCGACCAGCCCCTCGTGCCACGGCCCGTCGGCCGGCGTCCAGGTGGCGATCTGGGCCGCCGTCTCGCTCATGCCGTAACTCGGGTTGAGCGGCCAGCCGGCGGCTGTGGCCCGATAAAAAAGGGTTTGCGAGAGTGCTGCACCGCCGATCATCACATGGCGCAGGCTGGCCGGCGGCGTGGCACCAGCATCCAGCAGGCGGGCCAGCATGGCCGGTACCAGCGAAATATGGGTGACCGGGTGGCGCCGCAGGTACGCCGCCACCGCCTCGGCATTGAAGCCGTCATGCAGCAGCACGCCCGCTCCGGCGCGCGCGCAGCGCCAGAGAATCGCCTGGCCGCCGATGTGGTAGAGCGGCAGGCAAGCCAGCCAGAGATCGCCCGCGAGCAGCGGCAGATGCCGGTTGGCGGCGGCCGCCGCCGCGTCGAGACCGGCATTGCTCAACATCACGCCGCGCGGCTCGCCCTCGCTGCCGCTGGTCGAAATCACCAGCGCCACGCCGGGCGGCAACGCCTCCGTCCAGTGAATCGACCGGTTGTGGTCGACCGGCCAAAATGGCCGTTTTTCGAGGCTGCAGGCAAAGGCATGGCGGGCCAGATCGAGGCTGCCGGCGGGCAGGATGAACGGCTCGCGCGAGCCGGAAAGCCTATCGGTGAGGGCGGCGGCGGCGGCCAGCAGCTCGGCGAAAGTCCAGCATTGCTCGCCGAAGCGCAACGCCAGCCCCTGCGGCGTGCGGCGCGCAGCGGTGGCGAGGTGGTGAGCAAGCGATCCGGCGGACTTCATAAGTCCGCGATTATAGACAGCCAGGGCGTAGCGCCAAGGCGAGGCAGATCAAGAAATCGGCGCAGTGTTCGGTTGCGGGCTTCCCGCTCAGGCACAGGCACGTCGGATGATGCGTTCGGTCTTGGCATCGTCGACCTCGGCATGCGTACCGAGCGCAGCGTTGCCGTGGGCGCGAACGGCGGCGAGGACGCGGTCGGCGGCGTCCGGTTCGGCAATGCCGGCCTCGCGCAGATGCACCGGCACGTGCAGGCTGCGGTAGAAGGCTTCGATGGCGGCGATGGTGTCTTCGGCGCTCGGGTCGGCGAGGCCGAAGACGTTGCGGCCCATCTGCTCCAGCTTGGCGCGCTTGGGCTCGATCAGCTCGCGCAGCAGGCCGGGCTGGATGATCGAAAGCGTGCGGCCGTGGTCGATGCCCCACAGCGCGGTAAGCTCGACGGCGATGCGGTGGGTGACCCAGTCGCTGGGCACGCCGACGCCGATGATGCCGCACAGGGCCTGGTTGGCGGCCCACATCAGGTTTTGCTGCCAGGCGGTTTCGCGGCGCTGCTCGAAGGTGTCGGCCAGCGTCTTCAGCGCCTTCATCACCGCCTCGGCGTAACCGTCCTGTACCAGCGCGCCGACCGGGTAGGTCAGGTACTGCTCGCAGACATGCACGAAGGCATCGACGACGCCGTTTTCCAGCTGGCGGTCGGGCAGGCTGGACATCACTTCCGGGTTGAGGATAGCAAAGCGCGGCCGCGCCGGCGGCACGTAGAAGACCCGCTTCTCGTGCGTGGCCTTGCGCGTGACCACGGCGCCGACGTTCGATTCCGAGCCGGTCGCCGGCAGCGTCAGCACGATGCCGACCGGCAGCGCCACTTTCGGGAAGTGCCTGCCGCTGACGATGTCCCAGCCGTCGCCGTCATAGAGCGCGGCACAGGCGATGTACTTGGCGCCGTCCGACACCGAGCCGCCGCCGACGCCGAGGATGAAATCGATTTTCTGCCTTTTTGCGAGGTCGACCGCAGCAGACAGGGTTTCCAGCGTCGGGTTGGGTTCGACGCCGGCAAATTCGACCACCTCGCGCCCGGCCAGCGTGGCAATCACCTTGTCGTAGACCCCATTGCCCTTGATCGAGCCGCCGCCGTAGAGCAGCAGCACCCTGGCCTCGGCGGGCACCAGGCTGCCCAGCTTGGCGAAGCTGTTCGGGCCGAAAACGATCTGGGTCGGGTTGTGGTACGTGAATTCGAACAGGTAGGGCATGGTCGGGTCCTCGGGCGGTGGCATGGCCGGGGCGTAAAGGATACGCTTGGCGGGTGGCGGATTGTCAATCCCGATATCAGAAGCGGTTGCCATATCCGGCAGGCGCAGACCAAAAAGCGGATTCGGCCCTGGCGGCACTCGCAACGGCTACGTTTTTGCGCATGACAAACGCTCTTGAACCAGCTTCAGAAGCTGCAGGCCCGCTGCCAATTGCTCGTCGGGAATGGCCTCCATGACGTCCATGCGCAACTCGGCAATGATTTTCTTGACCTGCGCCAGCAGAGGGCGGGCGCTTTCGGTCAGTACGACGACCTTGCGGCGCCGATCATCGACCGATGCGATTCGCTGAACCAAGCCATCCTTTTCCAGGCGGTCAAGCAGACGAACCAGCGTCGGCCCCTCGATGCCCAGTCGCTCGGCCAGTTCGGCTTGCCCAAGGCCTTCGGGAAACCAGGACAGGTTCCACAAAGTAAGCCATGTCGCCTGACTGAGACCGAGCGGGCGCAGTCGCTCGTTGACCTTATTGCGCCAGATCCTCGCGCAATCGCCGATGGCAATCCCGAAGAGCTCTTTCGTCGTCGGCACAGTGGCAGTCACCACGTCGTCCCTTTTCCCTAGTCTGGAAACCGTTTTATTTGCCCATTATAGGTGCTATTGTGTTCGTTAGCATTGCTAACGAATTTGGATCCAAAAATGCTCTTTCCGTCTCATCTAATGCCCCGCGGTGGCCATCCATGATTAAGTCGAAGCTTCTGCTGGCTGGTGTTGCCATGGCGGTTGCGATCGCTGCCGGCTACTGGTATCAGAGCGCGCGCAGCAATAGCGCTAGCGGAACCGCAAAGACGCCGCCGCGGGTGCCGGTGACAGTGGCCAAGGCGGTCACCGCCGATATTCCGGTATTACTTGAAGTGGTGGGGCGGGCGGAAGCCTATGAAAGCGTGACCGTTAAATCTCGGCTGGATGGCCAGGTGGTCAGCGTGATGTATACCGAAGGCCAACACGTCAAACAAGGAGATGTGCTGGTCAAGCTCGATCCGGGCGATTTCGAGGCCCGCTTGCAGCAAGCCGACGCCAATCTGGCCAAGGACGAGGCCCAACTGGCCAAAGCGCGAGCCGATGTCGAGCGCTACGTGGCCCTGAGGGCTCGTGGCTTCATTTCGGAGGAAAAGGTCAACGACGTACGAACGGCGGAGGTTGCCGCGCTGGCGACAGTCAAGGCGGACAAGGCTGCGCTTGAATTGGCACGTCTGCAGCTCAACTATGCCACCCTGCGCGCCCCGTTTGCCGGTGTGGTTGGCGCACGCCTCGTATTTCCCGGATCTGCAGTGAAGGTCAACGACACGGCGCTGGTTGTGGTCAATCGTATACAGCCGCTCTACGTGACGTTTTCAGTACCGGAAAAACATCTTCCCCGTTTGCATGCCGCGCTGGACCGCGGCCAGCTGACAGCGGTCGTGACCATTCCGGGAAACAAGGAGCAATCCTTCGAAGGGAGCGTCAAGTTTATCGACAACGCGGTCGATGCCAGCACAGGGACGATCCAGATGAAGGCGGTGCTGGAAAATCGGCAAGAAAAACTGACGCCGGGGCAGTTTCTGAACGTCACCATGCGCCTCGATACCCTCACCGACGCGGTCGTGGTGCCGACCGAAGCCGTTCAGCAAGGGGCGGACGGCAATTTCCTGTTCGTCGTCAAAGAGGATGAAACCGTGGAGCCGCGAAAAATCCAGATTGCGGCAACGTCCGGCAATCTGGCCGCTATCGCAAAGGGGGTTGCCACAGGTGAAACCGTCGTTACGGACGGCCAACTGAGACTGGCGCCGGGCGCCATGGTCCAGATCAAGTCCACCGCCGCGAGCGATGCCAAGCCAGCGAATTCCGCGCCGTCGCCGGCTGTTGTCCCAGCCCGAAATTGAGAAGTGCCGCATGAATTTGCCTGAGCTTTGCATTCGCCGGCCGGTGATGACCACGCTGCTGATGGCGGCGTTCCTCATTTTCGGCATCATTGGCTACCGCGCCCTGCCGGTTGCCGAACTGCCCACCGTCGATTTTCCGACGATTTCCGTCACGGCCAATCTGCCGGGTGCCTCTCCGGAAACCATGGCCGCCGCCGTCGCCACGCCCCTTGAGGGTCAGTTCTCGACCATCGCCGGTCTCGATTCGATGACCTCGACCAGCGCCCAGGGCTCGACTTCGATCACGCTTCAGTTTTCGCTGGATCGCAACATCGATGCGGCGGCCCAGGATCTCCAGTCCGCCATTTCCGCCGCACTGCGCAAATTGCCGCAGAACATGCCGACGCCCCCTTCATTTCGCAAGGTAAACCCGGCCGACTCGCCCATTTTTTACATCGCCATGTCGTCGTCGACGTTGCCGCTGTCGTTGGTTAACGAGTACGCCGAAACCCAGCTTGCCCAACGCCTGTCGACCATTCCGGGGGTCGCGCAGGTCCAGGTTTACGGTTCCCAGAAATTTGCCGTGCGGGTTCAGGCCAATCCGGATCAACTGGCCAGTCGCGGCATTGGCCTCGACGAACTGCAACAGGCCCTTGGCCAAAACAACGTCAATCAACCGGTCGGCCAACTCGACGGCAGCCGTCAAACCTTTGCCATCAAGGATGGCGGCCAGCTTGCCAATGCCGGCGCCTACCGCCCGCTGATCGTCAGCTGGAAGAATGGTGCTCCGGTGCGCCTGGAGGAAGTCGCGACACCCATCGACAGCGTTGAAAACAACAAGATCGCCAGCTGGAACGTGGACAAGCGCGCTATTGTCCTGGCCATCCAGCGCCAGCCTGGTGCCAACACCATCGAAACGGTGGATGCCATCAAGCGGATACTTCCTTCCTTCCAGGCGAAGCTCCCGGCGGCGATCGAGATGAAGGTGCTGTTCGACCGCAGCCTCTCCATCCGCGAGGCCATCAATGACGTCCAATTCACCCTGATCCTGGCGGGCTTCCTGGTGATCCTGGTGATCCTGCTCTTTCTGCGCAACCTTTCGGCCACGCTCATTCCCGCGCTGGCGCTGCCGATTTCGGTCGTCGGAACCTTTGCCGCGATGTCGGTGTTCGGCTACAGCCTGGACAACCTTTCCCTGCTGGCGCTGACCTTGTCCGTCGGTTTTGTCGTCGATGACGCCATCGTCATGCTCGAAAACATCGTGCGTCACGTCGAGGAAGGAGAGCCACCATTTCAGGCTGCGATCAAGGGCTCCCGGGAGATCGGTTTCACCATCATTTCCATGACGGTTTCCCTGATCGCGGTTTTCATTCCCGTACTCTTCATGCGGGGTATCGTCGGCCGGCTCTTGCATGAATTCGCGGTGACCATCTGCGCGGCCATCCTGGTTTCTGGATTCGTGTCGCTGACGCTCACGCCGATGCTGTGCAGTCGCTACATCAAGCACGCGGAGCCGGAGTCGCACGGCCCGGTATTTCTCATGTTCGAGCGCTTCTTTAGCGCTTTGACGGCCGCCTACGAACGTACCCTCGGCATGGCCATGGCGCACCCAAGAGCCATATTGGCAAGCTTTTTCGCCACCCTGTTGTTGACCGGTTTTCTCTTCACGCAGGTACCCAAGGATTTCATTCCGAGCGGGGATTCCGGCCAGATCATCGCCTTCACCGAGGGGGCGCAGGATGTTTCCTTCGCCTCGATGGTGCAGCACCAAAGAGCCGTCGCTGAAATCGTCGCCCAGGACCCGGATGTCGCGTCCTTCATGTCGGCCGTCGGCGCCGGCGGCATCCGGCCAACCGCCAACACCGGTACGGTATTCATGATCCTCAAGCCGCGCGAGGAACGTAATTCGTCGCCAGACGAAATCATCCAGCGCTTGCGGCCCAAACTGGCTGCTGTGCCCGGCATCAAGGCGTACATGCAGAATCCGCCGGTGATCCGGATCGGAGGGCAAATCACCGCGGCGCAGTATCAATACACTTTGCAGGACACCGATCTGGATGAGTTGTATCAATGGACGGCGACCTTGACCGAGCGAATCCGCCAACTGCCCGGCTTCGTCGACGTGACCAACAACCTCAATAATCTGAGCCCGGTGGTCGCTCTCGATATCGACCGCGACAAGCTGGCAACCTTGGGCTTGACCTACGGCCAGGTGGAAGATGCCCTCCAGAGTGCGTTCAGTGCGCGGCAGGTCTCCACCATCTATGGTTCGACCAATCAATATCAGGTCATTCTGGAAGTTGCGCCCGACTTTCAGAACAAGCCGGAAACCTTGTCGCATCTCTATGTCCGCAGTAGTGGCGGCAAACTCATACCGCTCGATACCGTAGCCCGCTTCAGCCGCAAGACACAGGCGCTGACGGTAAACCACCAGGGCCAGCTGCCCTCGGTCACCATCTCCTTCAATTTGCTACCCGGTGTATCCCTTGGCGACGCGGTGGACAAGATCAAGGCGCTGGAGCAGGAAGTCAGGGTGCCGGTCTCTCTCAACACCAGCCTGCAAGGAACCGCGCAAGCCTTCCAGTCCTCGCTGCAGGGTCTGGGTGTGCTTTTGCTGGTGGCTGTTCTCGTCGTTTACCTGGTTCTCGGCATCCTCTACGAAAGTTTCATCCATCCCCTGACCATTCTTTCCGGCTTGCCCGCCGCCGGCCTGGGAGCGCTGCTGACGTTGCTGATGTTCGGCGTCGACCTTAGCCTCTATGCTTTCGTCGGCGTCATCATGCTGATCGGCATCGTCAAGAAAAACGCCATCATGATGATCGACTTCGCGCTGGCGCGGCAGAGGCAGGATGGTATGCCCGCGGCTGAAGCGATCGTCAAGGCCTGCCTGATACGTTTCAGGCCGATCATGATGACCACCATGGCGGCGCTGGTAGGAACGCTGCCGATCGCCCTCGGCCTTGGTGCCGGTGCCGAGGTCAGGCGTCCGCTCGGTTTGGCGGTGGTCGGGGGGCTGGTCGTTTCACAGTTCCTGACGCTTTATCTGACGCCGGTTGTGTACTTGTATCTCGAACGTTTCACGAAGGATGCACGGTGACGCTTCCACATCGGGCAATGCTTTCAAAGATCCAACTGCTTGCCATGTGTGGCAATGTTGGACGCTAAGTCCATTAGGACGAATTGATTTGCGACATCATGGAGAAGGCGTTTGTTGTCCTGCTCAAGATGCAAATTGAATTAAATGGCCAATTTCAATACAGAGCTCGACCCCGAATAGAAAATTTGCATATATCCCAGCTGGGATGGATGGTGTTTGTGAGCCACATACCGTTTGGGCGCCGCTGATGGCTTCGCTCCGCTATTATTAAAAACGCGCTAATTGAGTCAGCCTTGTTCATTGGCGCGTTATACAAAAGCTATTTACTAGTCCTGCGACAGGCTATTTCGCTAAGCTATCAACTGACTTGGCTCAAACTGGAGCAATGCTCATGCAAATCGACCCATCGCTTCAATCAAAGGCAGATAACTATAAGTTGCTGACCAATCTGGTAATTCCGCGACCAATTGCGTGGGTAACCAGCCAAAGCCGAAGTGGTGTTATCAACTTGGCCCCGTTCAGTTTTTTTAACGCGGTCGGTGCTGACCCACTGTATCTGATCATTAGCGTCGGGCAGAATGAACTTGGTCGACCCAAGGACACCGCCAATAACATTCAAGCCACAGGCGAGTTCGTGGTCAATCTGGTGACCGAAGAATTATTCGATGCCATGAATGTCTCTGCTGCCGACTTTCCTGCAGACGAGAGCGAACTCGACGCGGCGGGATTGCAGACGTCGCCTTCCATTCGTATCAAGGTACCGCGGGTGGCCGAGGCACAGGTCAGTCTTGAGTGCAGACTTTTCAGTGCCCAGCCGCTTGGCACAAATACCTTGTTTATCGGTGAAGTTGTGATGTTTCATGTTGCCGACCACCTGCTGGGGCCGCGACTGCATATCAACAATTTCGAACCCATCGGACGCCTTGGCTCACCCTCGGTGTACTGTCGTACGACAGACCGGTTCGACATTGCACGTCTTACGTACGCCCAATGGTTGAAAGCCAATAGTTCAACATCCTCCAGTTGCCCTGAGACTGATTAGCGCTCAAGCTAGCTCACCATATAACACGTGCAAACGTTGGTTGCCCCCGCTCTCCATCAGCAGCGCCTCGCAGTTGATGAACACTACTCGCTAAGATTGGAACCGAATCATGGATAAACTGAAACTCACCTATTTCGACTTTCCAGGCGGACGTGCAGAGCCTGCGCGGCTGGCGCTGCGCATCGGAGGAGTCGAGTTTGAAGACTATCGTTTTGCATCTGGCGACTTTCCGGAAGTCCGCAAGAGCACACCGCTGAATCAGGTGCCGACCCTGCACATCAATGGCCTGCAAGTCACGCAAAGTGATGCGATCACCCGCTACGTCGGGAAACTGACTGGTCTGTATCCCGAAGATCATTTACAGGCCTTGTTGTGCGACGAAGTGATGAGCGCGCTGGAAGACTTGAATATCAAATTGGGAGCGACGTTCGGATTGAAGGGGGACGACCTAAAGAATGCTCGCGATGCTTTGGTGGCGGGAGCGCTGCCACAGTATTTGCGTTGGCTGCAGATTCAACTTGAAAGCCATGGCGGAGAGTATTTCGCGGACAATCGCCTGACCATTGCCGACCTGAAGGTATTCGTGGTCATGCGCGGGCTCAGTTCAGGAAAGCTAGATCACATTCCAGTCAATTTGCTAGACACCGTCGCACCGAAGCTCAAAGTGCATATGCAGCGCATCGGCAACATCCCGGCAATCGCTCAATATTATTCAAAACTCGGTGCAGCCTGATTGGCAATGCCCTTACGCTTGGTTCAATAACAGCGTTGGCCAAATGTCGGCAATCGGATAGTCAGCTACCGTTCGCTTTTCTTACTCTCAACGTCGGCTTCGGCCGAATTCCATGCATAGGCATTGGTACCAAACTAGCGCCTTAGCGAGCGCCTATTGGCCCTTCGGGAAACACAAATTTAGGGTATGACCTGCCTTTTTTGAGCCCTCATTTTCAAGCAGATATGGCGCTATTGCCGCGTAGCCTTTCAACGATTACATCTACCAGCGAACGGACTTTGGCTGAAGCCTGTCGCCCTTCAAGGTGGATGACATGAACAGGCAGGGCCGCAGGTTCATATTCAGGCAGCAGCCGAACGAGGTGTCCAGACGCCAGATGATCGGCAACCTGATAAGACATCAGGCGAGTGATGCCGAAGCCCTTCAGCGCCGCCTCGATCGCTGCGGCATTGTTGGTGACAGTCAGGCGCGGCTGGATCTTTACGCTGACTTGACATTTGCCTTCGCCCATCTGCCACTCCTTCCCTGGAGATACGGGACTGGCCGAGATGATCGTCTGTCCAGCCAGATCCCGTGGCTCGTGTAGCCCCGGATGCCGGCTCAAATATTGGGGTGAGGCACAAACGATGCGTCTGACCGAACCGACAGGAATGGCGCGCATGGTCGAGTTGGGCAATGCTCCAATGCGGATGCCGACATCGATGCCTTCCTCCAGCAGATTGACGACCCGGTCGAGAAAGACCGCGTTGACGGAAACCTCCGGGTAGCATTCGAGGTATTCAACGATGCTCGGCATGACATGCATGCTGCCAAAGAGGACCGGCGCTGTCACCGCCAGTTGCCCGCGAGGCGAGGCATGGACGCCGGCCGCTGCCTCGTCGGCCTCATCGGCTTCTGCCAGGATGCGCCGGGCGCTTTCCAGATAACGCAGGCCGGCATCGGTGGCCCGAACAAAACGCGTCGTCCGGGTCAGGAGTTTGATGCCGAGATGAGCTTCCAGCGCGGCAATGGTCCGTGTCACTGCCGGCGGCGAGGAATTCAGGCGGCGCGCCGCCGCCGCAAAACTTTCTTCTTCGGCTACTGCAACGAAAACGCCCATTGCGTTAAGTCGGTCCATTTTACTATTCCGGTATTTGCAATAATTAATTGTATTTAATGGATATTCTTCTCTTTATTGGATGCGAGCAAGATGTGTTTCATCCGCCGCGCAATCCGCGCCGCGATCTAACCCAGGAGAAACTCCATGTCACGCATCACTATTCCCCAAACCGATCAAACCCCGTCCGCCTCACTGCCCTTGCTCGAAGCCGTCAATCGGCAACTGGGCGTCGTACCCAACCTGATGAAAGTGGTCGGCAATAGCCCGGCAGCGCTCGAAGGCTACCTGAGCCTGAATGGCGCTCTGGGCAAAGGCACCATCGGTGCCAAGAGCAGCGAGCGAATCGCCCTCGCAGTGGCGGAATTGAACGGCTGCAGCTATTGCCTATCCGCCCACAGCTACCTCGGCAGCAATCTGGCCAAGCTTGATGCGGCGGAACTCGAAGCCAGTCGCCACGGCCACTCGAATGACCCCAAGGCTGCTGCGGCCCTGCGCTTTGCCACACAGATCGTTAGCATGCGCGGGCATGTGTCGGACGCGGATCTGGCTGCTGTGAAGGCGGCCGGTTATAGCGAGGCGGAGGTCATTGAGATTGTTCTGCTGGTTGCTCTCAATACGCTGACCAACTATGTCAATAACGTCGCCCAGACCGATATTGATTTCCCTGTCGTCAAGGCATTCAACTAAATCGATTCAATGCCGAGGAGCGGATGACCATGACCGATAAACACAGAATCGCTAGCGATGTCGCCTTTACGCCCAGTGTCAAGGCCATCCAATCCCGCAAGGGCTCGCGGAACAGCTATGCCCGTATGGAAAGCCTGAGCGGCTGGGCGACGGTGATTAGCGAAGCACTTGCCGAATTCATTGTGGGGCAAACCAGCGTTTTTCTCGCGACGGCCAATTCTCAGGGCCAGCCCTACATTCAGCATCGGGGCGGGCCGCCGGGCTTCTTGCAGGTGCTCGATGAACATACGATCGGCTTTGCCGATTTCAATGGCAATCGGCAGTTCATCAGTTGGGGGAATCTGGCCGAGAATCCCAAGGCCCACTTGTTCCTGATCGACTACACCACACGGCAACGCATCAAGCTGTGGGGAACTGCACGCGTGGTCGAAGATGATAAAGAACTGATCAAGCGCCTGATGCCGGCGAACTACCGAGCAACAAGCGAGCAGGCCATACTCTTTACCGTGAATGCTTGGGATGCCAATTGTCCGCAACATATACCGGAACGCCTGGGCGCCAGCGACGTGGCACAGGCGCTACATGATCGTGACCAGAGGATTGCTGAACTGGAAGCCGAGATCAGGCGAATAACAGCCCAGCGGTGACATTGCCAATATGGAAACCAAGCGCCAATGCCACCGTTAATGGCGCCTGCAGACCGAGGGGGCGCATAGATCAGCTCGAGAATCAGGAACGAAATCGACCTTGGACGCCTGCATTTTGACACCAAGCATGGCACCGGAAATTGTGAAGCTTCATTTCAAATGAAAGGCTGACAAACGTACTGGTTCAAGCCTCGCACAAAAATTAACCAATCATTGCTCAGCTACGAAGTGCTGGCAATTGTCTGCCTGCCAGAATGAATTGCAGTGCCAAGCCGTTATTGCAGTATCTCTTTCCGGTCGGTCTCGGCCCATCGTTGAAGACGTGGCCCTGATGGCCGCCACAACGGGCGCAGTGGTATTCCATACGTGGAATAATCAATTTGTAGTCAGCCCGAGTTCCAATCGCGCCAGCCCGAGCCTGCCAAAAGCTCGGCCAACCTGTGCCGCTCTCGAACTTCGTTGTGCTGTCGAACAGCGGCAGGAAACAAGCAGCACAAATGAAAGTCCCGCTTCGCTTTTCATCGTTGAGTGGGCTGCTGCCGGGAGGTTCGGTGGCCTCTTCAAATAGGACCGCAAAAGCGGGAGCGGGCAATAACGTGGCCCAAGCGGATTTGCTTTTTGTCAGCACCGGAGCTGAACTGCCTTCAACGGTTTCTTCGGTTTTTCCAACGATTGGCAGCGCCAGCGCTACCAATGATAGTAACGATTGACGTCGGTTCATGGGTTCCTCCAGATAATTGATGTCCGTCCGGAACATTGGGGAAATGCGAGGGAGCATGGCTAAATGCCAGCTCCCCCGCACCGTGGCACCTTGGGTTTCTACTTTTTCATTTCCTCCTTGGTCATCGCATCCTTTTTCATGCCGTCCTTGGCCATTGTTTCCTTTTTCATGCCATCTTTCGCCATGGTGTCCTTGGTCATGGTGTCCTTTTTCATGCCATCTTTTGCCATGGTGTCCTTGGTCATAGCGTCCTTGGTCATGGTGTCTTTCTTCATCATGTCGTCAGCGAAGGCGGAAGCGCCGGAAAGCATCAAACAGGCTGCGAGTAGGCTGGAAGTAATCAATTTCATGGTGAACTCCTTTGAGGGTGATGATTGAATGGCAGCAGTGCCGGGTATTCAGGGCAGCCAAGCGGAAATGCTCAACTGCCGCCGAACCAGTTGTACCCCTGGTCTTCCCAGTAGCCCCCGGGGTAGTTGTTCGTGACAAAAATCGCTTGAATGTGTTTGGGGTTTTTGTAGCCGAGCTTGGTCGGCATGCGCAGTTTCATCGGGAAACCGTAACGTGCTGGCAGCCGCTGACCGTCGTAGGTGAGCGCCAGCAATGTTTGGGGATGTAGCGCTGTCGGCATGTCGATGCTGGTGTAGTAGTCATCGGCGCATTTGAAGCCGACGTACTTGGCACTCAAGTCGGCGCCCACTTTGCGCAGGAAGCTCGCGAATGGCACGCCGCCCCATTTGCCAATGGCACTCCAGCCTTCGACACATATATGGCGCGTAACCTGATCGACCTGCGGCATGGCGCGCAACTCTTCAAGCGTCCAGGCGTGTTTGTCGGCCACCATGCCGGTTACCTCAAGACGATAGGTTTCTTCTTCCACCTCCCGAATTTCGTCTTCTTCGTAGTAGGCATTAAACGGGAAGGGACGTGTAATCATGGACTCAGGGTAAGTTGGTGCCAGACGTTTGGAGTCGAATAACCAGCCCTGAACTTTGTCGTTGAAGCGGGAAATTTTCATCAGCGCATTCTCGATACTGCTTTCATCGACAATGGCGCATCCACTCAGCAAGGACAATCCACCTAGGGTCAAGGAGCGCTGCAAGAACGCTCGACGTAGTGGCTGCTCTATCTGATGCTTCATGTGCTTCAGCGCATCATTAAGCAATGCATCGCCATTGATCGCGAGCCGCCGGCTGGGTTTGTGGATCATTTCAGGCACACCTATCGCCCGCGAATCATTGCTACGAGCGTGCGTGGGAACAGAACCACCATGAGCAGATGAACTCCGGCGAATACCACCATCGCGGCCATTGCCAGAAAATGCACTCGCCGCGCTGCTTCGTACCCCCCGAGCAACTCACGGAGAATCGGAAACTGCACCGATTTCCATAACACCAACCCTGACAGCACGAGTAGCACCGAGTCCAGCATCGCGAACAGGTAGGCGCTTCGCTGTACCGCGTTGTAGTGGCGCAGATCCGTATGGGACAACTGACCTTTAATCGCAGCCAGTGCATCGGCGATTAACGCGCCAAGCGACAAAGGGAAGAATTTTTTCCGGAACCGCCCGCTGATCAAGTTGCATGAGAGGTAGATCAACCCATTGCCAAACAGCAACCACATCGCCGCAAAATGCCACTGGATCGCGCCACCGAGCCAGCCGCCCAAGGTAAGGCTTTCAGGAAAGCGAAAGCTGAACAATGGAGATGCGTCATAGATCTTCCAGCCGCTCATGACCAGAATGACAACCGCGACGGCATTGAGCCAATGCGTGACACGCACCCAGCGCGGGTGAATGAGGTCCGTGTTGTTGTCCATGCAATTCATTTCTGCCTTGCCGCCTTTTATGTGCTGTCTGCAAGGTAGTTCGATGACATGTGGCGAATGGTTACAAGGTCAGGCAGAATTTGTTTACCCAAGACAGGACAAGAATTTTTTCGGCGCTGTAACCAAAGGCATCAATGCAACGAATAAATAGAGAAGCCGGGTTTCGTGCGAAGGAAGACCGCCTCAAGGATCAGTTGGTGCGTGGGTTGGCCGGCGACGATACCGCCTACCGCACATTTCTGTCGGAACTGAGCGCGCATCTGCGAGCCTTTCTGCGCAAACGCCTGGGCCAATTACCTGATGAAGTCGAGGATCTCGTGCAGGAATCACTGCTTGCAGTACACAACCAGCGCCATACCTACGACCCGGGTCAACCACTGTCGGCTTGGGTTCAGGCAATCGCTCGCTACAAGCTCGTCGATCTATTGCGCAGGCGGTCAGCGCATGAAGTCTTGAATGATCCGCTGGACGAGGAAATGAATATATTTTCGACAGCCGATACGGATGCCGCAGAGGCGCGTCGCGATCTGAATAAGCTGCTTGACGGATTGCCGGATCAGCAGCGGTTACCCATTGTCCACACCAAACTCGAAGGCTTGTCTGTCACGGAAGCTGCCAAGGTCACGGGAATGTCTGAATCTGCGATCAAGGTTGGGGTGCATCGTGGACTAAAAGCGTTGGCAGCGAAAATTAGAGGTATTCGATGAAAACAGACGATTTTATTTCCATGCTGGCTACTGAGGCGGGAGCCATATCAGCCCCCTCAGCCACACGACGCTACGCTACGGCAATGGCTTGGGGGGCAGCAGGTGCCATGTTGCTGCTGATCACGTTTTTGCATGTGCGCCACGACCTTGCCGAGGTGGTCTTGCTGCCGATGTTCTGGGTCAAGCTTGGTTTCGTTGCCAGCCTCTCCGTGGGTAGCCTGTTTGCCGTTTTCCGACTATCACGTCCGGGAGCAAAACTCGACTGGGTACCGGTGGCTATTTTGGGACCGGTGTTTGGCATGTGGGCAATTGCGATTTTTGCGTTTTTAGATGCAGAACCGCTGGATCGTTCAAAACTATTTTTCGGCGAAACCTGGAAAACCTGTCCACTCTTGATCGCCATGCTTTCGGCGCCCGTCTTTGTCGCGGTAATACGCGCCATGAAGGAACTCGCGCCAACCCACCTTCGCCTGGCAGGTTTTTCTGGTGGGCTACTCTCAGGTGCTGTCGCAGCCGTTGTGTATTGCCTGCATTGCCCTGAACTGGGCGCACCGTTTGTCGGCTTCTGGTACTTGCTTGGAATGCTCATTCCAGCATTGATTGGCGCTTGCTTTGGGGAATCTTTGTTGCGGTGGTAACAAACCCGCATAAATGCAAAGAAAGCCATTTCTCATTGGCAATGCCCCTGGCTACCTGAGTAAATCTCTTCGAATAACGAGCGATCAATGCCTTATCAGAAAATTCGGTGTTGGTTGATCGGCGCCTCGAGGGCTCTAATGCTGCAACGGCAGGCTCAAGCACCATTCCATTAAATTCATACTATGGACGCTGTCTCGCGCAAACCATGAAAGGAGGCATTAACTCCCCACAGTGGCTATACGGCAGCTATTCGGTCTCATTGCCGCCAGATGTTGGCGATGTGCAGAAGGTCAGCTTTGGCCAACATTCTGTCGATGGGAGACCAGTCCGTATGACCGGTCACCTCGGGTAGCTGCAATTGGAGCCTTCAAGATACCGAGGTCCGGATTAGGTCGCAGGCCGTCAGTTGAGTTTTGAGAAGCAGCCATTGGCGCGGCTTCGCGCTTGAGATGTAACTGCATCAGGCTGGAGTCAGCCACAAGCAGACGGCCATCTGTTCTCGATAATGGTCATTCAGGCGGCAGATTTACTCCGAAACCGGACAGACCTGTCGGCGCGCGTTTAAAAGTACCCAGCTGTGCGCGTTGAACGATTACTCAGGGACATTGGCCGCCTGAGGCAGGTCGGTTGAGGTTTAGTGTAGCGGATTCATCCGAGTTTCGAAGGGTGCGCGAA
>Ga0209310_1000488_pt1 | contig 43511 bp, 37 predicted proteins | sample AD_UKC030_MetaG_FD_184415 | JGI IMG/M metagenome (GOLD analysis project Ga0209310, IMG submission 184415) | Active sludge microbial communities of municipal wastewater-treating anaerobic digesters from USA - AD_UKC030_MetaG (SPAdes) (version 2) | ecosystem: Engineered > Bioreactor > Anaerobic >...
GAAGATGCCGCAGCGCTGCTCGAAGAGGCGCGGTTGCTGCCGGAAGTGGCGCAAGGTTATCTGGAGCTGGCATCGGCGCGGCGCGGCGCGGCCGCCAAGATGGTGCAAAGCGGCGCCCTGGAGGCTGAAAAAGGGGCGAAAGCAGCGGCGATCAAGGCTGCCGCCGATGCCGACAAGGCCTGGGAGAAATTTTCTGACGACATCGAACGCAGCCTGACGGATTCGCTGTATCGCGCTTTCGATTCCGGTCAGTCGTTTGGTGAGGCCTTTGCCAAGAATCTGCAGAACACCTTCAAGACGATGGTGCTCAAATTCGCTGTGCAGGCGGTAGTCAGCAGCACCGGCAATGTGGTGGCGCAGGCCGCCGATTCGGTGCTCGGCACGAAATTCTCGACCTCGGGCGCGCTGAACAATGTCTCGTCGATCGGTTCGGCGCTCAATCTGTTCAGCGCCGGCGGCGCGTCCGGCGCCTCGCTGCTGGCCGCCAATGCCACCGGTGCAGTGGGTGGCGATGCACTGGGCGCGCTGATCGCCGGCAATGCCTCGGGCTGGGGCGTCTCGGCGGCCGGCGTCGAAGGCATCGCCGGCACGCTGGGCGGCATCGCCAATGCCTCGACCGCTGCAACGACGGCCGCAACGACCGCAGCCACTGCCGCCGATGGCGTGGCGACCGCCGCAAGCGGCGCGGCCTCGGCGATGTCCTGGGCCATGCCGGCCATCGGCGCGCTGGTCTACGTCGCGACCAATTTCAAGAAAATCGTCGGCGGCCAGAAGTCGATGGGCGACGGCATCCAGGTCGTCGGCGCGTTCGATAACAGCGGCTTTTCCGGCATGCAGGGGCAGGACTGGCAGAAATCCGGCGGCTGGTTCGGCAAGAAGAAGAACGGCATGGACTGGTCCATGCTTAGCCCCGAGATCGACGCCGCTTTCGACGACCTTTACAAGGGAGTCAAGGCCGGGCTGATCGACCTCGGCCAGAAGCTGGGCGACGACTCGGTCGCCGGCCTGCTCGACGGCTTCACGATGTCCGTCGATCAGCGCGGCGTGATCCAGAACGTCTCCGGCCTGGCGACGCAGATCGGCAACGACCTGGTCAAGTCCATGCTGGCCACCGTGGCGCCGGTCGTCAATGACGTGATGTCGCGCACCGGCACGCAGGACTGGTCCGGCACGCTGAACACGATGACGGCACAGGCGCAGGGCGTCGATCAGGCGCTCAAGCTGGTTGGCACATCGCTAGAGGACACCTTCGGCCAGCAGAAGCTCAACGACGTGCTGTGGGTCACCGACCAGTTCGCGCGGATGTTCGGCTCGGTCGAAAACATGGGCAACCAGCTCGCCGCCTACGTGCAGAACTACTATTCCGAGGCGGAGATCAGCAGCAAGGCCTGGTCGGCGATGAGCGACCAGTTCGCGGCGCTCGGCGAAACCATGCCGCAAACCAAGGCCGGATTCCGCGATCTGGTCGAATCGCTCGACCTGACCAGCGAGTCCGGCCGCCAGACCTTCGCCAGCCTGATGACGCTGGCCCCCGCCTTTGCACAACTGGCCGGCGCGGCGGAAGCGGCACAGCAGAAAATTCTGGATGCTCGTCAGGGCTGGCAGGACAAGCTGGACGTGCTCACGGGTGCGACGACCGAACGCCAGCTACAGCTGCAGCAGGATTTGGCTTCGACGACCGATGCAGCGACGCAGGCGCTGATCAGGCAGGTCTACGCCCAGGAAGACATGCAGACCGCCGCCCAGGCAGCGGCCGCCGCCGCGCAATCGGCGGCCGAAGAGGCGGCGGCGTTGGCCGCCGAGGCGCAGCAGCGGGCGGCGGCGGTCGCCAACGAGCGCTCCGGGCTGGAATCGCAACTGCTGCAGGCGCAGGGCAATACGGTGGCGCTGCGCGAGCGCGAGCTGGCGGCATTGGACGAAAGCAACCGGGCGCTGCAGCAGCAAATCTGGGCGCTGCAGGATTCCGCCGCCGCCGCGCAAGCCGCCGCCGCCGAAGAACAGGCGCGCCAGGCGGCTGCCCAGCAGGCGGCGCAGGCCGCTGCGGCCGCCGCCGAGGCAGTCGCCAACGAGCGCTACGGGCTTGAAACCCAGCTGCTGCAGGCGCAGGGCAACATCGTCGAGCTGCGGGCCCGCGAGTTGGACAAGCTGAACCCGGCCAACCGGGCGCTGCAGCAGCAAATCTGGGCGCTGCAGGATCTGGCCACCGCTGCCCAGAAGGCGGCGCAGGTGGAATCCGAACGCGCCGGGCTGCAAAAGCAGCTTTGGCAGCTGCAGGGCAACACGGCGGCGATCCGCGCCAGCGAGCTTGCGGCACTGGATGGAAGCAATCGCGCGCTGCAGGAACAGATCTGGGCGCTGGAAGATGCGAAAAATGCCGCCGACAAGCTGAGCCAGACCTGGAGTTCGATTACCGACAGCCTGCTGTCCCAGGCCAGGAAGCTGCGCGGTGAAATTGCAGGCAGCCAGAGCTACACGGCGCTCGCCGCGCAATTCGCGACGGCGACCGGCCAGGCGCGTGCCGGAGATGCGACGGCGGCTGGCCAGCTGGTCGGCTTGTCAGATTCGCTGCTCAGCGCCTACACCGATCAAGCCACCTCGCGTCTCGACGTACAGACGATGCAGGCCTGGCTGGCGACCAGCCTGGAAGAGACGGCCGCCATCGTGACGCCGGTCAAATCCGCCGACCAGCAGGCCGCGAACGAAATCAAGTCGCTGCGCGCCGACCAGCGAGACCAGGCGGAAGCGATGACACGGCTACTGTCGAACATGGATAGGCTTTATGCCCGCTGGGATCGCGACGGCTTGCCGGCGACCCGGGAGGAAGTCTGACATGGGAAAACTGACGGTCATTGAGCCGCTGCCGGTCACCGAAGCGATCCTGACGTCGACCAACGTCCCGGAGACAGATTACGGCGCGTGGGCGGCCGGGACGACCTATGCCCTGGGCGCCCGCGTGATCCGAACCGCTACGCACCTGGTTTATCAGAGCCTCGTCAACGGCAACGTCGGCAATACGCCGGAATCCGCCCCGGACAAATGGGGAGAAGTCGGTGCGACGAATCGCTGGTCCATGTTCGATGGCTCGGTGTCGCGGTCGACCGCCCAACCCGGCACGATTTCCGTGACGCTGCACCCGGGAATTGCCTGCAATGCCCTGGCCGCGATCAATATAGTCGGGTGCACGTCGATTCGCGTGCGCGTGCAGGACGCGACCTACGGTACGTTGTACGACAAGACGACGGATATGCTGGCGGTGCTGGAGTTGCCGGACTGGTGGTCCTGGTTTTTTGGTCGGCGGCGGGCGCGCACGCTGTTCGTTGCGCGCAATATCCCCCACCTGCCCAGCGCCGACATCATTGTCGATTTTACGGGCGGCGCTGATCTCGCCGTCGGCGTGCTGTTGATCGGCGTCGCGCGGGAAATGGGTTTTAGCGTCCGCCAAGGGGTAAAGCTCGGAATTTCCGACTACAGCCGCAAGAAAACCAGCGACTACGGCGACGTTTTTCTCAAGCAGGGCGCATTCGCTAAAAAGGCGGATTTCGAGGTCATGATCGCGCGCGCCGAAGTCGATCCGACCTGTTCGCTGCTCGCCGCGCTGCGCGCCACGCCGGCCTTGTGGATCGCCTCCGAAAGCTACGAATCGACCGTGATCTACGGTTTCTACAAGGATTTTACCGTGCTCATTCCGTACCGTAGCCATTCGGTCTGCACGCTTGCCATCGAGGGCCTCACATGACCATCACCGCACTCCCGCCGCCGCCGGCCGTTACCGACAGCGCTTCAGAATTCAACAGCAAGGCCTTTGCGCTGCTTGGCGCCCTGCCGGATTTTGTCACCGAAACCAACGCCGCCGCCGCCTCTGTAAGCAGCAATGCGACGAGCGCGGCAACAGCGGCCAGCACGGCGACGACGCAGGCCGGGAATGCTTCGACCTCGGCGTCGACCGCCTCGACAGCGGCCTCGACGGCAACGACACAGGCTGGCAACGCCGCGACGAGCGCCAGCAGCGCCAGCGCCTCGGCCAGCACCGCGACGACGCAGGCGGGCAATGCTTCCGCCAGCGCCAGCAGCGCGGCATCGAATGCTGCCGCCGTGGCAGCGGCGCTCGCCTCGATCAGCGCCGGCCCGGTCGTCACGGTCAACGGGATGGGCGGCATCGTCACCCTGACGGCGTCCAGCGTCGGCGCCGAGGCGGCCGATTCGACGATACTGAAGAATGGCAAAATCGGCGTCACGGTGCAGGCTTGGAGCGCGAACCTTGATGCCTGGTCTGGAAAGACGGCGCCGGCCGGGATTACCGTCGGAACGACTGACACCCAGATCCTGACGACCAAGACAATGACTACCGGATGCGTCTGGAACGGCGGCACCATTGCCGTGCAGTACGGCGGCACCGGCGTCGCCACACTGACCGGCATCGTCAAGGGCAACGGCACCAGCGCTTTCACCGCCGCCACCGCCGGCACGGATTACGTGGCGCCGGGCGGCGCGCTGGGCACGCCGTCTGCCGGCAACCTGTCAAACTGCACGGCCGACGGCACCAACGCCGTCGGCTTCAAGAACATCCCGCAGAATTCGCAGAGCGCGGCCTACACGCTGGTGCTGACCGATGCCGGAAAGCACATCCTGCACCCGTCCGCCGACACCACGGCGCGCACCTTCACGATCCCGGCGAATGCCTCGGTGGCCTACCCGATCGGCACGGCGCTGACCTTCGTCAATCAGAACTCGGCAGGCGTCATCACCATCGCCATCACGACCGACACAATGCGCCTGGCCGGCGCCGGCACGACCGGCAGCCGGACGCTGGCAGCCAACGGCATCGCCACCGCGATCAAGCTCACGTCGACGGAGTGGATCATTTCCGGGACGGGGCTGACCTGATGAGCGCGATCGCCCAGATCCTCGCGGCGCTGGGTGGCGGCGTGGCCGCCACGGCTTCGCTGTACCTGACGGCCGGCAGCTACAGCTTCGTGGTGCCGGCCGGCGTCACGTCGGTCAGCATATACTGCCTGGGCGCGGCCGGTGGCGGTTCGGACATTGCGCCGCTCAGTAATCCGGGTGGCGGTGGTGGCGGTGGCGGTGCGACGGCCTACAGCAATTCGCTGACGGTGACGCCCGGCGAGACGCTGACCGTCATCGTCGGCGCGGGCGGCGTGCGCGGGGTTTATGTCAGCGGCGCCAACCCGGCAGCGGCCGGAAACGGCGGCAAGAGTTCGGTCAAGCGCGGCGCGACGATCCTGGTCGAGGCAGTTGGCGGAACCGGCGGGCAATATGCCGCTTCGTCCGCCGGCGGTGGCACGGCGGGGGCCAGTACCGGGACGACCAAATTCTCAGGCGGCAACGGCGGCTATGCAACCTCCGCCTCGTCCTACTTGCGCGGCGGCAGCGGCGGCGGGGCGGCGAGCTGGAATGCGGCAGGGCAGTCGTTCGGCGCCGGGGCTGGGCTCAATTATGACGGCGGCGGCAATGGGACGGGTAATGCCATTTCGCTGGACAGTGCTACGACGGGTTCCATGGCCATGGATAGCGCCTCCGCGCAAGGCCCGAGTCGCAACGGATCGCCAGGGGTAGCGGCCGGCCAGGGCGGCGGTGGCGGCGCCTTTGGCGATGCCGGCCAGACGCTCGCCGGCTTTGGTGCTGCGGGAGCTGATGGGGCGGTCGTGCTGGCCTGGGGTGGACGCACGTTCGGCGCTGGAACGTTTTGATGGTTCGAAATCTCTGTGACGAAACCCCCCCATCGTCGCTGACCAATTTCAAACGTTAAAATGGCGGCGAAAATACGCGGCAATTATCGGCAAGTAACAACCCGTAAAGCCCCCCCGTTATTCATATCGGTTAAGTTTGCTCTGTGTCAAATATCGTGCAAATTCGTGTCAAATATCGTGCGCGCTTACAATTATAAATTCCAAACCTAACTTTGCAACCTCGAACAACTCATTGCCTGCGAAATTAACTTGTTTTCCCGCCTAACGTCCTAGTGTCATCATCTACAAATCCGCAACTTGGAAATGCGGCAACGATGAAAATTGGCTACACGGTGGCTACACGGAAGCTAGAAAGCAAAAAGCCCACTCCGAAGAATGGGCTAAGTGCTTGAATCTATTGGTGGCCAATCGCGGAATCGAACCACGGACACGCGGATTTTCAATCCGCTGCTCTACCAACTGAGCTAATTGGCCAAGGGAGGGCGAATTATAGCGATGTGTTTCGGGTGCCGCAATACGGTCCAGACAAAAACGTGGGCTCAGGTACCGATTGGAGGTGATTGCCGATAGAGCTCGGAAAAGTCGTCGGGCATGGGCAAGGGGGCGGGCGGCGGGTGCCAGGTCGGAAAGACCACACGGGCCACGGCGCCGCGCCCGCCAGGGTTCGGGCGCAACATGGCGATGGCGTTATGCTGGATGGCGATCTCCCGGACGATCGCGAGCCCCAGGCCGCTACCTTCGGTCGAGGCATCATCGACGCGGTAAAAGCGCTCGAAAACCATTTCCGACTGCGCTTCAGTGATGCCCACGCCGTCATCCTCGACCTCGAATGTGGTAGCAAGCCTCGCACTCAGAATGCGGCAGGTCACGTGGCCGCCAGCCGGGGTGTAACGCAGCGCATTGTCGATTAGGTTCTTGGCCATTTCGCGCAGGAGGACGGGGTTACCGCTCACCATCGCCGGCTGCTCCGCTTCGAAGCCAAGATCGATACGTTTCTCGAGGGCTACCATGACCCAATCCTCGACGACCTCGCGAATCAGTGCGGTCAGGTCGAGCGGCTCGTGTCCTTGCTGCGCGGCTTCGCCACCTTCCGCGCGTGCCAGCACCAGCAATTGATTGACCAGACGGCCGGCGCGATCGACACCGACCGCGATCTGGCGCAAGGCGTGGCGCAGCGATTCAGGATCCGATTCGCGGATCGCGAACTGGGCCTGGGTCTTGAGGCCGGTCAGCGGAGTGCGCATCTGGTGCGCGGCATCGGCGACGAATCGCTGCTGCGCTTCGACGTTGCGTTTCATGCGCTCCAGCATTTCGTTGAAAGCCTCGACCAGCGGCTCCAGTTCTTCGGGTACGCGGCGCGTTGCGATGGGTGAAAGATCGGCCGGATCGCGGGTTTCGATAGTCTTGCGCAACCGGGTCAGCGGGCGCAAACCGCGCGACAGACCGAACCAGACCAGCATCACGGCCAGCGGAATGATGATGAATTGCGGCAGGATGACGCTGGCGACAATCTTGTTGGCCAGTTGCGTGCGTTTTTCCATCGTCTCGCCTACTTCGACGAGAATCCAGCGATCACGAGGCATCTGACCATCGGCAACGTAGGAATACGCGATGCGGACATCCTGCCCTTTCATTTCGATATCGCGAAAGTAAATATCTCCGGAAAGCGCGGTCGGGTCGACATCCAGATCCGGCATCGGCAGTTCGCGATCACCGGCCAGCAGCTTTCCGTCGCGACTCACGACATGAAAATAGACGTTGTCGGTTTCATCGGCGCGCAGCAGGGCCCGCGCGGAGGCGGGCAAGGTGAGGACGGGCTTGCCGTTGACCAGTTTTACCTGGCGCGAGATTGCCGTCACGTGTTCGCGCAATGCCTGGTCGTAAGGAAAATTGGCGACGTTGTTGGCGAAGTAATGCGTGAAGGCGATGCTCAGCGGCCAGACGAACAGCAAGGGCGCCAGCATCCAGTCGAGAATCTCGCCAAATAGCGAGCGCTCGCTTTCCGATGTCGGGGAACTATTCCGCCTGGGGTCGTTCAAGGCAGTAACCCAGGCCACGCACCGTGGCTATCTTGACTCCGCCAGCTTCCAGCTTCTTGCGCAAGCGGTGGACGTAAACCTCGATGGCGTTGTGGCTGACTTCCTCACCCCAGCCGCACAGATGATCGACCAGTTGGTCCTTGCTGACCAGGCGCCCCATGCGGTTCAGCAGCACTTCGAGCAGGCCGACTTCGCGGGCCGAAAGATCCAGCGTGTGCCCCTGGATTTGCGCCACCCGCCCCACTTGGTCATAGGTCAGGGCACCACACTGGATGGTGGGCGTCGTTCCACTCGAGCGGCGCGTCAGGGCGCGAACGCGCGCTTCCAGTTCGGCCAGTTCGAACGGTTTGACCATGTAGTCGTCCGCCCCCAGATCCAGCCCCTTGACGCGGTCCCCGGTACCGTCGAGCGCGGTCAGGATCAGCACCGGCAACTGGTTGTTGCGGCTACGCAGGCGTTTCAGCACCTCCAGCCCGGAAAGTTTGGGCAGACCGAGGTCGAGAATCAGCAAATCGTAGGTTACGGTAAGCAATGCCGCTTCGGCATCAACACCGTTCGGCGCCCAATCGACAGCGTAGCCTCCCTGACGCAAAGAGCGGGAAAGCCCATCGGCAATGATGGCATCGTCTTCAGCAATAAGAATCCGCATGTAACCTTTAATCCCATACTGGCGTAAGCATTATGTAAGCCTACCTTATTATTCTATGCGCGCTGTTCTCCTTTTATGGTCTCAGGAGTCTGCGGCTCAGGCCGTGACTCAGGGGGTTGCCCGCACCTGCACTGGGCGCCCCCTACCGTTTTTTTCCCGCACAACCTCGCAAGTCTATCAAATTCGCCCGCCTGCGATTTCCGCAGCGCACAAGCTCGCCTGCAGAAAATACATGCCTGCTGCGGTCGACTGCCAAAAACAGCCAAAAATGGACGAAAAAAAGCCCGGGTCGAAACCCGGGCTTTTTGCTGACGGAGTACCGTCGATTTAGTGCGCGGAAGCCGAAGAGGCGCCGAGACCGGTTTCCGAACGCAGTTGCTGCGCCGGGTACAGGGCACGTTCCTTCTTGGCCTGCTCGGAGTTGTCCAGGATGGACACCAGCCAGATGGTGAAGAAGGCAGCACCCATCGAGAAGATGGCAGCGGAGTTGTACGGGAACCAGGCGGAACCCTTCGGATTACCGAGAACCGCTTCCCACACCGAGGCGGAACCGATAGTCAGCACGGCGGCCAGGATCAGGCCGACGAAGCCACCGACAACCGCACCGCGCGTCGTGCAGTTCTTCCACAGCACGGCCATGAACAGCACCGGGAAGTTGGACGAACACGCGATGGTGAAGGCCAGCATGACCATGTAGGCGACGTTTTCCTTCTCGAACGCGATGCCGAGAACGATGGCCAGCACACCGAGACACACCGTGGCGATCTTGGAAACGCGCAGTTCCTGTTCGGACGTGCAGTTCTTGTTGAACACCGAGGCGTACAAGTCGTGCGACACGGCGGAAGCGCCGGACAGCGTCAGACCGGCAACCACGGCCAGGATGGTCGCGAAAGCCACGGCGGAGATGAAGCCCATGAACAGGTCACCACCGACCGCCTTGGACAGATGCACGGCAGCCATGTTGCCGCCGCCCTTCAGGCCCTTGGCGATTTCGCCGCCGACGTAGAAGTCTGTCGGATTCTGGATCAGGTTGACGATGGCGCCGAAACCGATGATGAAGGTCAGGACGTAGAAGTAGCCGATCCAGGTCGTCGCCCAGGCAACCGACTTGCGGGCTTCCTTGGCGTTCGGCACGGTGAAGAAGCGCATCAGGATGTGCGGCAGACCGGCGGTACCGAACATCAGCGCCATACCGACCGAGATCGCCGATATCGGATCCTTGATCAACGCCCCCGGCGACATGATGGCATCGTGCTTGGAGTGAACTTCAACCGCCTTGGCGAACAGCGCTTCCGGCGAGAAACCGAACTGGAACAGCACAGACACGGCCATGAAGGTGGCACCGGCGAGCAGCATGCAGGCCTTGATGATCTGCACCCAGGTCGTTGCAGTCATACCGCCGAACAGCACGTAGGCCAGCATGATGACGCCGACGAGGATGATGGCGTACAGGTACTCGAGACCGAAGAGGATCTTGATCAGCTGACCGGCACCGACCATCTGCGCGATCATGTAGAAGGCGACGATGACCAGCGAGGCGGAAGCCGCGAAGACGCGAACCGGGGTCTGCGAGAAACGGTAGGAAGCCACGTCAGCGAACGTAAACTTGCCCAGGTTGCGCAGACGCTCGGCCATCAGGAAGGTGATGACCGGCCAGCCGACCAGCCAGCCGATCGAGAAGATCAGGCCGTCGAAGCCGTTGGCGAACACGAGACCGGAAATACCCAGGAAGGACGCGGCCGACATGTAGTCGCCGGCGATCGCCAAACCATTCTGGAAGCCGGTGATACCGCCACCGCCGGTGTAGAAGTCAGCCGCCGACTTGGTCTTGGAGGCTGCCCACTTGGTAATGTAGAGCGTGCCGCCGACGAAGATGGCGAACATGGCGATGGCGGTCCAGTTGGTGGCCTGTTTCTGGGCCTGGCCTAGGTCGGCACCGGCAGCGATGGCGCCGCCAGCGACAACCAGGGCGGCGACGGCCGCGAGAATGTGCTTGATATTCATATTACTTCTGCGCCTCCTTGATGATGGACTCGTTGATCGCGTCGAACTCGGTGTTCGCACGACGAACGTAGATCCAGGTCAGGATGATGGTGAATACGATGACGCCGACGCCCAGCGGAACGCCAAGGGTCATTACGCCGGAACCGATCTTGGTGGCCAGCAGTTGCTTGTCGAAGGCGACCAGCAGAATGAAGCCGTAGTAAGCGGCCGCACTGATGATGGACATGATGATCCCGTAGCGGCTGCGCATGGCAACGAACTCCAGGAATTTCGGATTCTTGGAAACCCGGTCAAGTACGTCTTGCATTGAGTTGCTCCTCGCTTTGTGTTGTAGAGGCATTGCTGCGGATCGTAATTTAGGCACAGCGTCTTACAAGCAGCTTACAGACCGTTACAAAAGTCGTAAGTGTTTCCTTGATCTGCAATAAAAAGCCCCGCTTGAAGCGGGGCTTTTGTTAGGCCTGAAGCCGGATCGGGAATTACATCCCCATGCCGCCCATGCCGCCCATACCACCCATGCCGCCCATGTCGGGCATGCCGCCACCGACCGGCTTGTCTTCAGCCAGTTCAGCAACCATGCACTCGGTGGTCAGCATCAGGCCGGCCACGGAAGCAGCGTTCTGCAGCGCGGTGCGGGTGACCTTGGTCGGGTCGAGAACGCCCATTTCGACCATGTCGCCGTACTCGCCGGTGGAAGCGTTGTAACCGTAGTTACCCTTGCCACGCTGCACCTTGTCGACCACCACGGACGGCTCGTCACCGGCGTTGGCGACGATTTCGCGCAGCGGCTGTTCCATGGCACGCAGGACGATCTTGATGCCGGCGTCCTGGTCGTGGTTGTCACCCTTGAGCTTGGCGATGGCAGCGCGGGCACGGATCAGGGCGACGCCGCCGCCGGCGACGATACCTTCTTCAACGGCCGCACGGGTAGCGTGCAGGGCGTCTTCGACGCGGGCCTTCTTTTCCTTCATTTCGACTTCGGTAGCGGCGCCAACCTTGATGACGGCAACGCCGCCAGCCAGCTTGGCAACACGTTCCTGCAGCTTTTCCTTGTCGTAATCGGAGGTCGCTTCCTCGATCTGGATGCGGATCTGCTTGACGCGGGCTTCGATGGCAGCAGCTTCGCCGGCGCCGTCGATGATCGTGGTGTTTTCCTTGGCGACTTCGATACGCTTGGCTTGGCCCAGATCCTTCAGAACAGCCTTTTCCAGCGTCAGGCCGGTTTCTTCGGCGATCACGGTACCGCCGGTCAGGATGGCGATATCTTCCAGCATGGCCTTGCGACGATCGCCAAAGCCCGGGGCCTTGACGGCAACGGTCTTCAGGATGCCACGGATGTTGTTGACGACCAGGGTAGCCAGGGCTTCGCCATCGACATCTTCAGCGATGATCAGCAGCGGACGGCCAGCCTTGGCGACTTGTTCCAGAATCGGCAGCAGGTCGCGGATGTTGGAGATCTTCTTGTCGAAGAGCAGGACGAACGGGTTTTCGAGCAGGGCTTGCTGCTTGTCGCCGTTGTTGATGAAGTACGGCGACAGGTAGCCGCGGTCGAACTGCATGCCTTCGACGACGTCGAGTTCGTTGGCCAGGGACTTGCCGTCTTCAACGGTGATGACGCCTTCCTTGCCGACCTTTTCCATGGCATTGGCGATGATTTCGCCGATGTCGGAATCGGAATTGGCGGAAATGGAGCCAACCTGGGCGATTTCCTTGGTCGTCGTGCACGGCTTGGAGAAAGCCTGCAGTTCGGCGATGGTGGCGGTCACCGCCTTGTCGATACCGCGCTTCAGGTCCATCGGATTCATGCCGGCGGCAACGAACTTCATACCTTCGCGAACGATGGACTGAGCCAGAACTGTCGCGGTCGTGGTGCCGTCACCGGCGATGTCGGAGGTCTTGGAAGCGACTTCCTTGACCATCTGGGCGCCCATGTTGGCGAACTTGTCTTTCAGTTCGATTTCCTTGGCGACGGAAACGCCGTCCTTGGTCACGGTCGGGCCGCCGAACGAGCGCTCGAGCACGACGTTGCGACCCTTGGGGCCGAGGGTGACCTTGACCGCGTCGGCCAGGATGTTGATGCCTTCGACCATGCGGGCGCGGGCGGAATCACCGAATTTGACTTCTTTGGCTGCCATTTAATAGCTCCTGAAATTTGATCTGTTTTGAACGTCGACCGCAGCGATTACTTCTGCAGGACACCCATGATGTCTTCTTCACGCATGACCAGGACTTCCTGACCATCGACCTTGACAGCCTGGCCGGCGTACTTGCCGAACAGAACGCGGTCGCCGACCTTGACGTCGAGGGCGATCTGCTTGCCGTTGTCGTCGCGCTTGCCCGGGCCAACGGCCAGGACTTCGCCCTGATCCGGCTTTTCGCCAGCCGAATCGGGAATGACGATGCCGGAAGCAGTGGTGCGCTCGGCTTCAACGCGCTTGACGATCACACGGTCGTGCAAAGGACGGATATTCATAGAGATAGCTCCTTGTAGTTCTCAGAGATGAAATTGGCCGGCACACCCGAAGGCGCCCGGGAACGGAGCGGGCTTTTGTTAGCACTCGTCTCCGGTGAGTGCTAAATGATAGGGGCAGGCTTGGGGGATTTCAAGTCGACCGGGTGCAATTTGTCGTTGATCATTCAATTTGAGAGGAATGATCGCCAAAGTTGAGAGCCCATCGACGTAACCAGCTGATTGAGATGGAATAGATAGCGCTCTCACCAATTTCCGTATTTCGGCCTAAGCGCCCGTTGGTCTGATGGGCGTGTCAGGCGCCATTGGTCCTGTAATCGGCTTCCGCGCCTGATGGCCTCGAACTGCCGCTTCTGCAATTGGTCTGGGGCGACCTTGAACCATTGCACTGGATCGCTCAGATATTCATACCTCATGCACGAATAGCGGCTATCGGCTCCCACGCGCGCAACCATGGTCTGATGGCTTATCCGAAGCCATCAGTTGGGACTACGTTATCTTGTTGATTGTGATTGTGTGGATAGACGGGCCGATAAAATCAGGGAAATGGAGGCCGGCAGCGCCGGCCTCACGAGACTACCCCTCAGTAAGGCGGATTGATCACAATGTACTGTGATCCCTGCGGCTGATACCAGGTACTGCCGCACTGCTGATAGATCATGCCACCGTAGTTCACCGGGACGCATCCGGCCGGCACGGTGCGCACCATCGAACCAACGACTGCGGAGGTCACGGCAACCGCTGCAGTTACCGCTGCCGCCGTTGCAACCGGATGATAGTCGTTGTCCCAGCCGCCACCGCAGCAGCCGCCGCGGTTGTTATCAACATTGACATTGACGTTCCGGTTGGAATTGATATTCGTATTCCGGTTATTGACGTTGTTCACGCTGGTGTTGCGGACATTGTTGGTGCGCGCGTCGGCATGAACGTTGTTGACCTGCCGGTTGCCGCCGCCACCACCAGCATGAGCGCCACCTCCACCTCCACCACCACCAGCGCGCGCACCGCCACCACCACCGTGACCACCGCCGCCGCCGCGACCGGCCTCAGCGACTGGCGCCAGCGCAAAGCTGGCCAGAACAAGAACCGTCAGGGGGGCCAGGAAGAATTTGTTGAATGATTTTTTCATGTTGGCGCTCCTTTACTTCTGAACCAGTGGGCGAATTTCGACCGCAGTCGCGCCCTTGGGCGGCGTGAACTTGAAGACCGCGTCCTTGAACGTCGGCTTCAGGTTCCAGTCGATCAGTTGGAGCGACTGCGGGCGGGCCTCGTCATTGCGATTGGTGATCACGAGCTTGCGCGGCAATGGCTTTTCACCGGTGGTGATCCAGATCTGCCAGTCGAAATTTCCCTGACGGAAGGCGTAGTGGTCGCAAAGATCCTTGCCGATGAAGTCCTGACCGGCATTCATTGCCGATTCGATCTTGTCGAACGAGGCCGCCGGCGTGCCCCAGATGAACATGTCGGCCAGCGGCACCTCGATTCCATAGCGGTCTTCCAGCCGCTTGACCAGTTCGCCAAGGTTTCCGGAGTACTCGACGGTCGAGTAGTACTTCTGTGCTGGCGTATAGAGGGTCACCGTCTTGCCGTCGTAGATCAGCTCGCGTTCGGCACGGGCGCTCCATATCCGGGCGTGCAGGCGGTTCGGGCGCTCGGCGTCCATGTCCGCCGTTGCCGTGTGCTGCAGCTTCTGACCATCGGCGAGAACCCGCTCGCCGGTCAGTTCGGTGGATACCTGGAAGCGCTTGAGGGTCTGCAGATGCGCACCCATGGTCTTGAGGGCCTGGATCGCTGCCGGATCGACCGCATTTTCCACAGCCTGTGCGGCAGCGGGTGCGGCAGCCGGCGGCGCCGTCTGTGCATGTATACCGGGCGCTGCAAGCGAAATTGCCAGCAGGCTGAGCACCAGTTTCTTACGTACCATGGTTATCTCCTGGGTTGGTAAAGCATACTGAGCGGCACTTTGCGCAAGTGCCACTGGGGGAAGTTCAAAGCATTTGGAACAAAAACGCCAGTGTATTTCGGTAAGCATTGTCGTTCATACCAACGCCTTGAGTAATTTCAGAATAATGTCCTTGAGCGGGATCTGCAGCGCGGCGGCAACCAGCATCGGCAACGCAATCGGCAGCACGATTGCCAGCATTGCCCGCATGCCGATCGGTGCCAGGCGCATGGCCTTCACGGCGCCATAGATGGCTGCGGTATCGGCGACCGGCCCGATTTCGGCGGCTTCGAGCAGCGTCGGGTCGGCCACCGGCTCGCCCAGTATCCAGCGCCGGTGCACCATGCGCCCATGCTCGCCGACCAGCGCGGCGTAGGCCGGACGTGCCCGTTGTTTGGCGGCAAACAATGCGGGCGCCAGCATCAGCAGTGGTAACAGGCACAGAAATGCGCTGATGACCACGAAGGCAATGGCTGGCAGCTTGAGCGCTTGCAGCGTGACCTCGTGGTAGACAATGTCGTGTGCCCAGTGTGCTGAGAGCACAGCCGACAGCGCCAGGCTCACCGGCGCAAAAGCCCCTGGCAGCGCCTGCACGAAGTCGAGTCCGCCGGCGCGGTCGGGGTGCGTGGGAACCAGCGACAGATCGAGCCGCCCGATACGCGCAAACAAAATCACAACCAGCAGCAACCGCCACAGCCAAGCCAGCAACAGCGCCACAAAGATCGGGCGCGAGACATAGACAACCCACCAGCCACCGAAGCCGAGCTGGCCATTGCCGTCAAGCGCCCACGACAGCGCGTCGGTGTGCGCCTCGGGCGTATCCATGATCGTCCACGCGAGCACCAGGCCAAGCAGCAGCACCCACGGCAGCGTGGTGTCTCGCAAGCGCCGCATGTCCTGCAGAACACGTTCGAAGGGTGCGCGTGCTGCCGTGCCGATGATGCCCGACTCGGTGAACTGCCTGACGATCCGCATCAAGCCTTTATGTACTGTCGCTTCGGCAATAACCAGCAGGACGACCGCAAGCAGGAAACGCGCGTGAATCCCGAAGTGCTGCAACAGCGACTCGCCCGCCGCGCCCTCCCAGAGCCGATGGTTGAGCGCCGCCCAGACAACCGGCACAAACCAGGCCAGCCCAGCCAGAAGCATGGCACGGCGCATGACGCCCAGGCCGTTGGCAGGCGCCAGTCCGAGCTTGCGCTGCCAGCGCAGTGGCGGCTCGTTGTCGATGGGCGAGAAAGAGTGCTCGGCGGAGTCGGTCGTCATGGCGGGTGGATGGTTCATTGCCTTGTTGGCGGCCCGAAGACCGTCTTCCAGTCGCGCTTCATATCCACCACCGTCCAGCCGCGCGCCTGGGCTTCGTCGAGCGCCTTGTCGAGCTGGCCGATGTGCGACTTGCGGTCGTAAGCCCATTCGCGTTCGGCATCGGTATGGTGGACGATGAGCGCCAGGCGCGGCCCGGCGCCGGCAGTCGTCCATTGCAGCATCTGCAAATCGCCGTCGGAATTGCCGAAAGCAGCGATCGGTCGACGACCGATATGCTGGTTGATGGCGACCGGCTTGCCAGCCTTGTCGTCGATGAAGTTGATCTCCGGCAGGCGCACCAGCGCCGGCTTGCCGTCGCGGATTTCATATTTTGTCTTGATGCTGCTGCCAATCACCTGTTCCGGCGGCACGCCATAAACCTTCTCGGTCCACGGACGCATGAACTCGATGCCGCCGCCGGAGACGATGTAGGTCTTGAAGCCGTTGGCGCGCAGGTAGGCGAGCAGTTCGCGCATCGGCTGATAGGTCATCTCGGTAAACGGCCGCCCCGTCTTCGGGTGCTTCGCTGTGGCAATCCAGTCCGTTACGATCTGCTCGAACTCCGCCGTGCTCATGCCCGCGTGGGTGGCCATGACCATTTCCAGCAGCGCCTTCTCGCCGCCCGCCAGCGCCGTCTTCATGTCGCCCTTGAGTACCGACGCGAACGGCTCTTGCGTTGTCCACTCCGGATGCTGCGGCGCCAGCGCCTTGACGCGGTCGACAACGAAAAAGGCCTGAAAATACATCGGTTGCTCCGCCCACAGCGTGCCGTCATTGTCGAAGGTGGCGATGCGTTCGGGCACCGGCACATAGTCGGGGGAGCCTTCTTGCGTCACCTTCCCGACAAACTCGACGATGGCACGTCGCGATGCGGTGTCGTTCCAGGAGGGCAGCGGGCCCGCGCCCGAGACCGGGGCCGCAAAGGTAATCGCTGCCACCGCGCTCAGCAAAACCGCGGCTATCCTGCCCGGTATTTTCTTCATGGAAACCCCGTTTTCAACGCAAAACGGGGCGCCGTCATCATGACGACGCCCCGCTGTCGATCAACTTACTCGCCTGCGGTGGTCATGCCCTTGATCTGCTTCTCCAGCGAATCAAGGCTCCAGTCGCCTGGCTTCTGGCTGGGCGGGTAGTCCTTCAAGGTCAGGAGGAACTTGCTGGCCACGGCCTGCAGCGGGATCAGCACAAAGGCACGGTCAATCATCCAGTCGTGATACGTGTTGGAGTTTTGCTGCGACTTCTCGAACGGATCGCGCCGCAGATTGAACAGCAGCGGCAAACGCAGATGAACCATGGGTTCACGCCATACGTCCAGCTGGTGGGCGCGGTTCTCCAGGTAGATAGCCTTCCAGTCACCGACACGAATGGCCATCACGGCGCCATCGTCACCGACATAGATGAACTCCTTGCGCGGTGACTCTTTGACCTTGCCGCCCAGGTAATCAAGCAGGTTGTAGCCATCGACATGGTTTTTGTAGCTGCGGCCGTTCAGCGTCGTGCCCTTGAGCAGCTTTTCCTTGATGTCGGGGGCGCCGGCGACAGCGGCAAAGGTCGGCAGCCAGTCCTCGTGCGAGACGATGCCGTTCAGCGTCGTGTCGGCGGGGAAATGGCCGGGCCAGCGGACGAAGGCCGGCACGCGGAAGGCGCCTTCCCAGTTCGAATTCTTCTCGCCGCGGAAAGGCGTGGTGCCGGCATCTGGCCAGGTGTTGTAGTGCGGGCCGTTGTCGGTGGAATACATGACGATGGTGTCGTTGGCCAGGCCAAGTTCGTCGACCAGCTTGAGCAACTCGCCCACCTGCATGTCGTGACCGACCATGCCGTCGCTGTATTCATCCTGACCCGAGATGCCGATATGCTCGGGCTTCACATGGGTGCGGAAATGCATGCGGGTGGCGTTCCACCAGACGAAGAAGGGCTTGCCTTCCTTGGCTTGGCGGGTCAGGAACTCCTTGGCAGCGGCCAGCGATTCCTCATCGATGGTCTCCATGCGCTTCTTGGTCAGCGGGCCCAGGTTCTCGATGGTCTGGCCGCCCTTGCCGTCGGCCTTGGACTTGATCACGCCACGCGGGCCGAACGTCTGCAGGAAGGTCTTGCCATTGGGCAGCTTCATGTCTCTCGGATAGTCCCGGTTCTCGGGCTCTTCCTCGGCATTCAGGTGGTAGAGGCTGCCCATGAATTCGTCAAAACCGTGCATGGTGGGCAGATGCTCGTCGCGGTCGCCCTGGTGGTTCTTGCCGAACTGGCCAGTGGCATAGCCCTGACTTTTCAGCACCGTGGCCATGGTGACGTCGGTCTTCTGCCAGCCTTCCTTGGCGCCGGGCATGCCGACCTTGGTCATGCCGGAACGTACCGGCACCGAGCCGCTGATGAAGGCCGCGCGGCCCGCCGTGCAGCTCTGCTGCGCGTAGTAGTCGGTGAACCCGACGCCTTCCTTGGCGATGCGGTCGATGTTCGGCGTCTTGTAGCCCATCATGCCGCGGTTGGTGTGGCTGATGTTCCAGGTGCCGATGTCGTCACCCCAGATGACCAGGATGTTGGGTTTCTTTTCCGCAGCGAACGCGGGTGATGCCGCGATGAACGCCAGTGCTGACGCCATGAGCCAGGTTGCGGCCCGGCGCCATGTAAATTTGTTCATGGACCTCTCCTCGATGAACTAACGAAATTAACCGCTCTACGGTCGGTGTATTACTAGAACATAAAACTTGAATTTCGTTTCATGCAATGATTTGATTGCGGTGATAACATTTGTGCATGAGCTTGGACATCAAACTGTTGCGACAGATGCTTTCACTGGCGAAGCACCGCAATTTCGCCCGTGCCGCCGAATCGTTGCATATCTCCCAGCCCGCGCTATCGCGCAGCATTTCCAATCTCGAAGAGACACTGGGCGTGCAACTTTTCGACCGAACCCATGGTGGCGTGGAACCAACCGCCTATGGCCGCCTCATTCTCGAACGCGGCAGGGAGATCGTCGCCAAGGAGAGCGAACTGCAACGCGAGATCCGCTTGATGCAGGGGATAGAAATTGGCGAACTGGCGATCGGGGCCGGGCCGTTTCCCTTCGAGATCTCTGTCGGACCGGCGGTTTCGCGGCTGATTGCCGCCTATCCGAAGTTGCAGATCAGGGTGGAAACTGCCAGCCCGCTGACGATCGTCAATCGCATCCTAGGCGGCAGCTTTGACCTGGGCGTCGCCGACATTCGCGAATGGCATGATGACCAACGCCTCGCGGTCGAGGCGCTGCCGGTTCATGCCGGATTCTTTTGCTGCCGTCCGCAACATCCACTTGCCGGCAGGCGCGGTCTGACCCTGGAAGAAATACTTGCCTACCCGCTGGTCGGCACCGTCTTCCCTCCCGCCCTGGCAGGAATACTGGCGCAGGGGCAGGCAGGCGGCAGGATCGACCAGGATACCGGGCACTTTCTTCCGGCGGTGACCATTGATTCGCTGAGCCTTGCGCGGCGAATCACGATGGGATGCGATGCCGTACTTCTTATGACCATCGGCGCTATCGAGCGTGAGCTCCTGGCTGGAGATCTCGTGATCCTCGATTGTCACTTGCCCTGGATGCATACCAACTACGGTTTCATCTCCAAGCGGGATCGGAGTTTGTCTGCCGCCGCGCGGGAATTCATGGCGCGATTGCGTGAAGTTGAAGCGGAAACTGTCGAGCGCGAGAACGTGTTGCTGGCGTCCCATCTCGACTCCAAGGCGAATCACCACAATCCTGCAGCACCTAACAAGTGACGAAGTCGTGAGCGCTTCCGGAAGTCAGGCCTCGCGCGGCACCATTGGCGCCTGGGTGCTTTATGACGTCGCCGCGCATGGCTACGGGCTGATGATTCCGGCGGTCGGCTATGCGATTTACTTCACCTCGTTCATTGCTGCCGCACACCCGCTGGCGGATGGGCTGTGGTCGCTGGCCGTCGCCTTGCCGCTAATCGCTGCCGGCTTGATCAGCCCGTGGCTCGGCGCCGTTGTCGATAGTCGTGGTCACCGCCGCACCTGGCTGGCCGCAGCGACGATTGCCTGCGGTCTGGCAACGGCCTTGATGGTCACACTGAAACAGGGGGATATCGCCTCGGGCATCGCCTTGTTCGCGGTTGCCCAACTGGCTTCACTGCTAGCGGGAGCCCTATACAACGCTTATCTGCCGCAAATTTCGACACCTGAAAATTCTGCGCGCATCTCCGGCATCGGCTGGGGCTTGAGCTACCTGGGCGGGATCGCCTGTTTCCTGCTTTGCCTCCCGTTCATACGCGGTGGCATCGTGCCCGGCAATGAATCCCATTTTGCCCAGGCATTTCTGGTGACGGCCGTATTTCTGCTGGTAGTCGGGCTGGCAGCGATTTCCCGATTTCCTCGCGGAATCAGGGTCGACCGCAACAGGCGCAGCATTCGCCCGTATCGACAGATTTGGGCAACCATTTGCAACTGGCGAAACGAACGCGAGATACCGAAGTTTTTGCTCGCCTACTATCTGCTCAACGATGCCATGGTCACGGTCATCTTTTTCGCGGCAATCTTTTTCAAGACGACATTCGGCCTGAGCGTGCAGCAGGTGCTGATGTATTCGCTGGCCTTCCAGTTGATCGCCATTCCGGCGACCATGTTCTTCGGCTGGCTTGGCGATTATTGGAGCCAGCGGGGGGCGCTCAATGTCACGCTGCTGATCTGGGCCGTGGTGCTCGCCCTGATGGGCTGGGCCGACGACGAATACGCACCGCTAGCCATCGCGATCGTTCTCGGGCTGGTTCTGGGATCGACCCAAAGCCTGTGCCGCAGCATGTTCTCACGCATGATCCCCACCGATCGGACTGCGGAGTATTTCGGCTTTCACGCACTGGCCGGCCGGGCGTCATCGGCGCTTGGGCCGCTGTTGTTCGGTACCGTCAGCGCCGTTGCCGGGAGCCAGCGGATGGCCATGGTCTCGCTGGGTGTCTTTCTCGTTGCCGGTGGCATCCTGATGTCCCGGGTCCGACTGATCGATCGCTGAAACACATTGCCGGCCTCAGACGCTCATCGCCAGGCCTAATCGACGTTTTCACTTCAAACATTAATGAATCAGGAAAAGCAACGCTACTCCTTCACGCGGAGTATCTCAAAGCCAACCCGCCTCTCGTTGCAGCAGACAGCAGCCGCACATGGGCGTGGCAGCGAGGCGCAAGCCGACCGATCTGGCTGATCTACGACCTGGACACGGATATCAGCAATAACGCGACGTTCCAATCCACAGGCGTTCGTCTCGTGAATCCATATCACTGAGAAACCTGCTGATTCCTCACACCGACTGCCTCGTGAATATGGTCTAGCGGATGACCTTGCGCCACTCCTGCTCGAAATAGCGCACCAGCACCTGGTTGTTCAGCCGGTTCACCTCGGCCGGTACACGCGCCATGTCAGCCGGGAAGTTGAACAGCAGCGGGATCGTTTCCACCGTCAAAAACCGCGTTTTTGGGAGGTCGACCGCAACAGGCATGAAATCCTGACGCCCGGCAATGATGTAGCCCCATTCGCCGAACGACGGCACCAATGCGTGGTAGGGCGCGGTCTTGAAACCGACATCTTCGAGCGTCGTCACCACGCACCAGAACGACTGGCGGGCGTAGAGCGGCGAGGTGGATTGCACGACGATCAGGCCGCGCGCCGACAGGCGTTTTTCGAGCAAACGGTAGAAGGCCGAGGTGTACAGCTTGCCAAGGGCGAAATTGGCCGGGTCGGGAAAATCGATGACGATGAAATCGAAGTAGTCCTTGCTTTCCTCCAGCCATTGCAGGGCGTCGGCGTTGACCACCGTGACCCGTTCCGACTTCAACGCGCCCTGATTGAGCGCGACCAGCGGTGGCGCGCTCGCGAACAGTTCGGTCATCGCCGGGTCGAGATCGACCAGGGTCACCGACTCGACCTTCGGATATTTCAGGATTTCCCGCACCGCCAGCCCGTCGCCACCGCCCAATACCAGCACGCGCCGCGCCCCCGGCAGGCTGGCAAGGCCAGGATGGACGAGCGCCTCGTGGTAACGGTATTCGTCGTGCGACGAAAACTGTAGATTGTTGTTGAGGAACAGCCGCAAATCGTCGCGCCAACGGGTAACGACAAGGCGTTGGTAGGGGGTCGTTTCGCTGTAGACGATTTCGTCGGCGTAAAGATGGGTTTCGGCGAGCGTCGTCAATTGCCCGGCGCTGGCGAAACCGGCGATCAGCAGGCCGAACACGCCCCAGCTTTGCACCGCCAGCGCACGCCGCGCCGGCAATTGCTCGCGGAACAGGTGCAAAGCCCACAGCGCCACCACGACGTTGAGCACGCCGAACAGCAGGCCGGTGCGCACCATGCCAAGATGCGGCGCGAGGATCAGCGGGAACAGGATGGAAACGGCCAGCGCGCCGAGGTAATCGAAAGTGAGTACTTGCGACACCAGATCCTTGAACGCCAGTTCGCGCTTGAGAATACGCATGACCAGCGGGATTTCCAGACCGACCAGCACGCCGACGCCGAACACCATCAGATACAGCACCAGTTTGAACGGCGCCGCCAGCCAGGTGAACACGAGGAACAGCGCGACCGCCGAAAAGCCGCCGAGCAGCCCGACCATCAACTCGATCTGGATGAAGCGCCCGATCAGGTCGCGCGTGATGTATTTCGACAGCCACGAGCCGACGCCCATGGCGAACAGGTAAGTGCCGATCACCGTCGAGAACTGCGTCACCGAGTCGCCCAGCAGGTAGGACGACAGCGCACCGGCGATCAGTTCGTAGGCCAGCCCGCAGGAGGCGATGACGAAAACGGAGAAAAGGAGGGCGTGGCGCATGGGCGGGGATGCTAACCCGAATCAACGAAACCGGGACTCGATCTGAATCGTGCTGCCGGGTGGAATCTGGCAGCTCGGCCTACTGCCACAGTTTGTTGACTACGGAAAGCAGCCATTTGAATTACCAATGGTTACTAAAAACGCCCATCTCCCGTCACTCAAGCTGATGTCGGGTTTGTCTAAGCGGCAGGCCCGATACGTCAAATACATTGATTTTTCAGCAGGAGATGGAACGTTGCAATGCCCAAAACCCCGAATACAATTTTCAGTTTGGACTAATTTTCTCTGAAAAAACGAGTTCAACACGACGCATTGTTTGGCGACATTTTACGGATTGGCAAACATTTAACAGTTTTTCGCCGCCATAAACCTTCTTCTTGATCTGACTGAATTTAACACCAAGGCTTTTCAAGAATGCACCTACCGATTGAACTCGCGCATCCGCTACCGCAAGGTTGAAAGAAGGGCTTCCATTGTCATTGGCATGACCAATGAGTGTGACGATTTGTTTTTTGTCATTTTTCAATAGCTTGGCAGCGTCCCGCAATTTCTCTTTTCCGCTCAGGTTGATGGCGCTCGAACCCAACGAGAAGAAGATGCTGTTTTTTTCATCAACCTCGGCAAGTGCATTCTGTTCGGTTTGTTTTGGCGTATCAGCAAGTAGAGAATCATTCCCTCTCTTTGCTTCTTCTGGCCCCGCTTCCAGAGTTGTTGCCACACGACCAAGTTGTTCAGGCGGTCGGGTCAAACTACATCCAGAGCCCAACACCATCTGGAGGATCAACCCCAGAGTCGTGAGACAACGAGCGCAGGATATTGGCCCCTTAATCATCAACCATTTCCGCCAGTGGCATGCTGGCAAAGGCCTCGTCCTTGCCAGGCAAATGGCAAATCAATTCAGCTAGATTTATATTCAATGTTTTTAGAACAACGGGGGGTATTGCCACAAGCGCCTCCGGCAGAACTCCTTCAGCCGGCCCCGGGAGTGCTGCAATAGCTTGTATTCCCACACTCGCCAGACAAAGCCCCACGCGTCGCTGATCCTTACTTTGTTTTTTCTTGATCAGACAATCCTTCGCCACCAATTTGTCCACCAATTGACTGCAAGTGGATTGATGTATCCCTAGCCTGCCAGCAAGCTCTGTAACGCCAATTTCAGGAGATCGCTCAACCTCCTGAAGAACCCACATCTGCGCCCCCGGCAGTCCGCATGAGGCTTCAACCTCCCGAAAATACTGACGCATGGTTCCGTAAATCACCCGAAATTGCTGGAGGACCTCAAGTGTCAATGAAGGCGAAGACCTATTCATGGAAATGATTTGTTGCACTAGTTTGGGTCTCAAATTATATTGCTAACCAATGTAATTTTAACTTTTTTTACAAAAACCCTTATCGACAAGGTGTTTTTGAGGGAGATGTCCCCATTTTTTATGTTCAACTCGATCCAACTTTTCGGCCTGGTGTTGCTTGGCGGGTTAGTGGCTGGCGAAGTTTCGAGAAGACTTTGTGCCTTGCCGCGAACGACCGGCTACGTCCTGTTCGGCTTGTTGATTGGTCAGAGCGGCCTGAATTGGGTGACGCTTTACCACATCGAGTCGGCGCAACTTTTCATCGACCTGGCTCTCGGCCTGATTCTCTTCGAGCTTGGCTACCTGGTTCCCCGCAGCACCCCGGAGGCCGGATATAACCGGTTTCTAGCAGGCGCTGCCATTTCGGTGACCGCAGGCTTGCTGGTGTTCATTCTGATTCTCTACTGGGGCTTTTCCACTGGCTCCGCTTTGTTTGCTGCGGCGCTTTGTGTTGCCACTTCGCCGGCCATCACCATTGCCACCTGCAGTGACGTCGGCGCCAAAGGCGAGCGCACCGGTTTGCTTTACACGATGGTGGCGATCAACGGTGCCGTTGCTTTTGCAGCAGTGGTCTTGCTTGTCCCATTCCTGATCGACAACGAGCCGATGAGTGGCTTCGCGCGAATCAGCAATGCGCTGGGCAGCATCATTGGCTCCATCGTGCTGGGTGGGGCTTGTGCCGGTTTGGTGCTGCTCGGCGCCAATCGGCTGGAAAGACAAGCCGAACACCAGCATCTGCTGATTCTGGGCACCATCGTACTGGGCGTCGGCACGGCAATCTATCTTGATATTTCGGTTTTCCTACCCATGCTTATTTTTGGCATTCTGGTCAGCGCCATTGACCATGAGCGCAAGGTTATCGCCATCCGCATTGCCAGTGACGCCCGTGTTTTTCTGGTCATCACGTTTGTCCTCGCCGGTGCCGCACTCGACATTGCCTATCTTCGTGACTATTGGCTGGAAGCCATTTTGATCGCCTTGATGCGACTGGCCGGGCAGGTTCTGGCCATACTGATTTCACGCAAAACTATCAGTCTGAACGCCCGCGAGAGCTTTTTTCTCGGCATCGGATTGCAACCGATGTCGAGCATTGCCCTGGTGCTTCTGGTTAACACCCAGATGCTTTATAGCGGCATGGATGGAAAGCTGGTTGGCATGCTGATGGCGACGATCCTGCTGATGCAATTATTTGGTCCGCTGGCGACTCAAACGGCAATCAAGGGTTTCGGCGAGGCGACTCGACTTCGAAGCCCGGCCAAAAACGAAGCATCAGCAGAGAACAATGGAGGTACATCATGAGCAAACGCCCTTTGCGTATCGGCCTTTCGGCCCGGATTTACCACCCGCTGCCCGGCGCCACCGGGCTCCAGTCCAAGTCCCTGCAATACCTTGAACAGTCGGTGGCGCACTGGGTCATGTCGCGGGAAGTGATGGTTTTCATGATTCCCTCGGTGAGTGGCGATGGCATCGTGCACCGCAGCAGCATTCGCCTGTCGGACTATCCGCAATATCTCGACGGGCTGGTCCTTCAGGGCGGTGCCGATATCAGTCCGCAGTCCTATGGTGAACAAGCACTGCAAGCCGAGTGGGCCGGCGACCGCCTGCGCGACGCCTATGAAATGGAATTACTGCACGAATTCATGGAAGCTGGCAGGCCGGTGCTCGGCATTTGCCGGGGCGCCCAACTGATCAATGTTGCAATGGGCGGCACCTTGTACCAGGACATCGCGACGCAATATGAAGACCCGCAAGTCCATGTGCACGACGATTACGACAAGCACGCCCACGCCATCACCTGGGAAGCCGGCAGCGGCCTCGGTAAGCTCTATCCGGAACAGGAAAGCAGCAAGGTGATTTCAATTCATCACCAGGCCATCAAGGCCCTCGGCAAGGGGCTACGCGTCGAGGCGCGCAGTGCGGAAGATGGTTTGATCGAAGCAATCCGCCTTGAAGGCAAACCCTATGTGCTGGGTCTGCAGTGGCACCCCGAGTTTCACCCGCCCGGCTCCCCGGATTTACTCAACTGCAATCCGATTCTTGATGAATTCCTGAGTGCGGCGCGAGGCCGGCGTTGGTGAATTTTGAGCGCTTTTTGCCGTTGACCGTGGCAAAGGGCCAAGCATGACCGAGACGATCACATCGCCCTTACGCACCATTTGGGAGAGCCTGCTCGAACGGCTGATCTTTCTGCCGCCCTTTCCGGAAGCAATCGACTCGCTGGCCCTCTTCAGCCTGTTGTTGGTCGTCGGCCTGCTCATCGGCGAATGGCTGCACGCCCACGCCCGCTGGCCGAAAGTCATCGGCTACGTGCTGGCCGGCATCGTCTTCGGCCCCTCGGCGCTCGGCTGGATCAGTATCGAGGCCCTGGCCCAGGCGCGACCGATTGCCGATGCGGCGCTCGGTTTGCTGATGATGGAGGTCGGTCGTCGCCTTGACCTGAGCTGGCTCCGCCGCAACCCGGAATTGTTGCGTAGCACCTTCGCTGACATCACACTCTCGTTTGCCCTGATCTTCATTTTTGCCCTCTGGCTGGTCGGACTGACGCCGGCCTGGGCAGCTGCCACAGCCGCCGTGACCATGGCCTCAGCCCCAGCCGTGGTCATGCTGACCATTGAGGAAGCCAAGGCCCAGGGCCAGGTGACCGAGCGCATCATCCTGCACACGGCAATCAGCTCTGCCGCATCGTTTGTCGCCTTCGCCCTGGTGCTCGGCATTGTTCACGCCGAGCAGAGCGAAGACTGGCTGAATGCCCTTGTCCATCCGCTTTGGGTCGTCGTCGGCGCTTTTCTGGTCGGGGGTATCGGTTGCTGGCTGGCGCTGCGTATCGCCAGAACCCTGCCAAAAAGCTCGCTGGCCCAGGTATTTGTCTTGATCGCCTGCGCCCTGCTGGCTGTTGGCATCGCTCGCATGCTGGCCGTGCCGGTCTTTTTGACCCTCTTCCTGATGGGTGTTCTGCTGGCTTCGCGTGACCGGCAACAAACCTTGCGTTACACCGAGTTGCCCGAGGGACATTGGCTGCTCGCCATCGTGCTTTTTGTCGTCGTCGGCGCTTCCTTGCCCTGGCAGGACTTTACCTGGCTGGCCGGCGTGCAGGCGCTCGGGCTGCTACTCGTGCGCGCGGCGGCCAAAGCCGGAGCGATGGCCTGGTCGGGAGGCAGCCTACCTTTGTCCAAACGCCTGCTGGTCGGCATGGGTATTCAGCCATTGTCCGCAACAGCCGTATTCATGGCCTACGAAATCGTCAGTCTGTATCCGGAAGTCGGGCGTTCAGCCCTGGCATTGCCCCTGTTCGCCGCCGCCATGATGGAACTGGTCGGCCCTGCCCTGTGCCGCTGGGCACTACACAAGTCGGGCGAATGCGAGAGCGGTGAGCGCAGTCGAGGAGGTATCGCATGACGACCAAACCATTGGGTGATTTCAAGGACAGCGCAGCGCTGTCTCTGGGAGTCGAACTCGAACTCCAGCTGGTCTCTAAGCGGGATTTCGACCTGACGCGGGGCGCCACCGACCTGCTCGGCAGCCTCGATTACGACGAACGTTTCGGCGAAATCAAGCTGGAAATCACCGAAAGCATGATCGAAATCAGCACCCAGCCGCAGCCGACCGTCGACGGCATAGCCGCCGACCTCGGCGGCCTGCGCGACACGCTGCGCCAGCATTGCGAGCGCAACAACATCGGCGTCTGCGGTGGCGGCACGCACCCTTTCCATCATTGGCCGGAACGGCGCATTTGCCCTGGCGACCGGTTTAACGAGCTTTACCAGCGCTACGGTTATCTGGCCAAGCAATTCACCGTCTTCGGCCAGCACGTCCATGTCGGCTGCACGTCGGCCGACGATGCCATCTGGCTGACCCAGGCGCTCGGCGTGTATGTGCCGGCCTTCATCGCCTTGTCCGCCTCCTCCCCCTTTGTCGATGGCGAGGACAGCTTTTACCAGTCGGCCCGGCTCAATGCCGTTTCAGCCTTTCCGCTGAGCGGCCAATGCCCGCCACTGGGTAGCTGGCAGGAGTTCAGGGAGCACTTTGCCTTTCTGCAAGCCTGCGGCATCGCTCAGGGAATCAAGGATCTGTATTGGGATGTCCGCCCAAAACCGGAATTCGGCACCGTTGAAATACGCGTCTGCGATACGCCGCTGAGTATCGAACATGCAACCTCGCTGGCCGCCTTGGCCCAATCCCTGGCGCGCTGGCTGTTGCGTACCCGGCCGCCGCTACATACCGCCAAACAGGCCCACGTTGCCCGTTACAACAAATTTCAGGCCTGTCGCTACGGCCTGGAGGCAATGATTTCCGACCCGGTAGACTTGTGCCAGAGACCATTGCAGCAGACCCTGGCCGACTTGCTCGACACCATTTCCGAGGACGCCCGGGAACTGAACTGCGCACACTGGCTGAACCCGCTCAAGCAGATGGTCGCCGACAATACGGGTGACGCAGCATGGCTCCTGGCCAAGGAAAAGCAGCATGGCAATTTGAACGATGTGGTGCGCGAGGCCAGTGAACGGCTGATCGGCAAAAACAAGTAAATCCAGGAGAAGTCAAAATGATCCGCCGGTTGCCTGCAGCCTTTTTGTCACTGTTCATCGCCACGGGGGCATTGGCGGCGAACTCGAGCTGTCAATTTGAGCCGGTGCCGGTCGGCGCGCAAAAATTGGGGCCGTGGATCGACAAGAACAACTGGCTGGCCATAGAAAACCAGCGCCTCAGTTTGCAGTCCGGCGAAGTCTTCATGCCGGCCTGGCGACTGGCCCCGTCTGGCGATGCCCAACTCGCGATGGCGAAGCAACGCCCGATCGATGATTTTCCGGTCGTCGATCCGCTCGATGGCAGCCGGCGCGACCTTGGATTCCTGCTTGATAGTCGTCTCTATGTAGATGGCCTCGTCGTTCTGCGCAACGGTCGATTTGTTACAGAACGCTACCGGAATGGGCTAACACCAGAAAAACCCCGACTTTTGCTGGATGCCACCCGCCCCTTACTCAATTTACTCGGGACAATGAATTTGAATCAGGGAAAACTGTCCGCCGACAAGTCAATTGTCCATTACCTTCTTAACCTGGCTGCTTCAACCGGTCTACGCAAAATATCGATACGGCGCCTGCTGGAAAATGAGGAGCGCCTCTCCTGGGCTCCCGATGAACTTGACGACTGGCACCAAGCCAGCGGATGGTCGACAAGCAAGGCCGGTAACGGCATCCACGCTTGGCTTTCTCAAGCTGGACGCTGGGACAGGCCATTAACCGAGCAAAAAACACCAATACTAGGTGCATCGCCGGATGATGACTTGCTGGCCTGGGTCTTGACCGAGAGCACCGACATGCCGCTATCGCGGCTGTTTTGCGAACAACTGCTAAGCCGAACGAAGATAGAGCATCCCGTACTCTGGATGAGCGACTCACAAGGGGTCGAAGTGGCGAATGGGCTGGGTTTGTCTTTGCGTGATTTTGCCAAGCTTGGGCAACTTCTCGTCGAAGCTCGCGCCGGACGCGGCCGTACAAAGATTCCAACCTGGTTTATCGAAACACTCGTCGCCTCATCAGGACTACGCTCTTCAGAAATCAAAGGGCTCGCCAAGGGCAGTGCGCAACGCTACGGCTTCGTGCACCTGGGAGGGGCGGCGAATCGGATTGCCCTGATCGGTACGCATGGGACAAGTCTGTATGTGGATTTTGACAAACGACTGGTCATTGCGATTTATGCGACCCGCCCCGGAGAAATCACACCTGAATTGCTGGCCTTGCTTGAGCAAGTCTGGACTACCACTGACCGTGCTCTTGCGATACCGGAAAAAAAAGGGGACCCTAAATCTTGATGGATTTCCTGCTTAGCAACCCCCCTCTGGCTGGAGAACGAAATATCGGCGATATCCAGCAAATTTGAACTGCCCTCATTCCGAAACGCAAACACTCACTCCAAGCTATCGTTTCGTCTCGCCAGAAATGGTTTTTGCCCCTTTGGGAGCGTCGACCGTGACTAACAGGATTCTCCTCTCCGCCCTGCTCGCCTGCCTCGTGCTGCCTGCTGCTGCGGCCGATATGGTGATTGACGACAGCCATACCTATGCCAGTTTCGAGGTTGACCACATGGGATTTTCGACCCAGCGCGGCCAGTTCCGGGAAACATCGGGGCGTCTGCGTTTCGATCCCGAGGCGCGCAGCGGCGAAGTCGAGGTACGGATCAGAGCCGCCTCACTCGACACTGGCCATCGCCGCCGCGACGATGCCTTGCGCGGCGCCACCTGGTTCGATGTCGAGAGTTTTCCCGACATCATTTTTCGCAGTGAGCAATTCATCTTCGACGGCGAACGCCTGACCGCCGTCGAGGGCAAGCTGGTGTTGCTCGGCGAGATTCGGCCGATGCGGCTGGAGGTCACGCGCTTCAAGTGCGGCTTCAACCTGGCACTGCGCCAGCAAGGCTGCGGCGCCGATGCGCGCGGGGTACTGCGCCGCTCCGATTTCGGCATGCGCACCGGCGTCCCTTTCGTTGGCGACGAGGTGCGCCTGAATATTCAGGTCGAGGCCTACCAGCCCTGAGCGCGCCGGTTACACTAAAGTCATGTGCCGCCTGCCTGTTTCTGCGAAAATAGCACCCCCATTTTTGCTGTCCGGAAAGCCATGCCCCCCCATCCCGCCATCGCCACTACCGCTGAAATTGTTGCCGAAATAAAGGCCGGACGCATGGTCGTTCTGGTTGACGAAGAAGATCGCGAGAACGAAGGCGACCTGCTGATGGCCGCCGAATTCGTGACCCCGGAAGCGATCAACTTCATGACCAAGTTTGCCCGTGGTCTGGTCTGCCTGACGCTGACCGAGGAACGCTGCAAGAAGTTGGGGCTAATCCAGATGGCGCGCAACAACAAGGCGCAGTACGGTACCGCCTTCACTGTTTCCATCGAAGCGGCCGAAGGCGTCACCACCGGCATCTCGGCCGCCGACCGCGCACGTACCATCCAGGTTGCCGTCGCCAAGAACTCGACCGCCGACGATATCGTGCAACCCGGCCACATCTTCCCGATTACGGCCCGCGAAGGCGGCGTGCTGGTCCGCGCCGGCCATACCGAAGCCGGCTGCGACCTGGCCAGCCTCGCCGGTCTGGAGCCTGCCGCAGCGATTTGCGAGATCATGAATGACGACGGCACCATGGCCCGTCTGCCGGAGCTGATCGAGTTCGCCAAGGCACACGGCCTGAAGATTGGCACCATCGCCGACCTGATCCATTACCGCGCCGGCGCCGAAACGCTGGTCGAACGCGTGACCAGCAAAACAGTCGCCACCGCCCACGGCGAATTCACGCTGCACGCCTATGTCGACCGCGCCAGTGGCGCTACGCATCTGGCGCTGGTCAAGGGCACCATCCCGGCCGACGGTGAAACCCTGGTGCGCGTCCATGAGCCACTGTCGGTGCTCGATTTCCTCGACCCGGCGAGCAAGCCGCAATCGTTCTCGATCGCCGACGCGCAGGCCGCGCTGGCCAAAAACGGCCACGGCGTCATGGTGTTGATGCACCGCCCGGAAGACGGCGAAGCCCTGCTCAGCCGCCTGACCGGCACCGTGCCGAGCGCCCCCAAGAAATGGGACCCTCGCACCTACGGCATCGGCGCCCAAATTCTGCGCGATCTCGGCGTCAGCAAGATGCGTCTGCTCTCCAGCCCGCGCAAGATGCCTTCCATGACCGGCTTCGGCCTCGAAGTCACCGGTTTCGTCACCTCGCCCGCGGAGCTCTAAACCATGTCCCGTTTTGACAACATCTTCGAATACGACAACGACCTGAACGGCGCCGGCCTCAAAGTCGGCATCGTCATGAGCCGCTTCAACCTGCCGCTCTGCGAAGGCCTGCTCTCCGCCTGCGTCGCCGAACTCAAACGGCTCGGCGTTGCCGATGCCGACATGACCATCGCCAACGTGCCGGGCGCGCTGGAAATCCCGCTGGTGCTGCAAACGATGGCGCAGAGCGGCAGCTTCGATGCGCTGGTGGCACTCGGCGCCGTCATTCGCGGCGAAACCTACCACTTCGAAGTCGTTTCCAACGATTCCTGCCGCGCCATCATGGAAGTCCAACTCGACACCGGCGTGCCCATCGCAAACGGCATCCTGACCTGCGAAAACGACGAACAGGCCGAAGTCCGCATGCAGCCCAAGGGCGCCGACTGCGCCCAGGCCGCCGTCGAAATGGCCAACTTGCAGAAAGCCTTGCTCCAATGACCACCTTCCTCAGCGACACCGAACACCCCGACGAACCCAAGGCGCCGCCCAAATCGGCCCGCCGCCGCTCGCGCGAATTCGTGCTGCAAGGCCTCTACCAATGGCGCGTCGGCGGTGCCGACGAAGCATCGATCGAAGCCTATGCGCCGGAAATGGAAGGCTTCGCCAAGGCCGACCGCGAATTCTTTGTCGGCACGCTGCGCGGCGTCATCGGCCAGCATGAAAAGCTTACCGAGCATATTTCGGCACATATCGACCGCAGCTTCGGCGAACTCTCTCCGGTCGAAGCCTGCATCCTGATGCTCGGCAGTTTCGAGATGATCAACCATCCCGAAACCCCCTACCGCGTCATCATCAACGAAGCCATTGAGCTGACCAAGGCCTTCGGCGGCACCGACGGCCACAAGTACGTCAATGGCGTGCTCGACAAGGTCGCCGCCGTCGTGCGCCCGGACGAGGTCGCCGCCCGCAAGAAGGGTAAGTAAACCGATGGCCGGCGGCGAGTTTGCGCTGATCGACAAGTACTTCGCCCGCGCCACTCCTTCGGCCATTCTCGGCCCCGGCGACGACTGCGCACTGTTGCAGCCGTCGCCGGGCAAGCAGCTCGCCATTACCACCGACATGCTGGTTGCCGGCACGCACTTCTTGCCCGAAACCGACCCCAAGAACCTCGGCTGGAAGGCGCTGGCCGTGAACGTCTCCGACCTGGCCGCGATGGGTGCGACGCCGCGCTGGGCAACGCTGGCCGGAGCGCTGCCTGCGGTCGACGAGCCGTGGATCGCCCAATTCGCCGAGGGCTTTTTCGCCTGTGCTGCCGAATACGGCGTCGATATCGTCGGCGGCGACACGACGCGCGGGCCGCTCAATCTGTGCATCACCGTGCTCGGCGAATGCGAACCCGGCCAGGCCCTGCGCCGCGACGGCGCCCAGGCCGGCGATCTGGTTTGGGTTTCCGGCCGCCCCGGGCTGGCCAGCCTCGGCCTCGCCCAGTTGCAAGGCAAGATCGAACTGCCGGCGCCATGGAACCGCCTGTGCGTGGCCGCCCTCGAAAAACCGCGCCCGCGCGTCGCGCTCGGCCAGGTACTGGTCGGCGTCGCTTCGGCGGCAATTGACGTTTCCGACGGCCTGCTTGCCGACCTTGGCCATATCGCCGAACGCTCCGGCCTCGCCGCCGCCGTGCAGCTCGTCCAGTTACCGCACCTGAAGGAATTGGCCGGCAGCGGCGCAAGCTACAACGCCGACCTGCGGCGTCTCGCCCTCGAATGCCAACTCACCGGCGGCGACGACTACGAACTCTGCTTCACGACTCCGCCCGCGCACAGCCAAGCCATCGGCCAGATCGCCGCGCGCCTCGAACTGCCGCTCTGGTGCATCGGCAGCATGGTCGCCGGTCCAGCCGGCGCAGTCACAGTGTACGATCCCGACCAGAACCCCATCGAATTCACCCGACGAGGCTACGACCACTTTGGCTGAATCCCCCAAAACCCGCCCCAGCCTCAAGTTCCTGCTTGCCGACCCGGCGCATTTCATCGCCCTCGGTTGCGGCAGCGGCCTGGCGCCGTGGGCGCCCGGCACCTTCGGCACGCTGTTCGCGTGGCTCAGCTTCAATGTCTTCCGGCCCTTCGCCAGCGAGTACGTGCTACTCGGCCTGTTCGCCGCCGCCTACCTGCTCGGCATCTGGGTTATCGACAAAACCGGCAAGGCCATCGGCGACCCCGACCACGGCAGCATCGTCTGGGACGAAATCGTCCCCTTCTGGCTCGTGCTACTGCTGACCCCCGACACCTTGCTCTGGCAAGCCGCCGCCTTCGTCATCTTCCGCTTCTTCGACATCACCAAGCCGCAACCGGCCCGCTATTTCGACCAGCACGTCAAGAACGGCTTTGGCGTCATGGCCGACGACCTGGTCGCCGCCGGCTACACCCTGCTCTGCCTGGCGCTTCTGAAATTTGCCATTTCCTGACGGTCGACCGCAACAGGCATAAAATACCGGCAATTCCATTCGCTTGGAGCTTCACCATGAGTCACAAGCACGCCAGCCTGATGCGCAGCATCTTCCAGGACCCGCCCAGCGCCAACATCCACTGGCGCGAAATCGAATCCCTGCTCCACCACCTCGGCGCCGAAGTCGAACCCTCGCACGGCGCCCGCTTCAAGATCACGCTGAACAAGGTCGAGGCCTTCCTGCACCATCCGCACAACAGCAACACCTGTAGCAAGACGGATATCAAGCAACTGCGCGAGGTGCTGACGCACGCCGGCATCACGCTGGCCGCCTACGAATCCGGCAGTTATTGAGCGGGCGGCCGCGGCCCGAGGACAAACGCAACGGCAGCCTCGGCCAGCTCGTCGACCGACAGCGCGCCGTCAGGACGGAACCAGTGGCTGCAGCCATTGAGCATCCCGAACATCAGCAGTCGATTCGGTGGCGCCGCCGAAGCGATCCGGCCATTGGCTGCGAGTTCGTCCAGCGTCGCCTGCCACGGCGCCTGGTAACGGTCGAAGGCGGCAGCGACTTCGGCGCGATCGGCGGCGTCCAGCGCCCGGCTCTCGTAAATCAGCATCGGCGAACGGCAGTCGTCCTCCAGCAGGTTGCCGAGATGGGTGCGCACCAGCGCGCGCAAGCGCGTTTCCGGGTCGGCGACACCGTCGACCGCGACCAGCAACCGGACCAGGCCGGAATCCAGCCCCTCGATCATTGCCGCCTTGAGCAACTCCTGCTTGCTGCGGAAATGGTAGAACGGGCTGCCGGCGCGCATGCCGACCGCCTCGGCGATGTCGCGCGTGGTCGTCGCCGCGAAGCCCTTCTCGACGAACAGGCGGGCCGCCGCTCGTAGCAGTTCGCGGCGCCGGTTGGGCTCGAGGCCGGGCTCGATTTTCGGCCGGGCCATCGTCAGAGCCCCGCGGCGACGCGCGTGCCCTGGTCGATGGCACGCTTGGCGTCGAGTTCGGCGGCCACATCGGCGCCGCCGATCAGCGTCACCGGAACTCCGGCCGCCTGCAGCGGCTCGTAGAGGTCGCGGCGCGGCTCCTGGCCGGCGCAGACGACGACGGTGTCGACCGGCAAGGTTTTCGGCTCGCCGTTGATCGTGATGTGCAGGCCGGCATCGTCGATGGCCTTGTAGTCGACACCGGCGATCATCGCGACGCCGCGCTTCTTGAGCAGCGTGCGGCGAATCCAGCCGGTGGTCTTGGCCAGTCCGTCGCCGACCTTGGATGACTTGCGCTGGAGCAGGTAGACCCGGCGTGGCGCCCCCTCGTCGACCGCCGGCTTGAGGCCGCCACGGCTGGCATAGCTGCGGTCGATGCCCCACTCGGCATCGAAACGCTCGGCCTCGCTGCGCCCGTCATGGGCATGGGTCAGGAACTCGCCGACGTCGAAGCCGATGCCGCCGGCGCCGACGATGGCGACCGACAGTCCGGCCGTCTTGCGGCCCTCGATGATGTCGAGATAATTGCACACCATCGGATGGTCGATGCCGGGGATCGCCGGCTTCCTCGGCGTGATACCGGTGGCCAGCACGACATGGTCGAAACCAGCGGCTTTCAGAGCCTCCGCATCGACATGGCGATTGAGTTCAAGCTTGACGCCGGTCGTCTGGATGCGCCGGCCGAAGTAGCGCAGCGTCTCGTTGAAATCCTCCTTGCCGGGAATCCGCTTCGCGATGTTGAACTGGCCGCCGATGCGCTCGGCGGCATCGAACAGCGTCACGTCGTGGCCGCGCTCGGCGGCCGTCGTCGCGCAGGCCATGCCGGCCGGGCCAGAGCCGACCACGGCGACCTTTTTCGGCGACGCTGTTTTGACGATCTTGAGCTCGGTCTCGTGGCAGGCGCGCGGGTTGACCAGACAGGAAGCCACCTTGCCCTTGAAGATATGGTCGAGGCAGGCCTGATTGCAGGCGATGCAGGTGTTGATCTCGTCGCCGCGATTGGCCGCCGCCTTGTTGACGAAATCGGCGTCGGCCAGGAAGGGGCGCGCCATCGACACCATGTCGGCGCAACCGGAGGCGAGTACCTCCTCGGCCACTTCCGGCGTATTGATGCGGTTGGTGGTGATCAGCGGAATTTTCACCGCGCCCCTGAGGCGCTGCGTGACCCAGGCAAAACCGGCGCGCGGCACCATCGTCGCGATGGTCGGAATGCGCGCCTCGTGCCAGCCGATGCCGGTATTGATGATGGTCGCGCCGGCCGCCTCGATGGCCCTGGCCAGTTGCACCACCTCGTCCCAGTTGCTGCCGCCCTCGACCAGGTCGAGCATCGACAGGCGGAAGATGATGATGAAATCAGGGCCGACCCTGGCCCGCGTCGCGCGGACGATCTCGACCGCGAAGCGGATGCGGTTTTCGAAAGGCCCGCCCCACTCGTCGTCGCGGCGGTTGGTCTGCGGCGCGATGAACTGGTTGATCAGATAACCTTCGGAACCCATGATCTCGACGCCGTCGTAGCCGGCCTGCTGCGCTAGGCGCGCGCAGCGGGCGTAGTCGGCGATAGTCTTCCTGATGCCCCAGCGCGTCAGCGCACGCGGGGTAAAGCGGTTGATCGGCGCGCGCAATTTCGACGGCGCCACGCACAGCGGGTGGTAGCCGTAGCGGCCGGTATGCAGGATCTGCAGCGCGATCTTGCCGCCCTCGCGGTGCACCGCCTCGGTCACCAGCCGGTGCTTCGCCACCTGCCACGGAAAGCTGAGCTGCGAACCGGCGTGATAGACGCGCCCGGAAAAATTTGGCGCGAAGCCGCCGGTGACGATCAGGCCGACACCGCCGCGTGCCCGCTCGCCGTAAAAAGCGGCCATGCGCGCGAAGCCGTTCTTCTCTTCCTCGAGGCCGGTGTGCATCGACCCCATCAAGGTCCGGTTGCGCAGCGTCGTGAAGCCGAGCTCGAGCGGCTCAAGCAGGTGCGGATAGGGCACGGTGGATTGCGTGTTCATGGGCTGTCTCCGAAATTCGATTAATTATTAAGCAAGCAAGCGCTTGGTCATTTTCAATCGACACTCCGAAAATTGCAAGGCCGGGAAACGCACCCATGATCGGAATACGCTCGCCCCTCGACAAAACGCACCCGGAAATGAAAAAGGGCACTTCAAAAGAAGTGCCCAGATTCGTATCTGATTGGCGCGCCCGAGACGATTCGAACGTCCGACCCTTGCCTTCGGAGGGCAATACTCTATCCAGCTGAGCTACGGGCGCGCGGGAGCCGGGATTCTACCGCCTGCACCGGCTGGCGTCCAATCTATCCGGAGCGTGCCGGATCTAGTCGAAGAAGGTGCCGGCCGCTTCGAATCTCTCGGCGTAATAGCGGTCGCTCAGGCGGTCTATGCGGACTTTGCCGTTGGTGGCCGGCGCATGGACGAAGCGCGCGTCGCCGATGTAGATGCCGACGTGCGAATACGAGCGGTTCAGTGTATTGAAGAAGACGAGATCACCGGGGCGCAGCAAGTCGCGCTCGATGGGGCGCGTGACGCGGGCGATATCGGCGGCGCTGCCCTTGACCTTGAGGCCAGCGGCGCGGCCATAGATGTAGCTGACCATGCCGCTGCAGTCGAGACCGGCTTCGGGGTTCTTGCCACCGAAGCGGTAGCCGGTATCGATCAGCCCGAGGGCGTAGAGTGCGACTTCGTTGCCCTTCTCGCTGATCGGCAGGGGCGCTATAGTGCCTGCCGACGCACCCGGCCGCGGCCCCGGCGTACCGCAGGCGGCAAGCAGGAGTACGGCGGCGGTGACGGAAAGCAGCACGGACAGGCGCATGTTTAAAGTCTTTTCTGCAATCAGCTTATAACTTACCGTTTTTACAGGATTTTTCAAGCAAATGCCAATACAAGACAAGGCCCTGTTGCGGTCGACTGCCTTTTTGGGCGGAAAATGGATTGCTGCCGACAGCGGCGCAACGCTGGCTGTACGCGATCCGGCGACCGGCGCAGTGCTGGCCGAAGTGCCGAATTGCGGCGCTGCCGAAACCCGGCGCGCCATCGCCGCCGCCGACGCGGCCCTGCCGGCATGGCGGGCGCTGACGGCGAAGCAGCGCTCGCAGACATTGCAACGCTGGTTCGCGCTGATCAATGAGAAAGCCGACGATCTGGCGCAGCTGATCACCGCCGAGGGCGGCAAGCCGCTGGCCGAGGCGAAGGGCGAAGTGGCCTACGGCGCGTCGTTCGTCGAATGGTTCGCCGAGGAAGGCAAACGCGCCTACGGCGAGACGATTCCGGCGACGCTGGCGGACAAGCGCCTGATCGTCATCAAGCAACCGATTGGCGTTTGCGCGGCGATCACGCCGTGGAATTTCCCGCTCGCGATGATCACGCGCAAGGTGGCGCCGGCCCTGGCCGCCGGTTGCACAGTGGTGGTCAAGCCGGCCGAGCAGACGCCATTGACAGCGCTGGCGCTGGCGGCGCTGGCCGAACAGGCGGGCTTTCCGGCTGGCGTGTTCAACGTGCTGACCGGCGACCCGGTGGCGATTGGAGGCGAGCTGACGGCCAGCCCCATCGTGCGCAAACTGTCCTTCACCGGTTCGACCGAGGTCGGCCGGCTGTTGATGGCGCAATCGGCGCCGACGATCAAGAAGCTATCGCTGGAACTGGGGGGCAACGCGCCCTTCATCGTTTTCGACGACGCGGATGTGGATGCTGCGGTCAACGGTGCGCTGATCGCTAAATACCGCAACACCGGCCAGACCTGCGTGTGCGCCAACCGCATCCTGGTGCAGGCTGGCGTTTATGAGGAATTCGCGCAGAAACTGGCGGCCCGCGCGAACGAACTCAAAGTCGGCGCCGGCATTGAGGACGGTGTTGCTCAAGGGCCATTGATCGACGCTGCAGCGCTGTCCAAGGTCGAAGCACACATTGCCGATGCGCTCACCAAGGGCGCCCGCGTGCTGTGTGGCGGCGCCCGCCATGAACGCGGCGGCAATTTCTTCCAGCCGACGGTGCTGGCCGACGTAACCCCGGCCATGCGCGTCGCGCGCGAGGAAACCTTCGGGCCGGTGGCACCGCTATTCCGCTTCACCAGCGAGGCCGAGGCGGTCGCGATGGCCAACGATACCGAGTTCGGCCTTGCCGCCTATTTCTATTCGCGCAACGTGGCCCGCTGCTGGCGCGTCGGCGAGGCGCTGGAATACGGCATGGTCGGCGTCAATACCGGACTGATTTCGAACGAGGTAGCGCCCTTCGGTGGCATCAAGCAGTCCGGTCTCGGGCGCGAGGGGTCGAAGTACGGGATCGAGGACTATCTCGAAATCAAGTATCTCTGCTTCGACATCGCCGGGTGATTGGGCGTATTCACAGCCATGGCCAAGCTCGTCGCCTTCCTCGTCGTCGCCACGCTACTTTCGCTGATCCTCGCCAATATCTGGCAGCGACTCGGCCGGCGGCGGCGGGAAGCGTTCGTCGACAGCTACCCTTACGGCAAGTTTCTTGACCAGCGGCTGGCGGCAAAACGCCCGGAACTGTCGCCCGAGCAGCGCGGGCAGGTCTTCGACGGGCTGCGCGATTATTTCCACCTGTGCAACACCGCTGGCCAGCGCATGGTGGCGATGCCTTCGCAGGCGGTGGACGATGCCTGGCACGAATTCATCCTGTTCACCCGTCAGTACGAACAGTTCTGCCGCAATGCCTTCGGGCGCTTCCTGCACCACACGCCGGCCGCGGCCATGCCGTCGCCGACCGCTGCCGGCGACGGCATCAAGCGCGCTTGGCGGCTGGCCTGCGCGCGCGAGAATATCGATCCGAAAAAGCCGGATCGCCTGCCTCGGCTGTTCGCAATGGATGCCGTATTGCTGATTGCCGGCGGCTTCATCTACCAGCTCGACTGCATGGCGGCGGGCCATGCAGGCAGCGGCTACTGCGCCAGTCACATCGGTTGCGGCGGCGGCTGTTCGGGCGATTCCGGCGGTGCCGACGGTGACGGGGGCAGCGGCTGCGGCGGTGGATGTGGCGGCGACTAAGCGCGGCCGGAAGCCTCGCTACTTGTGATAGACCCGGCTGCTGCCGGAAGAGCCACCGTGGCCAGAGGGGTTAGCGACATTGTCGAAGAGGTTCCAGCCCTGATGCTGGGCATAACCGAAGATCAACAGCGCGAGCACACCGGCCACCATGTTGAATTTTCCGAACATCAGTCGTCTCCGTCCGACGAGTCGTCGCTGCTGACCGGCGCATGGTCGCTCTCGGCCCAGCGGCTGGTTTCGAAAGCGGCGCGGCGCATGAAGGCGAGCACCGGAAAGAGGCCGAGGAAGATCATCAGTATCCAGAAATTCGACCAGCCGGCACCGCCGCTCCTGACCTCGATGTTGTCGCGCACCGGCACCGGATTTTCCGGGGCGATATCGGGGTCGACCGTCAGGTAATAGGTGCCGGGCGGAATGTTCAGGAACACGACCTCGTCGTCACGACCGCCCTCCGACCAGCTTTCGCCGCCATCCCGGCCGTAGTAGTAGGCGATTTCCCGAGTGACGGGCCAGGCTTGGCCGCTGGCCTTGTTGACCAGCATCAGGTCGAGGCCGATCCAGTTGTTGTCGAGCGAGGTGTTGTTGCGTACGCTGATCTTGCGCGGCTTGCCGCTGATCTCGAATTCGCGGGTGACTACGACGTCCTCGGCCATCTGCGGCGAGAGAACGAAATCCTGCCGGAGCAGTAGGCGGCCGCCGGCGATGTAGGTAAAGAAAACCTGCAGCACGACGGCGACCAGGGCCAGTTTCCAGAACAGGCTGAACACACGGCGGCTGGTTTCCTGCCACGGGTTCGGCTGGTTGGCGTAGACACCTACCGGGGCGATCATGCGGCCGGTCAGTTTGAAGGCTTCGGCAATCGCCTCTGGTTCCACATAGGTGCCGAGCGACCAGTTGAGATCGTTGTCGGTCGACTCGCGCGACAGCATCAAGGGCGGCGCGACGTAGTCGTTCACCTGGCTGGTCTCTCCGCGCCGCACCCGCCAGGTGAATTCGCCGGCGACCTGGATCACTTCGGCAACCGGCGTCGTCGAGAAGTGACGGAAGGACTGGCCGCCATACCGGACGTTGTCGACCATGACGATGCCGCTGGTCGTCGGCGGCTTGGACAGCACATCGACGACATTCCAGTGGCCGTCGTATTCGGTGAGCCAGCGGTAGGTGCCATTTTCACCAGCCAGCAGATACTCGCGCCAGTCGTAGGCGACGCCCTCGACCTTGCTCTGGCGGACGAGAAAGCCGATGACCTCGAGCGGCTTGCCTTCCAGTACGCCCTTGCTTCCGAGCGGCAGGCGCGGGGCGTATTTCTCGTCGCGCATGCCAAGCGCCTTGGAGAGCAGCTTGTAGTTGCGGTCGGCGGTGTCGACGACCGCGCCGCAGGCGGCGCAGCCGACCGCCAGGATGTCCTTCGAGCGCGCCTGCAGCGGCGCGCCGCAACTCGGGCAGCGGAAGACCTGCGCTTCGACGGTGGCGGTCGGAATCGCCATGCCTTCGCGCAGATTGCTCATTTTCAGCGACTTGAAATCGACCGCCTCGCCGACGAAGAACAAGGGCGGCGTTTCGGAATAATCGAGAGTCGCGAAATTGGCACTATTTCTGAGGTCGACCGCAACCACCGGGTAACCCGCGCCCACCTTGAACGGCAGCTCGCCCTGCCCGGCGATGCATTCGGCGTTTTCGATATTGCTGACCGTCCACGTCTGGCTGGCCAGCACGAAACGCTGGCCGACCTTCAGTTCCGAAACCTCCGGTAGCCGATCTTCGACGTAGCGGGCAAAGGTAAGCACATACTCGCCGCCGGCTTCTGACAGCCAGCCGGTGCGCATGTCGTCGAACAGCAGGTGCCACTCGTTCCAGCTACCCTGGCCGTACTTGACCTGGATGCGCCCGATCAGCGCGAAATGCACGCCTTTGTAGCTGCCCTCGGCGCCCAGTTGCAGCGGCGAGCGATCCTCGACCAGCGCCGCCATCTTGCCGATGTCTTCCAGCGCCTGGTCGTGGCGTACCAGCGTGCTCTGGCAATAGTCGCAGACGGCAAGGATCGACGACGCCGATTTGAAGACGACCGGCGCGCCGCAGGAAGGACAGGAGGCAGTCAGCGCCACGTTGTTGCGGTCAACTCAGTTTTTTGAGCAATTCCGCTTTCTTGCCATCGAATTCGGCCTGGCTGAGGATGCCCTTTTCGACCAGCCCGTGCAGCTTCTCGAGTGTCGCGACAACCTCGTCGGCGCTGACTGTAGCCGCGGCAGGTAGTGCACCGCCCGCCGCCGGCTGCATCGCCGACGCCATCGCCTGCCCCATGACCTGCCCGAAGCCGAGGCCAGCGCCCATGCCAACACCCATGCCGGCCATGCCACCCTCGTTCTTCGCCGCTTCAGGGATGGCGTTGGCGACCTGGTACTGCGTGAAGCGGCCCATGTCGCCGATCATGTTCATGCCGATCTTCTGGTCGAGAATCTTCTGCAACTCTTCCGGCAAAGAGACGTTCTGCACCACCAGCGAATCGAGCGTCAGGCCGAATTCGGCGAACATCGGCTTCATCTTGAACATCATCGCCTGGCCGAACTCGTCCTGGTTGCCCGCCATGTCGACAAAGGAAACCCCGGATTCGCCGAACAAGTCGGTCATGCCGGCGACCAGGCTGTTGCGCAACTGGCCTTCGAGATCCTCGCGCGTGTAGGTGTCGCGGGTGCCGGAAATTTTCTGGTAGAAGGTCTTGGCGTCGGAGAGGTGATACGAGTAGATGCCGAAGGCACGCATGCGAACGATGCCGAATTCCTTGTCGCGAATGGTGATCGGATTCGGCGTGCCCCACTTCTGGTCAAGTTGGGTGCGGGTCGAGAAGAAGTAAACATCGGACTTGAACGGGGATTCGAACAGCTTGTCCCAGTTTTTCAGGTAGGTCAGCACCGGCAGCGTCTGCGTCGTCAGCTTGTACATGCCGGGCGCGAACACATCAGCGACCGTGCCTTCATTGACGAACAGCGCCACCTGCGAATCGCGCACGGTCAGGCTGGCGCCGTTCTGGATTTCCATTTCCTGCATCGGGAAGCGCCAGGCCAGCGTGCCGTCGCCGCTCTCCGTCCATTGCAGGATGTCGA
>Ga0209310_1000489_pt1 | contig 43446 bp, 54 predicted proteins | sample AD_UKC030_MetaG_FD_184415 | JGI IMG/M metagenome (GOLD analysis project Ga0209310, IMG submission 184415) | Active sludge microbial communities of municipal wastewater-treating anaerobic digesters from USA - AD_UKC030_MetaG (SPAdes) (version 2) | ecosystem: Engineered > Bioreactor > Anaerobic >...
GATTATTTTAATGACGCTAAAATAAAGGCCCCTGTTCATTTATATAATGGAAATGAAGAACAAATGATAGAAATTTTCAAAAAAATAGAAAAAAATGATTGGGTCTTTTGTAGTTGGCGAGCTCATTATCAATGCCTTTTGAAAGGCGTTCCAAAATTGAGGCTAAAAAAGGATATTTTAAATGGCAAATCTATGGGATTGTGTTATCCAGATTATAAAATCTTTTCATCTTCTATTGTTGGGGGAAATATACCAATAGCCACTGGGGTTGCTCTGGATATAAAACGGAAAAACCTGAGTAACAATGTGTGGTGCTTTGTTGGGGATATGACATCTGAGACCGGAACGTTTTATGAAAATTGGAAATATGCCGTAAATCATTCTTTGCCAATAACTTATATAATAGAAGATAATGAAGTTTCTGTTTGCACGGATACTAAAAAAGTTTGGAACGAAGAAGAATTATTTTTTGAAAAAGAAACAAGAAAGATAATTTATTATAAATATAAGTCAGAATATCCACACGCTGGTGCTGGAAAAAGAGTACAATTTTAAAAAATGGAGAATTTAAAATATTTCGATGAATTAAAACGTTCGATGGATTGGTTGGGGGAGAAAGAAGATACTTTTTTCTTGGGTCAAGCTGTTGAATATCAAGGTACTGCAATTACCAATACATTAACTGGTATTGATAGAAACAAATTATTAGAAATGCCAGTAAATGAAGATATGCAAATGGGTATGTCTATCGGCATGGCTATGAACGGAACAATTCCAATTTCGATATTTCCAAGATGGAATTTTTTAATATTAGCAACAAATCAAATTTTAAATCATTTGGATCAAATATCTCTTATGTCAAATTATAATGCTAAAGTAATTATAAGAACGTCTATTGGGTCTGTAAGACCACTAGATCCCCAGCATCAACATCGATCAGATTTTACAGATGGTTTTAAATTGATGTGTAAAAAAATAGATATCATTCGTTTGAACGAGCCTTGGCAAATATATAATGCTTATAAAAGGGCATATGAGAGGCAAGATGGCGTGTCAACAATATTAGTGGAATGGGGAGATTATTATAATGAAAAATGATTATTTAAAGAACAAAAAGATTTTAATAACAGGATCAAGCGGGCTTGTTGGTGCCAGTTTCATTGAAAGTTTATCTGGTGAAGAATGTGAAATTTGGGCTTGGGTAAAAAATGACGTGCCTCCTTATTTACAGAACATATTGAATAAATGCCATATAATAAAAAAAGATTTAACAGAAAGGGAATCTTTTTCAGATTTACCACAATTTGATATTATTATACATTCGGCTGGTTATGCTCAACCAATGAAGTTTTTGGCGGACAAAACAAGAACAATAGAAATAAATACAATGTCTACGATATGGTTGATGGATAAACTATTAGAGGGCGGCAAATTTTTATTTATTTCATCCAGTGAGATTTATAATGGGCTTGATAAATATGATATAAAAGAAACAGATATTGGAAGAGCAAACACCGATCACCCGAGATCTTGTTATATAACAAGTAAAAAATGTGGCGAAAGTATATGTTATTCATATATAAATGATAGAGGAATTGATGCAAAAATAGCGAGACTCGGTTTAACATATGGGCCTTATGTTAAAATTGGGGATAAGAGAGTTATAAATACTTTAATTGAAAAAGCCATATTTGAAAAAGAAATATCACTATTGGATGGGGGGGATGCTATAAGAACTTTTTGCTTTATAACTGACGCAGTTGAAATGATGTGGAACATACTTCTAAATGGTAAGAACGTAGTTTATAATGTGGGTGGAATATATTATTGCTCCATATTAGACATTGCTAAAAAAATAGGCAGACATTTCGATAAAGAAATTGTGGTGCCAATAGAAGATAAAAAATTGGAAGGAAGTCCGAAAATAGTTAATATAGATATATCTAGATATTTATTAGAATTCGGAAATAAATCATTTGTTAAAATAGATGATGGTATAGAAAAAACTATTGAATGGATAAAATATATTCATTCTTTTTAATTATTTTTTCTTTATTAACATACCAACATAAGAGAAATTTTTGCCATATAAAGTGAAATCATTTGTGTTGAACGTCAAGTTTTCTCTTCCACTTGTTGAGCTATCAAAAATGAGCCTTCCGCCATAATATATTTGAAAATCTGCAGCATTTCTAAGATATTCATCTCCTATTTCCTTACTTGTTTTACGTGGGGGTTGTGGGGGCGGTGATGGTGGAATGGTTTTTTGAACAGGTTTCGCTTTCTGTAAAGGATATAAAGGAAACGTATCTCTATAAAATTTATTTATAGCATCATAAATCAATATATTGCTTCTTTTGTTAGGATAAATATCGGAATCCGTACCACTTGGTTTGGCTAAATAAGGTATGAAAGAATAAGCCTCGGGCTGTGCAGCATTATAAAATGAGTCTATCGAGCCATTTTCATCTTTTGATAGATTTATTATTCTTTCAAATAATCCTCTGTTATTATTGACTATTATAGCAAATCTACCGAATGCTTTCGATACTTTTTGAACATAACGATTTATAAAAGTTGTTTTCGGACAATTCAATAGATTTAATCCAAGATACAACATTTCCCAAGTGGATGGGACGGTTTCAAGAAAGTACTCCAATCTTTTTTCAAAATCACCACATAATATAATATCATCTTCAAAAATAGCAATGGTTTTAGAATTTTTACTTAAAGCGTCCTTCAACACTCCGATATGACTTTTGAGACATCCTATTTCAGGGTTTTCTTTTAAATCCACAGCTTCAAATCTAGAAAATTTAATGTTTCTTTTATTGAAAAGATCATTCATAGCGAGCATTCTATCTTGTCTTCTTGCTAGATTGATGCAGTAAACTTCATTTGTTGTTTCATTTAATATAGAAACGGAAATAGTATGTTCTTTTATAACTTGTTTTTCTTTAATCGTTTCTTTATTTGTCTCGATGATCATTGGCGGTTTCACATCTTCCTGAATAGACGTTGTTTGATTTTCCATTTGATTTTCCATTTCTTTCACATCATCATATTTCACTATCCAACTATCTAGTTCTCTTGTTTTACCACCTGGCGTGTATCTACCTTTAGAAAAATTCGGAAAAAGATACGTTATATGTATAGGAAAAATCGTCTCCTTTTTTAATTTTAACCATCTTTCGTAACAGCCTTCGTGATCAGTGTACCATTTATCTTTAAATTTAACATCTTGCTCAAAATAAAAAGAATAATGTTTTAATTTTTCTGATAAAAGAATTTTATTTTTATTATTATTATCCAATACAGGTGGCTCGTGAGATTTGAAATATTCTCCGTTCCAATCCCATAATCTTATAAAAGGATTACCAGCCCAATGATTACCAGCCGCCACAAGACCCTCACCTAAAAACTGATATACCATAAACTCGCCAGTAGATGCTCCTTTTTGTATAAGTTCTCTTTCAGATTTTATTATCTGTTGTTTATCCCATTGCTCGTCAATATCCACTTGCCATAAGAAACAACTATCCGTTATTTTTTTCACCTCATCAATGGCTCTATTTACCATATCATCTTTACTATTCCACACACCATTTGATTCAACAAAAATTATGTTATTATGTTTATTTTCTAAATCTTTTATATAGTCTATGGTTCCATCTATAGATTTTCCATCTTTATGATATTCATCTAATATATTTTTACACCATCTTGTTGAGCCTTTATTAGATGCCGCCCCCTCGACAATTATCCAATAATCAAACATTTTTGGCATAACATTTCCATAATCATTGTGCTTCAAATGATGAATGCCATTCAATATTATAGTAAAAGCTATTCTTAATTTCTTATTAATTTTTTGATTTATGTTGTTTTTTATTGCTTCAAAAACATTAGTTTCTGAAAACTCTTTTGATATTATGTGTTCGTTTATTGTTCCAATATACCACTCTTGTTTCTCATCTTTTATAAAATTAATAAATGTCATATTTTCGTTATAAAAATTTTCTTTTACTTGACAAAAAGCATATGGCCCGGATGACCTTCCAACTATTATATTACAAAAAGTTGATAAATAAGATATCTCGTTTAAATTTTTCTTTTTTCCTATAATGTCATCGACCAACAGTATATTATCTCTATAATTAGATACTGGCGCGGTTATAATAAAAATGACATTTGGAAATTCTTTCGAGAGCGATTCAATAATTTTATCAAAAGAAAATTTATTTATCTGGGCAGAATATACTTCGCCATTTGATATTAAAACTTTAAAAGAATTTTTATTTGATTCTATGAATTCATCAATTTTTTCTATATAGAATTTGAAATAATCTATTGTTGGTATATAATATTCAATATTCTGGTCTATATCGATCTCTAGTATATCGTAAATTTTTTTATAAATTTCATAATTGGAGTTTAGATTTATTCCTATACTATTTACATATTTTCTATTACATTGGCCTACCCAAGTATTTATAAATAATGTATCATTATCAATTATATAATCGATTTCTTTTTTACATCTTTTATCAATTTTTGAAATGTCAATAGTTTCTATATTTATGTCTCCAAGCACATCAGATGGTTCCCATACACTATTTTCTATTGAATGATAATAATAAAATTCCGCTTTATTGTATTTTTTCATTATATCTTTAATAAACTCTCTAGAATAGTGAATATCTCCATTATGAAAATGATTAAAAAATATTATTTTTTTATAATTCAACGTGTCGTCAATACTTTTTGTTGGAACGAATAAATATGGTTTTTGAATTCTATATTTTTCTCTCTCTTTATAATCTCCGTATGTGGCCCTTTTTTCTGTAATATGATAATGATATATTTTTATATCTAAGGATGGATTGTGGACTTTATATCCAGCTTTGTCAAATTCATAGGCTATAGCATTGTCACAACCAGCTCTACCGAAACCAAAATCACCAATTAATTCTTTTTTTGGTTTTCCAATAAATATCCATGAATCTTGACTACAACCGGGTTTGTATCTGACATTATTTCTGTAAACTTCATCAAAATGTAATACTTCAAATGGTTGAAAATTAATGATGTCCCACCTAGACAATAAATAAGCTTGATCTTTTTTTATATTATTTTTAATGATTTTTATTCCATCTTTTTCTATATAACAATCAGAATTTATAATTATATTAATATCATTTTCACCAGATAAAGAGTCTATTATATTAAAAAAATCTCTATATCGAGGAAAAGTAGAATCAAAATTTATTTTTTTAATTTTATCATTTTTTAATAATAATTCATCCGAGCATAATATGAATATGTTGTCTATCAAAGAATTCTTTATTAATTTATCTAGACAAAACATATATTCCCGATATCTATCATCATTCTCATCTTTGTAATAATTACAAAAAATGTTTATTTTTTTATTTCTCTCAATAGATATTGTGTTTTGAGCGCCATATGACCATTCATTGTCTATAAAATCAATGTTAAACATATGCCCATCATCAAAATTAATTTTATAATTCATTTATAGACCCCTCCATCAAATCTTCTTCATCTTTTAATTTTTGAACTATGGTTTCACACACCTTATCCATAGTAAAATATTTTTCATAGACCTTTCTAATTTGTTCTCTCATATAACCAATTCTATTTTCTGAAATGTTCAGCAATATTGTTTTTAACGCATCAACTTGATCAACATGCACAAAAACACAAATGTCTTCCCAATTTATATCGCTTTCCCAAGGTATCCATTTGTTATCATATATATAAACTGGTATAGCTCCAAGTTGAAAGGATTCTAGAATTCTATAACTAGTTGGGCCGTTGCCTCTTGGACATAAAGAAAAAATTGATCTTTCTGTGATATCTTTAAATTCATATTCTTTATATTTTTCTATATCTATTCTCCAATTCTGTAATCTTATATAAAATTTATCATCACCCTCAAACAAATCAAATATTTTTTGCCTCACCGGATGAGTATTTCCACCGATAAACGAGCAGAATATATTTCTTTTTTTATCAAAATTTATATTTTTCATCTTAGAAACAACATGTGGCATGCAAATGATATTATTTGATTTATATCTATCAGTAATTTTTCCACTTCCACAGAATATGATAGTGTCTTCAGGTAAACTTCTAATAGATGTTATATCAGGATTTAAATTTATTTTATTATTATCAGTCAAATCTTCGTGTTGACATATAGTGAAATATTTCTCATTTCTATCGAGTTTTAATAAATATTTCTCAAATTTTATTCTATCTCCTTTATTATAACTAAAATTGTTATTTATATTTGTCCAGAAAATAGGTATATACAACCTTTGTGTTTGTATGTTATTATTAATGAAATAGTTATAAAAATATTCCTCTATATAGTGGCCTTCATGATATGGTGGATATACCGGATACATGGCGGGCGGTCTAAAATTTGAAGTTTTTTTAATAATTTTATTTTGATAATTAGTGTTCATATTTATCTTTTACTTCGTTTAAATTATTTATGTTAAAAAATATATTGTTTCTTTTATCAGATTCTATTGTTAAAGTTTTATAATCAACTTGCAAGTGTTGGTTCCAACCAACGAAACATCCATTATACATATTGCTTGGAAATATCTCAACAACTTTTTTTAATTTATTTTTATTACAAAATATCATATTCGAGAAACAACCCCCATGTATACCAACTATGATTTCAGCGTTATAGAAATAGTTTATTATATCAGATAGATTTTCAACACCATTTATTATAATAAATCCCATATCCGTGAAAAAATTGTGCACCAAATTAGGATTCAAAATGTCCCTACAAACATTTGTTCTAGTTAGAAATAATTTATATTCTTTTTCTCCACTATCAACAAAATAAGATTTATATTTATCTCTACAATATATCAACGATTCATTCGAAAAAGCGCAAGGAGCTTCGCCGAATAGCCAATGTGGATATATTAACTTTTTTACCTTGAATAGTGTTTCATTGTTTGGGTGGTATATTCTATTTTTCACAGAAAACAAATTCATTTCTTCGTTATATCTTCCCGGACTAAACCTATTTATTGTGGCTGTGCTCCCAACAAGATATTGGGTATTATCATTTATTAAATCTTGCACATGTCTTAATTTACACAAACAATCATATCGATGGGCAAAAGGCCATAATGAATAATAATGTGTTAAATCAACATAATCATATTCATTGTCAAGCTCCACCACAGAAGAATAACCAAACTTATCAGTATAAACTACATCATGCAGTCTACTCAATTTCAGAATATTCTTATTGCTATCTAATATTATTCCATTTGAGGATATATAAACATTTTCTAGTATACTATAGTCATTCATTCTTTTTAATAATTTTTTATTATGCTTTCATCTGGCCATTTTAACCAAAATTTATCAGGACAAATTTTTATGTTTTTTTCATCAGAAATTAATGATGCTATATAAGAAATTCCACTATTACTAGTTACTAATATTTTTGAACTTATCATATAATAAATAGAATCAGATAAATTGTCGTTCACGTGAAAATGAATATTTTTATAAAATATTCTATCTTTAATTTCATAGAAACCGTCATCCACATTACTCGAGAATATTCTAACGTTATAATCTGGATAATCTTTATATAGATCATTTAGAATATTAGTGAAATAATTTATGTTGATATATCTATCAGACCATATATTACTGGATTTCACGTCATCTCTTCTTATATGTAAAGATATTGTATCTGTTGACACTTTTTCTTTATTGGAATAATATTTTATTTTTAACTTATTTCTTATTTCATCATTATATTTTCCAACGAAAGATGATAGTTCTTTCGAATCAAAAAAATTATATAAATATAAATCATCGGATTTTGATGATAGATATTCATTTAAAGGCAGATTCTCACTATTTATGATATTTTCTTTATAATCATTAAACATCATTTCACCAAAGGATAAATTTAGTATTTTATCCATATCACAAGAATTGCCAACAAAATTATGGTGGTAGAATAATATATTATTTTTCATACAGAAAACATACCCGGCTAGCCACTCAGTGAATTGATGCCCAAATCTAGCTCCTCTATTGGGTATCACCGATATTTTTTTCATAAATTTTTTATCGTGTATTTTGGTATAAATAATTTTGTATGCCCGTGACAATGTAAATATTTTATTCTCACCTTATTATCATTGAAGAAACCAAAACACTTATTATCTTCTATCAATAATTTTTTTATTTCGGTTTTTTCTTCGATTGAGTGTTCCCATTTACCATTCTTTTTTTGATCGATCATACAAGTTTGATAAAAAACCCCATCTATATTTTCATCCATTTGTTTAAAGGTTTTGTCGTCGTGTAAATATTTATACAAACTCCAAAAATGCATGTCAGAAACACCACCAGCGCCTATTTTATTATTTATATTATAATTATATCGAATTCTTTCTTCTTCTAAATTAAATCCCATTGGATCTTTTTGTGGATTCGAATATGAGTTTAAAACATAATCAACATATTCTGATAGAACCTTGGTGGCGTTATTAAAGAAACAACATCCAGCCGCCATGCCATGCAATAAAGTGATATCATAGTTCTTAAAAAAATCAGCGTCTTCTTTAACATCACTGAATACCAGAACATCTAGTTCTAGATGAAGAAATCTATTGATATTGTGTGTTTTACAAAAACTATTTAATATCATATATCTCATTATAGCATTTTTCTCAAAATTATATTGATTGGTGCTCAAGTGAATATAGTTTTTATTAAATTGTTGAACATTTTCATCTATATAATCTTTCACATCATAAAAAGTTGCGAATGGTAGATATTCTTTCAAAAATAAATCATCTGTTATTATTATTATTTCATCGTCCTGGTTTAAAAAATGACATTGTTTTATAGATGGCGCAATCCATTTTATAGAATTTTCTTTTTTATAACAAAAATGTTGACCATCGTTGTCGGATATTATTGCGTAAACTATCTTCATAATTTTATTATTTTTTCCAAACTTCATCCAATCCTATTTTCATATCGAAGCAATATCCATTGGATATCAAAATGTTTCTACACGATTCATCTTTTTCTTTGTTGTGTCCGTCCATTTCAATAAGAAATATACTTACTGGTATATTCCAATCAAAAGTTTTTAACACACCATATTCGCCTCCTTCAACATCAATAGAAAACAAATCTATTTTTTCTATTTTTATATCTTTTATTATTTTATATAAGGGCGTGGACTTCACCTTAAAGGATGTTGATTTATCCAAACTCCAATTCTTTTTATGAATATCACTCATACTATCAACTAAACCACCTATTGCGGCATATCCCAAAAAATCGATATCTCCTTCAAATTCCGATATCGCTACATTAAAATTCTCGCAATTTGGTCTATTTTTTATGAGCATATCATATTGTCTTGTTGGCTCTATTAGTATGCCTCTCCAATTTAACTCGTCTTCGAAAAATTTTGTATTAGAGAACGTTATACCGTCCATTGCCCCGAGCTCTATAAAAAACCCATTCTTATAGTTTAAATATTTTTCATATAATATTTTATCTTCTTCTTGTTGACTATAGAATTTCATAAAATTAATTAATTTTCCAACATGTAAAAATCATCACAAGTTTTATTTAACATGAAATCTGGTAGATTTAATTTTTTATAATTTTTAGATTTCATCAAATCCTTAAAGTTATCCATATTACTATTATTATCAATACTAGAATTGTTTTCTACAACAATATAATTTATGAAATATTTTTCAAATGGGAAATTTTTCATCACATCATATTCGTGTCCTTCTACATCAAGTGATAAAAAATCTATATTTTTTGGTGAATTAAATTCATCTAACACATTGTCTAATGTTTTGGTTTTCATTTTTATTCTAGGGTTTTTAATATTTTCTCTAACATAATATCCAGAGCTTTGTGGATTATCATCATCTATTATGCCACTTCCAGCGCCAGCCATTAAGAAATCTAATTCTAACCCGTTTTCATAACTTATCAGAGCATTTGACGTATAACATTTTCTATTCTTTTTTAAATTTTTATACGACTCTGGAATCGGCTCTATTAAAACTCCGTTCCAACCTAACTCTTTTTCAAAAAAATAACTATTACTAATTATCAATCCATCCAGCGCCCCTAGTTCTATAAAGAACCCATTTTTTTTATCTCCTATGAAATAAAGAAGAACTTTATCTTGTTCATATTGAGATTTAAAACTATTTTTATCATACTTATCAAATATCATTATTCTTATAATTATTTTTTCTCACATGAACCACGTGATTTCCAGTTATCATATCAAAAGGCATTTGTCCAACATCAACTGGAATAGGAATAGACACGAATTCTGATGAATATTCTATTTCTCCGTATCCACTATTATATCTATCTTTTGGCCAGTCTTTACTATAAAATCTTATTGCTTCATAAACAAATTCACATGACCCACCAAAGGATTTAATCAGTTCAGCAAAATATTCTTTATTTCTAAAAAAACTTTCACCGGTGTTTGTGTTCTTATCTAAACCGGAATCATCTTTGACTCTCGGAGTAGAAACAAACTGAATAGCCATTATTCCATCTGGTTTTAAAGATCGCAAACAATTCTTTAATTCAAATATGAGAAGATCAGTATATATGTGTTGAACAGTATTGAAAACAATAATAATGTCAAAATAATTTTCTGGCATTTCAATCATATTATCAGGTGTATAAGTTTTTTCACAATATTTTTCTATTTTCTCTAGAGCTATTTTAGAAACATCGACCGCGCTTGGAAAACAACCCATTTCAGAAAATCCTTTTATAGTATATCCCATACCAATTCCTATTTCAAGAACTTTTAGACCTGTTCTCAAATAATCATTTAATTTTAAAAAGTTTATTGTTTTATTATACTCCGAGCCTGTTAACCCCATTCCGTTTTTAGATATATGGCACTCATTCCAAAAAGATAATGTTGTTTCATTCAATTTCATTGGACCTATTTTTTCTTTTTATATATAATTAAGAAATGGTCCTACAATGTTTTTGTTAAAATATTTTAATATATAAATTATATATGAAACACTTGAAACTATATGAGCAATATGATTTTGAAGATCTATCTGATGAAGAACTTTTTGGTAAAGAAGAAGATTTTTATGAACCAAAGGTCGGAGATAAAATTTTGATTTTACCAAAATTGGAAGAATATATTATTAGTAGAGGTTGGGCCAAATGTATGATGGGGTTAATAGGACGCGAGTTTTATATTGATAAAATAAGTAAAAATATGATAGGTATAAAGAAATATGAAACAAAAGAAGGATGGTATTTTTACAGGGACTGTTTTAAAGTAATCCAAAAAAAGTAAAATGAGACATTTGAAATTATATGAACAATTTGATTTCGATGATTTTTCTGATGATGAGCTTTTTGGCGAAGAGGAGCCCAGATTTTAAGTGTGGAGAAAGAGTGTTTACAACTAATGATGGACATGAAAAAGGAACTGTTGTCACTTATAGTCTTTATGGTGGAAAATCTTATTTGATATGTGCGGATAATGATAATTCATATACTTCATATTCAAATAATATTCCACCACGTCACGCTTTATTGTTACGGGATACATCATTGAAAAAATTTAATAATAAATAAAAAATCATTTTAATATATAAGAATATGAAACATTTAAAAACATATAAAGAAATAAACGAAGAAGCCGATTACATGAACGTAACTGGCTATGGCACAATGGGGAATGCTGGAGATCAACACGTCACATCTTTCAGTAAAGGACCGATGTCATTTTTGGTTAGACAACCAGAGCTCGTTGGTGTAGTTTCAGATGAAATCGAAGATCCATATTTTGATAATAAAAAAATAAAGCTCAGAAGAAAAAAGAAAAATAGAAAAATTGAGCAAATGAGAATAGACAAGTCTACAAAACTAAGAAATATGGATATAAAATCAAGAAAAAATTTGGAAAGTTTTAATGAAGGAGCTGGAACAATAATAATGGCTGGCATATTTTTTATTATATTTTTAAGAAAATTAATAAAAGATATAAAAGATAGAAGATATCAAAAAATGCTGACTAAAATTATAAATGATCTTCATAATGATGATTTGAAAGTCACAACAAACACTCATAATATATTAATAAAGGCTGGTAGATATATCGTTATGATCAATAAAGATCTAAAAACCGCTAATTTCTTTGAAATCGGTGAAAATGGTATGGCTCCTATTCATATAGAAGATGGAAAAATGTTTTTTATATCCGAGAGACCAATACAACTAACTGATGACCAATATGAATTTTTAATTAGAAATATTGAATCGAAAAAGAATGTTTTCAGAATATGAAACACTTGAAACTATACGAACAATTTGAGTTTGACGAGGATGATCCCTGGGGTGAAGATAAACCAAAAGAATATGGTTTAAAAGGATGAGGACCCTTTGATGACATATTAGAATATAAGGAAAATGAATTCTCGATACATGATAATTTTCAATGTCGGGATAGAATTGTTGTTACCACCTTTCACGATGATTGCTATGGTGAAGTTGGCACAATTGTGGGACTTTTGCGAAAACCTCGTCACATATTAAGCGTGAGCACCTCGACATATTATATAGTTTGTTTTGATAATGAAGTCAATAACTATGAGTGGCTCAGATACAATATACCAAATGGACACGGATATTATATTAAAGAAAATCGCATGAAAAAAATTAACTAAGGTTTATCTATCTCCACAGCCAAACAAGCCTCACCATCTTCAGATATTAACTTACTCATATCATCAAATGAAATATAAGCAAATCCTTTTTTGCCCCAATTTCTTCCCCAAGAGTTTTTAATTCTTATCAATTTTTTGTCTATGTTTATGCCATCCAATAGATAAGCGTGTCCACCCATTATTTCACCAGTTGCTTTAATTAATCCTTTTTCATTTGGAAAGAACATATCGTAATGCCAATTTGTTCCAACAACCACAGGACCAGTTGTTAATAAAGCTGTTTTTACTGCTTCTATATCCCAAGCCCAATTATAAGATGTTATATATCCCATAGTTTTTAAAATCTTGGCTCCAGCTCTAACAGATGTTCCATCATAATCTTCGCCTTCCCAATCGTCTACTTTTTGAGCTTCATTATAAACATATGTAGTATCAACGGGTGAAGTGCCGCCAACTCTTTTAGCGTCTTGTGTAATACTGCCTTCGACTAACCAATGAGCCCACGAGAAAGCTACGCAATGAGGTTTATCGCCTTGATCTCCCCACCAACCACTTGGCCACCAATATTTATAATTAATTCCTGGTAATTCAGCTGGTAAAAGAGCTTTCATTTGGAATTTTTTATCCCTTTCATCAGGAATATGAATTCTACCTAATTTTGATTTTAATTCGTCCATATATAATAATTTTTTTTATTACTATATATTAATTTTAAAAATCAAAAAGGTAAATCGTTATAATATGGATATTTCTTTAAAATATTTTTTAAATCACATATATATGAAAATAGATGCAGAGGCGGATCGACCGTGTTTTCAAACTCAGCATTATATTGTTTGCTCAAAGCTAATATTTCCATACCTCCTTTATCCAAAACATGTTTATAGTTATTCAATAAATATGAGTAAAATGGGCGGCCCAATATATACATTAAATCTTTTGGATTATTGACCCAATTATCCATAACAAAATAAAAGTTCTTTTCAAAATTATTTTCTTCTTTTAAAATAAAATCAAAAATCTCATTATAATTTACATCTAATGAGTTATTTGAGCTGTTTCCAGTTATTTTTATTGTCTCGAGATCTTTTATAGATGCTCGAAGATCAGGATAATTTTTTGATATGATATTTTTAACGAGATCTTCATCTATTTCTAACTTAGCGTGTTGAGCAACGCTCATAGCATATTTTTCATATCCACCCAATAAATAAATTTTTTCAGTATCATTTTCAGCAGTGAAATTAATAATTTGAAATCTTGATTTTAAAGCTGGTATAACATTACTTATATCATTCATAGATATAACAAATCTTACTCTATCATCATATTTTTCTATAAAAGCCTTGAAACCATCTTGAAAATTTTCAGTGGTTTTGTCAAATTCTTCTAAATAAACATATTTCATTTTATCATCTGTTTTGACGAAAGGTGAAGGCATACTATCGCAGAAATCTGTTATTTTTTCTCTGAGCGTATCAATACCATTCTCCATTGAGGCATTTATTTTTAAATAATTTTTTTCTCTCAAAAGAATTTCAATGAGTGTTGATTTTCCTGTACCAGGAGGACCATGTAATATGACATTTTGTTTAATTCCCCCTTCGAAATATTTTCTTATTCTGGGGAGCAGGACCATTCCAGTCAATTTTTTTGGTCTGTATTTTCTCCAAAAGAGTAATTCGTGCATATTATTAATATTGTTTTTAAGTTATATTTCACAAAAAATTAAATGTTTTTTAAAAAATATAAATAAAATTAGCTCGAAAAGAAAGAGGCTAATTTTAATATATAAGAAAAAACAAAGATAAGTTTATTTAATGGCTTCAGTAGATGAAAAATTTATACAAAGATTAGACGATTTTACAAAAGCACTGGGTGGAATAGTTGATCTTCTCAATGAGGAAAAGGGTAAAAAAAATGTCGATCCAGTAAATACTCTCGCAAAAAATGTCGGTGAGGAGCTGAGTAAAGTTGTTGAAAATCTACAAAAGGTTACCAAGAAGGTTGATGTTATTGAAAAAGATACAAAAGAAATATTAAAACAGCTAAAAGCCGCTAAAGAAAAGAAAAAAGGCGGAGGTGAAGGCGGTGGTGAAGGTGGTGGAATAGCTGGTATACAGAATGTTGCAGAAGTAGATAATAAAAAGAAAATAGTTGAAGCCATTAAAGTTGTTGGGCTCATAACAGCTAGTATAGTCGCTGTCGGTCTGGCTTTAAAATTAATATCGCCTGTTTCAATGGGATCGGCCATTGCTATAGGATTATCTATTCTTTTGATAACAGAAGCTTTTGTTGTCGCTCATAAGAAATTAGGAGATACCAAGATTGGAAGAATTTGGGAAATATCTAAAATGATGTTATTGATGTCTGGTACTTTATTGGCAGCCAGTGCGATATTGGTGTTGGCTCCAAATATAACTTTATCTAAGGCGGCTTCTCTGGTTTTTGTCGCTGGCGCAATGGGTCTTTCTTTGGTATTGATAACCAAGGCTTTAGATAAAGGATCAATAAAACCAGAACATTATCCAAAAATTATGATGTTGCCGTTAATATTACCGCTAATAGCACTTGGTATAGTGGTATCTAGTAGAATATTAGCCGGTGTAGTGCCATTGTCTTTTGGACAAGTTATGACATCATTATTTGTTGGTGCGACGATAGGAGGAATTATTTACGCGATGAGTTTAACTCTTGGCAAAACAGAATTAAAACCATCCACCATTTTTGGATTTCTTCTTTTACCAGTTATTGTGCCAGCTTTGGCTCTTGGTATAGTGTTAGCTTCTAACATATTGAAAAATATTCAAAGTTTAACTTTTGCTCAAGCTTTGAGCGCTATTTTCATTGCTGGAACGATCGGTGTTCTTATTTATCTGATGAAGCCCATAATTGAAAAAATGAAAGGAATTACAGTTGGACAAATATTTGGTTTAATGGGTATTATAATAGCTTTATCAGCTGGCATAGTTATATCAAGCCATATATTAGGTTTCATTCATCCTTTCACATTTAGAGAAGCTTTGAGCGTTTTTATGACAAGTGTCGCCATAGGATTGGCTGTTTTGGCTATGGTGCCAGCTATTTATCTATTGAAAAAAATTAATCCAATGGACGCTTTAAAAGCTGCTGGTAATATTATAATAATCGCTGGTTCAATTGCTCTTAGTAGTTGGGCTATATCTATGGGAAATTATGATTACTATCCAGATTGGGAATGGTCTTTGGGAGCAGGTCTTGCTATAACGATTTTTGGTGGAGTAGCATTTTTAATAGACAAATTGAAAATTAAACCACCAGACATGCTCAAAGCCGGGCTGGTTATGGTAATAACAGCTGGCGTGATAATGGCGGTTAGTTTAATACTTGGAATAGGTAATTATGATATTTATCCATCATTTCAATGGGCAATGGGAGCAGGATTATCCATTGTCGCTTTTGGTGGGGCTATGGTTGCTATTGGTTTATTGATTGCTGCAACTGGTGGCACAGGAGCTCTAATTTTATTGGCTGGAGCAGCTGGAGTGTTAGCCGTTGCCGCTACTGTTATGGCAACGAGCTTGATTTTGGCTGAAGGAAATTATAGTGAATATCCGTCTTTACAATGGGCTCTTGGTGTTGGAGCTGTTTTATTGGCGTTTAGTGCTATTGGACTCGTATCAATTTTAGGGGCAATAGGATTACCATTTTTATTGGCTACAGCTGGCACTGTTGCGTTAGTATCAAACATATTATCAAAAGGTAATTATGATGAATATCCATCTTTAGAGTGGTCGCTTGGTGTCGGTGCTATTTTATCGGCTTTTAGCACTATTGGATTATCTTTGATACCATTTGTATTATTGGGTGGAGGGCGAGCTATAAAGAGGGTCGCTGAAAGAATTGTTGAAGTTTCTGACATATTAAGTGAGGGCACTTATAGTGGCGGGCCAACAAAACAATGGGCCGAAGGTGTTGGAGAGGCTATAAAATCTTTTGCTTTTGGCATATTAGCTTTAAACGCCACAGGTGGTATATTAGGAACATTATTAGGTATAGATCAAACAAGAAAAATTGAAGGTGTCGCAATGGCAATGTTGAAAGCAAATCAAATATTAAGTGAAGGAGATTGGTATGGGAATTATCCAACAGAGAGTTGGGCAAAAGGTGTTGGTGGAGCTATATTAGCTTTCGCTAATGGTTTGTTGGCCCTTTCAAAATCAGATAATTTAATTGGAAAAATATTTGGCACACAAGATCAATCAGTGAAGATAGTTTCAATAGCCCGTGCTATGCAAATAGCAAACGAACTAATAAGCTCACAAAATTGGACAGAAAATTATCCATCTGAGGAATGGGCAAAAGGAGTTGGCGGAGCAATAAATGCTTTCGCTGAAGGTTTAATGAAATTATCCAAGTCTGATAGTTTAATTGGAAAAATATTTGGTAAGGATCAGGGTGAAAAAATAATATCTATAGCCAACGCGATGAGATATGCTAATGAAGCTATAGGCAGCGTTAGATGGTCCGATAATTATCCTTCAGAAGCTTGGGCTAAGGGTGTTGGTGGGGCAATAAACGCTTTTGCTGATCCGCTAGCAAAATTGGGTGAAGCAAAAGTAAAAGGAGCAAATGTTATATTTGGTATGGTAGGGCTTGTAAATGGTATGAGAATGGCCGCTGAAGTTATGAATAAGGTGGATTGGGTAAGAATAACAAAAAATTATCCATCTGAAGAATGGGCAAGCGCTGTTGGAACGGCAATAAATGCCTTCGCCGAGCCATTGGCTAAAATGTCTGAAGCGGGTATGTCTATGCGTGATATATCTCGAGGCATAAACCGATTGATAGAGGGTATGATATTCGCCGCCACAAGATTGAGCGATTATGATTGGACGACCACTGATAATTATCCAAAACAAGATTGGGTCAATGGTGTTGGTAGTGGCATAGGTATGTTTGTTAAATATCTTGAGCAAATTGAAAAATCAGATATAGGTAGAGGTGACATTAAAAACTTGAAAAGAACTATTGAAGCGATGGTTTATACAGCCAGAATGTTTTCTAGACAGGGTCTGTCTGGTTTATTATTTGGTAGTATGTGGGATACTTATCCATCGGCTGAATGGTCAGAAGGTGTTGGCAAAGCTGTTGGATATTTTGTTAAGTTTTTAGCTGAAATTGAAAAATCTGATGCTGGCAAAAGCGATGTAAAAGTCTTATCTTCATTAATAGATAAAATGGTTTATACGGCTAGGAGGTTTAGTAAAAATGAAGATATATGGAATGCGTATCCATCAAAAGATTGGGGGGATAGTGTTTCGCTCGCAGTAGGTAATTTTGTTAAATTTCTTGAAAAAATAGAAAAAGCTGATATAGATAAAGGCGATTCTGATGTTTTAGGAACTATTATAAGTAAAATGGTTTATGCTGGAAAAAGATTTTCAGATAATCCTGAAATATGGAGCATTTATCCTTCATCAGAATGGGGAAAAGAAGTTTCTGCATCCGTAATGCAATTTGTTAATATAGTCAGCAAGATTAGTAAATCTAAATTGGATTTTGATAATTTTGATAGAGTTTTATATAAAATGGAAACAATAGCCAGTGAATTCACAAAACTTGGAGATATTTGGTCTGTTTATCCTCCATCTGAATGGTCTTCGGCAATAAGTCAATCTATATCCAATTTTATTTCTAGTGCGGCCAGTGTCGGTGAAACTGATTTGAGCGTTGTGGGTGGATTCAAGAACATTACTAACACAATGATAGAAATGGGGAGTGATTTCGAAAAAGCTGGAGATATATGGAAAAATTATCCAAAAATGGAATGGGTCGAATCAATAGGGGCATCCATATATACTTTTGTTGCCGCTTCTGATGAGTTAAAGAATGCTGATGTTTCTGTAGTTAAAAATATTACTGATCAAATGATAAAAATAGCTCAATCATTTGAAAGTTATGGTCCAGATATTTGGAAAATATATCCACCGATAGAATGGTCAGAATCAGTTGGTTTAGCGACAGAATCATTTTTAAATTCAGCATCCATTGCTTCACAAGGAGCAGATCTAACAACATTTAAATCATTGGCTGCTGAAATGATCAATATGGCGAATACTTTTAAAGAAGCTGGTATGGATATTTGGTCTGTTTATCCACCGAGAGAATGGGTCGATTCTGTTGGAAATGCTGTTAAATTATTCTTAGGACAAATGAATGAGGTCGCTCAAATTGGAGCTGTTTCTCCAGATCTTCTTTATTTGGCTAGCTCTATGATCGAACTAGCTAAAGCATTTAGTCAACAGGGTGGTGAGATATGGTCAGCTTATCCTTCACAGGATTGGTCAAACGCCGTTTCTTCATCATTAAAGAATTTTGTTTTGAGCATAAAAGATTTTGGTGGTTATGATAAAAGTAAATTGAGTGCTTTTGAAAACGTGGCTTACGCTATGTTTGACATAGCAAGTATATTTAGTGAAAACAAAGATATATGGTCATATTATCCACCAGATGATTGGGCAAAGTCCATAAAGAAATCCATAGATATTTTTGTTGATATGATAAAAGATTCTGGTCTTGGTTTGTTTGCCACACTTAGATTAAGAAATTTTGATATTTTATTACATGTTATGTTACAAACGGCTGAAATTTTAAATAAAGCTGGCGACATATGGAGAAACGTGCCATCCGAGAATTGGTCAAATTCTATGAAAAAGGCTTTTATTTCATTTAGTGATATTTTAAATTTAGATTTCAATTTGGAAAAAATGAAAAGAGTTGATGTAATAACATCTGTTATAATATCCATAGGAAATAGATTCGCAAAAGCTGGCAATATTTGGAAAAATTTACCGTCTAAAGAATGGTTAGAATCAATTGGAAAATCAATAAAATCATTTGGTGATGCTATAGTGACGAAATTCAATATAATGGATATGATATTGTTTGATCTTCTAGTAAAAGAATTAATTAGAACTGCTGATAAATTCAACGAAGCTGGCGATATATGGAATAATGTGCCATCTGAAAAATGGAGCAATTCTTTATTAGTTGCGACAAATTCTTTTGTTAAAGTTTTATCTATTGGTGGATTCGATCTAGTTGATACGATCCTATTTGATAGACTTGTTAATGATATAATAAAAACTGGTCGAAAATTTTCTGAATCGGGCGATATATGGAAAAATATCCCATCCACTGAATGGGGAAAATCTATTAGAGAATCGATTTTAAATTATGTTGATATTCTTATATCCATAAACGAAAAAGAAATAAAAGGAACAGAAACAGGCAACTTAAATAAATTGGTTCAAGAAATGTTAAAAACATCTTCTATTTTTGAATCCAGTGATTGGAATAAATATCCTAGTAAAGAATGGAGTGATGGGGTGAACTCAGCAGTAACATCATTTGTTGATATAGTCAATAAATCTCAAGATGTAGAAAGTACTAGATCTCTAGATAGTCTGGGTGAGTCTATATTGTCTTTTGCTAAGAATATGGCTAAATTAGATCAATATTCAGATTTCTTTAAACCAGGTGGAGCATTAGATAATTTTACAACATCTATAAATAAATTATTTGAAAATGTACCAGGTGACACTGCTATATCCGCTTTAGACAGAGTATCGCAGGCAATCGAAAGAATATCAACAACTGGATTTAGTTCTATGTTTTCAATTAGAATGTTAGCTAGATCAATAAGTGCTTTGGGTGATTCATTACAAGATCTTGATTTAGAAGCTGTTGATAAATTATCAAAATTCTCTAGCGGGTTCTTGATTTTATCATTAATAGATGAAGAAAAACTCGAAGATACTATAAAAACATTGAAATCTCAATCTGAACAAATTTCATCGATATTATCTGATCAAGGTAGAACAGTTGTCGCCACAACAGCATCAAGGGCAATTGGAGAAAATGTTGTTGGAGCGGGTATAGAAGAAGGAGTTGGTAAAGAAAATATTTATTCAGAAATGCTCAATGTCATAAAGAGCATAGATAAAAATGTTGATAGAATTGCTAACAATCCACCCAAAACAAATCTGACGGAAGACGCAGATAATATTCCGCCATATACCCCAGAATTAGCCAACAAATAAAAAACATTTCAGTCTGGTTATCATATAATAAAAAAATAATTTTTTTTATGTTCAATAAAATAAGAGGATATTTTAAATATAGAGAAACCATTAAAAACAATATTGATGTTTTACAAAGAAGATTTGGGCTGAAATATGATAAATTATATGGCAGATTATATACAGTTATTAGTATACCACCTGATCAGCAAAAGGTTCTGAACACATATGGATATCAATATTTGGATAATGAAGTGAAAAAGTATATATCAACCATTGAAAGATATTTTTATGATATAAATTTATTTGAAACCATAGCCATATCTAAAATAGAAAGACTTGATGATGTTAATGTTCTTTTAGTTATGAGATATCGTTTCATTGGTCATCAGCGATTTTTATATACAGCAACAGCTTTGAGCATCGTTGGTTTAATAACACTCGGTTTAATTCTTTTAATTTAAAAATAATTTTAAACTTTATTTTTTTTATTTTCTATAAAATAGAAAAATATTAGTATGATGAGTGAAAAAGAAATTTTAATAACTTTTTATGTTTTTGTTTTTCTTTTGGTTGTTATATTGATGATCATTGATCAAATTTTTTAAAAAATAGATAATTATGAAAGAATTATTGATATTGATATTTTATCTTAATGTTCAGGGTTTATCTGATCGTAATGTTAGAGAGTTGTTGGAAGTTTATAAAAAAGAACTTAAAATAGGTGATGATATATTAGAAGAAATATCTCATAAATATAAACTGGTTCAGTTTTTTGTTCCAGTGGTTGAAGGACTCACTAGATTTGAATTTTTCTCTTCAAAATCTAGTAAAGATATTGATATACCAGGAGTTGAAGAATTCTTAAAGAAAAATGCTGCGCTAGTCGATGATGATCCTTTTGGCGAAGACTTAGTTGATCCAAAACAAAAAGAGAAGAGGCTCGATGAAATGGAAAAAAAATTGAATCTATCTATAAACTATTCAAAATATATTGCTAAAAAAGTGAATGATCTATATTCTGAGTTCGATAAAAGTAAAAGAACAAATTCACAAATTGAATCAATAATTAATTTAGATTATCCGGATCTAAAAAAAATGTATAAAAAATAAATATAAATAAAATGGCAAAAGAAGATTATGAAGTATTAAGTGAAGAAATTGTTGATTATTTCGAAAAAATAGAAAAAACATTTGTTTTTCCAATCGATTTAAAATTCGTTTTTCTAGCGAACAGCAAACAAAAGAAATTGATAAAAATATCTAGGTTAACTGATGTTTATTCATATTTGTTAGATGCTGATATATCAGTTATTTTTAACGAAGAATATTTTAACAATTTTGATGATCAATCAAAACTAATACTTATTGAGCAAGAACTCGATAAGATTGAATTTAACATCGAAAAGGGAACAATAACATTGAAGGAGCCAGAAATAAACACATCATCTGGAATTATAGAAAAATTTACATTAAAACTAGTTGAGAATGCGAATAGGCTTCAAAAAGAATTTGAATCCCAAAAGAAAGAGAAAGAGAAAGAAAAGAAGGAATCTAGTAAAATGAAATCTCCAAAGAGAAGATATTAAAAAAAAAAAAAAAAAATAAAAAAAAAAAAAAAAAAACAAAATATAAAAAAAAAGAAAAATAAGAAAAAAGAATGTTGCTGTGAACCTATTTCAGCAATGAGTCAAGAATTCGCTAAACTTGATCTATTAGATAGAAGAATATATTTAGCAGAAAGACTTATGGACTTAATGACAAGATTCGAGAATAAAAAAATCGATAATGAGTGGTTGTATAAGAACATATTAATGCTTGATGAATTTGAAACCAATAGAGAAGGAGAAATTGAAAATGAAAGCTAAAAAGTTATTTAAAAAATATCAGTTGCTCGATGAAAAAGAAAGAATTAAATTCTTGAAAATGACACAAGAAAAAAAGCCTGATAATTTAAGTGAAAAATTAAATCTCGCTAAAGAATTGTTGAAAACTGTTCTTGATAATAATGGTAAGCCCATTATAGATAAAGATTGGATAATAAAACAATTTTTTGCAACGAAAAAAAATGAAAGAAATATTGAAATAAAATAAAAAATAAAATATAAACTTATGGCAGAAGAAAAAGAATTAAACATCAGTGAAATTGTAAATAACGCTGATAATGTGGTGATGTCGACTGAAAACATAGAAAGATTCGATTTTTCGAGTGACAATGATTTTGATATAGAATCAAGTTTTGAATTAGTAGAAAAGATGAAAGCTGAAAAGCCAACTGACGAGCAAAAAGAAATCATAAAAATAAATGAAGCTAGAAACATAATAAATGATACAGCTAAAAAATATCTGAATCCAAATTTCGTTGACGCCTTTGATTATGAAGAAAAGAATTTGGTTAACATGATAAAAAGATATGATTCAAATAAAGATGAAGTTAGGAATATGACAGAGGATCAAAAAAATAAGATATATGAAATCGCTCAATATCTTTTTAATGTTTATCAATTAAAACTCAACGCATTAGATTATGATTTTACTCTAACGAATGATGAACATAAAATGGTTCACGATGTTTTTAGAAATAAACTCGAATATGATCAAAATGAGGTTTTTCAATTGAAAGAGCTGAGAGAGAATTACTTGGATAAAGAATTTCCAAAGGATGGTGTTTCTCATTATACAAGAATTAATGTTAATGATCTCATTATATTCTATCATCTTTTTTCTAAATATAAAGTTAAGGGCATAAATAAAGAACATCATAGTTTTGTTGAGGTTCTCTCGAAAATTGGTGAGCGAATCAAATTATTCAACGCTTATAATGTGATCGTTCAAAGATTGAGTGCAGATTTTTCAATTTGGGGTGGCTCGCTTGATGTAGAGGGCCCATTATCGACCCAAGTGCTTGAACCAAGTGGTATTTCAAAAAATGAAGTAGAAACTGAAATTGTCGAGAAAAAATAATTCATAGAAAAATGAAAAAATTATTTAGAACAAATTTATCAAATAAAGTTTTTGCTGGCGTAGCTGGCGGATTTGCTAAATATTTAGAAATGGATGCTACTATAGTTCGTATTATATGGTTATTGCTATCGTTTTCATATGGTATAGGAATAATTGCTTATATTATTAGTTGGATATTGATGCCTGGTGAAGAAAACAATATAGATGAATCAAATGACCAATAAAAATTATATTTGTTTCTCAGGCGGAGCAGAAGGAGCGGACACTTTTTTTGAAATGTATTCTGAAAGATACGACATAAAAGTGATCGCTTTTTCTTTTTATGGGCATAACACAAAATCCAATAATAAAAGAGTTTTATCAAAAGAAGAGTTAGATGAAGGTTTTCTTCATGTGGAAACTGCCAATAAATCATTGAAAAGAAACATATATAACTTATCTCCATATGTAAAGAATCTTTTGTCCAGAAATTGGTATCAAGCGCTTAACGCTGATGCTATTTTTGCTATTGGAAGATTAGTAGAAAAAAAATATGTGGATGGTGGAACTGGTTGGTGCTCGCAGATGGGAATAGATAATCATAAATCTATATATGTTTTTGATAATCAATGGTATGAGTACAACTATGATGAAAATATTTTTAAAGAAATTTCTTATATACCGAAATTGACGAATAGATTCGCTGGCGTTGGCTCTCGTAATATAAATGAAAATGATATAAAAGCGATAGAAGAGCTTTTTAAAACGAATTTTGAAAAATGACAGAAGAAAAAAGAAATAACATAATCAAAATGATGGATTTGAATGGTAATTTGAAATCAAATGAATCAATTATTATTCAAATAATCGAACTCATTTATTCAAAATATGGCGAAGAACAGAATTTTAGAAAAATAACCATTGAAGAAATAAGATCAATAATAGATGCGATAATAGAAGATGTTGTACCAATATATGATAATAATTTTTCGAATGAAGAAATTTTAGATATTATAAATTTTTATGAATCAGAAGTCGGTAAGATGTATCTCAAAAAAATGCCAGTTGTTAGTTTAGAAAGCATGAAAGTTGGCGAGAAATTTGGCGAAAAAATATACAACATGCTTCAAATTAAAAAAGAATAAATTTTTTATTCTTTTTTTTATATATAGTTGAAATGAAACATTTGAAACTATACGAACAATTTGATTTTGAAGACTTGTCTGACGAAGATCTTTTCGGTGAGATTGTTCCGAATAAAGGACCTTATGATGATATATTGATATTTGGAAAAGATGGTCCAGAATTTAAAGCTGGCGACAGAGTGAAAATGAGAGTAAATGAACTACCACTACACTAAAAGATGTGGTGGTTTCTGGAACACGAATGTTCCTTTTTTTTAAGCGCTTCAAAGCTTGTGCCGGACAAGTCCGGTCTTATTTTTGCTCCACGCTCGTAATCGGCAGTTCCAGCCGATCGGTCTTAAAAAAACCAATAATGTTGTTTGTTGTTTTCGCATTGGCACATCCTGTTTTTCAAGGGGAGGCATATCGTACAAGACGATGTTAAAATTAAGTCATTAATGCTTGGTTTTCGCTGACTACTTTTATGATTTTACCTGGATCAAGTTTTTGATCCAGAACCATATATCACTACATCAAAGAACTATTTAAAACTATTTCTAGTTAAATGTATATATTAAATAATTTGAGTCATTTTTTGTCAAATTCATCAACTAAACTAAAGATTTAGTGGTTTTCTTTGACAGGTAATTATAAATGGGGGGTAAAAATTGGTGATATTGGAACTGTGGTTGAATATAGCGGTAGCTATGTCTATGTGGTTTGTTTTGATGATCTCACAACTGGTCACATTGGAAGAGGACACAATATACCATATGGGCATGCTCTATTAGTATATTCAAGAGATATTAAAAAAATTCAATAATCATAGCACCATTCACATAACTTATAACCAGACAACACATAGCTCACATCATCATTAGCAAATTTCTTTATTTTAATATCTTTTAAATGACATTCTGGTTGTTCGTTTCTTAATGTGTGCACTGTCTTGGTTTCATAATCCACAATATAATTTTCATCTGACAATCTGTGATAAAATTTCTGAAAAGACCACATTCCCATTGAAGTTTTTTGAATATATATTATACAAAAATTCTATTTTTTTTTAAATTATATATAAAAGAAATGAAGCAATCATACGATATTAATGATTTTGAAGATATTAGCGATAGCGTTTTATTGCGGATTTGGGGGTTAATCAACTGCTAACAAAATCTTAAACAATCTTATACAAACTTACCAAATCTTACCAGTGAAAAATATTTTTAGAAAAAAGTGACTTTTACGATTTAATATATATTTATAGTTAAGGGTGGATAATCACCCAACAATTTTTAAATATATGTTAAAGGCAGTTAAAATAAGGTTGTATCCGAATAAAACTCAACAGAGTTATATCAATCAATTACTTGGTTGTTATAGACTTGTCTATAATAAATGTCTGGATAAAAAGAAAACTGCTTACACAACTGATAAAACAAATTTAGATTTGAAATCGATGGGTAATTATTTTCATCAGGAATTAACCAAAGATTCAAACTACTCATTTTTAACTGAACACAACACAAAGGTACTCAAACAATCAATCCTGAATATGTTGGAATCGTATAAACGATTTTTTATTAATGGAAGTGGATTTCCTAAATTTAAGTCCAAACACGACAATAAACAATCCTGCCGTTTCCCAGAAGAAGCCATATCTTCATTGAATGACTATGAATCAGGTAAATTGATGTTAACTAAACAGTTAAAGGATTTACATTTTCGTTGTTCAGATAAATATAAATCATACCTGAATAAACATAAAACTAATATTCGTTCAGCGACACTAACCAGAACAAAGTCTGGTAATTACTTTCTATCCATTTTGGTTGATGGTAGTCTGGATAAAGTGGTAAATAAACCAGTAAATGATATTGTAGGTATTGATTTAGGTATCAAAGATTTCATTGTTTGTTCAAACGGAGATAAGTTTGATAACATAAAAATTAAAAGAAATAACGAGAAGATGCTGATAAAATTACAGCGTCAATTATCAAAGAAAACAAAAGGAAGTAACAATAGATATAAAGCCAGAAAAAAATTGGCGAAATATCAAGAACACTTAAACAATATAAAAGAAAATTATTTACATCAGGTAACGAATCAATTGATTAACGAAAACCAAGTAATCAGTATGGAATCGTTAGATGTAAAGAATATGATGTCAAACCATAAATTAGCAAGGTCAATACAGGAATTAAGTCTTTATAGATTTAAGTCAACGCTGATATATAAGGCTAATTGGTATGGTAGATATGTTGTTGAAGTGGATAAGTGGTTTCCTTCTTCAAAGTTATGTTCCGTATGTGGATATAAGAATAGTGATTTAACGCTTTCAGACCGTCAATGGACTTGTCCTGAATGTGGTACACATCACGATAGGGATTTCAACGCATCACAGAATATAAAAAAAGAAGGAAATAAAATATTGATAGGGAGCCGTTCTCCCGAATTTACGCTTGTGAACAATCATAATACCGATTGGTTGAAACAAGAAGAAAAACTTTTACAGTCTGGTAAGATTGTATAAGATTTTTTTAACGGTATCCCAATAGATTACAATGGAATTTCATAAGAAAAGATGAAATTCCAGATGATATAAAAAAAGAACTAGGTATTATTTAAATATCATTCCAAATATCAGATTCGAAATCTCTTTTGATAAAACGATTTGATTCTCTTTTAGTTAGAGAATTTAATTTATTGACAAGATTAGTCATTTTTTCTTTAATCAATTCAAAATCCTCATCATTTTCAAATTTATCGCACATATAACGATATTGATAAGTATAAGATTTATCTTTAACGTCATACACTAATGAAGGAAGGATCGATTTAACTTTTTCTATGGTTGTCATTCTTTTAAAGTTATTAATTTTCCAATTTCTCTTTTTCCTGGTATAATGGTCTTTAAAGTGAGATATGGATTGTTTGTTACGACTCTATCATATTTGATGACAAAGATAAGAGTATATTTTGAATATTCCAAAAAAACAGAATATTTATCTTCATCTGGTGTGATTTCTTTATCTATGTGACCAGGTATAAGTTCTTTAACAATTTGAATTATCTTATCATTGAATTCCTTTACAGATTTCAAGTCTGTTCTTTCCTCTATTCTTTTTATTAAATCGTGGTTTTTATCGTTGGCGTATCTTATTTTCAATTTTATGGGCCTTCCTTGGTATGTTTTGTTCAACTCTGCTGTTAAAATTAAATGTGCGCTTTTATCAAATTTATTTTTTTCTTGATATTCTTTAAATGTTGCTACTATATCAGAATTTCCTTTGATATTGGATATATCCATTAGTTTTGCTTCAAATATTTTAAAATTATTCAAAAACTTCATTTTCTTATGTGAAATATTTTTTATTATATATTAAAAAAATGAAATAAAAAAATTAATATATAATATCAATAAAAATAAAATTAATTATTATGATAAAAGATTATGTTGAATTTATTAACGAAGCAAAATCAGAGGAGGCAAAGGTTGGTAGTTATGTTCTCTTTACAAAAAATTATGTTCGTTATTTAACAAAAGGAAAATTTGGAAAAATTGTCAATATAAAAACTAAAGATGACGAACCAACAGTTCCCTTATATCAAATAGAAATAAGTAAAGATTTATTGAAGAATGGAGTCAAGCCAGCTGAAGACTCTGTAATCACACCCGAGGGTAATATAATTATATCACTATCAAAGATAGAAAATTTGATTGTCTATGATGCTAGAACATATACAATGATAAATGAAGGCAGAATTGTTATACCCGAGATGTCATACAGGTTGAAAAATATATTGGAAAGAATTGGTCTGACGGTGCCAGAATTTGAAGCCGAGCGCATTTATATGGACATGACCTACATTGATATTGATGATGAAAGAGATGATGTCATAACTTATTTATCTCCATTAAGAATGAAAGATGTATCAGATACAGAAAAATATAAATCTAGATTGAGACAATATACAAGAATTGGTAGATTTTTAAGAAAACTTTATCCTAAAATGTCGGAACAAGATGTCGCTAAGGCAGCTGATGAATATAAAGCAAAATGGTTAAAAATGAAAGATGCTAAAGACTCTCTTCAAATAGTCAGTGGTGAAGATATAAGATATTGGTACTTAAATAAAAGATACAAAAAAGGAAATGGATCATTGAACAATTCTTGTATGCAATATGATTGTTCTCAAAGAAGATTTGATATTTATTGTGAAAATCCAGAAAAAATATCTATGGTCATTTTAACAGACGTAGATGAGAAACTTGTCGCTCGAGCTCTCTTATGGAAAGTCGATGAACCAGAATTTGTGTATTTGGACAGAGTATATTCGACAGAAGAAAAGTACGCAAATATTGTAAGAGACAAAGCTAAAGAAAGTGGATGGGAAACATATGACAATTGGAATCATGGTCGTTGCGGTGTGAAAGATATGGAAAAAATGAAGGTTTATGTAAAAAGAGATTACGGTGAAGATAGTGAAAATCCTTACATGGATACATTTAGAGTTTTTTGTAAAAGTAAAAAAGGATATTATCTAACTCCAAATGATGACGACAAAAACTCTATGTATGAATATTGTGATCACGATTAAAAAATTTTTCCGGAATGATAACTAGATACGAATATTTTAATGTTAATGAAAAACTCGGAATATTATATTCTTTGGAAGATATTGCCAAGGACATTATAGAAAATCTAAATAATAAAAATTATTATAAATTATCCACAAATTATTTAAGTAAAAATATAACTTTACATTGTTATAAAGTGAATAAATTGGAAGAAAATATTGCGGTATTTAGTGTTATAGATTATGATAAACTTGAATTTAAAATCAAAACAACAGCGAATAATATATCATCTATTGTGCATGAATTAAAACATATGGATTTTGCACTGCGTGGGAAAGGACGCGAGGATAAGTTCTTCAGATTGAGGCACTCGGGTAGATATACAACAAAAAGTTTGAAACATTTGCTGGATGATGGCAGTATGTCAGTTTTAGATATGATATTCTATTGCGTAAATGATGATGAATTTCAAGCACAATATCACGATATGTATTATGATTTGAAAAAGGAGATATCTGATAATATGACAAATGATGAAATAAGAAAAAACATAGATGAGTTTCTCAATAGGAAAAAAGTTTATATTTTATACTCTATAATATACAAATATGGAGTTGATATAAGGGCATTTTTTAAAAGCAAAAGAGATCTATATTATTGGTTAGACAGTCTAAGAAAAAGAATGGAATATATTGATAAAGAAGGCGATGATTATTATATCAAAAAGTCTGAAATTTATTTAAATAAAATCAAATTTTTTATTAATAAATTTAGAAAGGATATAGAACAATCATCTGATAATGAAAAATTTATAGATAAGATAAACTATATGATGAATTTGCACGTGAAAAATAATTTCAAGAAATTTTCTAGATTGTATGCTTTATTTTTAAAATGATTTTTTAGAAATATTTCCTTTCATAAGGATCTCTATAATTGGTTGTTGAAAACGGACTCTTAGCCAAAGCATTCATCAAATCTACACTTCTATTATTATCTGAATAAAATCTTTTATGAGCACTTTTTATTGATGAATAATTCAGCTCGTCCTCGAATTTTATTTTCATAACATTATTGAATAATATCTTTTCAGATGGGCTTAATCCATATTCAGAATATTGATCCACCATATTTTTATATTCTATTGTGTTAAATATGCTAGAAAGATTTATCAGTGACATAACGCAGTCATCATTTCCAGACTCCGAGCGAAAAGTCACATCACCATTGGGCGTTTCTTTTTTTGAAAAAGATTTCAACTCTCGAATATTATCCTCATTATGTAATATCATATTATCTTTCTTTATGGCGTCTTGAAATCCTTTCAATAAAAGTTTTTTGTTTTGTCCGACGAGAACACCTATCTTCATTTTTTTATCATCTTCTCTGTGTTTATATCTAACGAAAACAGCATCCATAAAATCATTGTTATCATTGAAAACATGTCTTATGTTTGACAATAAATCATTCCCTAAGTTCTTGTTCATTTCCATAACTATTTTAACTTTCTCGGGGTCGAATATTTCAAAAACAAGTAAATATAGAATGTGAGCAATTTCATTCATAGAATAAACATTGTTTCTAAACATACCTATTTGATCCAATTTAAAAAGATCATATTTATTAGTATATGTTTCTATTTTCTTTTCTATCATTTTTTCGTCTTTCATTCCTAAATTAAAAATGTTGAAAACAGAATAATCCAAACCAAGTCCTTCAGCCAAATCTATGCCAATTGTAATATAGTATTCCTTGGCTCTAGAAAGATCAAAAATATCCGGTCTATCTTTTATGAATTTTAAACTTGTGTATGGCAGATTAAACTTATTATCAAACACATCTAGTTGTGGCGTTTCAAACTCTATTTGCTCATTCATAAAGTATTCAAACATGACACTATCAAAAAGAAGTTTGTCATCTGTAATGAATTGAATTTCATACTCTTGGGCAAACATACTTTTACCACCAATTAAATTTGTCTGTTCTTCTTCCCAATTTGTTATGCGACAAATTTCAGGTAGGGGAACAACTTCTTTTATTCTCAACGTTCTTATATAATCTATTTTGAACTCATCCCCAAGTGGAGTTCTTGAATCGTCTTCAAAAAATTTGATATAATAGCAATTTTCTCCAAATTCATCTTTTTTATTATAAATATGATATCCCATATTTTTTAATTCGTCTATAACCTCATCTTCTGTTATGTTATACTGATGCAATTTTGCTTCATTGAAGAACATTTTTGTATCTCTTCTTCCTTTAACTTGATGCCAATAAACTCTCATTGCTGAATAACGGTTCCAAGATGGATCTTCTTTTGGTTTTTCAGCGTTCGTTAATAACTCCCAAAACAAGTTATATCCCTCAGGAGTTGAAGTAATAATAATTTTTGAATTTTCTATTGATGAAACGGTTGGTACAACTGCTCCATAATAAGGGCGGATGATATTATCTGGCACTTTAGCGAACTCATCTAGATATAAGACATCAATAGCAAAACCGATTGCGGGGTCTTTTGATCTAGCTTGGCTCTGTATTCTACTATTATTTTCAAAGGATATAGATCGCTCATTCCAGTTATTGACACCCACTTTCAAATAAAAAGGAAGCAATCTATAGATATCTTTTATTTTTCTAACTATTTCTTTTACAGTCTCATACTTATTAGCGACGATCATAATACCTTTATTTGAATTAAATATGGCTGTATGTAATAAAACTATAGCCGCGGACACCGTGTTTAAACTCAATATGCTATTGGCATAATAACTATGCTCGTCAGTAGCGATGGACAAATCAAACATCGAGACTTTAGATTTCTTTCTACTAATGCTTTTTACCCTAGATGGACCTTCTTTTGTTAGAACAACATCATCGATTGTCAATGTATCAACAAATTTAACTATATGTCCTTCGCAAAAAATTGCATGAACATCAGCGCATTCTAGTATCAATCCGTTTTCTAGCTCCAGTTCGTAGATTGTATAAGGCTGAGATAAATTAATTTCTTCAACTGGAACAAAACCATAATCGGTTTCAACATAAAGATTTTCTGGCCGAATGAAATTAATAATTTTTTTTGTTGGATCTTTTTCATCAAAAGACTCATTTCTATATTCAACTTTTTCAATCAGTTCGATTAAAAAATAAATAATATTTTTGATAAATTTCTTAAACATGCGTTTATATATTAAAATAAAACTGTCTGAATAACAAAATGAATTAATTTTCTTTTTTCGCTATTATCTCCAGAATATCAGATGGGGCGTTTTCAAATGAATAAGCCTTTTTAATATCTTCTTTTATAGATAAAATAGTAAAACATTCAGAAACCATATCACTCCATTCTTCTTGAGAATATGATATTTTTCCAGTATTAACATTACCAGTTTTTGAGCATTTCACCATAATATATAAAAGTCCGTCATCTTTTGTTATTCTATTTATATCCAATAGAATTTTACCAACATCTTCTTTTTTAAAATAATGTAAAGCTAGTCTCGCAAATATCAAATCAAAATAATTTTCTGAAAATGGGAAATTATCTAATGTGTTATGCACCAACCATTTATAATCTGGATATTTTTCTTTCATCTCTTTTATGGCGAGATCTGATATATCTGTTCCATAAACATCAAATCCTTTTTTTATAAAATATTCAGCATATTGACCATATCCAACTGATATATCAAGGACTTTATCCCCTGATGTCAATAAATTAGACAACTTTTCTGATATTTTATCTGGCTCATCTTTTGGGATCAAACCGGTTTTAGCTTTATATACGAATTCATCCCAAATTGATAGTGTCTCAAAAATTTTAAATTTTTTTATCATATAATTTTATATATTAATTTTTTAATATATATTATTTGAAAATGATAACGAAATATAAAGTATATGAAAAACTAGGATATTCGGATGAAGTCGGAATCATAACCGATTTTATTTGGAATAAATATAAAGATTTTGATTATAACAGCAAAAAAGATTTTGTTATTGACCTTTCGGAGTTAACAAAAGATATGTCAATTAAAATAAACAAGCTGAAAATCGAACCAGTTAGAGATGAATCATTTAGAATGCAAGCTTTATTTCTTGGTAAAGATTATGAGCTAAATAAAAATGTTGTTATAAAACAAAGTATGAAATTCAAAAAAATTAAATCTGTTTTAGAGCACGAAATAAAACATATTTATCGTTATATAAAAATCGGTAGTGAAAGTAGAAATATTGATTATTTTCAAGGAATGAGTGGAGAACTCCCATTTTATCAAGATTTAGTTTTGGCGATGTACGCCGCCGATCCCGAGGAAATACAATCTTTCTACCAACAAGATATAAGATATTATAAAGAAAAAAGTGGTAGATTTAGAAATTTCAAATATTTTTTAAGAGGATGTAATTTGAATACTTGGTATAGCATTTTAAAAAAATTCGATATAGATAACTACAAAAAACAGACTAAGGAAGATAATATTCTTGTTATGAACATTTATAATGAAATAAAGGATGAGGTTGGACTTCGCTTAAAATATAAAAATAAAGACATTATATCCAATATAAAAAATATATTTAAATCTCCAAAAGACATAAAATCTATTATAAATAGATATAAATTTGATTATGATGTCAAATACACTGACGAGCAAATAGACCGATTTTACAATCAATTGAAAAAGGATATCGAGAGGGCGAAAAAATTATATTTAAATTATTTTGGTAAGTTATACGCTTACTTCCATTAATTTTTTTTAATGATTTTATATCAATTTCAATGTTCATTTTTCCACAACCTTTTATTCAATTCCATTCTAATTAAGTGAACATCAATTATATAGTCATCAATTTCATTATCGTTTCCTATATTTCTAGTTGATAAAATATTTTCTAAAAATAAGAGTTTGTGTTTTAGAGCATCCGTACTCATTTTTTCATATACTTCTATGGTGTTCATTATTTTATCTTTTAATAAGTATTTTTTTCATCCAGATAATCAAAAAAATATAAAAGAGCTTTATATGGCGATAATCCACTTTTTTTACACTCTTTGAAATAATCTAAATTGTTGTCAATCTCTTCAATACTATGCATATATGTAATATGCTCCTTTTTATAATCATCAGTAGCGTTGCAATAAAGTTGACTTTTTACATCTTCTATGTATTTTTTAAATGTCATTTTTATTTATTTAATCAGTAAATAAAATGTAATAATCTTCTGTGATACTTTGTGTTTCAGTGAAATTTTTAATCCACCCATCATATTCAAGTTTTTCTATTATGACTTTAGATATTCTATATTCATCTTCCATTTTAATTTGGTCTGGTAGATTATATTGTATATGATTTAGTTCTTGAGCAAAAATATCGCAACATTTATTCCAATCGTGTTCAGAATTATTTTCAATAAAACGTATTATATCAACTGTATTTACAGAAGGTATCATTTTTAAATTTATTTTCTTAAAATCCTTATTAGCGTATTGCTCAAATGTTTTCATATGGGGCCTGAATTATTTTTTATACGTATATATTATTTATCTATTCTCATTTTTCATCATTTTTACTTGATGATTTGAATTTATTGGTATAATCTTTTAACATATCTAAAAACCTATCATTCAGATATTTATCAGCCATATCATTTATTTTTTGTCTTTTATCGACAGGCACATCGGCTAAATCATATAATTGATTTACAATGCCCATACATTGTTTACGAAATTCATTATTATCCATATTTTTAATTTTTTTAGATCATTATAATTAATTTTGGAGGATTAAATGATTTTTACATATTTTTTATTCTGCAATATTTTTTACTACCCATTCATCATAAGTTAATAAATTCTCTGATAACCACTTTTTAGCATTTTCTTGCCTTTCTGTTATACTCTTATGAACATCTTCACGCTCAAACTCACCGGATATTAACATATCGATTAATGTTCTACTGTCAGCTTGTCTAAAATTATAATACGTGTCCATATTCTTATTTTGTACACAATTACAATAATCTGTATAATCTCTTTTTACTGAGCACATATCAGAAAATTTATCAACTATATCCTTCATATAGTTCTCATACTCTTTTTGATATTCTTTCATTATCTTTTTGATTTTATTATGAATCGTGGAATATCCCATTATCATCTTCCACTATTTTTATATCACAATCTCCTTCTACTACTTTACCTATATTAGTCCAACCTATTCCACTCGGTTCGGTCATTATCACTATCTTATCTTTATCCATTTTAGATAGTGTTTCAATTAAATCTTGTACAGTCATATTAATTTTTGATTATCGTTTCAATTTTTGTTTTGCCATCAACATAATCCAGCATAATGCTCTGAATGATAGGATTTCTAATAACTTCTTCAGCAATTACATCCTCAACATTTTTCTGTATCGAGCGTTTCAAATGTCGGGCTCCATAGTTTGCGTCATATCCGTCTTCGATTACAAAGTTCTTGAAGCTGTCCGTCAAAAGAATTTTATACCCATTGTTTAATGCTCTATTGATGAGTTTATCTATCTCGATATCGAGAATCTTAATGATATTTTCTTTTTCTAGCTGATTGAATATCAAGACATTATCTATACGATTGATCAACTCGGGAGAAAAGCTTTTTCTCAACGAGCTTTCAATAATGCCTTTCTGAATTTCACCCTTGTTCTGCTCGAGCGATGGAGTAGAAAATCCAACACCTGTTCCAAAATCCTTCAATTTACGAGTTCCGATGTTGGATGTCATAATGATAATGGTGTTCTTGAAATCTACCCTATTTCCATTATTGTCAGTTAGAACTCCTTCATCAAAAACTTGTAAGAAAATATTATAGACATCCGGATGAGCTTTTTCAATTTCATCAAAAAGAACAATAGAATATGGTTTGCGTCTAACTTTTTCTGTTAGTTGTCCGCCTTCATCATATCCAACATATCCCGGAGGAGCACCAATCAATCTAGAAACAGAGTGTTTTTCCATATATTCGCTCATATCAAAACGAATAAGATTTTCTTCTGAATCAAACATATATTTAGCCAACATCTTAGCGAGATAAGTTTTTCCGACACCACTATTGCCTAAGAATAAAAATGTTCCTATCGGACGATTCGGGTCTTTTAATCCTGAACGATTTCTTCGAATGGATTTTGCTATTTCGACAATGGCTTCATCTTGTCCAATGACCGCTTTCTGTAAAGCATTTTCTATATTTAGAAGTTTTTCACTTTCATTCTCACTGATACTTGTTACTGGCACACCTGACATCAATGAAACAACATCAGTTATAACATCATAATCAACAGTAATCTTATCTTTTTTCGATTTCTTTTCCCATTCATCTTTGGCGGTTTTCAACTCAATTTGTAACTCACGCTCTTGATCACGATATTTCGCAGATTCTTCAAAAAGCTGCTTTTTAATAGTTTCCTGTTTCTTTGTTTTAACATCTTCTATTTTTTCTTCGATGTTCAAAATCTTTTTAGGCACTTTAATATTTCCGATATGAACTTTCGAGCCAGCTTCGTCCATCGCGTCAATGGCTTTATCTGGCAAACTACGATCCGTTATATAACGATTTGTCAATTTGACGCAAGCTTCAATGGCCTTGTCTGTATATTTTACAGCATGGTAATCTTCATATTTTTCCTTGAGATTTTTTAAGATGTTTATGGATTCTTCTTCTGAAGGCGGCTCAACGATTAATTTTTGGAATCTACGCTCTAATGCTCCATCCTTTTCAATATATTTTCTATATTCATCAAGAGTTGTTGAGCCAATACATTGAACGGTACCGCGAGCCAGCGATGGTTTTAAAATATTTGACGCATCCAATGATCCGCTTGTCGATCCAGCTCCAACCATTGTATGTATTTCATCAATGAAAAGAATAATATCATCGCGTTTTTCAATTTCATCGACAATGATTTTCATTCGCTCCTCGAACTCTCCTCTGTATTTAGTGCCCGCCACAATAGAAGCGATATCTAGATAAAAAACTTTTTTATCTAAAAGATTTCTTCTAACTTTCTTATTAACAATAGCTTGTGCGAAACCTTCAACGAGTGCTGTTTTTCCAACACCAGGTTCTCCAATGAGAACAACATTATTCTTTTTTCTACGGCTAATGATAATAGACATCCTTTCTATTTCCTTTTCTCTACCAATACAAGGATCTAGTTCACCCTTTTCTGCTCGTTTTGTAACGTCTATTCCAAATTTGTCTAGAATGCTTTCTGCCATTTTTTCACCAATCATTTTAATATTTTTTTAATTTATTAGCTATACAAAGATATGTTTGTTTTTTTAAATAAAAAAATATATGTTATTCTTTTATTTAATATATATAACCAAAATTAATAAAGTTTATGCCAAAAAGATATACAACTTTCGAATTCATTGAAAAGTCAAAAATGATTCATGGAGACAAATACTTATACGATAAATCTTTATATATTGGATCCAAAAATGATATTGTCATTACTTGTAGGATTCATGGAGATTTTACTCAAAAACCATATAATCATTTGAATGGATGTGGATGTCAATTATGTGATCCGACAAATATATTAGGAAATGGAAATTTCATTAAAAAATCTAATATGGTTCATAAGAACGCCTATGATTATTCATTGGTCGAATATATCAAAAATGATATTAAAGTTAAAATTATATGTAAAATTCATGGAATTTTTGAACAAAAACCTGAGGCTCATTTAAGAGGGCAGGGGTGCCCAAAATGTTCTAATAACAATAGAAGAACAACAGAAGATTTTATAATTATATCTAAATCTATACACGGTGATTCATATGATTATGATTTAGTCAATTATGTTAACAAAAGAACAAAAGTGATTATAAAATGCAAAAAACACGGAGTTTTTGAACAATTACCATATATCCATTTAAAGGGATTTGGTTGTAAATTGTGCCATAATTCATCGATGGAAACCCATTTGATGCAAAAATTAAAAAATATGGACATAGATTTCATTAAAGATTTTCGATTTGATGAATGCAGAAACAAATTACCTCTTCCATTTGATTTTTATTTACCTGAAAAAAATATTCTAATAGAATGTGATGGAATTCAGCATAGGGAATCAATAAAATACTTTGGAGGTAAAAAAAGATTAGAATATCAAAAAATAAATGATAATATAAAAAATGAATTCTGCATGAAAAAGAAACTCAAATTATTGAGATTGAAAAACATAAAAGAAATAGATGATGCTTTTCACTCAATAATAATTTAATAATTACGAATATGGCTTCAATAAAAAAAATGATTTTTTAATTCTTCTCCAAAAAATTTCTGGATTTATTATTTCGTCTTTTGTTGGCGGGGGGATTTCGACCAACAATTCTAATCCTCTTTTGACGCCAAAAGAATCAAAAAAATCTTTTAAAAATAACGCCGAATATTCATAACAATAATATTTATCATCCAATTCTTCAATTGTTTTTGGAGTTTTCATACGTTTATCTATTATAGTTTCTCCCATAGCATTTGAAATATATTCACAAAATCCTTCTTCAATAAATCCTTTTCCATAATTCTTTTTAGAAAGATATCCATTATCAATATACTTATTTTTTAACTTCATTTCTGAAATTATCTGGTTGAAATAAATATGAGATATCTCGTGTATAACAACAGATTTGACAAACTTATTAGATGATAATATTTCTCTTTTTTCTGTTTTTGAAAGATTGCCCAACTCACAAGCCAAATATTTTTCTTCGTTTGATATAGTTATATTATTTGGATATTCAAAAACTCCCATTTCTGACAAAAAATAATCTTCTCTCTGGCTGAGATCATCAACATAAATATAGATGTCATAATCTATTGTATCTCTTACAAATGTTTGAAATTCATTTAAAATGGACTCAAATTTTCTGTATGTATAATTTCCTATCATATCTTTTGTCGGCGATAATTGACAAAAAGATGAAAGGGTCAAAAATAAAAATAATAAAAATAAAATTCTTTTTAACATAATAGCAAATATATAAATAAAATATCTAAATAAAAAATTCTATTAAAACCAATTTTCTTCTCCCCAAGGATCGTCTTCTAAATTTACTTTTCTCTTTGGTAATTCAAATTTAACTTTTCTGATCTCCGAAAAATACATAATATTGAGAGAACTGTTTCCATCTTCACAAGTTTTTGTGTTAACATAATAATCAGATAAATAATAAATAATAAGCCCCAATACTTCATTTATTGCCCAATTGGTGGCAAAAAATAAATGTGATGGTATGCTATCAAATTGAACGAAACAATTAGTAAAATTTTTATTCAGATAATCTAACGTGAGCTCCAGTCCATCCACATAAATCATTTTTTTATATTCATCATAAGTTAAAATTTTTTCATATTCATCTGAGAACTGCTCGTATAAAAATAATCTTTTCATAATATGTTTATATATTAATTTTTTACCTTTAAAAAATGGAAAAAATGATATTTTTATATTAATATATAAAGATAAAAAGATAATATGAAAAGTAAAAATTTGAAAATCTCTGATGAATTACACAAAAAAATAAAAATTATTTGTGCTTCACACGAATTAAAAATAAATGAATGGGTCGAATCTGTTTTAAAAGAAAAAATTAATAAGATAGAAAATGAAAAAGTTAAACAATGATGATTTCATTAAAAAATCTATAGATTTATATGGAGATACTTATGATTATTCTTTGGTAAATTATAAGAAATCAAATGAAAAAGTTAAAATAATATGTAAGAAACATGGAATATTTGAACAAACACCGAACAATCATCTAAGAGGAAGAGGGTGTAATCTTTGTGGAATGGACAATAAGAAATTAAACATAGATAAATTTATGAACTACCACTACACTAAAAGATGTGGTGGTTTCTGGAACACGAATGTTCCTTTTTTTTAAGCGCTTCATTTGATTTCTATTTGCCAAATCTTAATACATGTATTGAATTTGATGGCCAACAACATTATAATATAATAGAACATTTTGGTGGAGAAAAAATTCTAATAGAAAATCAAGTAAGAGATGATATAAAGAACAAATATTGCTTAGAAAACAATATAAAAATATTGAGGATAAAATATGATGATGATGTAGAGAATAAAATGAAGAGTATTTTTAAACAATAGTTTTTTTCATTTATATAAAAATTCATGATAAAAATAAATGACAATCTCAATATATATTTTCCATTAAATCTAAAACCAAGAGAACAACAAATAGAGGCTTTGGGACTATTAAAAAAAACTATAAATTCTGGAAAAAAATATTGTTTATTGAACGCTCCAACTGGTTCTGGCAAAAGTTATCTTACAATTATGATAGCCAATTGGTATCGTAATTATGTGAATAATTCGGCTAAAATAGATATTATAACAAATTCAAAAATATTACAAGAACAATATAAAAAAGAATATGATTTCATAAATGATCTTAGAGGACAATCTAATTATAAATGTCATCATCATAAAACAGATTGTCATACAGGAAAAGAATTAAATAAATCTCTAAAACATGTGTGTCTGTCTTGCCCGTATGATATAGCAAAGAGAAAATGGGTAGAAGGGGATTTGTCATTAACCAATTTTCATTTATTCAATAGTTTTATTTTTTATGTTCCAGACACAATAAAAGAAAGAAATTCCAACTTGTTGATCGTCGACGAGTCACACGAAATAGAAATGACCTTCTGCGACTTCATTTCAACCAAACTCAGTGCTAAGATATTTCGAAATTATGGCATGGAAGAAATCAATGTTGAAAATTTTGAAAAAGACATACTAAGAATAACCACAACTGGCCAATTTATAAGTTTTATTGAAAGAAAATTTCTGCCATTTATAACTGATTTAAAATATAATTTTGAAGAACTTGTCTCAGACTCAGAAGAAGATAAAATCAAAGAAATATATGCTAAATATGTGATATACATAGAATCATCTATAGAAAGATTTGAAAAATTAATAAAGGATTTTAATGAAAATAGCGACAACTGGGCACTTGACACAACGAGAGATAAAGTTGGTAATATAGAATTAATTCTACAACCAATATGGGGCAAAGATTATTTGAAAAAACTGGTTTATGATTATTATGATCATGTCATATTTATGTCAGCTTCTATATTAGATAAGGATATTTTTTCCTATGTGAATGGATTGGATCCAGATTTAACAGATTATTATGAAATCGATTCCACTTTTAATATCGAGAATAGAAAGATATATTACATACCTTGTGGTAAAATGAATTATCAAAGTAAGAGAGAAACATTTGATAAACAGATAAATATGATAAAAAAAATCTTGAAGAAATATAAAAATGATAAAGGCATTATACACACAACAAATTATGAAATAACAGATTGGTTAAAAAAATCAATAGATAGTAAGCGATTTATATTTCATGACACAGAGAATAGAGAAAAGATGTTAGAAAAACATTTAAAAAGTAAGACTCCATCTGTTATGGTAAGCCCTTCGATGATGAGTGGATTAGACTTGAAAGATGAACTATCGAGATTTCAAATAATATTAAAAATTCCCTATCCAAATTTGGCATCCAATAAAATTAAATCCAGAAAAGAATCCAATCCAGATTCATATACTTTAAAAACGTGTCAAGATCTCATACAAGCTTATGGCAGAAGTGTCCGCTCTTCGGATGATTATGCTGAAACATACATACTGGACTCTAATTTTCAGGATCTATTGAGATATAGCTATAAATTTTTACCTCATTGGTTCACTAGTGCTATTACGAGATTGAATTCAAATTAGATATCTTCTCCTCTAAATATAGCGTTTATTTCATTATTCATTTCAAATGACTCCAACCATTCTCTGAATTCTGTTTTTAATTCATCAAATTCATCATAATCTCCTATTTCAAGAAACGCATCAATAAAATGGTCCAAATTTGAATAATCATAATTATTATTCGTGAGAAGATCAATCAAAAGTCCTCTAGCTCTTAAAACTGATTCACGAAATTCTATCATTAAATCATCTACTTCAGCATATCCATAATAATCATCTAAAGGCAGAATTACATCATCATCTGATTCTTGATTTGGTTTTTTCTTCAATACCAAAAAGTTCTTCTTCGGAAAAGTCTTCTAAATCAAATTGTTCGTAAGTTTTTATTATCATTTATTACGAATCTTCTTTTTTAAAAATTATTTTACTATAGTCATTGATTATATCTTCTATAACCTCGGGCGTGAATATTTTTTCAATATTATTTTTTTCATCTTCTTTTTCATTTAATTTCAGATCATCTTCTTTCTCAATTTTCGTTAAAGTTTTTGACATAGTAATTAATTTTTTTTTGTTTTTTATTATATTTTAAAAAATTTGTTTAGAATTTATATTTCAAAATTTAAATTTTTTATTTCTTCTCTGATTTTATTGGGTACATCTTTTTTGAGCCATGTATCAAATGCTCTTCTTTTTGTATTAAAAATGTATATCATATCATTATCTTTCAATTCATCAAAGCTTAATAATGAAGATGATTTTATTTTACTGATACAACGATTTAAACTATCCCAATTATAGTCATTGTATATATATACCCAATCTCCCCTTGTTTCAAGGGGATAATAGCGACCGTTATCATATATCATCATATCCATCATCATATTCCTTTTTATTTCTTTACCAAAAAGTTCTTCATCCGACAGGTCTTCGAAATCATATTGCTCGTATAGTTTCAAATGGTTCATATAATATATTTAATACTTTTTTCTATACAATAATTTCTTAAATAATTTTTATATTCATCAGAGAAAGAATTATTAGAACAATCTAACACTTTAAGATTTATCAAGTTCTCTATTCCCTCGAGACTGGTCAGAGAATTATTAAAGCAAAATAACTCTTTAAGATTTATCAAGTTTTCTATTCCATCGAGACTA
>Ga0209310_1000490_pt1 | contig 43425 bp, 38 predicted proteins | sample AD_UKC030_MetaG_FD_184415 | JGI IMG/M metagenome (GOLD analysis project Ga0209310, IMG submission 184415) | Active sludge microbial communities of municipal wastewater-treating anaerobic digesters from USA - AD_UKC030_MetaG (SPAdes) (version 2) | ecosystem: Engineered > Bioreactor > Anaerobic >...
GTGAACGTGTCCTGCCCTCCTGCCGCGATGCTCGCCGCCAGCCCTTCTGTCACCGTATACCCGCTCGGCACCGTCAGCCCCGACGTCGTCAGCGCTACCGTCCCCACGTTCTTCACTGTGAACGTCCTGGTCACCGCCGTTCCAACCACCGTCGATCCAAAGTCCGTATGATCCGCCGTTGACGGCGTTGTATCCCCATCGGCAATCGCCACCCCATTGCCCGTTACCTCGATTTCAGGCACATCCCCCGCCCCCATGACAACGCCCGCAATCTGGAAGTTGTAAGGATTGTGCTCGCTGTCGTTGCTGCCAAAGCTTATCTCTCCCGCATAGGTCCCTACCGCCACAGCCTGCAATCGCACCGCAAATGTGTCCTCTCCTCCAACCGCGATGCTCGCCGCCAGCCCTTCGGTCACCGTATACCCGGTTGGCACTGTCAGTCCGGATGTTGTCAGCGCAGCGGACCCCGTATTCTTCACCGTGAACACCCGGTCTACGGCTGTCCCCACGGTCGTCGTGCCAAAATCCGTGTGATCGGATTCAGATGGCGACATATCTCCGTCGACAATCACGATGCCATTTCCCTTAACCACCACGCCATAAAGAGGTACCAGATTCACTCCTTCCAATAACCATGCCTCAGTTTGCCCGCTCGGGTTGATGCCAAATCCAACAATGCTCGCTGTCCCATCCCCCGCCAAACGCACACCATAGGCCTCCAACAAGCGCCATCCGGTTGTTGCGTTGCCAAGGTTGTCAAACTCAGGAATGAACGTATTCAAGTCCTTTATTGTCTCAACCGCTCTGCACCATATGAATGCCCGGTTTTCTGTAATGCCTGTATCTCCTGGGACGGATCCATTGCTGTAACCCACGATCACACTCCCATCCGCCGATATGTCCCTAGCTTCGCCCGTTGCGGTACCCCCGGGAAAATCACCCAAATAAGTCATTGTATATGAACCACCTGCGGCATCCCATAGCGTCGGACATCGCGTGTAGTTTGTGATTTGGGGCGCAAAACCGCTGAAGCCTACAATTGCATTGCCCAAAGCCGATCCGGCAAAGGCTTGGCTGCCCTTGCGTGTGCTGTCGAGATGAGGAAGACCTTCAATCGTGTATACTCCATCTGCCAAGTGCCATACACATCCTTCCTGATACGTCACCAAAGGTCCCGTCCCGTCAAGATCCACACCTCCATATCCGAAAATCTTTGTCCCATCACTCGAAAGGTCATTGGCGAAGTATTGTCCGGAAGCATCGGGCAATCGTGGCAAACTCGTGTAGGCACCCCCAGTCGTCGATCGATAGGCGTTGTTTCCTAGAGTTCCCACAACAATGGTTCCAGCAGGATTGATATTTCGAGCTTCGTTGAATGATGTCCCTGTAATCAAGTCCTTGATCGGGCCGGTGCCGGCATAGATGAACGAGTTCTTCATTGCCGACTTGGGAACATGTGTAAATCCAACCGTTGTGCCGTTATCGGCAACCCCATAAGGCACCGTGTCCGCTGGTTCAGGACGCAATGCTCCCAGGTTCACCATCCCGGTTTCTTTTGACCAGCGAAAACCGTCGAAATTGTCCAGCCCATCTACTTTCTCAAACGTGAATCCGACTACCCAGACTCCATTGTCCGAAATCTTAATCGCTGTGCTCTTCGCCGAAATCGAATCGCCCACCAGCCAGCCCAAGGGAGTAAAAACCACATCACCTGATATCCCGGGGACAAACAGGCATAACATGCTCCACATGAGCATGTTCTTTGTCAAATGCGAGATATGCTTCCTGCCACCTTTATACGTGTTCATGGCTGCGTCCAATCAATTAAATTCTTTATAAAGCCTTCTTAGCCAGCTCGCAAGCCATAAATAAAAAAACCAGCAGGTTGCCCTGCTGGTTTTTTGAAAAGAACCAAACGTTGTTACTTGGTGAACCGGCGAACGACCGCGCCCAAACCAAGCAGACCGGCGATCACAAGCGCCGAGCTGGGTTCAGGAACAACGCCGTCGATCTGGATGTCCGCGCCCGCGTTCTGCGGGACGAACTCGAAGATGAGCGCATCGGCACTCGTCCAGGTCGGCTGGAAACCGAAGTTCACAAGCAGATCATAGGGACCACCAGGAGCAGCATTCCAGGAACCGTTTGCCAACGTGTTGACTCCGTCCATAATGCTGTAGTTGATGGTGAATGCGCCCTGATCCACAAGAACACCCGTCAGACCGAAGTCGCCCATGTTGCTCAGGTTCATGTTCAACCCGGCGCCATTGGCATCATATACCAAGCTCATCACCGTGTTGACCGACGCGGCTTGGCGATAGTCGAGGATGAATTGGGAATTGGCTTCGTTGATGGAAACTTCAGCCAAACCCGTTCCAGTCTGCGTTCCCCACTTGATTGTGCGCCAACCCCCAAACACATCGCCTCCCACATTCACGCTGCTTGAGCCACCGGGAGAATATGCGGTGTATTGGCCGGCAGCCGGCGTGTCCATGTCGTCCATGACCCACACGGCTTGTGTGCTTACGGCAACCATGGTTGCCAATCCAATCAGTAACAGTGCTTTTTTCATATTCTGTTTCTTACACCCACGTTAAAGGGTTAATGACTCTCCGTCAACTGGTTTTTTTGATCTTCTTTCTTTTTGGTTCTACTGCCAGCGTGCGTCCAGAATAAATCGACTATCCGAGGCATGTCAAGCGCAAAAGTGCCTTTTTTGTTCGTTGTGATTCTTCTCGAAAATCCGTTCATATCCAATTGATTACCAACATGATAAGACAAATCATTGCGCGCGGAGACTTCGGACCCGATAAAATCCTGCATCCGTTTGGAAGGCGTTGGTATGCAAATATCGATTCGTGCTGGTCCGGCCGATCTCCACCATCGGCGGCCCCGCCTTCTCGGTAAACAGAACTCTATAAATCCAGTTTGTTCCCAGGTTGGACCAGCGCAGTTCAACGTCGTTCCCCAATACCAACGGCCGGTCCATTCGTATGACAGGCGTCAGGTTGATCGTCGAAACGCTCAGGCTATCCAGCGTAATCTCAGCGCCGAACTCGACCGGATCGATCTCAACCACGACCTCATCCACGTCCCAGAGAGGGAGTTGAGCGGAGGGCACCCTAAAAAACGCCTGATACGGGCCCCCTGCCTCGACGGGCATCTCGATCACGAGGACCGAACTCCCGCCAACCTCGTCGTTGAATCGCACCCGAAACCGCGCGGCGGTCTCCGTCGCAATTCCCTCCAAATTCAATGAATTCCAGTTGGTGATATCGAGATTCAACCCGCTGCCATTGGCATTGTAGATCACCCGGGCGCGCACCATGCCCGCGGAAATGGTTTGCATCAGCGAAAGCTCGTATTGGCTCTGATGGGCCAGATCGTTCACGCTCAACGTGGTAGAACCACCTTCCAGCGGTTTGTCGACCACCTCGATCTCCAATTGTCGAAAGCCCCCTAAGACTGGCGACATACCGTCCACCGCCACATTCGGCCCCGTGATGCGATCGCCTGTCTTGGCCGTCACCACAATCAAGGTCTGTCCCCCTTCCGGCCCGTTGAAATCATCCAATTGGATCTGCCCCCAAACCAGCGCCCCGCAGCTCGCATGCGCCATCAGCGCCCGCTTGATCCAGTTCCAGCTCATGCTAACCCTCCTTCTTATGGCAAAGCCTTCAGGTTCTTTTCGTTGTCAAGGCCGCAAACACCATTGAATTGCCCCCCTGGGATGCATCCGCAACGCCTCACCGGCGCAGCGGATCCTGCATTGTGTGTTTCGGCTTGATTCACCGTTAATCAATCACATCCAGCCCTTCCTGGCAAGCCAAAGGACGCGTCGAAAACCCCGCTGCTCGACCGCCCGATCGACGTGTCGAAATTTCGGTTGCCTTGCATCGTTTCCCGAGTCATGCTCGCATCCATCGCAGTGATCGATTAAACCAACAGAACATACTTTATGGCTCAAACGATATTTCATCCCAGCGTCGAAGGCGCCCAGCATGGCGCCAAGAGCCTGGCCGAGTTCCTTGCTTACGCCAAGAAATCCGGTGCGGCCGGGGCCCAGCCCTCGAATTTCATGCTGCAAAACGACAAGGGCGGATTCAAGCCGGCCAAGGAGATCAAGCAGGCATTCCAAAAGGCGGGATTGAATCTGGACGGGATATCCTGTCATTGCCCGTTTTGGGTCCACACGACCGCATGGACGGGCAGTCCAACCATTCGCCCATTTATACCGGCGGACATGGCGAAAAAGGCCCCGGCTCAAATCGAGCAATGGGCGGAAAGCTATCTGCTGGGCCTGTTCGACCTGGCGGTCGAGCTGGGCGTCAAGATCCTGCCGATGTTCTGGGGGGTGGCCTTCGGCTGGGAGTTGGCGACCGGCTATCCGTGGGGCTTCTGGAAAGGGGCCGATTACGATCTTCTCCAGGAGGGCAAGGAGCGATTCGTGAAGAAGACCGCCAAGCTGCGGCAGCGGGCCAAGGATCTGGGCATCTACCTCGCCCACGAGATCCATCCGGGCACCGGGGCGATGTGCGCCGACGATTTCAACCTCCTGGTGTCCGCATGCGACGGCGACAAGTGCCTCACCGTCAATGCCGATCCGTCGCATTGCTGGGAGGGGGAGGACTGGGAGACGCGGTTCACCAAGGTCGGCCCGCGCATCTATGCCTGCCATGTGAAAAACTTCGTAATCCGGCGCACGCTCCCGCTTCGGATGATGGATGGCGACTGGCCCAACCGGGCCATGCAGTTCGTGGACATCCCGACCGGCCAGCTGAACATGATGCGGTATGTCGAGCTGTTGATCCACACGGGGTATCCGCAGCGGTATTGCCAGATCATGAAGGCCAAGACCGCCCCGCTGATCGTCGAGGCCGAGAGCGCCTACCGCGACATCGATGCCACCAGCGCCAACGGCATCCAATATGTCCGCGACCACTGCTGCTGGCCAATCGCCAGCGGCTCGTTCGAGGACGGCATGGGCGCCTGATCGCCTCCGTCATCGTGAATCGGCGTTCGGGCACGGCCGGGGCCGTGCCCGCTTCGTTTCAGGAGGCCATTGTCCGGCGTCGAGGCGCAAACCATGCCCTGGCCCCTTCCTTCGCGGACCGGGGCGGATCCCCTGGAGATTGAATTCCCAGCCTGATCCCTGGACCGGATGCCCCCGGGGATCCCCGTCAGGCGCCGGCGGCGCGGCGGGCCCCGCGCTCGGGGCCGCTCACCTGCCGGGGGCCCTGCCCGCCATTGACCAGAAACAGCACGGCCATTCGGACCGCCAGGCCGTTGGTGACCTGCTCGAGAATGACCGAGCGCTCGCTGTCGGCGATCTGGCTGTCGATTTCGATCCCGCGGTTGATCGGGCCGGGATGCATGATGACGACCTCCGGCCGCGTGCGAGCCAGGCGCTTGGGATTGAGACCGAACAGCGTGGCGTATTCGCCCAGGCTGGGGAACATCGTCTTGCGCTGCCGCTCGTGCTGAATCCGGAGCAGGTTGATGATGTCGGCGTCGGCGATCGCTTCCTCGATCCGGTGCGTCACGCGGCACCCCATCCGCTCGAACACGCGCGGGACGAGGGTGGGCGGACCGCACAGCGTCACCTCCGCCCCCAGCTTGGTCAAGGCCCAGATGTTCGACCGCGCGACGCGGCTGTAAAGGATATCGCCGAGGATGGTCACCTTGAGGCCGGCAACGCGGCCCTTCTTCTCGCGGATGGTGAACGCGTCGAGCAGGGCCTGCGTCGGGTGCTCATGGGCGCCGTCGCCCGCATTGACGACGCTGGCGTTCACCACACGCGCCAGGAAATGCGGCGCCCCGGCGGCGCTGTGACGGATGATGATGATGTCCGCCTGCAGCGCCTCGAGATTGCGGGCGGTGTCCTTCAGGGTCTCTCCCTTCCGCAGGGATGATGCCTCGGCATTGAAGTTGACAACGTCGGCTGTCAGACGCTGGGCCGCCAGTTCGAAACTGATCCGGGTCCGGGTGGATGGCTCGACGAACAGGTTGATGACCGTCTTGCCCCGCAGGGCCGGGACGGTCTTGATGGCGCGGCGGCCCACTTCCTTGAAGGCCTTGGCCGTGTCGAGCACGAGCAGGATCTCCTCCGCCGAAAGCGATTGGATGTCGAGCAGGTGTCGGCGAGTCCAGCTCATGGAACCTCCAGATACACCCCTTCCTCGCCGCCCTCCTCCCGGAACTGAACGCGCACGGCATCCTCCGCCCGGGTCGCGATTTCCTGGCCGACGAAATCGGCCCGAATGGGGAGCTCTCGGTGGCCGCGGTCGATCAGCACGGCCAGTTGGATCCGCCGGGGCCGGCCGAAATCGTTAAGGGCGTCCATGGCCGCCCGGATCGTCCGGCCGCTGAACAGCACGTCGTCCACCAGGATGACCGTCTTGCCGTCGATGTCGAAAGGGATCAGGGTGCGATGCACGGGGGGGGCAGCCCGTTGATTCAAGTCGTCCCGGTGCATGCTGACATCGAGCTCGCCGACAGGCACGATCCATCCCCATCGCCGCCCCAGGAGATCCGCCAGGTGCTGGGCCAGCACCATCCCCCCCCGCTGGATGCCCACAATCACGCAATCGCGCCCGTCACCATGAGCCTCAAGAATCGACCGCGCCAACCCCTCCAGGGTCCGCTCCATCGATCCCCTGTCCAGCAGTCTGCGGGTCTGTGCCATATGTCCCCCGTGATCCGGCGCCATTCGACCCAGCCCGTGAACAGCCTGCCGTCATCCGCGCGGCTCACGCCGCTCGCGGCAGCCCACGGGCCTGGCCGCAAACGCCATCAGATCCGGGGTGAATCCTTCTGACGACCGCGACGCCAGTTGCCCCGGTGCTTCACAATCCAATCGGTTAGCGCCCATTCGAATCCAACGTCGCGCCCGGCCTTTTCGGACTCGATCCACTTGTGCTTGAGGATCTCCTCGCGCTCGGCCTGGAATTCCCGATACAGGTGTGAACCCGTCAACAAGCTGTTGTCATTGACCAAGTTGCCTTGATTGACAGACATAACCTCAACGCAGTTTACATTCGTGACACCAGTGTAACAATGAGACAGACCCTGACAACCAGAAAATGCAGGCCCCCCCCCACGCACGCACGCTCAGAGAGAAGCTCCGAGCGGCGCCTTGCGGCGGATGGCCTGAAGCGGATGTTGGTCGATGGCGTTGGTGTAGATGCCTTCGATCCGCGTGGCATCGTAATAATGGATGCCTTGATAGAAGTAGAGAGGGATGATCGGCAGCTCCTCGCCGACCAGGATCTGTTCGGCGCTCGCAAGAATTTCCATGCGGCGTTTCGTGTCGGTCGTTGTGTTGGCCGCGCGCAGCAACCGGTCGTATGCAGCATTCGTCCAGCCGGTGCGGTTGTTTCCGCTGCCGCTGTGGAACAGATCGAGGAACGTATTGGGATCGCTGTAATCGGCGATCCAGCTGCTTCGGCAGATCTCGTAATCCAGGGCGGTTTGAGCGGCGAGAAAGACCTTCCACTCGACCTGGCGAAGCTCGATCCGAATCCCCAACTCCCGCTGCCACATCTCCTGGAGCTCGACGGCGATGTCCTGATGGGCCTTGCCTGCTCCCCCGGCTGAGGCGTTGAAGGTGTAGCGCACGACGGGGAAGCCGCGGCCGCCGGGAAACCCGGCCTCCGCCAGCAGACGCCGCGCCGCGGCAGGGTCATGCCCCAGCCCCCCCGGGGGGCGATACTCGGCGATGAGAGGCGGGGTCAGATGAGACGCGGGCTGTTCTCCAGCCCGCGTGATGCGCGTCACGATCCGCAGCTTGTCGATAGCCAGGGCCAAAGCCTGCCGAACCCGCGGATCCTGGTAGGGCGGCCGCGTCACGTTGATCCGGAGGAAATAGGTGCCCAGGTATTGAAATGTGTGGAAATCGGGCCGCTGGAGCAGCAGATCCAGGAGCTCGACCGGGATCAGATCCTTGTCCCACCCGATGTCGGCTGCCCCCGTTTCGTACAGGTTCATCGCCGTGTTGGCGGAACCGACCGGGAGCAGGTCGATCCATTCGCTGGCCGTGTTGGCAGCGTCCCAGTACAGCGGATTCTTCCGCAGCCGGATCCGGTCGTTGAGCCGCCAGCTCACCAGCTCGAAAGGGCCGCTGACGGGCAGGGGCCGGATCATCAGCCAGCGGTCGCCCTCCTGCTCGATTACCCAGCGCGGCACAATCGCGGCGGTCGGGATGGCGCACAGCTCCAGAAAGAACGGCGTGGGCCCCTCGAGCTCCACCTCGACCAGCCGGGATTCTCGAGCCCGCACACCCACCGCCCCGAAATCCTTGAGATCGCCCCGGTTGAACGCTTCGGCGTTGCGCACATAGAAGAGCTGGCCTGCATAGTCGCAGCCTGTCTCGGGCTCGAGCACGCGCCTCCATGAATACACGACGTCGTCGGCTGAGATCGGATCGCCGGTGGACCATCGCGCGCCGGCTCGCAGATGGAAGGCATAGCGGCGGCCGTCCGGCGAAACATCCCAGCGTTCCGCCAGGCCAGGGATGGCCCGGCCAGTCCGCGGATCGGACCTTGTCAGCCCCTCGAATATCGCCCCCACCGCCCGCAAATCCGGCTGTCCAGTGGCAAACGCCGGATCAAGCGATTCAGGCTCCGCACCGTTCAAGATGATCAGGTCGGCTCGCCTGCCGCCCTTCGAACAACCGCTGGCAATCCCGGCCAGCAAGAGAGTCAGCAGGAGCCAGCCCGGGTTCATCCCGCGATGCCGCTAGGTGCCGGAGGCCGGGCGATTCGTCGCCCCCGAGGCCGGAGCGGGCGTGGAGGCGGCCGGAGCTGGAGCGGCGTTCGAGAGGCTCAGGCTCAGAGGCGCAGCGCCGGTGGCGCCTGCGGCCGGGGCGTTGCTCCCGGCAACGGTCGGCACGGTGATCGTCACGCGGTTGGTGCCCAGGGCTTCCGCGCCAGCCGGAAGGGCCGCGTTTTCAACCCGCGCGGTCGAAACTCCCGGCGGGACCAGCGGCACCGTGGCGGAGGCGGACTGCGCCTGCTTGGCGAGCTCTTCCTTGAGCAGGTTCTGGCTCTGGGTGGATCGACGGGCATTGACCACAGATAGCGTCAGCGCCAGGAGAAAGAACACCGTGGCAGCGTATTTGGTGATGGTGGTCAGAGCCGTGCCCGTGCCGGAACCGAAAAGGGCGTCGGTCGCAGCCCCCCCGAACGCGGTGCCCATCCCGGCTTCTTTCTTCGGCAGCTGCAGCAGGATCAGGAACACCAGAAAAACACAGGTCAGAAATAGAATGACCGTGAACAAGCCAATGAGAAATCCCATACCAGTTGCCTCGATTCAGATGCTGTTTTTGACGATGTCCGAGAAGCTGCGCACCTCAAGGGAAGCACCGCCAACCAGGGCGCCATCCACGTCGGGCAGACTCATGAGCTCCCGTGCGTTGGAGGGTTTGACGCTGCCGCCATACTGGATGCGGATCCGCCGGGCGGTGGCCTCGTCGAACAGGCCGGCCAGAATGCGGCGAATGAATGCGTGAACCTCCTGCGCCTGCTCCGCGGTGGCGGTTCGGCCGGTGCCGATGGCCCAGACCGGCTCGTAGGCGATGACGGTCTCCTCGATCTGGTCCTTGCTCAATCCAGCCAGGCTGCCGCGCACCTGGTCGCCGACAACCTTCTCGGTGATGCCGGCCTCGCGCTGCTCGAGGGTTTCCCCGACACATACGATGGGTTTGATGGCCGCGGCGTGAGCAGTCAGGGCCTTGTTCGCAACCAGGAGATCGCTCTCCTTCTGGTATTGCCGGCGTTCGGAATGTCCCAGGATGACATAGCGGACGGAAAACTCCTTGAGCATGGCAGCGGAAATCTCACCGGTGTAAGCGCCGCCGGTATGCTCGCTCATGTTTTGGGCGCCGAGCCGGAGGTTGGAGTCAAGGATGGCTTGGCTGACGTGGCCGAGGGCCGTGAATGGAGGGCAGACGACAAGGTCCACCTCCTTGACAGCGGCCAGCTCGCGGCGGAGGCCGTTCACAAGATCGAGGGCCTCGGCGGCCGTCTTGTTCATTTTCCAATTCCCGGCGATCAGCAGTTTGCGTTCTTTTTGCATAGGGCGATAGTGTGCGGATCAAGAGAGGATTTCAGCTTGGACTCAGGGGACGTCGGAGAGGGCGGCCACACCTGGGAGGACCTTTCCCTCGAGAAACTCGAGGCTGGCGCCTCCGCCTGTGCTCATGAAGGTGACCTGATTCCCGAGCTTGGCCTTGTTGATGGCTTTGACGCTGTCGCCACCGCCGATGATGCTTTTGGCGCCGCGCTTGGCCGTGGCTTCGGCCACGGCGCGGGCGACGCCGAAGGTCCCTTCGGCAAACCGGGCGTCCTCGAACATGCCCATCGGCCCGTTCCAGAGGATGGTTTTCGCGGCGAGGACCTCGGCGGCATAAGCCTTGACTGTTGCCGGCCCGACATCGAGGCCGGCGGCATCCTCCGGACAATCAAGCGAGGAGTTCACCCGCGGATTCTGCCAGTCAATGACCGGCTTGCCTTTCTTGTCAACCTGGCTGGTCTTGACCGGGACGGCAACGACGTCATCCAGGGGCAGCAGGAACTTGACGGCGCGGGACTGGGCCTTGCCCAGAGCGGCTCGGGCAATATCGACTTTGTCGGCCTCGACGAGGGACTTGCCCACACGGCGTCCCTGAGCCATCCGGAAGGTGTACGCCATGGCGCCGCCGATCAGGATGCTGTCAGCCTTCTCGAGCAGGCGATCGATCACGTTGATCTTGTCCGACACCTTGGCCCCTCCGAGGATGACCACGAACGGCCGCGGCGGATTCTCGAGCTCCTCGCCCAGGAACTTGAGCTCGCGTTCCATCAGCAGGCCGGCAGCACACTGCCCGCCCCGCCCAGCCACCACTCGCGCCACGCCCTCGGTCGACGCATGCGCGCGATGGGCGGATCCGAACGCATCGTTCACGTAACAATCGGCAAGCTCGGCCATCCGAGCCGCGAAACCGGGATCGTTGGCTTCCTCCTCGGCGTGGAACCGCACATTCTCGAGCAGGAGGATGTCCCCCGGCTTCATGGCGCTGACGTTCCGAGCGGCCTTCTCCCCAACGCAATCCTCGGCGAATTGAACCTCCCGGCCCATGAGCTCCTTGAGCTTCGACGCCACAGGGCGCAGGGACATGGTGGGTTCGGGCGTGCCTTTCGGACGGCCAAGATGGGAGGCGAGGATCACTTTGGCCCCCTGGCCGACCAGCCACTCGAGCGTCGGCAGGGTCTCCTTGATCCGGGTGATGTCGGTCACGACCATCTGCCCCTCTTTCTCCTCCATGGGAACATTGAAATCGACGCGCACGAATACGCGCTTTCCGTTCACCGTCAGTTGTTTCAGCGTCAGCTTAGCCATAAATTCATTCGAATCAAGCGCAGCAGCATACCGGAAGACGGTCGAGAGTCAAAGGCGAAAAAGGCCGCCCTACTCGTCGGCGAGCCTCATGATCTCCACCCGCCGGAACTCGACAGGGTGGCTTTCAGCCTGGAGGCAGATGTATCCTTCCGAAAGCAGCTTGGGCATCTGCGGCAGCTGCTCGAGCAGCCGCCGAGTGTTCGCGTCCCCCTCGTCCAGTTGCGGATGGCTGTACTCGAGCACCGTCTGGCCTTCGAGGATGTGGCGGATGACGCGGTAGCCGCGCACCTCGAGCTCGATGGTGACCCATGCGTCGCCATGGTAGGTCTTGGACGTCGAGTCCGTGCAGTGCCGAGTCACCAGCTCGCCTTTCATGACCACGTGAGTGCCTGGCGTGCACAGATTGCCCGTCGTCCTCTTCCCTGTGCCGGATCCGCCCAGCAGCTGGACCTCGATCGAAACCGGAAAATCCTGGGTTTTGGACATGGTCTCGGGCGGCTGGCTGTGGATCATGATGCCGCTGTTCCGAAAAGCCCAGCCAGGCCCGCCCGGCGTCTGCTCCCCCATAAACCGATACTCGACCCGGAGACGGTAATTCGAAAACTTCTCCCGGTAGAACAGGTGGCCGAACTTGTTGTCGAACTTGGCGTATCGGTCATAGCCCACCTTTAAGACGCCGCCCTCGACCCGAAAGGTGTTGCCCCAGTTGTCCCCGAGGTCATACCCGGTGATTTTCGGGGTCCAGCCGTCGAGGTCCTTGCCGTTGAACAGAGAAGTCCACTGGCCGGTCGGCTTGGTTTCCTGGGCCAAAACGAGGGCGGCGCCCGACAAGACCATGCTCAGACAGATGATGGCCGAAATGCGCTGTTTCATATCCATGACGATGTCCGTTCAAATGTGATCTGAATGCAGCGGCGCGGCTGAGTCAATCCCGATTATTCGGGCGCATGGGCCGCCTCGTCCAGCGCGTCGAGAACGATCTGGGGCGTCAGCAGCTCAGGCAGGACGCGCGGGGGCTGGTCCGATCGGCGGGGATACACCAGGACCAGCGGCACTCCCGCCCGCCCGAACCGCTTGAGCTCATCGTAAATCGCCGCAGGAAACGTCGTGTAATCTCCCAGCAACGCCACCCCGCCAATCTCGCGCAGCTTGTTACGGACCGACTCGATCTCGATGGCGATTTTCTTGTTGGCCAGGCACGTCAGACACCAATCGGCGGTGAAATCCACGAGGACTGGCCGGCCTTGGGCCCGAGCCTGTGCGACCGCAGCCGGGCTCCACGGCTCCCAGGGAATGCCGCCCGGCACCTGCTCGACCGCCGCGCCACCCCCGCCTTCTTCTCCATCCCGGGCCGAGCGCCAGCGCAGTTGGCTTTCGAGTGCGTAAACGTATCCGATGGCCGCCAGAAGAAAAGCCAGACCCGCCGCCAGCGGCTTTCGACGGGATTGGCCGCGCTGGACAAACTCCCCGTAGATCCAGGCCGCCAGCGCCAGCACCACCAGGAACATGCCCAGCCACAAAACTCGCTTGCCGTAATACCGGTCGCATTGCGCAAAAAGCCAAAGCGCCGTGGCAAGCATCGGAAAGCCCATGAACACTTTGAACTGCCCCATCCAGGGACCGGGTTTAGGCAGCCACTTGAGCCAGTCGGGCCGCCAGCTCAGAACGACATAGGGCGCTGCCAACCCCGCACCCACCGCCAGCAGCAGAAGAAAAACCGTCGGCGAGCTCTGGGCCGGATGGAACGTGAATCCAAGAGCCGGCGCCAGGAACGGCGCGGTGCATGGAGTCGCCAGGAGCGTGGCGAGAACGCCGTTGAAAAAGGCCCCCGCAGCGCCCGGTCTCCCGGCCAGCCCGCCCGCCGCAGAGATCACCGAGCCGCCCATGGTCACCTCGAACAGCCCGAACAGGTTCAACGCCACCAGGGTCACCAGGGTGGTCAGCATAACCAGAAACACCGGGCTGCTGAACTGCATACCCCATCCGATCCGCTGGCCTGCCCCCTTGATCGCGATGACGATGGCCGCCAGCACAACAAAGGACACCATCACCCCCGCCGCGTAAACCAGTCCCAGCCGCCGCACCCGTCCCGGTTCGGACCGGCTCTCGTTGACGAATCCGAGAATCTTCAGCGCGATCACCGGCAGCACGCACGGCATCACATTGAGGATCATCCCGCCGACGAACGCATACCAAAGCATCCTGGCCAGCGAGACTTGAGACAGCCACGCCATGGACTCGTCCACAGGAGCCGAATCCACACGGACGCCCCCAGGTACCCCCGCAGCGGCGGCCGCCGCAGCCGGCCCAGCCCCCCCTCCCAGCGACGCCAGGCTCGGCAGCAGCTCGAGACGAACCTCGTGCCCGGCTGCCGGCTTGCCGGACTCCTGCCGCACCACCAGCAGGCCGCCGATGGCCGAAGGCCAGGCCCCGCCAGCAAGCCGCGCAGCCTTCTGCAGCCTCACCTCGCCCGGACCGGCGGATGGACGCTCGGTGTCCCCCGAAATCTCGAGGACGTCGTTCGCGTCCGGGAAGAAATCCACCCGCGACGCCTCGACATCCGACGCCCAAGCAATGACAAACGGACGGGGGTTTTGAGCCGAATCGGCCGCCCAGGCAGCCCGGACCGGCAGGTTGGGATCGCGTCGTGGAAGCCGCTCCTGGGCGCCCTCGATCAAAGCGGCGTCAGGCGAAGGCCGCTGACTCGCGCCGATGGTCAGCCTGGCGGCGACATCGGCGTCGCCGGGCAAACAAAGCTTCTCGCATTCGAGCCAGTGAACGGCCGCCTCGAGCTCGACCGCTCCCGGCGCAAGGTTCGAACTCAGGGTCAGCGGGACCAGGAGGATGACCCGGTCGTGATAGACATACGTGGTCAGGCCGGCCTCGACATGCTTTTCGGGCACCGGCCATTGGATCTCGCCCGCCGCGATGCCGGGCGGCAATTTCCAGTCGATGGATGTGGGCGCACCGGCATCGCCGCCGTTCCGCCAATACGTGTGCCAGCCCCGGTCCATCCGGAGCTCAATCCCGGCCGTGATCGTCTGGCCGGGCCGGGCCTCGTCGAGCGGCATCAAAAGGCGTGCCTGGGTGTGGGGTGGCGCCGCCTTCAGGCCCCATGCGCATGCCAGAAATGCCGCCAGCCACCACCCGATCCATTCGCGTCGCATGTCCATATCATACCTGAAAGACCGCCGATGCCAATGCCAGCATGGACGCGGTCGGAAGCCGAAGGCCTCAAGCCGCGCGAGCCGCCTGTAGCCGGGGCTCCCATCCGCAGTTTCCTCGGAAACATCCTTTACCCGAGGATCGGCTGCATGGCATATGGGACGGATGATTGCGATGTGGCACGGACGGTGGGCCATTGTGCTGGCCTTGATGTTGCCCTGGACCTCCCGCTCGGCAGAAAGCCATGGCGAGCGGGGCCCGAAGGCGGAGATCTGGCCGGGCCTGCGCCCGGACGGATCGGTGATGCTGCCCAACCAATGGTCTCTGCGGCCGGCAGGAGCGCAGGTGGCGCTGGGGGATTTTCCAGTTCATCTGGCGGTCCATCCGGAAAGCCGGTTCGCAGCGGTGCTGCACTGCGGCTATGGCGATCACGAGATCGTGGTCGTCGATGTGCCGGAGGCCCGCCTGGTCTCGCGGGTTGGGATCCCAGAGGCCTTTTACGGGCTGGCCTTTTCGCCGGATGGATCCGAACTCTTTTGCAGCGGCGCGGGAGATGAGGTCGTTCATCGATTTCGGTTCCGGGAAGGTTACCTGAGCGAGCCGCGCTCGCTGCGTGTGCGCGACGCCCGCCAGCGGGGTGTGCCATGCGGATTGGCAATCGAGCGCGCGGCGAGGCGGTTGTGGGTGGCCAACGTGTGGGGCCAGCAGGTCAGCGAGCTGGATCTGACCGGGGCTCAGGAGCCGCGCGACCTGCCGGGGCTGCGGCTGAACCTCGAGGCGCTGCCCGCGCCCGAGACGCCCCCGGCCGATCCGGACCTGGCATCGGCCCTGAAGCGGGACACGGCGGCGCGGCAGCGGCTGATGGGAGACGAACCTTTTCCCTATGCCTGCGTGGCCGACGAAGCCCGCGGGCGCCTCTATGTGTCGCTATGGGCTCAAGCCGAAGTGGCGGTGTTTGACCTTCGGAAAAACACCTGGACAGCCCGATGGCCGACTCAGGAGCATCCGAACGAGATGGCCATGCACCCGGACGGCCAGCGGTTATGGGTGGCCAACGCGAATCGGAACACGGTGACCTCCTTCGATCTCGAGACGGGCCGCGTGCTCGAGACGCTTACCGCGTCGCTCCACGCGGTCAGCATCCCGGGATCGACGCCGAACAGCTTGGCGGTGTCGCCCGATGGAGGCTGGCTCTTCGTCGCCAATGCCTGCAACAACAACGTGGCCGTGTTTGACATCGCGCGGCCCGGGCAGAGCCGGTCGCTGGGCTTCATCCCCGCCGGCTGGTATCCCACGTCGGTCCGGGTGACGCCCGATGGACGGCACCTCCTCATTGCCAACGGCAAGGGATTGATCCCCCGGTCCAATCGCCACGGCCCGAACCCCGACGTCCCGGCGCCATCCTCGGTGCGCGAGTACATCGGCGGGCTGTTCCGCGGCACCTTGAGCATCATCCGCCTCCCCGACCGCGAGCGCTGGGTCCGCCAGATGCGGGATTACACGGCGCAGGCGTACCGCTGCAGCCCGTTGTCCGCAACCCCATCGGCGGCAACTGGACGGCCCGACAACAGCCCAATCCCGGGGCGCGTCGGGGAGTCGAGCCCCCTCCGCCACGTGCTCTACATCGTCAAGGAGAACCGCACCTACGATCAGGTCCTGGGCGACCTGCCCCAAGGGCGCGGCGATTCTTCCCTGTGCCTCTTCCCGGAAGCGATCACTCCGAACCACCACGCCTTGGCCCGCGAGTTTGTGTTGCTGGACAATTTCTACGTCGAGAGCGAGGTCAGCGCCGACGGCCATGAATGGAGTCTGGGCGCCTACGCCACCGATTTTGTCGAAAAGTCATGGCCGTTGAGCTACGGGCACGGCCGGAGCGGCAAGTTCCCGTACCCGAGCGAGGGGAACTTCGCCGTGGCCATGCCGTCGGACGGGTATCTATGGGATCGCGCCCGGGAAGCCGGGATCAGCTATCGCAGCTATGGGGAGTTCGTCCACAACGGGGCCGCGCCCGGCGATCCCGCCACCGCGCGGGTGCCGAGCCTCGAGGGACACATCGATCCGGGCTTTCGCGGATGGGATCTCGATTATCCCGATGTGAAGCGCGCCGAACGGTTCATCGCCGAACTGGCGAGGTTCGAGCGGGAAGGTGAGATGCCCCGCCTGCAGATCATGCGTTTGCCCAACGATCACACCATCGGAACCCGTCCGGGCAAGCTGACCCCTCGCGCGATGGTGGCCGACAACGACCTCGCGCTGGGGATGGTGATCGAGGCGCTGAGCCGATCCAGGTTCTGGGCCGACACGGCGGTCTTCGTGGTCGAGGACGATGCCCAAAACGGCGCCGACCACGTGGATGCGCACCGGACGATCGCTTTCGTGGCCAGCCCTTACGCGCGGCGGGGAGCCGTGGATTCCACGCTCTACTCGACCTCGAGCATGCTGAGAACGATCGAGCTGATCCTGGGGCTGGCCCCGATGAGCCAGTTCGACGCGGCAGCCCGGCCGATGTATCACTCGTTCCAGCCGGTACCGGACGGCAGACCCTACCGCGCCCGCCAGGTTCTCGCCGACCGGCAGGAGCTCAACACGGCCATGGCCTGGGGCGCAGCCCGGTCGGAAAAGCTCGACTTCTCGAAGGAAGACGCCGCCGATGACATCGAGCTGAACGAGATCGTGTGGCGCTCGGTCCGGGGGCCAGACTCGCCAATGCCGGCGCCAGTCCGCGCCGGGTTCGTGTTTGCGCACTCCGAGGAGAAAGAATGAAACCAGGCGCCCGCACCCCCCGCCATGTTTGAGCTGATCCAAACCGACGGGCACAGCCCAGCCCGCCTGGGACGCCTGACCACCGCGCATGGGGCGGTCGAGACGCCGATGTATATGCCTGTGGGGACGCAGGCCAGCGTGAAAGCGCTGGACCCGAGAGAGCTGCGCGAGATGGGAGCCCGGATCATCCTCGGCAATACCTACCATCTGTTCATTCGCCCCGGCATGGAGATCCTCCAGAAAGCCGGCGGCCTGCACGCATTCATGAATTGGCAGGGCCCGATCCTCACCGACAGCGGCGGATACCAGGTGTTCAGCCTCGCCAAAATCCGCAAGGTCAAGATGGACGGAGTCGAGTTCCGCTCGCATCTGGATGGAACCGCCTTTTTCCTCGGGCCCAAAGAGGTGATGGAGATCCAGCGGACGCTCGGATCCGACATCGCGATGGTGCTCGACGAATGCCCCCCGCATGATGCGCCGCGCGACGCCCTCCATTTGGCCGTCGAGCGCACCATCCGCTGGGCCCGACAGTGCCGCGACCAGGCCCGCACGCCCGGCCAGCTCGTGTTCGGGATTGTCCAGGGAGCGTGCGATCCGGCCTTGCGCGAGCGCTGCGCCCGGGTTTTGGTGGAGCTCGGATTTGACGGCTATGCCATCGGCGGCGTCAGCGTCGGCGAGCCCCAAGCGGAAATGATGCGGGCGGTGGAGCTGACCGTTCCCCATTTGCCGGAACAGCAGGCCCGATACGCGATGGGCTTGGGCACGCCGGCCCAGATGGTCGAACTGGTCGCGCGCGGAGTGGACTTGTTCGACTGCGTCCTGCCCACTCGTGTCGCGCGCAACGGCACCGCCTTCACCCGGCATGGCACGGTCAACATCAAGGCCGGATTCAACAAGGCCGATTTTCGCCCGATCGAGGATGGGTGCACATGCTTTGCCTGCCGGCATTTCACGCGGGCTTACCTGCGCCACCTGCTCAACGTCGAGGAGATCCTCGGGCTGCGGATGCTCAGCGTTCATAACTGCCATTTGTATCTGCAGGTCATGGCCGAGACGCGGGCGCACTTGGCGGCCGGCACGTTCGGGGCCTTTCGGAAGGATTTCGTGAGCCGCTATCGGCCCTCGCGCAACCTGCGGGTCCAGGCCCTGGCAGCGGAGGCGTGAGCGGCGGCGACCCCCCCCAGGCCCGTCGCCCAGCCAGTAATTACCGGGATTGACACGGCCGGTTTCCGTGGAAGGTTGTAGAGAGTGAGCTTTGGGGAGCCCGGGAAACCGGATCAGGCATTTCATGTCTGCCACAGCGTGCCCATTCGAACCGCGTCAGTCCCCGCCGTCAGGCGATATCCCGTGCGGAGTCTTCGTGTTCTATGGGGACCACTGGGAGCGCGAGGTATGCCTGGCGTTGTGCGACCAGCTCGTGCGCCGGTTCTGGCAGGAGATCGATTTCGATTTCCATTGGTGGAGACACCGCTTCCTGGAAGAGCCGGCCTTGCAGGCGGCTGCAGAGCAGGACGCCGTCCTCTCCGATCTCTGGCTGATCGCATGGGAGCCGGCGCGCGATTTCGAGCCAGCCTCCAGAGCCTTCCTCGAACGTGCCGCCAGCCAACGGTTGGGCCGTCCAGGGGCTCTGGTGGCCGCGGCCAACGGATCGCCAGGGCCTCCCGCCTGGCTCGATGACCGGAATTTCCTCCGGCAATTGGGCAAGCGAATGGGAATGGACTTGTTCGTCTGGGCCCCCCAGCTCCCTCCAGACGGCCCGCAGGAGAACGATCGAGAAGGCCTCGAAGATCGAGCGACGCGGATGACCCATCTCCTCGAGGATATGCTGCAGCAGCTGCCGCCCCCCAGCCACTGGGGCATCAACGAGTGATCCCGCCATCCGGCCGGGCCGCCCACCCGATCGAGCGCGCTACCAGCTGCCGGAAATTGGGATTCTCGAACGCCTGGCGGTCGTGGCCAAGCTGCAAATACACAATCCGCGAGTTCGATTGCGCCCGAGTCCAGGCGAGCGGTCTGCCGCTCCGGGGATGCGTGGTGCTGAGCAGGGGCGTCACATCCGCGCCCACCCGAAATCCCCAGTAGATCTCGTCATGGATCGTAAAATCCCGAAGACCCGCCGTGATCGGATGATCGCGGGCAACAATGGTGACAGGCACGTCCACGTCGTGCTCGTAGCCAACCGCGGGAGTGACGGCGCCGCTCGAGCTGGAGCCCTCGGGGTAGCGGCCGCCAATGATGCCCTCGTAATCGGGCCATTTCTGGAACGACACCAGGGCGTGGTGGAGCACGACCAACCCGGTTCCGCGGTCCAGCAGGGAAAGGAACTTCGATCGCTGGTTTTCGGTGATGTTTTTCGGCATGTCATACAGCACCAGGACGTCGTACGAGAGCAGGTCCTCGCGTTCGTAGACCGTTGCGTTCGTCCCGGAATGAGCGGCGTGCGTGAATGCGATATCGGGATTCCTGGCAAACAAATCCAGAAATGGCTCTCTCTCGAATCCATGGCCGCCCGTCACGACCAGAACCTTGGTCTTGCCCGGCTCAGCGGCAGGGATCGCGATCGCGGCAAGGCACACGGCCAGCACCAAGGCCGAAATCCAGCGGATGTTCATCATGCCGCCCAGGTTACGCCATTGCCCTGGCCTTGCCAACCTGGATTCGATGGGCTGCGGATCGAGCACGAACTTGTCTTAACAAAAGACAAAAAAAGGTGCGTGCAAGATGCGCCCGGTTTGTGGTATGCAAAGAAACAACAGTTTAAATCGGCGATGTCAATATGAAGATTAAGTTATGCCTTGCCGCGCTCCTCATCGGATGCGTGGTGTTTGTTTCCGCCCAAAGCGGCACGATCAACAACGCTTGGTCAGGGACCTTAGGCGACAAAGCGAACATGGCGGCCGTTGCCTTCCAGGCGAACGCGGGCGTCTATCCCGACAGCATCACCCCGGCGGGCGCATTGGTGTCGCCCACGGCCTTCTGGCTCGATGCGCTGACGCTGACTCGGCCGGACGACGCGACGACCCTATCGCTTGGAACCGGCGCGCGGCAGACGACCTCTGCCGACACGCCCGTCTACGTCGACGTCTACTCGACCTATGACTCGGTGAACAAGGCTTTCAGCGACTATCTTGGATCCTCCTCCACATCGGTCGCCTGGAGCCAAACAGTCCAAAACCAGGACTACACCTTCAGTTTTTCGGGGATCACCCTGCAATCCGACCAGAAATACTGGTTTGTGTTTTCGGAAGACAACGTCGATGGCGAGGTCTCGAACTTCCGGATGAAGGTCAATACAGCGGGCGCTGATACCACCGTTGGCCAAGGCAAGGGGTATTTGGTCGGCGACACCCTGCAGGGCCTCGGGCAAAACAATAGCAACGTGGATTGGGGCACAGCCTACACGGTCAGTTTCACCGTCATCCCGGAGCCGGGGATCGCCGCGTTGCTGGCTTTAGGCGGTTTGGCCCTCTTCCTCCGGAAGCGATCGTAACCGTTTCCGAATCGCTTGGACGTGCAAGCGGGGCGCTGATCGAGCGCCCCTTTTTGCTGCAGACAGGCGTTGGCCGGTGGGGGTGGGTGAATATCACTCCAGGATCGCCGTTCCGCTGCCGGACTCCGGGCGCACCTTTCCATGAACCTGCCCGCACGAGCGCGGCCTTCAGGCCGCTTCAACAAGCGACAGGCCGAACGCGCGGAAGCGGGCTAAAGCCGGCGCTCCAACACGGTTCATGGCCCCGATGCGTGACAAGTTGTTTGTCATCAATGCTTCCCCATGAACCGGCGTGATAACGCCCCGCGTTCAGGCGGCCTTGGGAGTCGAATCCGCAGGCATCAACGCGGTTCGATGCGATAGATGTGGACGGCGAGCGGGGCAAACTTGTCGGCAAAGGACCCGTCTTGTGCCGGCAGCGTGCGATTCTCGTCGACAACGGCCACGGCATGGCCCGCGGCCAATCCCTCGACCCGGATCGTCGCCGTTGTCTCGAGGGCGCGCTCGTCGTAGTTGACCGCAAAAAGGTAAAGGGCGCCGCTGGACTGCCGGGCGCGCAGGTCGAGCTTGACGCTGTCGATCGACTGGATCGAAGCCGCCCGCGGGCTGGGCTGGCCCAGGATCGCCGGTGTCAATCGTGTGATCTGCTCGTTGATCTGCCGCAAGGCACGGACATTTTCCTCCGGAACGCCGAACTGGGCATACTCGGGTTTCCAGATGTGGGTGAAGTAGCCGATGGCGGTTGCGCCCCGGCAAATGCTCATCCAGACCTCGGCGCGGATGTGCTCGGGCCGGACGTCTTTCTGCCGGGCCAAGTCGCCTGTCCACTGGCCGCCTTTGCTGGTCTCGATCCACGCGTAGACGGGCCGGGGCCCCGCCATGCGGACCAGCAGATCGGTGGCGTCGTGGACCAGGTAGAGCCACTCGGGCTTGTTCCACCCATAGATTGGGTAAATATCGTAGCCCACCACGTCCGCCGCCTCGATGTACCTCGGATACATCGCGCGCTGCTCATCGCTGTAGCGCTGGAAAAACGGATGGAAATGCCCGGTCAGCGTCATGAAGAGCGGCCGGCTCGAGTCGCCTCCCTTCACGGCGCGGTATCGCCGCATCGTTTCCTCCGGCGCGGCGCGGGCCACATATCGAGGCCGGCACTCCAGCACGTTGGCGCCCCCCGCATCATAGGCTTCGATCTCGCCCAGCGAGCCCCAGACCTGGTCGCCTGCCTGGACCGACTCGACCTGCAAAGACAATTCCTGCAGCGGGACGGCCTGCGGCAACGGGAATTTCTGAATGCCCCGTTGAGATCCCAGCACAGCTCGGAGCAGCTCTTTGCCGCCGGATTGGAAGACGACTTCCGACGGCCGGGCCAGGCCGGCCGAGGCCGTCACCGCCACCCCAAAGCCCGCAACCGTCACCGGCCGCCCAAGCCGGATGGTCACTCGCGCCCCTTCCATCGGGTCAAGCACGGACCATGAATTCGCGTCCCCATCGAGCAGTTTCCAGAGCGGCGTGCGGCTGTTGATCCGCAGGCCCGGGCCTGGCTCGACGACGGCGTCGCTGACCTGCCGGGGCAGATCGGGCTCGTCGTCATGGATGTAGCCCAGGAGAGCCGGTTGGCCCTTGAGCGCAACATCAAAAGGCATGACGCCATACAGCCCGGCCTTCTCGATCCGCGCCAGGTATTCGGCCGCATTGCGCGTGCCGCTCGAGCCGGACGAATAGCCAGCCGTGGTGTTCATGCCACACTCGCTGAGCCGGGGGAAATTGCGAGCGTCCTGCAGCCACCCCATGAGAGGAATAAAAGGCTTGCCGTTGACGCGGAAGGCGCAGTCGCGGATTTCAACGGTTTGGATGGGCTCGAGAGGGTTGCTGGATCCATGCAGCGCGAGGCTGCACGACGCGCAGGCGGCCCATAGGACCGATACAGTTCGGAGATTCATGGCGGTTGTTTCCTCGCACGAGCATAGGGGACGGCTGAGGACCGTCAAGACACCCTTGATGGAGCGCGCGCGCTTGCCAACGGCTCCAGGATTTTTCTAATCTGCCGCGGTGAAGCCATTATGAAAACCGACGGCGACATTGCGAATCCAGTCTCGAGCCTCGAGAATCACTTGCGCAAGCAGCCCGCGATCGGCCGCGGCGTGTTCATTGCGACTGGAGCTGTGGTGGTCGGCGACGTCGCGTTGGGCGACCGATCGAGCATCTGGTACAATGCGGTTCTTCGGGGGGACATCCAGCGGATCACGGTGGGTGCGGGCTCCAACGTCCAGGACAACGCCGTGGTCCATCTCTCCGAAGAACTCCCCTGCCGGATCGGGAGTTGCGTCACGATCGGCCATGGCGCCATCGTCCACGCTTGCCAGATCGGGGATGAATCGCTGGTGGGCATGGGCGCGGTCGTCCTCGACGGCGCCGTGATCGGGCCGCAATGCGTGATCGGCGCCAAGGCGCTCGTCACCCAGGGGATGCAAATCCCGGAGGGCTCCATGGTGCTGGGCATGCCCGCCAAAATCATCCGGCATCTCTCCCCAGAGGAGCGGCTCCGGCTCCGGTCCTGGGCCGAACATTACGTGCACAATGCCGCCTACTGCCTGGCGCATCGGATCCACATCCATCCCCACTGGGCATCCGCCTGCGGCTCCCGTGTGCAGCCAGACGCCCATTGATCCAGCCGGTTGCCCGAACGACGGTGGGCCAAATGTCAGGCCCGCATCCGCCGTGCGTCGAAAAGGGCCACTGACGCCCTGAATTACACCTTTTAATGTTGCGCATGTAACCCGGACCAGCCTGACCGAGAGCAAACGGCATTATGAAAGCTCACCCGAATCGTCGGCGCATCCTTGGCGCAGGATTCACCCTGATCGAGCTGCTGGTGGTGATTGCGATCATCGCGATTCTGGCCGGCATGCTGCTGCCGGCGCTGACCAAGGCCAAGCAGAAAACGCAGGGCATCTATTGCATGAACAACACCAAGCAGCTCACGCTGGCCTGGTTGATGTACGCGGACGATTTCAACGGCAAGCTGGTCGAAAACCACCACGGCGGCGACGCCCAAGGCGGCGCCAACCGCAACAGCTGGATCACGGGCTGGCTTGACTGGACCACCCGCGCCGACAACACCAACGTGCTGTTCCTGACCGATGAGTCCTACGCCAAGCTCGCCAAATACTCGAACAAGTCCAAGGCGCTTTACAAATGCCCGGCCGACGTCTTCACCAGCCAGGCCCAGCGAAACGCGCGCTTCCCCGGCCGTGTCCGGAGCCTCTCGATGAACTCCTGCATGGGGGACGGCAACGACAAGCAGTGGTACGGAACAGCCCATACGATCTACAAAAAGATCAGCGACATGAAGAAGCTGCCCCCTGTCAAGGCCTGGGTGCTGGTCGATGAGCACCCCGATTCCATCAATGATGCTTGCGCGTTTGTCAACGTCACCACCGCCGAATGGGTGGACCTTCCCGCCAGCTACCACAACGGCGCCTGCGGGTTCTCGTTTGCGGACGGCCATTCCGAGATCAAGAAATGGCTCTCGGGCCCCATGAAGCGGGCCCTTCCGCGCTACATGAATTACGGCGTCGATTACCAGCGGATCACCGGCGACAGCCAGGACTGGCGCTGGATCATCGAGCGCACCAGCGAGCGCGCGCAGTGACAGGCAGCGGACGACGGCGGGCAGGAATATTCATGGAGGGGGCGCCGCCGCAGGGCTTGCTGGCAAAGGCCCGATCTGGACCCCGCCGTTCGTGGCTGCTGCGCTGCGCCCAATCGCCAAGGACGATGGGCTGAACTTCAGCATCTGCCGCCGCTCGATCAGCTGGATCTCCCGCTTCATCGAGCTCAGCTGCCGAAGGTTCGCTGCGGAAAAAGCCATCACCAGCGTCAGCACCGTGAACACCACCAGCAGCGCATAACCGCGATTGGCGGGCCGCAACCGCGATGCGCCGCGCCGGGCGATTGGCCCCCGGTTCCAGGCTGCGTCTCGAGTCTTCATGGCTGTCTCCCGGCAGGTTCGACGGCTAGAAACGTGAAGGAGGGCGTGCGGCGGGACCGCTGGCGGCCAGGCTCCAGGACCAGTTCCCAGCGCCAGGCGGCCACTTGATTGCGCCGGTCGGCCATCCATCGCGACTCCTGAACACCGTCCATCTGCCATGAGCGCTTGAGCCCGCCCCCGCCCCATCGGGCCACCTGCCGATCGCTGAACACATACACAACGGATTCGGATCCCTGCGGCACGCGCAGGATCTGGCCCCCATCCTTCCGCTCGAGCTCGATCGGGCCGGTCGCCGCACGCACGTCCGCCCGCCATCGCTCGCCGCATTGCAGCGCGCGAATCGTCTGATCCCCGAAGCGCCGCATGTCGCGCCAAAAATCCATCGCCCGATAGAACACCCCGAAGGCCAGCCCCGTCACCACGGCCAGCGAGCTGATGTACACCAGGCATTCCACCAGGGTCATGCCCCGGAACCAGCGGCGGCAGCCGGCGTCGGGCCGATCGGTCATCATCGCGCGTCCTCCGGATTCGCCGGGCTCGGTAGCCGAGCCTCGCGTTGGATCGCACCCAGCCCTCGAGGGCGGTCCGGGATCCACTCGAGCTTGACCCACGGATCATTCCGCGTGAACACGAACCTGCCTGGAGGCAGATTGGTCGCAGCCGCGGCGCGGACTGGATAGATGCGCGTGCCCGCAGGGAACGACTTCCATTCGCCCGCAGCCAGGATCTCCATCTCGCCGTCCACGATCTCCGCCGCCACCGCCCGATGATAGTATCGGCGGGCCAACTGCCGCTCCATGCCCAGCGACAGGCCCACCGGAATCAGGACGAACACCAGCAGGCTGATGGATGCCACCAGCTCCGTGGCCAGCATGCCGGCCTGCCGGGCCCGCTGGCCCGTTCGAGCGTTCGGCAACGGGATCACCATAAAATCGCCTCCTCGATCAGGCGGATCAGCGGCAGAAAACAGACCAGGGCCAATCCCAGCACCAGAACTCCGTTGAACAGCACCAGGGCGGTCGTCAAGGCCTGGGCATATCCCTGTTCACAATGGTAGGCTCGCGCTTCGAGGGCTTCGTGCCAGCCCTCGAGCGCCCGGACAAAACCGCCACGGCCCGCCGCCGCGTTGCGCAGACGCCATCCCAGCTCGCCGGCGTCGGGAATGTGTTCGAGGGCTTGAGGCAGCGGCAAGCCGCGCTCGAGATCTCGGACGATCTCGCCGGCGGCCTTGGATATCACAGCGTTGGCGGCGCATCGGGCGGCCTGGCAAACCGCCTCCGCCTCGGGCGCACCCCCATCCAGCATCAGCCCCAAAGCGCCCGAAAAATCCCGCAGCATGCGCTGCCGCCGCCAGGGCACGCACCACGCAATTCGGCCCGCCCATCCGGGCGCCCGGCGCACGCACCACTCCGCCAGCCGGGGGCCCGCCACATACGCAGCCACTCCCAATAGAAAGGCCCCCGAAATCATCCACTGGATCCCCACCACCCAAGGCGTCCACCGCAGGAACCGCCCCATCCATACCGTCGCCTCCACGTCCATGTCATGCATGATCTCAACGAACTTCGGCATGACAAAGACGAGGAACACCAGGCTCACGATGCTCCAGGCAGGGACAATCCCCAGCGCCAGCACGACCAGGTAGTTCTGCGCCTTGACGAGCCGGGAAATCCCCTCGGGCAGAAACCGCCGGCTGGCGTCCAACACCCGGCCCGGATCGCCGCATTTCTCTCCGGTCTCGAACATGGCCCGCAAGCCCGCAGGAGCCAGATTCGGGACGCCCGCGAGGGCAGCGCTCAACCGCTCTCCCGACTCGATTCGGGCCGCCAGCTCGCGGAAACGCCCGCCCAATCCCGGCTCGCCTGTCCGCGCCGCAGCCACGATCACCTCCTCCGGCGTGCACCCCTGGCGGTGTCCCAGCTCGATCAGGTCCAGCAGGAGCCGCGTCTGCTCGCGCCGCCGCAACGGAAGGCTGAAAAGGTAATACACCGCGCCCATCAACCCCGCCAGCAGCAGCCCGATCACCGCCAATACCAGCAACGCTTGAATCAGGGGCACCAAGAAATGGGCCGTCCATCCACTCCCGGCCATGTCGGACTCCACCGACCACAGCCGCGCCAGCACCGGCAGGTGCCAGGTCGCGGCCATTGGCTCGATACCAGGAATGGCTAACGGCAGCATGGCTAACCTCCCACGTCCCCCAGCATCTGGGTGAACTGGATGATGCTCCGCAGCGCCGGCATCACCTGGATCACCACCAGGACGCCCAGTCCCAGAACCGATACCGGCAACGCTGCATACAGCATCATCTCGATCCGATATTGCGCCCGCGAGCGATACAGCGCGGCGGCTCGCTCGAATCCTCCCGCCAGATCCTCGCCCGCCTGATCCACCAGCCACAGGAATAGCGGCGGACACACCCGCCCGCCGGCGGTGAACTCGGTGAAGCGCTTCTTGCCCGCCGCCAGACGCTCACGCCATTCCGCCAAATCCCGCCCCAACGGGGATGCGCCTTCCATCCGCGCCATGAACCGGAGCGCTTCATCCAGCGTGTTCCCGCTGCGCAGCAGCAGGCTCATCGCGGAGCCGAACTGGCTCAATGCCGATTCCCGGAAACCGGGCAGGCGCCATCGAAACGCCCGGCGGCACGAGGGCGCCGCCAGAACGACCAGCACCGCCAGCGCCGCCACGGCCACCAGCGCCGCGGGAAGCCACATCAGCAGCTCGCACACGGGCGAGCGCGACATCAGCCCCGCATATTCATGCGAAAAGTCGCCGATCGAGGCGACCAGCTGGCGCATCAGCCACGCGATCAGAATCGAGATCCCGAGCGCCGCCCCCAGGACAATCACCGGATACACCATGATCCCCTTCAAGCGCAGGGTGATCCCGTGCAGGGCATGGTAATAATCGGCCAGCAGGTTGAGCAGCCCGGGCAGGTCCTGCCCTCGCGCGCCCATCTGCCACATCTGTCGGTAAAACTCGGGCAGCTCCCGGCGATTCAACGCGTCCGTCAGCGGCATTCCCTTGGCCAAATCCGCCTCGAGAGCCTGCAGCTCGAGCTTCAGTGCGCCCTCAGCCATGCCGGCGGACAACTGGCGCAGCGCCCCTTCCAGCGGCATCCCGTGTCGAAGCATCTCCGCCAGCTGCCGGTTCGCAAACGATAGCACCTCGTAGTTCATGGGCCCCGTCTCGTGGTTGTCCTGTCTGCTTCATTGGACTGGGCCGCCCCCCGATCCTCACGCGGAGTTTCTTCCCGCCCTCACGCCCGAGGTCGATCCGGCCCCGGTTTTCGAAACACCACGACCCGGTTCGTGTTGGTCCCCTTGAAGTTGTTGTCGACGCCCCAGCAGTTGGCCGTCTTGGTGAACTTTTGATCGTTGATCAGCACCAGGACCGGTTCGAGCCCGGCCTCGAACCCGCATGCCAGGACCGTCTCTTCGAGCTTGACCTTTCCTCCGCGCACCTCGCCCACCTCGAACGCGACATGCCCGCCGGCCTTCAGCACCCGGCGCAGCTCCCCCAGCACGCAGGCCATCTCGTCCCGCCACTCCTCCAGCTTGCGAGGAACGGTGAGTTTCACCGACCGGGGATCGGCGCCAATAAACCAGCATCGCAGCCAGTTGTCGGTCGCGTAATCCACCACGTTCAGAAAAGGCGGCGAGGTCACCGCCAGTGCGACGCTTCCAGTGCCGATCTCCGGCGTCGACTCGCACTGCCCCGTCAGGATCCGAGCGCCTCGAGCGGCTTCCGCCAGCCGCCGCCGCACCGATTCCGAACAGTCCGCCAGGAGCTGCCTTGTCTTGCGGCAGATGATCTCGCGGACGTTTCTCGGCGGAGGCGTCTGACCTCGGACCTCATTGATCTTGCGCTGGGACTTGACCGACACAGCCTGGTTCGGCGGCATCGTGTAGACCGAGAAGAACCCTCGCGAATGCCCCGTCAGCCGGTTCAGCGCCACCATCCAAATCCACTCGTCCACCGCGTCCAAAGCCGACTCGGCCTTCCGCCGAAGCAGATATTTCTTGAGCGCCGCAATCTGCCGCAGGGTGTCAGGATGATAAAACACCAGCAGCTCTTCGGGCTGCTCGTCCGCGTCCGCCAGATCGATCTCTTGCAGACGCTCCCCCACCTCCCGAAGGGCGGGGGGATGCAGCCGCGGCCGCGTCAGAAAAACGCTCAGCGGATTGACGTCGCATCCGAACGGCGTGCGGCCCAGCAGGGCCGCCTCGATCAGCGATGTCCCCCGCCCCATGAACGGGTCGTAAACCACCTCGCCAGGCGCCGTCAGGCGTTCGATGAAAAACCGCGGCAGCTGCGGCTTGAAACAGGCGCGGTAGGAGATCTCGTGCAGTCGGCTCGCCGCCCGCTGCTTCGCCGTCCAGAACTCGTTGACGTAGGTCGGCGCCCCCAATGGCCTTCCATCCACAGCCTGCGACCGGGTTTCGAGAATCCGCGTTTCCTTCCCGAACTCCCGAAACGCCGCCAGCTGCTCTCCCAGCGGATCCTTCAACCGGGATGCAACGGCCGGCTCCTTCGCAAAATCGAACAGCAGGTTTTCTTCGTTTCGCATGGCGGGGGGTCTTCAGCGCGCAGGGCGATCAGTTCTGCGGGCAGGGCCTGCGGAAGCGGGAGGGCAGCCGGGACAGCCGCCTCCCCGCCGCTGGCCATGCCGGCCCCGCGAGCAAGAATCCATCCGGCGCATCAGGAATGGGCCTTCGAACGCCCCCATGAGATCCGGATTTCAAATGTGGAACTTGAAGAGGATGACATCGCCGTCCTGCACGACGTACTCCTTGCCCTCGACGCGATGGTGGCCCTTCTCGCGCGCGCTGGCCATCGAGCCGAACTGGACAAGGTCCTTCCATGGCACCACCTCGGCCTTGATGAAACCGCGTTCGAAGTCGGTGTGGATGCGGCCGGCAGCTTTCGGGGCGGTCTCGCCCGCATGGACGGTCCACGCACGCACCTCCTTGTCGTTGAAGGTGAAAAACGTGCGGAGCCCGAGCAGCTCGTACGCCTGCCGGGTCAGGCGGGCGATGCCCGACTCGCTCTGGCCGAGGGACTGCAGATACTCCGCGCCCTCCTCGGGCGCCAGGTCCACCAGATCGCTCTCCGTCTGGGCGCAGATCACAACGGTGCCCGTGTCGTGATGCGTCCGGGCATAGTCGCTCACAGCTTTCACCATCGGCGTTTCAGCAGCCGCCGCCAGGTCGCTTTCGGCCACGTTCGCAACATAGAGCACCGGCTTATCCGTCAGCAGGAAGAAGCCCCGGGCAACGGCCTTTTCCTCCCGGGCCATCGGCAGCGTGTTGGCAGGCTTGCCCTGGTTGAGATGCGACTCGAGGCGCTTGAGAAGATCCGTCTCGATCTGGGCCGTCTTGTCGCCGTGCTTGACTTCCTTGGCGAGCTTTTCGATTCGCTTATGAACCGCATCAAGGTCCGCCATCACCAGCTCGAGCGTGACAATCTCGATGTCCCGCACCGGATCGAGCGCGCCGGCCACGTGGGTCACGTTGTCGTCCGGAAAACAGCGCACCACTTCGAGAAGGGCGTCCACCTCGCGGATGTGGCTGAGGAACTTGTTGCCGAGCCCCTCGCCCTTGGATGCCCCCTTCACCAGCCCCGCAATGTCCACGAACTCGATCATGGCCGGGATGGCCTGAGGCGCGCGGATCGCCGCCTGGAGCTGCGCCAGTCGCGAGTCCGGCACGGTCACGCCCCCTACATTCGGCTCGATCGTGCAGAACGGGTAGCTGGCCACTGCCGCCCGATGGGCGCCGACCACGGCGTTGAAAAGGGTGGACTTGCCTGTGTTCGGCAGCCCGATAATGCCGGCTTTCAGCATGGGATTCCCTTCGCCATAATCATCGTTCGTCGCCTTCCACCCCGCAGCCCTCCTGCGGGCGCAGAGGGAACCGGATCGAGTCAATGCGGAATCCACTGTCGAGGCAAGGATATTTTGTCATCCCTTCCCGCCACCCCGAGCCCCCTGATCTCTCCCCCGGCCTCCAGCCGCTCCTCCTCCCCGCAGCCCGCAAGGCAGAGAGAAAGGGCGGGGCCTGCGGTTCAGGTGGCTCGGCGCCTCTGGGCAAGCACCGCCGCGATGATGATGATCCCCGTCAGCATCAGGCGGCTCGCCTCCGGAACAGCGTTGATGCTCAGAATTTTTTCCAGATATCCGATGGTTAAGGTGCCGAGCAGGGTCAGCCCAATGCCGCCCCGCCCGCCCGTCAGAGCCGTGCCGCCGATGACGACGATGGCGATGGCCGTCAGTTCGTAACCCGCCCCCGCCTCGGGATCGCCCTGCTGCTCCTGGGCAGCCTGGCAAAGGCCCGCAACGCCCGCCAGGAGCCCGCTGGCCGCATAGGAGAGCAGCTTGACGGCGCGCACAGGCACCCCCGAGAGCCGGGCCGCCTCCTCGTTGCCCCCAATCGCATACAGGTACCGTCCCCACGTGTGGCGCGCCAGCAGCAGCCACGTCGCCAGGGCGCAGCCGATGAAGATCGCCGTCACGACCGTGAGATGGTCCCCTAAAATCCTCGAGTCGATCCATCGGAAGATCGCCGGCACGTCCACATACCGATACGTCCCATCGGCGTTTTGCACCGCCGTCGACACTTTCATCCCGCCGGATACGGTCTTCGCCATGCCCCGCGCAAAGACCATCATCGCCAAGGTTGCGATGAACGGCTGCACACGAAAGCCGGCGGCAATCCCCCCCGCCGCAGCTCCGCCCGCCGCCCCGATCAGCAGGCAGACCGGGATGGCCAAAAGCGGCGGCCACGACCAGTGGATCACCAATTGCGAGAAACAGACCGCCACCAGGGCCAGCAGGCTCCCCACCGCCAGGTCAATCCCGCCCCCAATGATCACCAGCGTCATCCCGCACGCCAGTATCCCGAAAATCGATGCCTGGCGCAGCGCATCCCGATGGGTGCCCGCCTTGAAAAAAGCGCCGTCGGCGTTAAACACGCACCCGATGATCCCCACCAGCAACAGCGCCGCGAGCGCCCGAGCGGCGGGATTCTCCCAAAACCGTGCCAATCGGGCGCCAGCGCTCGAAGTATCGCGATTCATAGGCCTGTGCACGTTCGTTTCATAAGGGGGAAACGCTTCGATCCGTCCCTCCGATGGAAGGGAATCCGCGCCCATCCGACGGCGGTCCGGCAGCTCCGGGATCCCGGACGGGCCCCGCTGCTTGACCCATCGCCGCCGACAGGATGCGCGCAGGATCGGCGGCGGCGCGCGGGAATTCGGCGGTGATTCGCCCGCGGTGAAGCACGACGATCCGATCGCTGAGCGCGAGCAGCTCGGGCAGCTCCGAGGTGATCAGGAGAATCGCCGCGCCCTCGCGGGTCCATGCGTTCATTCGCTCGTATATCTCGTGCTTGGCCCCCACATCGATGCCGCGGGTGGGCTCATCCAGCAAGAGTATCCGAGGCTGGATCAGGAGCCACTTGGCAAGGGCGATCTTCTGCTGGTTGCCGCCGGACAGGGATCCCACCGGCAGATCGAGCGATGCGGCCCGAACCGCCAGCTCGGCGGCCACGCCCTCGGCCGCGGCGCGCTCGCGGGCCGGGCGCCTCCAACCGCACCGGGCAAGCCGCGGCAGATCCGCCAGCGTGACGTTGGCGATGATCGACAGGGGCAGCACAAGGCCGGTCGCCTTGCGGTCATTGGTCAGGAGGGCCAGCCCCTGGGTGATGGATTGCCGGGGGGAGCTGATCCGCGCCTCCCGCCCATCGATCCATACTCGGCCCTGCACGCCCCCACCCCAGGCCCCGAACAGCCCCCGAAGCAGCTCGCTGGCGCCCGATCCCTGCAAGCCCGCCAAACCCACAATCTCCCCCGCGCGCACCGCCAGCGATACGCCGTCAACCGGGCGCCTCGCCGCCTGGCGGCCGGCCGCCAGGGTGAAGCCCTCCAGACGCAAGCGCTCGCCGCCCGGCTGACTCGCATGCGCCGGGTATTGCTGATCGAGGGAGCGTCCCACCATCCATTCCAGCAGCCGCTCGATCGGAAGATCCGCCGCCAGGGCGGTTCCGATGTGCCGCCCGTCCCGCAGCACCGCGATCCGGTCCGCCAGCTGAAAGACCTCCTCCATCTTGTGCGTGATGTAGACAATCCCGCACCCGCGCGCCTTGAGATCGTGGATCAGATGGAAGAGGCGCTGGACCTCGGGCGCGTTGAGCGAGCTGGTGGGCTCGTCCATGACCAGCACTCGGGCCTGGCGCGCCAGCGCCTTGGCGATCTCCGCCAGCTGCTGCTGCGCCACCGGCAAGTCCTCGACCCGGCGGGCCACGTCGAGCCCGATGCCATACCGATCCACCAGCGCCCGGGCCGCCTCCCGCCGCCGCGACTCCCGGATAAACCCCTTGCTCCAGTCCGGATGTCCCAGGAATAGGTTGTCTGCCACCGTCATCGACGGCACCAGCGACAATTCCTGGTGTATCACCGCAATGCCCAGCCGCGCAGCGTCCAGCGGAGAGCGGGGGCGCACGTCCTCCCCGCCGACCTGGATCCGCCCCTCGAAGCTCGTGTGCACGCCGCCCAGGATCTTGATCAGCGTGCTCTTGCCCGCACCATTCTCGCCCGCCAGGATCAGCACTTCGCCCCCATGAATGTCCAGATCCACATCCCGCAGCACGGTCACCGCGCCAAACCGCTTGGCGATGGACCGCATCTGGACCAAGGGATGGGATGGAGCAGGAGGGGCGGACATGCGCGAGCCCGGCCGGCCGGCCGGGACCGGGAGGTTCACGCCGCGGTCGATGCCGGCGGCTTCGGTGGCAGAATGGATTCCTTCTTCCGATAGGCCATCCCATTGAATACCGCGATCAGCTGCCCCGATTCGTCTCGAACATCGACCGTGTAATGGCCCAGCCGCGGGTTCACCTGGATCTCCCGCGCCACCGCCTCCAGGGTCCCCGCCTTGGCGGCTTTCAAAAACGAGATGCTGACGTTGATCGCCACGGACGCCGGACCGTGGGAGTTGGCGGCGACGGCAAATGTGAAATCAGCCAGGGTGAATATCGCGCCCCCATGAACCGTTCCCAATCCGTTCAGGTGCTGGGGGCCCAACGCCATCCGCGCGGTCGCACACCCCGGCCCCGCGTCGATCAGCTCGATGCCCGCATGACGGGCAAACTGATCCCGCAGAAAGAACTGCCGCAATACATCCGATTGCATCCTGTCTTCTTAGCCGGTCTTTCCCGCTGCAACAATGCTAAAGCGCGCCCCCTCTGGGTACGGCTCGGCAGCGGACCAGACAAGGAAGAGCGGATCGGGGCGGAGCGGATCCGCCTCACCCGCCGGTCTCCAGCGCGGGAACGATCACCCGGTTCGCATGCTCGATGTCGCCCGGAAAATCTATCTCCGTCCATGGCATCCCCGTCGCATCAACCGCGCCAAACCGCCCCTCGCGCACGAGAACCCGCAGGATGTCGTCGTAGGATTCCGCGCGGCCAGGTCCGCGAATCCGCGCCCTGGTCTCTGCAATCAATCGCGGCAGGTCCGCCGCGCTGATCTTGAAGAAGCCGACCGATTCGCCAACGCTGTCGGCGGTCCCCCGCCAGCGCTTGATAAAATCGAATGGCTTCCCGTCCCGCATCGGGACCAGGACCGGATCGTCGTCTGCCGTGGAATAGGCGCAGTCGACGAGAAGGGCCGTGCGATGAGACGACTCGATCAGCCGCCAAAGCAGGCGCCCGTCGTACAGCACGTCGGCATCCATGAGCAGCACGCCGTCCCCGGCCGATTCCAGCGCCGGCAGCGAAGCGTGCATGCTCAGCGCGCTTCCTTCGGCGAAGTCGGCATTGAACATCTCCTCGATCGCGACACCGTAGCGGGCTTCCAAACGGGGCAGCTCGGCCTCGAGACACTCTCGCCGGTAGCCCGTGACCACGAACAGCTTCGGCACACCCAACCGCCCGAGCCACATGACATGGCGCTCGAGCAGGCTCAGCCCGCCGAATTCGAGGAGGACTTTCGGGCGCCCGCACGCATGGGATCCCAGCCGCGTGGCGCGGCCGGCCGCATACAGGATTGCGTTCATAGGCGAGTTCGTTCTCAGCACAGCCGCACCTTCATTCGCAGTGGCTCGATCGAGGCCGTCCGCCGCGCCTCTTCCGCGGCTCCATCGCGGCCGTTCATCCAGCCCTCCCTTTCCTGCCACCCGGCGGCTCAGCACATCCTCCGGACACCGCCTCAGCCTGAATCGTCCGCAGGTTCGTATGCTCGGCGTACAGCAGAAGCAAGCCGATCCCGGCAAACAGGATCTCTCGCACCCGGCGCAGCAGCGCATACGCAACGCTAAGCGTGTCCGGCAACCCCGCCAGGCGGCCCAGCATCACGATGCCGGACTCCTGGATGCCCAGCGACCCCGGGATCCACATGCCCATGGCCTTCGCCACGCCCGTAAAAGCCTCGACCGTGAGCGCCTGGGGCCAGGCAATGGGCATCCCCAGCAGATGGGCAACCAGAAAGATCTCCATGGTGTCCAGCAGCCAGCCGCCCAGGTAGATGGCCGCCGAGGCGAAAAAGCGTCGCCGGTGGTTCCGATAGAAATCCGAAATCGCGCGGTCAACCCCGACAATCGACTCGCGCCGCCGCTCCAGAAACCCCAGCCGGAGACGCAGTCTCGCGGCCCCATCGGCCAAGGAACGGAAAAGCCCGCGGCGCTGCATCCAGAACCATCCGGCCAGTATCGCCATCCCGCCGCCGATCACCACAAGCATTCCCAGCCGTAGCCCGGGCCGGTCGCCCGCAAGCCCCAGAAAAACGATGGCCGCTAGCAGAATCAGGACCAGCTGGGCCACGGATTGCGCGGTCTTCGATACAACGGCGCTGGACGCCCCGGCCTGCGCCGCAACCCCGCGCTGGTGCAACAGATACACCTTGACCGTCTCGCCTCCCACATACGCCGACGGCAGCACGTTGTTCACCGATTCGCCCGCCCACCGGATGCGGAAGAGCGCCACAAACGGCAGGCTGAGGCCCGCGGGCAGACAAAAGCGCCAGCCAAGGCAATCGACGATATAGACGCAGAAATACGGAATGAGCGCCGCCGGTGCCAGCCCGCCAAGCCCCCCCAGCGCCCGGCCCACCGCCCGCCAATCCACCCCCGATACATACCAGCCGAAGAGCGCCAGCCCGATCATCAGCGCGGTGAGTTTCCACACCGATCTCATCGCCTCAATGCTTCCTTCCCCAAGGCTCCCCGCTGCAGTCCCAGCGCGGCAATCCAGAAGGCATGGCTGCCTATCGCACAGAGCCAGAGAAACCATCCCACCCGGTCCAGGCAGGCCAGCACAAGCAGCAGCACAGAAAAATCCCGGTTCGTCACCGCATCGATCAGCTTCTGCATGCGACCGCTCCGATCCCGGGCCGACCGGCGCATCCCCCGAAGGACGGCGCCGAACGAGAACAGGGCGCCGAGCACGGCGCTGGCCCCCAGCCATGCCGCCCAGGGCGCATCCCCCCTCCGCGCCGCCCCGATTGCAATCGCCGCGAATACCGCCACGTGCACAACCTGGTCGCCCGCCAGGTCCAGCCACTGCCCAAGCCGCGATTCCTTGAACAAAACCCGCGCCAGATCGCCATCCACGCAATCGACAATCGCCGAGCACTGGAAAAGAACGCCCGCGATGATCCCCATAAGGTGGCTCCCCGCGGCAAAGCACCAAGCCGACCCCAAGCCAATAGCAATCGATATCATCGAGACCGCATTGGGAGAGATGCGCGTGCGGGCCAAAAGCCTCGATAAAGGCCGGCTGCACGGGCGATTGAACAGCCGGTCCACAAAGCCATCCGCCGAGCCGGCGAGCGATGCCCAGAGCGCTCGTTCCGCCACCCGCGCCGATGCCGCATCCCCGACGCGAACGGCCGCGCCTCGAGCAACCACTGCAGTCTGCCGATCCAGAGCCTCCCGCCAGCCCGCATCGACCACGGACAGCACGCCGATTGGCAACGCCTCCCCGCTCGATGTGGCCAGCCGGCCGCCACGCGCCAGAAGCGCTCGAACGTCCCCGGCCTGAACCAGCACCCCGCCCCCCACCACCAGCGCCGGGCCCGATCCCGCCGGCGGCCCGTCCGCAACCTCAACCCGAAGCCCGAGCGCCGTCGCCCGCTCCAGCAGCGGCAGCGGCTTCCCCGTCACAATCGTGATCGAGCCCGCCCCGGCCCGATGAAGCGTCACCACCAGCCGGTCAAGCAGGGTCAGGCCGGCAACCTTCGGTCCCGGGGCCTGCTCCTCCAGAACGATGATGGTCGGCAGCCGTTGCGGTTCCATGGCGGCTTCGATCCTCAGCGGCACGCCAAGACCGCCAGCTCCCCACCCGCTTCTCCCAGCCTCGAAATCCTCCGCACAATCATGCCTTTTCCCTTCAAAATCAGCCTGTAGGGGTAATCACAGACGCCATCCGAAACAAGCGCAAAACGGCGCCAAACCAAGGATTGCGCTCGATCGTCGGTTTGCCGTTAAATGGCCGCTTGTGACGAAGTGCGGACAGTTCAAGCGGATGCTGCAGTCGCCCCAGCTCGAGTTTCTCATGGAGGCGCACAACGGCTTGAGCGCCCGGATCGTCGAGGAAACCGGTTTCCGCGGGATCTGGGCCAGCGGCCTGTCCATCTCGGCCTCGCTCGGTGTGCGCGACAACAACGAGGCCAGCTGGACCCAGATCCTCGAAACCGTCGAGTTCATGAGCGATGCGACCTCGATCCCGATCCTGCTGGACGGGGATACCGGGTTCGGCAATTTCAACAATGTCCGCCGGCTCGTCAGGAAGCTCGAGCAGCGCGGCATCGCCGCCGTCTGCATCGAAGACAAGCTTTTCCCGAAATCCAACTCGTTCATCCGCGGCGAACGCCAGCCCCTGGCCGATGTCGAGGAGTTTTGCGGCAAGATCAAGGCCGTCAAGGACGCCCAGATCGATCCGGATTTTTGCATCGTCGCCCGGCTCGAAGCGTTCATCGCCGGGTGGGGGCTGGAGGAGATGCTCCGGCGCGCCGCGGCCTACCACGCGGCCGGCGCCGACGCCCTGCTCGTTCACAGCCGGCTGTCCACGCCGGACCAGGTCCTGGCTTTCAGCCGCGCCTGGGAAAACCGATGCCCGCTGGTCATCGTCCCCACGATGTATTACAGCACGCCGGCCGAGGTCTTCGAGCAGGCCAAGATCAGCATGCTCATCTGGGCCAACCACAACGTGCGGGCCGCCATCGACGCCATGCAGCGCGTCTCCCGCACTGTCTTCCAGGAGCGGTCGCTTCGTAACGTCGAGGACCGCATCGTCCCGGTCCGGGAGGTCTTCCGCCTCCAGAACGCCGACGAGCTCATCGCCGCCGAGGAACGCTACCTGCCCCGCGCCGATAGCCCCCCGCGGGCGATCATCCTCGCCGCCTCCCAGGGCGCCGAGCTCGGCGACCTCACCCATCTCCGGCCCAAAACCATGGTGCCCATCCACGGCCAGCCGCTCCTCCACCGGCTCGCCGCCCAGTTCCGCGCCGAGCGCATCAAGGAGGTGGTCGTCATCCGCGGATTCGCCCGCGACCAGGTGCACGCCCCCGACGCGCGCTTCATCGACAACGAAGAGTACGAAGGCACCGGCGAGCTCCTCTCCCTCAGCAAGGCCGCCGGCCTGCTCGAAGGCGCCCTCCTGGTCTCGTTCGGCGATATCCTCTTCCGCCAATACATCCTCCGCAACCTCCTGCTCGATCCCGGCGATTTCACGCTGGTCGTCGACGCCGCCTGGCAACAGCGCGCCCAGCCGCGCAACTTCCCCGATCATATCGCCGCCTCCCGCCCCTACTCGCTCCGATACGGCGGCGAAGAGGCCGAGCTCTGTGACATCGGCGCCCACTTGAATCCCAGCCAGGTCCACGGCGAGTGGATCGGCCTTCTCAAGACCAGCTCGCGCGGCTCGCAGGCCCTCCGCGCCGCTCTGGAAGCCCTGGCCCCGCGCCCCGATTTCAAAACGCTGCGCTTCGACGATCTCTTCCGCCATCTCCTGTCCGCACGCCAGCCCATCCGCGTCCTCTATATCACCGGCCATTGGCTCGACGTCGACAACCTCGATGACCTCTCCGCCGCCCACGCATTCCAATCGCCATGATCCAAGCCGCGGCTTTCATTGAACCGTTGCGCACCCTCGGCTACACCCAGTACGCGGGCGTCCCCTGCTCCTATCTCAAGCCGTTCATCAACCGCGTCATCGACGATCCAAACCTCCACTACATCGGCGCCGCCAGCGAAGGCGAAGCCGTCGGCATCAATGCCGGCGCCTACCTCGGCGGGCGCAAGACGGTGACCCTGTGCCAGAACTCCGGCCTCGGCAACATGGTCAATCCGCTCACATCGCTGAACGATCCGTTCCGCATCCCCACGCTGCTGATCGTGACCTGGCGCGGCGAGCCCGGCCGGCCCGACGAGCCCCAGCACTTCTTGATGGGACAAATCACTCCTTCGCTTCTCGAAACTCTCCGGATTCCCTGGATGCCCTTCCCCAGCGACGAAGCCCGTGTCGCCGACACGATCGCCCGGGCCGAGGCGAGCATGCGGGACCGCTTGCTGCCGTTCGCGCTCGTGATGTCGGAGGGCTCGGTCGCCGCCCACGAGCTGCGCAGTCGGCCCCCTGCCCCCTGCGCCCGAACCGAGGCCGCATCCCATTTCCAACTCGAGCCGCGACAGAGAATGATTCGCACCCAGGCCCTCGAGGCCATCCTCGAATCCCTCGCCGGCAACGAAGCCGTCATCGCCACCACAGGTAAAACGGGCCGCGAGCTGTTTGCGATCGCCGATCGCCCCAACCATCTCTACGTCGTCGGCAGCATGGGCGCCGCATCGGCCATCGGTTTCGGGCTGGCCCACGCCCTGCCCCGCCTGCCCGTGGTCGTCATCGACGGCGATGGCGCCGCCCTCATGAAGCTGGGAGCGCTGGCCACGATCGGCTGCTACCAGCCCCCCAACCTCCTCCATATCATCCTCGATAACGAGTCGCACGACTCGACCGGCGGCCAGTCCACCGCTTCCCCCGTCGTGCGCTTCGCCGACGTCGCAGCCGCAACCGGCTATCGCCGCGCCGCCAGCGCCAATGATCCCCAGGAGATGCGCACCCTCATCCTGGATTTCCGGCGCCTGCCCGGGCCATCGCTGCTCCATATCAAGATCCGGCCCGGATCGCCCAAACACCTCGGCCGCCCCACGGTCCAACCGCACGAGGTGAAGGACAGATTCATGAGGTTTCTGGGAACAGCGCCGGGAGTCTCGCCTGAGGAAGGCGTCCGGCCGGCAGGATTTTTGTAGGCTGGGGCCACAGCCCGGCCCTGGAAGCCGATAACGCCCCGCATCCCAATGCCCACCCCAATCTGAACCCGACATCGCTATGGCACGACAACCCTACAAACGCCTCTTTACGCCCGGTCCCCTGACCACCAGCCGAACGGTCAAGGAGGCCATGCTCGTGGACCTGGGCTCTCGGGAAGACGAGTTCATCGCCGTCGTCCGCGATGTCCGCCAGCGGTTGCTCAAGGTGGGGGGGGTTAGCCAAACCCAAGGCTACGAGGCCGTTCTCCTCCAAGGCAGCGGCACCTTCGGCATCGAAGCCGTGCTCTCCTCCGCCATCCCGCCCCACGATAAGCCGCTGATCCTGGTCAACGGCGCTTACGGCGAGCGGATGCTGGCCATCGCCGCCCGGCATGGACTGGCGGCCGATGCGTTGCGCTGGCCTGAAAACCAAATCACGGACCCCGCAGCTGTCCAGCGCCGCATCGAGGAGGATCCTGCCATCACCCATGTCGCCGTCGTGCATTCCGAGACCTCCACCGGCCTGCTCAATCCAATCGAGGAGATCGGAAGCCGGGTGAAGGCCGCCCGCCGATCTTTCATCGTCGATGCCATGAGCAGCTTCGGCGCCGTCCCGCTGTCGCTGGAATCCTCGCACATCGATTTCCTGATCTCCTCCGCCAACAAGTGCTTGGAAGGCGTGCCCGGCTTCTGCTTCGTGCTGGCGCGAAAGGAGTCGCTCCAGGCCTGCCAGGGAAACGCACGCACGCTCAGCCTCGACCTGTTCGAGCAGTGGCGCGGGCTCGAGGCGAACGGCCAGTTCCGATTCACGCCGCCCACGCATGCAATCCTCGCCTTCGCCCAGGCGCTGCGCGAGCTGGATGCCGAAGGCGGCGTCGCCGGCCGCGCCAAACGCTATCGCGCCAACCACGCCGCACTCATGGCCGGCATGACCAGCCTCGGTTTTCGACCCTTCCTGCCCCCGGAACATCAGGGCTGGGTCATCTCCGCCTTTCATGACCCCGGCGATCCGGCGTTTCAATTCGAGGAGTTCTATCAGCGGCTTGCCCGACGCGGGCTGATCATCTACCCCGGCAAACTGGGCCAGATCCCCTGCTTCCGCATCGGCAACATCGGACGCCTCACGGCCAATGACATCCATGAGCTGCTCGACGCCGTGGCCGCGGTCCTGCAAGCCATGAACGTCGCCGTCCCCGTCGCGCCCCCCCGCCTCGACCCAGCCAATCCGTAAGCTCAAGCTTCCTCAATAGGAATCTGTTCGGAGTCGCTTCAGTCCGATCCCCATCCGCCCGCCCCCTTGGATCACTGATTCGTGGACCGCTGACGCACCCACCGGACATCGCGCGGCGCCACAACGTTGATCCCAAGCGTCTTTTGTCGCACCGGCTGCTTCGTGGCATCGTCCATCCACTTCTTGATCTCGCAATGCCCGTCCGCAAACGAAAAACCGCACGCCCCGTTATGATAGGACGCTGGCAGATCGTTGAATGTGTCCGCCGGCGCCAGCGTCGAAAAAAGCCCGTCGTTGATGCTGTCCGGATGCTCGTCCACAAACACCCAGATCATGACCGGCTTTTTCAGATCGGTGGATTTCCTGAGGGCGTACGACTGGTAGCTTTGATCGTCGGCCAGCCGGGCCAGATAGGTGTTCATCGAGACGCTGCGCACACGCGGGCCGATCGGGCTGGCAATCTTGTCCGCAGGGCACTTGTAGATGCCGAGGCTCCGGGCCGTGTACGGACCGAGCAGGCCCTCGGTGAGCAGGGCCTTGTTCGTGTTGGCGCCGTCCGGAATCCCGTCCTCCCAATCCAGCCAGCCGTTCACCCATCGAACCGAAACCACCTGGTTGCCGGGCGCGTTCAGGACCAGCCGGCCCTGGTTCTCGTCGGCATACAGATACCACGCCATCTGAAGCTGCTTCAGGTTGTTCAGGCACCCGATCCCTTCCGCCTTGGTCTTGGCTTTGCTCAGCGCGGGCAGCAGCATCGATGCCAGCACGCCGATGATCGCAATCACCACCAGCAGCTCGATCAGTGTAAATGCGAGCCCCCGGGCACTGACAGCCCCTCGTTTAGACATGATCATGCCCGTCAAGGTATCATGCATCGCGTCCCAAACGCCAGCCCACCCAACCCTGCCGACCGCGAGGGCCTCCCTGCACTGCCGTGGCAGGCCCTCGTCCGGAGCAGCCTCCAGCCATTCAGCCGATGGAGTTCCAGCCAAGACGGCCGCGCTGCGCCAGATCTGCGCATGCACACTCGCAAGAACCTCCCCCCGTCACCCCCATCGCCCATCGATTCGTTGCCTTCAAACACGGGATCTGTATTCTATTCATTCCAAACATGATCATCGCTCCTGCAAGAAACATTTCACGCCGCGAATGGCTGCGCCTTGGCCCTGGGGCCATGCTGGCGCTCGGCGCTTGGCCAGGCTGCGCTCGATGGGCGGGGAACAGACGCGACAGCAGCTTCCAATTCGCTGTTCTCAACGACACGCATTTCCAGAGCCCGCGCTGTCCTGAGTGGTTCGAGCGCGTGCGCGCCTCAATCCGGACGCACCGGCCACGGCCCGAGTTCACTCTCATGCTCGGGGACTTGGTCGAGCACGGTACGGAATCCGAACTGGGCGGCATGCGCGACGCCTTGCGCTCGTTCGGGATGCCGTTCCATCCTGTCATCGGCAACCACGATTACCTTTCCGATACGGACCGATCGGCGTGGAACAAGATGTTTCCCCGGCGTCTGAACTACGCCTTCATGCATCGCGGATGGCAGTTCATCGCCTTGGACTCTACCCAGGGCACTCGATGGAAAGAGACGCGGATTCAGCCCGCCACCTTTCAGTGGCTGGACAACGAGCTGCCCCGGCTGGACCGCGCGGCCCCCACCGTGGCGTTCACTCACTTCCCGCTCGGCGACGGCGTGCGCTACCGGCCATTGAATGCGGACGACCTGCTGGCACGCCTTGTCGATTTCAATCTCGTGGCCGTCCTCAGCGGTCATTGGCACGGGTTCACCGAACGCCGACGCGACCCAGCCGTGCTCACCACGAATTGCTGCTGCGCCGTCAGCCGCGGCAACCACGACGGCTCCAGCGCCAAAGGCTACTTCCTCTGCACCGCGACGGCCGACGGATTGCAGCGCCAATCGGTCGAGGTCAAGCCCGGATGAGCAGGAACCCCTCGACTTCACAGCCCGCTCTCCGCACTTCACCCCACGGCATCCACCCGCAGATCCCTCATCGTCGCCAGATCCCCCAGCGCCTCCACTCCCCGCATCGGCCGCGCCCCGCTCCGCCGCCTCGGCCCAAACCGATCCCGATACTCCCCATACAGCCCGT